>Ga0307488_10000006_pt1 | contig 180165 bp, 213 predicted proteins | sample SB02metaG_FD_202248 | JGI IMG/M metagenome (GOLD analysis project Ga0307488, IMG submission 202248) | Sea-ice brine microbial communities from Beaufort Sea near Barrow, Alaska, United States - SB 0.2 | ecosystem: Environmental > Aquatic > Marine > Coastal | place: USA: Alaska | collected...
GCAGATCCTTTAATTTTAGCACTACTTACAGAAGCTTGTGCTACTTTGGGTGTAACGTTAGTTAAGAATGAGTTGTTGTTCTTTGCAAAGTCTTTCAAAGCAGCTATGCCGTCTAAACTTTGGCTTTCTTTCTTTAAGTCAACTTCTTTCTCTAGCGTTTTGGTCGTCATTCCGAGTATATCGGTTTGGGCAGTAAAGCTGCCTACTGTTTTGTCTATTACAGCATATAGTTTTTTCTTAGCGGCTTCTTCCGTAGCGTCAAGTAATTTGTCACGTTCTGCTCGTTCTATTGCTTTTGCAATCGCTCTAGCTTCTTGTTCCAATTTAACTTTGTTTGCATTTGCTTCAAATCGAAGAGATAGTTCTTGTTCTTTTAGTTTGTGTTGAGTTGTTGCTTTATCAATATCAACTTGTTGCAGGCGTTGCTGCTCTAGTTCCTCAATGTCGGTGCCCAGTGTCAGTTTATCTATGATCTTCTTAACCCCTAATGAGAATTCCATCATAGAAATTTGTACTGCTGAGAATTTCAATTTCACTAAATCAACAACATCGCCCATGGATGCAAAACCGTTGATCAACGGAACCATATATTCATACATTTTATCAAACATTCCACCAATTTTGTCACCAACCCAACCAACTATATCCATTAGGGGTTGAAACGTATCTCCTAGATCACTAAGTCCTGTCTTTACCCAATCCATTGCTTTAGTAAACGTGCCACTAAAGAAGTTAGATACACTTTCAATAGCAGGTTGTAAATTATCTTGGAAGAAATCTCCAACGCTGCTGGCAATCCTGCCAACAAAATCCATTGCAGGTCCAAAAGTATTTCCTAATGCATCAGATATTGTATTAAACGTTCTTACTAAATTTACTCCGACTATAGTTGCTATTGGTAATAATGCGTCAGTTACTCCGTTTATTACTACAGTCATCCATTTGAAAGGTGTAAGTAATAGATCAACAGCATCAGCTAATAGTCCAAGTCCGTATCCTACTACCTTAATCACAGGTGAAAGCACTGCTGAAAGAAAATCAACTATTGGCATTAGTATTGCGTTTAACACCCTAAGTGCTGGTGCAAGTATATTTCTATTAATATCTGCTATAAGTTCAAATGCATTCATCATAGATTGCATAATACCGCTTGATGCTAACAAGTTTGTAAATTCAATTGAAATTTCGTTTACACGTCTGCCCAATGCTTCCATACCAGATGTTGCACCGTCATTAACTTTAATTTGTTTTTCTTGTTCTTTTGCAGCATTTTTAATTGCATCCATTTGTAAGTTACTTGCATTAACAATGCCCATATAAGTTGGAGCCATGTCTGCATTAAAACGTCCTTGATCCCTGTATTGTTCTTTTCTTATCTTACCTTCTGTAGACATTAGATTGTTTAATTCATTTCTTTGAGCTTCTGATATTGTTCCACCAGCTTCAGTAATTCTTGCAAATTCTTGCATCATTGCAGCACTTTGAGGCATCATTGCTGTAAATTCTCTTGATGCATCAGTGGTTGCAGTACCAGTTGAAATAATATCTTTGGCAACGCTTTCTAGTCCTGCAGGCATTCCGCTAATTGTAGCCCTTAGTGCATCTGCTGCTGGCCCAGTCATACTTGCTACTTTAGCTTGGAACTGTGCATCTTTGAGTAGTGCATCTTGTTCTGCTTCAAGTGCTGCCCTATCCTTGCCTGTTGCTTTTGCTAACAGATCGATCTCTTTCATATATTTTGCTGACTCAGCTGCAATCTGTTTGGTTGTTTTGCCCTGTAACTTTCCTGTTGCTCCAAGAATTTGTGTGTAGCGTCCCATGCCTTCATTAACTTGTTGAGTGGTGTACCCTAACATGTTAAGTTCTGTCATCATGTTTGACTTGCGCATTTCTTTGGACAATGAATCAAAACGTACTCGACCTGCTTCAACGCTTCCGCCTAACAGCCTAAATGTTTCTCCGCTTTGTCTAACAAAATTACTGTACTCATTAATTGTCATACCTGACCTAGCGGCTGCATTACCTAATTCGAGAACTGAACCTCCAAAACTTGCACCAGAGCTCGAAGCGCCTTGGGTTGCTTTAACTAGTTTGTCTAATGCTTCAGCTGATGCTGCGAATGTTCCGCCTAAAAACGGAATAGATGCTGCTGCACCTGTAACACTGTTATCTAATTTTGAAAATGCTGCTAAACTTTTTGATAGTGCATTTGACACATCTGCCATAATGCCTGCAACATTTAATGCGCCTGCTCCTAGTTTGGCAAATCCAGCACCAACTGCTTTAGCACCTGCACCCATCTTGGCCATCATGCCAGTTTGTTTAGTTGTTGTCTTTCCTAAGTTGGCCATTGCAACATTGGCAGCTTGGCTTTGATTTCCGCCACCACCGCCACCACCACCGCCACCTTTGCCACCTAGTGCTTTTAAAATTTCTTTTAAGGTAGCTTCAGAGGCAGCATTAATAGCGGTAACTTCGCCAATTCCAGGTATATCAATTTTTACTTCGGCCATATTTGTTATAATCCAGTTAACTGCGCATATAAATACTTTAACTAAGTATCTTAAACATATAATGTATTTACCGGAGATTAAACCATGGCAGAACAAAACTCTACATCAAATGTAGAAAAAGAGGAACAATCTAGCATTGCGCCCACAGTTACAGTAACACAGCCGCCTGCAAACCCACTTGCTGGCTATTATAGACAACCAAAAATTTATATTAAACTACCGTCCGACGGCGACTTCTATCCAGACGGAGCGTTAGATAAAAGTGAAAATGGAGATTATCCAGTCATGGCTATGACAGCTAAAGACGAACTAATGATGAAAACCCCAGACGCATTACTATCAGGTGAAAGTACTGTAGCTGTTATTAAGAGTTGTATTCCTGCCATCGTACAACCTTGGTTAATGCCTACTACTGATGTTGATGCGGTACTTATGGCTATTCGAATTGCAACCTACGGTGATGAAATGGATATGCTTTCTACATGTCCAAAATGCAGTGAAGAAAACAAATACACAGTTGAACTTACTAAGTATCTAAATCAAGCGCAGTCTAATGTTTGGAACCCTGTATTTAATATTGGTGAATTAAAAATGACAATTCAACCATACACTTACAAGCAAATGACAAAAACTAATATTAAAGCACTCGAACAACAACGTGTATTTAATATTGTTAATGACGAATCAATGAGTGATGAAGAAAAAATTGAAAGGTTTCAAAAGAGTTTTAAAAAATTAACAGAACTTACTGTTGATACTATTGCTGATGTAATTTCTAAAATTGAAACTCCGAATGGTACTTCAACTGATAAAGCACAAATCCAAGAGTTTATCAACAACGCTGACAAAGAAATTTTTCAAGGATTATTAGATACGGTTACTGCTATGAAAGATAAATCCAGTATACCTGATCAAAATGTAAAATGCGAAAGTTGTAAACACGAATGGGCTATGCCTATCACAATGGACCAAGCAAATTTTTTCGCAGACAGATCCTGACACTGCCCGTATCAGAGATCGTTAGCATCTCCAATGATTTGGATAAAGATGCAAGGGCCCTTAAAAAAGATATCCTTCAGATTTGTTGGTATATGCGTGGAATGGATTATACTGCGGCTATGCACTTATCATCAGACGAGCGTGAAATTATTAGTGATATAATTAAGGGCAATTTAGAAACAACCAAGAAAACAAACTTGCCTTTCTTTTAGGCTGCTAATCTTTGCTTAACAATCTTAACAACTTCAGGTCCAGCTTTCTTAATTTGTCCTGCTAGTTGTTTTAGATCTGCACGGAAAATATCATTGTAGTTTGATTTATAATTAGCACGATCTTTTTCGTCAGGTGATATTTTTCCATCTTTATTAACATCTGCTGCAGGATCTGCTGCAGGATCTGCTGGAGCATCTGTACCTGAGTCTTCAGGTTCGTCTGGATAGTCTCCACCAGTTGCTTTTACTGGATTATCTGGAGTGCCTGTAGGATAATTTAGTTTATCATTGTCTGTTGCACTTGCTCCTGCACTTGCTCCTGCACTTGCTCCTGCTCCTGCACTTGCAGATTTTTTATCTGCTGGACTTGCTTTTGTAGGAGTCTTTCCACCTGGAGGAGTAATTTTCATTGAGTTGTAAGTACCTGCAATAACATCATCATTAACACCTAATCCTTTAATGAGGTTGTATATTTCATTTGAGTCTGAAGGTGAGCCTGCTTTCTTCCATGCAGTACTTAATTTTTCAGCAGTAACTTTTGTAGTCATTTGTTTAGCTGCGCCTTTGATTGCTCCGCCAACTGCTTTAACACCTTTTTTAATTCCGGAGCCAATTTTTTTAAGTGCGTCAAACGGTCCTTCATTTAATCCTTGTCTGTTTTGATACGATACTGCATCAAACACACTTTCAAACATTAATTTGTTTTCTAACATGTGTGTGTTTACATTGTCAACTCTTGTAAACAACATGTACACTTGACCTTCTGAAAGTTTTTGTCCTTTGGTTACAATACTTTCTTGTGAATTTTTACGATCGACTGCTGCTGTTGTAGCACCTTGTGCTGCTGCACTTGCTGCTGGTGCTGCTTGTTTAAGTTGTTCAACGGTAGATGCTAAATCAGCTTTACTGTTAGCAAGAATTTCTAGTTGTGCATCTGATAAATCTTTAGCATCATGTAGATATTCAGCAGCCATATTCATATCTGCGTTTGTATCTGTTAAACTTTTAATGTATTCGACATACTTAACTGCTGCTTGATCTGCTGCTTGACTAAGAGAATCTATTTTGTTAGCATCCATCATCGCTTGATTAAGGCTGGCTAGTTTATCAATTTGGTCTGGTTGCATAATACCTTCGTATGATGCACCGTATCCTGTTCCAAATCTAATATTTGTCTGATAAGTTTTTGCATATACATCTAAGTTAGGATTTTGCTCCCATACAGCCGCTACATCATCTGGCATTAACTCCATAGTGTCTTTAAGATTGTCGGCTCCCATTTTAGCAGCCTGGTCTGCAATTTGTTTTGCTCCGCCATCTGCAATTGCTTCAATTTCGTCAGCTGCAATATATTCTGATGCCATACCAATCAAAGCACCAATTGCTGCTGTCTTAGCTGACTTACCAACTGCTGTTGAAAGTTTTTCACCTTGCAACAAATCTTTAGTAGCTCTAGCAAGGAAACCTGCTACTGCACCGCCTAGTGGTCCACCTGCAATTGCTGCTGCCGCAGTTAGAATAGCAACTGCTATACTTGCTTTGCCTGGATTGGCTTTTGCCCAATCACTAACAACCTTAACTGCTTTAACTACCTTACTGTCTTTTTCGCCAATCTTTGTTTTTAGTTCAGCGAACTTAGCGTCTATATTTTGAACTGGGCCTGTGTTTTGTACTGCTTTACCTAGCTCTTTAATTTTACCATCAATCCACTTAACTGCTTCGATAGGAAGTTTAGCAACATCAACACCTTTACCAATACCTGTTCTATTACCACCGGCGCTGTTAGAATCAGTTTCAATGTTTTTAAACAACTCACCAACTTGGGCCTGTGATAAATTTGCTTCAACAACATAACGTTCAATGTCACCAACCCAAGGCTGAATAACTTTTGTTTCTAACAATGTCATTCTAGGATCGTTCCAACCCTCTGTAATTAATTTTGTGTTTGTTGTTAAGTGTGAAATTCTCATTATAGCATTCCTAAAAGTTCTTGTTTTTGCTTTGCGTCTAGCTTATCAATTTGTGTTTGAATATCTTTAGGCAGTTGAACTGCTGGTGCTGCTGCTTTTGGTGCAGCTTGTGTTGTTGGTTCAGCTTCTGGCTCAGCTTGTGCTTGTGGAGCATCAGTTGCTGCTGGTGCTGCTGCTTTTGGCTCAGCTGGTGTTTGTGGAGCATCAGTTGCTGCTGCTTTTGGTTCAGCTGGTGTTTGTGCTGCCGGCGCTGCTGCTTTCGGTGGAGTTGTATTAGCTTGTGCTTGTGGTTCAGCCGGTGCAGTTGTATTAGCTGGTGTTTGCGCTTGTGGCGCATTAGTTGCTGCCGGTGCCGCAGTATTATCTGGCTCTTGTTTAGCTGGATTAGTTGGCGCTGCTGGTGTTTGTACCGCTTGTGGCTTACTACCTGCTGTTGACGCTGTACTAGCGTCTGTGGCGCCAGCTGCTGCTGGTTTGTCGCCTGTAAAACCTTGTTTAACTCCGTCAATTGCTCCTGGTACTCCAAGTGCTCCGCCTTGTTGAGCATCTGCTGGCGCACTACCTGTTCCTTTTTTAGAAACGCCACCTTGTTGGGCATACTTGTCCCCAACCGCTCTAAGAAAAATGTTGTCTAATTGGCCGCCACTAAGTGCTTCCATAATTGAATCTTTGTTTGTAAAATCTACTGATGCTGTTTGCATTCCAACTTTTCCAAAGTTACCCATGCGTTGGGTCTTGTCAAAGTTTTTATCTACTGCTACTGGTGCTGGATTTGCTGCTTTCGCTCCTGCTACTGCGCCTTTAGCAACATTGGCAGCTCCTTTGCCAACTGCTGCAATACCTTTGCCAACAGCTTTAACGCCTTTACCTAGTGCTTTACCAATTACTTGTCCTGTAGTGGCTTTTTGCATTTCTGCTTCAGCACCCTTAGTTGGATACCCTTTAGTAGCTAGCCATTTGATAAGAACTTCTGGTTCAGCTTTTTGTCTGCTTTGTCCAAGAAATATCTGAAATTGTTTTTTAAGTTCATTTGCTTCCTTGCCACTCTGCAGTCTACCTGTAGCAGCATTAGTAGGTGTTAGCTTGTTTGCCCACTTACTTAGAAAACCCATAGGCTTTTCGTCAAGTTGTTTTTCAATCAGAATTTCATTTAAACGCATATTAAGAGACCTCTATACTTTGTATTCATATATGTTATTTATTTAAGAACAGCTAAAGCTGTTCTGCTTTTTCGCTTTCGCTCAAAGCCTTATGCTTCGCTTTTAATTATCTAGATACTTAATAGTGTAAAAATAAACATTAATATTAATTGCGAAGCAATTTTAGCATCATCTAGATTGTATGGTCACAATTAGCCCGTTACCGGGCCAAGAATGAATTTTGAACATCATCTGAGTTCGCACAGTCACAATAGTATTAGAACTACAATGCTTTTATTAAACATAGCGTAGGCGGTTATCCGATACCTACTCATTCCGTCTTAGTTTCGTTGTTACAACGGCAGTTTACTATACAAATACTACCTTACATAGTAAACCTGCAGGAATTACCTGCTCTTTTAGCCTATTAGAAAATTTGTTTTATTAATATACAGCAAACCGGTTGTTCTAGGCGTATCCAATCATCGTCCTGTTAAGGATAGTGCTGTCATATCTCTGCCGTTAACCAGAATTCCTTACCGTCACACATCAGAACGGACTTTGGGCCACATAACAACGCCGTGGCGGGCTTATTTAACGGTTTATTTGCTGTTCGTACTGCCTGAGGATATATTGTGTATTATTGATAGTTGTGTATAAAATAAAAATTAAGAGCCATTTATTTTTTGTAGTGCCTCTGTTAAGACCTTCGAACTGCCTACTCTTACATTGATTATGCCATTATAGTAATCGTTAGTTTCTAGTACTCTACGATCAAATTGTTCTTTAGCCTCTAAGTAGCTTAACACGCCTCTGCTGGGACAATAATGAATTATTTCCCGGGTAAACTTATCTTTGCCTAATTTTTCTACGTCTGCAAGTAAGTTATCTGATGATCCCCAATAGGTTTTCCAATCACTTTCCTTGTACCCACGTCTTTTATTCTTTCTGCCTTTTAGCGGTGGTTTAGTAGTTTTAAACTTTGCTAATTTCTTGCCTATATATTTGCGATCGTTAGTTAGGTTTGTAATCAAATATACAAAACCTTCACATCCTTCCGGAAGTGTTTCAACTATTTTGTTCTGGAATGTCCATTGTGGGGTCGTCATCAGTAGTACTTACTTTCTTGGGTCTACCGATCATGCCCTTTCTGGCTACTTTCCTATCTGTACGCTTATCTTGTATTTCTAATCTCCTAGTACTTGCATGTTTTCGTATTTCGCTTAACCAAAAACGTGCCTTGATGCCAGCCTCATCACTATCATGATATTCAAAACGATCTTGCCACTTAAAGTAGTTTTGAAACGCTTCAATCATTTTATCATGAGAGTCTGTAGCCATAGCTATTCCACAATTTCAACATCATTGCTATAAGATGTAAATCCGTTTTCTTTGATTACTTTAAGTACATGATTAACACGACTGGTTAAGTCATCTCTATGACTAATCAAGAATACATTCTTTGATCTTTCTCTAGTCATCTTCTTTAAAATACCAATACTAGACTCAACACCTGCACTATCCATGCCACTATCAACAAGTTCGTCAATGAATAATAAGTTAATGCTGTGATATAAACTTTCCCACACATCTCTAAATGCCCAGCTCATAGACAAAATAAGTCTATTACGTTCACCACGTGACAGGTTATCGAAGTCTAAGTCTTGTCCTAGCTGTGTAATTGTAACATTTAAATCATTTTGAAATTCTACAATGTGTGGCAGACCAATTTTACTTAGATAAAATGTAATTCGCTGATTTAAGTATGCAAGGTTCTGCTCAATAATTTTCTTACGAACAAAACTGTCTTTGTTTGTTAACAGTTTATATAAAAACTCTTGATGATCTTTAACTTTTGTTAATTCATTTAACAGATCAAAACTTACTTCTTGAATAGCAGTATCTTGTAACTCTGTAATTTGTTCTGAGTACGGATTAGTTTCGTCTTTCTTTGATTGTAAGTCTTTAACAAACCCATCAACAGTATTTTTATGACCAAGAGCTTGTTCAAGCGTGTCGTACTGTGTAGGCGGACAAGAAGCTAGTTCTCCAATAGAGTTAACAACGTCTAAATGTTCTGTCAGCTGTGAACTATTAGTAATAATTTGTAATGCTGCTTCTTTCTTTTGATCTTCTTTTGCTTTTAAAATTTCTGCTTGTTTTTCATCATGTAATTCTTGTCCACACGTATGACACTTGTGTTCCTCTAAAAGTTTAATTTCGTTATCAAGTTTAGAGATTGTTTTTTCTTGTTTAGAATCGTCAGCTTCAATACTAGCTATCCATCGAGTTGCTTCTGCTAATTGAGATTTTTGTTTATTGTATTCTTCTAAACATTTGTGTGCGTCAATCTCAGCTTCAATATCCATTTCTTGCAAGATAGTAATACTTTTCTCAAATTGATCAATAGTTTCTTGATTACTGTCGTTCCACATACGCTGTTTGCGTTCTAGAGACTCAATATTTTGTTGAATCTTTTCGTTAGAAATTTTAACAGTTTCAATTCTAGTATTTTCTGTACCCATAGCATCTTTGTTGCGTTTCATTTCTTCTCGCAATGCATCTGCTTTTTCAGAAAGTAATGTAATACCTAGTAACTGTTCAATAATTGCTCTTTGATCATTATTTTTTAATGCAAGGAACGGTTCAGTGTATGTGTTTAGTGCAACTAAATGCTTAAACATATCATGACTCATACCAAACAAGTCTTCAATTACTTTTTGTGTTTGTCTACTATCGCCTTGACTTTCATCAGCACTTTCTTCATGCTCCTCACCGTCAACTGTATATTTTAAAATATTAGGCTTACGCCCTCTTTCAATTTTGTAAGCAATATTATCTTTTTCAAAATTAATAGTAACAAGCATTCCTTTGCCGTTAATTTTGTTAATAAGATTATCACGTTTGATGTTTGTTAATGCGCTACCGTATATTGCATAACTTAGTGCGTTAACAATAGTAGTTTTACCTGTGCCATTTCTAGAACCGCTATCGTCACCTCCTAGATCTAAGTTTTCACCTAGCACAAGAGTAAGTTCGCCTTTGTCAAAGTTAATTGCTTGAGTCTGGTTGCCCACACTCATAAAGTTTTTTACGGTTATGTCTTTAATTTTAATCATAGATTACGTCCGAGGTCCCTATATATCTCCATTAGCATTCGTTTGTCAATAGTATCGCTATCAATTGCTTCGATTTGATTTAGTACAATAGTATCTACACTTTCAAATGTAAGATCAATTGGATCAACATTCGAGTCTACTTCTACCTTTTCGGGTATAAGCATAAGCTCTCTAAGATTGTATTGCGGTATAAATGTTTCTCGAATAAAATTAGCTTCTTCAAAACTAATAGGAACATCAATTGTAACACGACAATGCATATTTTCTGATAGGCTATTATCGGGATCTTCAAGTAGCTGACTAAGTTTAAATGTTCTAAACACTGGCTGCTTAGGCCAAGTTTTATATTCAGGTGTACCGCCCCAATCTAAAAACATCATTCCTCGATCATCGTCCCATGCATCTGCATAGTTGTGAGGGAAAGCATTACCCATGTAAGTAACGTTGCCTTTAGTTTGGCGTTTGTGGAAGTGTCCACTGAATACATATTCTTGATTAATAAAATGTTCTGCTTGGAGTGTTCCGTGATCAGGCATCTGCACCAATGCATTCATATAAAATAATGGCAATTCAAAATGTCCAAAAATATATCTGCTTTGTATCTTAGGAACTGTTTTCCACTCTTCGCCGATTAGCCAAGGTAACATTGTTACTTCGCCTTCGGTGTATATTTCAGTAATTGGAATAATGTTTGGAAACAGCCGCATAAACTCAATAGAGTTAATTTCACGTTTGTCTTTGTAAAATAAATCATGGTTACCAACCATAAAGTATACTTTTTCAAAAGTTTCGTTTAATCTTTCGAGATTAGATACAGTATAGTTCATTGTACTTACATCTGTAGTTGCACGGTTATGGTGCCAATCTCCTAAGAAGATACAGGTTTCTGCACCGGCAGCTTTAGCTTCCTTGCAAAACCATTTTACAAATTCTTCACAATCATTGTTGTGCGTCCTGCTTCCGCCCTTCATACCAAAATGTATATCGGTGAAACAAGCAGCTTTTTTAAATAACGGCATTTTTACTCCTTAATATATAGTAACACATATAAAACAGTGTGTCAACTATTTTTTCGGTTCTTTTCCGGTGTCTTGATTTTGTCTAGACCAGCTAGGATTCATACCGTTCATTTCTAAAATGTCATCACGTATATTTTGATTACGTTTTTCAATGTTAATGATTCTTACAAAACTATTAGTAACAGCAGCAGTATAATATGCAAACGGATTATTAGATTTTGATTCATCAAATTGTAGTCCGATTTGTGCTAGTTGTAGAATTGCTTGACCCTTCATTTCGTCGTTGTATGTGTAACCACGAACGTTTCCTCGAGTTGCATAACGATCACATAGCTTCATAAACATTCTTGCTAGGTCATTAGTCATCTGTCCACAGCCTTTATCAAAATAACCGTTTTCCATTCCGCCAACCCAATGGCTTTTTCCTACACAGATTAAATTGTCCTTGTCATCAAACTTCCAATGTTGAAAGGGTGGAAAGTTTACTTTCTCGTGATGATCAGCAACTGTCTTCTTAGTCTTTTTGCGAAGAAGGTCTTCCGGCACATGCTCGAATGTCATAATACGAAACACTAAATCTTCTTTTTGCATTTTCCTATAATCAATTTCAAATTCTTTTGCAGGTATCTTCTTACCACGTTCTTTTACAGCAGCCGCATGTGCTTGTTGGCTCAATCGTTTAGCACGAGCCCTTTTTGCATCGGCAACAGTTCTAATGTTAATTTTATCTAATGAAGGTAATATAAGGTCGTATTGACCATATGAATCATCAGTATATGAACAGAATGTTGCTTTACTGCGGTGTATTTCAGCTAATAAGTCTTTATTTGTAAGGTATAGCACCTTTTTTGGTTGCCCAATTGTCATCAGTTAGTTCTCCAGTTGTATAAGTAATATAATAGCACATTATTCCGTAAATAAATAGTATTATTAAGAGGAAATATTACCAAAATGGCATTACCTAAAATAGCACCACTAGCAATACTTGTAGCCGGCGTAGCCGTAGCTGTTGACCAACAACAAAAAGCAGCACTGAAACAAGTGCCCGATGCTGCTAAAGAAGCACTAGACAAAGCAAACAGTTTGCGTAACGGCGACATTGGATCTGCGTTAAACCAAGCAACTTCGGACATGCAAGGTTTTGCTTCCACTGTTGGCGGCAATGTTTCAGGAGCACTTGATACTGTGTCTACTAAGTTAGGCGCAGGCAGTATATCAGATTTTGCTACTGATGTTGGCACTGGTGTTAGCAATGCATTTAGTTCCGGCGTAGATGCGTTAGGAACAGTCAATAAAGTGTCCGGCAGTTTAAGCGAAATTTCATCTACTATATCTAAATTAGGTATTGGCGGCGACTTAGCAAGTGGTTTCCAAGATGCGGCTGCACGGGTCGGTGCTGCTGCTGGTGTTTTAAATAATTTGTTAAGTCTCAAAAGAGGTATAAATCTCCCCGCAGGTGGCGAACTGTTTCAAACAGATGCCCCAGGTATTAAAATGTCAGCTACTAATCCTAATGATTGGCGTGTAAGGATTAAAGCCCCTTTTGATCTATTTGGTAGTAACCCATTATTTGATATGTTAAAAGAGACTGACGGTGTTGTATTTCCATACTTGCCAGAAGTAACATTCTCCACATCCGCAAATTACACACAAATTGATCCTGTTCATAATAATTATCCTTATCAGGCTTACAAGAACTCACAAGTGGACGCAATTAGCATTGCAGGCAAGTTTACAGCTGAAAGCGAAAAAGATGCACTATATTGGATTGCAGCAACTACGTTCTTTAAAACGTCAACGAAGATGTTTTTTGGTCAAGGAGCAAATCAAGGTAACCCACCAATTATATGTAAGCTGAATGGATACGGTGCAAATGTGTTTAACGATGTACCTGTGGTAGTTAAATCCTTTAGCGTAGACTTTCCAACTGATGTTGATTACATTCAGTGTAACTCTGCTTCACAGGGAGCTAAGCCAACATGGGTACCTAGACAAAGTACTATTTCAATAGAAGTACAACCAATTTACAACAGAACAAAAATGAGACAATTTAGTTTAGAATCGTATGCCAACGGTACACTGAAGGGGTATGTATAATGGCTGTATATAATAATAACTCACCGTATGCAACAACAAGTCAAAATTCTTTGTATTTAGAATTACTAGATATTAGACCAGTTCCAGCAGAAGATGACGATGTGCTTTACACAATAGAATCGCATTACACTCATCGTCCGGATCTACTAGCATTTGATCTTTACGAAGATCCTAAGTTGTGGTGGGTGTTTGTGCAAAGAAATATGGAAGTAATAAAAGATCCTATTTTTGATTTTGAAGTAGGAACGCAGATTTATATTCCTAAACACAGTAACCTAAAGAAGCATTTAGGGGTATAGAATGGCAATACGCGAAATAACAGATGCTATAACCGGCAGAAAGATTAAAGTAGATACTAATAAACCTGGTGGTACTGACAATCCTTTTAAAAATACAGCAGATTATTATGCTTGGATCCGTGCTGGCAAACCTAACGATTGGCCGCCAAGTGTCGCAAACCGAGTACAAGATGCTGGTGGTAATTGGCTTCGTCCTAAGCTAAGACCAGATGGGTTGAAAGTTCTTGATACTATTGAGTCACAAGCTACTAATATTAAAACAGGAATAGCGACTATCAAAGACTCACTTGAAACAAACAATGGAGCTTCTGCGTTTATTGACAAACATATGAACAAGAACTCTGCAGGTAAATCAGAAAGTGGCGAAGTAACTAACGTTGGAGAGCCTAGCAAAAAAGCAACTAGAACTTTGCCTAATATTGTTGAGAATCCGTTAGAACAGTTTGCTTCAATGACACCGTTATGGACTCTTGCAGTTCTAACATCGGATCAGTTTAACAAGCCTGATAGCTATAGATCAGGAGACTTATCATTTGCAAAGCATAAGCAAAACATTTTTATTCCAGGCGGCAAAGACAAATCTAGAACATTTGAGTCAGGAATTATATTTTCATCTGCAGGACGTGGCGATGATGCACGAGTAAAAACAGCATCCGGCGTACCTGAATTTTTTATTGACAACTTTAGAATGTCAGCAGCAATTAGTGCTAGTGAAAAAACTGGTAATACAAATGCGCTGAATTTTGACTTTGATATTTTTGAACCATATAGTATGGGACTATTATTAGAGTCTATGCAAGTTGCTGCTATTAAAGCTGGCTGGCCAAACTATCTTGATGCACCGTATCTTTTAAAACTTGACTTTCAAGGCTTTGACGAAGACATGGCAAAACGCTCATCAGTAAAATCAAAATACTTTGTTCTAAAATTTAAAACAGTAACATTTGACACCAACGAATCAGGTAGCTCGTATAAAGTGTCAGCATTTCCGTATAACCACATTGGTTACTTAGATACTATTAATATGTTGTTTAACGACATTAATATTTCTGCTCCTAACAAAGGAACAGTTGAAGAAATGTTAAAGTCTGGTCCTAACAGTTTAGAAAAAGTTTTAAATGATAACGAGCTATCTCTTATTACAGCAGGCAAGTATTCAGTGCCAGACGAGTATATAATTGAATTTCCTGAAAAGTCAGGAGACTGGGTTACTGCTCAAAAGAAAGATTCAAATAATTCTAATAAAGGTGCAACTGATAAATCTTCATCAAGTACAACAGTTGTTGGTGGAGGCGGACAAGTAACTAAAACTGCATTTGGTACAAACCCTATTGGCAAAGCCTCGTTTGGATTTGATGCAGAGCAAGGCGGCAACTTTAACTTTTCTAGAGCAGGCGATGCATACAATGAAGAAACTGGCAGAGTTGACAGATTTAAAATGTCAATTAATCAAAAGTCTAGAGAATTCTTGTTTACACAGAAGCAGCCGCTAACAGATGTTATAACACAAGTAATTTTAAGTTCGAAATATGCAGTTGACGCTATCAGCGGAACCCAAGCATCAAATAATCTAACACCAGAAGGTTATATTAAATGGTTTAGGATTGATATTCAAGTTGAGTTTTTAGGGTACGATGTACAAATAGGTGATTTTGCAAAACGATACACTTATAGAGTTGTGCCTTATTTTGTTCATCAGAGTATATTTAAAACTCCTGGGTCAGCAGTTAATACATTAGCCCTTCAAAAAACAATTGCCAAACATTATCAGTATCTCTATACAGGACAAAATACTGATGTTTTAAAATTTGATATTCAAATTAATAACTTATTCTTTACAGGCACTGATCCAACTAATCCTGCAAATACTTCAAGTGAACAAAATCAGGATCAACGTTTTACTGTGTCATCACCACCCGTAGGAACTAACACACCTAAGCCTACTAACAGCGAAGCAACAGCAGGTAATCTTGGTAAAACAAAAACTAAGAGAGACATTGCTGCAATGTTAAACCGACAGGGCGGTAGTGGATTTAAAGATGTTGAAAAAACAGTTGCTGATAGCTTTCAAAAAGCATTTACACAAAACGGAACAACAGACTTAGTTAAATTAGATTTAGAAATTTTAGGCGATACATACTGGCTAGTTGACAGTGGAATTGGAAATTATGTTGCATCCTCCAAGCCACGTTCAATGACAACCGGTGACGGATCGGCTAATTATGAAGGACAAGACGTTTACATTTACCTTTCATTTAGAACTCCAATTGATGTTAATACAGAAAGTGGACTTTATGATTTTAAAAATTCAGCACCTAGTCCTTTTAGTGGAGTATACAAAGTAATTAAAGTTGATAGCGAATTTAGAGCAGGTAATTTTACACAGACCTTAAAATGCTTAAGAATGCAACAACAAGAAGTTGACTTTAACGGCCAGTTACCAAAAGGCGCAGATACTAATACACCAGCTGTTGTACTTGGTAATAAAGTTCCTGAGAAAACTAACATAACACAGCAGATTGCTACTGCTAAAGATTGGACAACTTTATCGTTTGACAATTTAATAAACGCATCAAAGCCTGGGGGATCACTTGAAACATCTGCAAATGAATTCTTAAAAAGTTTAGGACTTCCGACAGGCCCAGCAGGGTCATTAAAACCAGCAAGTTCGGAATCGTTTAAATCTAAACCTAAGTTAATAGAAAAACGTCGACAGGCAAACGGTACTCTTGTAAACTTTAATATTGATAGATCACAACCGTTTTCAGAATCGTTTGATTCTGAAGGAAACACAATTAGAATTTATGGAGAGATTGTAATATAATGGCTATCGAACGTAGAACAAGACAACAACCAACAGGTGCAAATTTAGGATCCGGAGCATATCTTGCAAAAGTTATTAGTGTTTTAGATCCGACGTTTAACGGCAGACTAAAAGTTACTCTTTTAAAAGATCAAGGTAACGAGTTAGGCGTTGAAGGTAAAACCTATGTTGTAAATTATGCTTCTCCTTTCTTTGGATATACTCCATTTGAAGCAATGGGTATGAATCAAACAGATTTTAAAGATACACAGCAATCTTATGGGATGTGGATGGTACCGCCAGATGTTGGCGTAACTATTATGATTATGTTTATAGATGGCGACCCTGCAAACGGCTATTGGTTTGCATGTGTTCCTCCAAGATTTTCTAATCACATGGTGCCTGCTATCGGAGCAGCTGATACTGACCCAACACAAGAAGGCCGCAGTTCTCTAGTTGCATTAACAGAAGAACAGAAAAAATATTATAACACTAAACAGCCGTTGCCAGTTGGTGAAATTAATAAAAGACATAATATTAATGACCGTGAAACAGATGCAGAAGCAATTCCTAAACCGTTACATCCAATTGCAGATAGATTTTTAGCACAGGGACTTTTAGAAGATGATGTTAGAGGAGTTAGCACTACAACTAGTAGGCGCAACAATCCTAATGCAGTTTTTGGTATTAGCACTCCTGGCCCATTAGATTATTCATCAACAGGAAAACGCTATCAAGTAGGAACAACTGAAAGTCAATCAGTTGCTATTCCTGTTACAAGATTAGGCGGAACACAGTTTGTTATGGACGATGGCGATGATCGTTACATTAGAAAATCTGCTCCTAATACCGGACCTGTAGAATATGTTGAAGCAAGTGATGCAACTCAAGCAGGTATAACAGATCTTCCTTATAATGAATATGCAAGACTTAGAACACGTACAGGACATCAAATACTTTTACACAATACTGAAGATTTAATTTACATTGGTAATGCTAAAGGAACAGCTTGGGTCGAACTAACCTCTAATGGAAAAATAGATGTTTTTGCAAACGATAGCGTTAGTGTACATTCTAAAAATGATGTTAATATTAAAGCAGGTAGAGATATCAATATGGAAGCAGGACGTAATGTAAACATTAAAGCAACTGCTCAATACCAGTCACCTGATAGTTTAGATCAACCCGCAAAAATTGAAGATGCTCTTAAACAAGAGAGTGGTAGAGTACAAATAGAAAGTGCGTTCAACACTAACATATTAATTGGTGCTAACGGAAAAATTGAAACAAGAACTTATAACAATGCAGCTGATGAGTCTATTGCTGGAGATTTAGATATTTCAGTCGCTGGCAATCACAGACATTATGTTGGCGGAACTACTGATATTCAAACAATTGGTGATAGATCAGACACACAAGCAAACTGGGATATCAACACAGGCGGCTACAATTACTTAACATCAGGCGCCAATACAGAAGTTGCCGCAGGCGGCGACATTCTTATGTCAGCAAGTCCTAACATACACTTTAATGGTCCAGCAGCAACAGGAGCAGCACAGGCCGACACTGCATTAACAATTACAGATTTAATTACATACGATAATATAAGAACAAACCCAGATAAAGAATGGTCAAGCAGTAAATTCTTAGACGGCACAATTCCATCTATTATGCGTAGAGTTCCACAGCACGAGCCTTGGGCATTGCACGAAAACCAAGCACCTGGACAAACAACTCCATCAGCAACCGATAGAGAGGAGAATCAATAATGGCAAAACTATACAATAAGAAAACAGTATCGACTAACCAAGCATCTGTTGGATCAGCTGGTTCGACAGTTTATACTTACAAAGGGTTTAGTTCGCAAAACCAGCCAGACAACTTTAAACTTTATGATATTGATCTTGTAAAGCAAGATATTATAAATCATTTTTATATTAGAAAAGGTGAAAAATTAGAAAATCCTAATTTTGGAACTATCATTTGGGATATGATTTTTGAACAATTTACACCCGAAGTTAAAGATTTAATAGCACAGGATGTACAAGATGTGATAAACTATGACCCTAGAATAGTTGTAAATCAAATAAGTGTTGATAGTACAGAAATGGGAATTCGCATCCAAGCAGATGTAACATATGTTCCATTTAATGTTACTGAAAGGATGCAGTTTGATTTTGATAAAAACAGTTCGGTTATAAAGTAAGCACTTAATAAACATTGGTAAATACAGTATAGGATTAAACAATGAGCACAACGTCAAGACAAAACAACTTACTACTTAACGAAGACTGGACCCGTATCTACCAGACATTCGCTAATGCAGATTTTAAATCATACGACTTTGAAAATTTAAGACGTGTGATTATTACGTATCTGCGTGAAAACTACCCAGAAGATTTTAACGATTACATTGAAAGCTCAGAATACCTTGCGCTCATTGATGCTATTGCATTTTTAGGTCAAAGTCTTTCATTCCGTATTGATTTAGCTTCTAGAGAAAACTTTATTGAACTAGCAGAACGTAAAGAAAGTGTATTACGTATTGCTAAAATGCTTAGTTATAATGCTAAACGTAACGTTCCTGCAAAAGGGCTGCTAAAATTTACATCAGTTAGCACAACAGAAGAACTAATTGATAGTAATGGTAGAAACCTTGCAAGTCAAGTAATTCGTTGGAACGACCCAACAAATACTAATTGGGCAGAGCAATTTATTTTAGCACTTGATGCTTCAATGTCTGATAACACAAAATTTGGTAGAAGTCAAGGTACTGCTACTATTCAAAGTATTCCAACAGAACAATATAGATTTAGATCAATTGGTACTGATGTTCCTTTGTTTAATTTTGCTAAATCGGTAGCTGGCAGAAATATGACTTTTGAAATTGTAAGTACTTCTTTTAAAGATGCTGAAGAACTTTATGAAGAGTCGCCAACTCCAGGCAATCAAATGGGGTTTGTTTATAGACAGGATAACAAAGGCCCTGCAAGTACTAATACAGGGTTCTTTCTACAGTTTAAACAGGGTGCATTAGAACTAGCAGATTTTACTATTCCTTCGCCGTCAACAAATGAAAAGGTTGCAATTGATACGTCAAATATTAACAACGATGATGTTTGGTTGTTTGCTGTAAATGGCAACGGCAATCAAACTACTGAATGGACTCAAGTTTCTAGTCTTACTGGCAACAATATTGCTTACAATAGCTTACAAGGAAACATTAGAAACATATATGCAACTGAAACTAAAGAAAACGACAAAGTTGATTTAATTTTTGCAGACGGTGTTTATGGTAATTTACCACAAGGATCTTTTAGGTCATATTACAGAATTAGTAATGGTTTAAATTATACTATTAATCCTAATGAAATGAAAAACATTAGTATTACAGTTGACTATGTTAACGATCAAGGTGTGCAACATGCATTAACAATTGGGTTAGCTTTACAGTCATCTGTTTCAACAGCAACAGCAACTGAGTCATTAGCTTCAATTAAGCAAAATGCTCCGGCACAATATTACACACAAAATAGAATGATTACAGGTGAAGATTATAATCTTGCACCTTTAGCAAGTTCGCAGAATATTTTAAAAGTAAAAGCAACAAATAGAACATCAAGCGGCCTTTCTAGAAACTTTGATATTATTGATGCAAGTGGAAAATATAGTTCTATTAATGTGTTTGGTACAGACGGCTACATTTATAAACAAGAAGAAGAAAAACAGCTTTCTTTTAAATTTGCAAATAGAGCAGACATTATTAATTTTGTTAAACAAAAAGTAGAAAAAGTGTTTACAGATACTGATGTATATAATTTTTATTTTACAAAGTTTGATAAGATCTTGTTTTCAGGAGATAACATTGTATGGACTGCATCAACTAATGATGTTAATATTGGTACAGGGTATTTTCAGAACAAAGTTGATCTGTCATTACTAAAAGTAGGAACATATTCTACAAACAACTTAAAATATATTTCTCCAGGAGCAAATGTTAAATTTACAGCTCCAACAGGACAGTCATTTAAAAATGGAAACTTAGTTACTACAGATACAACTGATGCTACACAAAAAAGTTTTATATGGACAAAAGTTATAAGTGTTGCAGGTGACGGAACAAACGCAGGAACAGGAGCAAATGCTAAAGGCGTAGGTCCGGTAGTGTTTAATGATAATGTTCCTTCAGGAGCAGTTGCTTCGAGGATTGTTCCTAAGTTTGTTAGTGATCTTTCAGACGCCCTTGAATCGTCAATGGTTACCCAAGCGTTTGCTAATTTAAACTTTGGATTGCGATTTGAACAAGATACGGCAAGTTGGAAAATTATTCAAAATCAAAACTTAAACTTAACAGCATCTTTTAGTTTAGGTAAAACAGGTGATATATCAAACAACAATTTAGATAGTTCTTGGATTGTTGCATTTGTTAAAGAGAATGACGAGTACGTTGTAAGAATAAGAACACTAAATTATGTATTTGGTAGTAAAAAACAAAATAGATTTTATTTTGATAAAAATGAAAAAGCATATAATAACTTAACTGGCAAGGTTGAAAAAGACATGATCAATGTGTTAGGTATTAATTCATTAAATGTTGGTATAGGTTCATTGATCCAAGATTACCCGTTTGAAGTTTCGGATACTATTGCATACGATGACGGTTATGAAAGTGCAAGTGAAATTAAGTTAGGTTTTAGAGATTCAGATGCCGACGGAGTAATTGATAATCCAGAATCGTTTGTTAATGTTGTTGGTGAAGATCTTGACTTAAAATATCTATTTTTTAAATCTGCTAAAGACGAATACGGCACAACAATTTATAATTTAATTGATACGGCAGTAACTCCAATTTTGATTATTGAAAAAGAGTCATTAGTTAATGTTAACAATTATGCAGACGGTCAGTTAATATACTTTTATGATGTTGCACAAAATAGAGTTAAACGTGTTGACAGAACAACTAATACACTAGTGTTAGAAAGTACATACAAAGCAAATATTGGAAGAGACAATTTAAAATTCCAATACACACATTCAGCTAGTGAAGATAGAAGAATTGATCCTAGTGTAACAAACATTATTGACTTGTTTGTACTAACCAGGTCTTATGATACTAGTTTTAAAAATTATCTAGTAGGAGCTACAACAATTGAGCCAATAGCTCCTAGTTCAGATGAATTAAGAATTGCATTTGGCATAGGGTTAAGTGCAATTAAATCAATTAGTGACGAAGTAGTGTACCATCCTGTAAAATACAAAGTACTATTTGGTGCCGCAGCTGATACAAAATTACAAGCTAAGTTTAAAGTTGTTAAGAATACTGGAAAAACAATTAATGATAATAACTTAAAAGTTAGAATAGTTAATGCAATGAATGATTTCTTTGATATTAATAACTGGGACTTTGGAGATAGGTTCTATCTAAGTGAACTTTCAACATACGTTCTTAATGTTGTATCACCAGATATATCAAACCTTGTTATTTTACCAAGACAATCATCACAGGCATTTGGAAGCCTGTTTGAAATCCAAAGTAAGCCAGACGAGATTTTCGCTAATGGTGCCACTGTTGATGATATAGAAATAGTAACTTCTATCACGGCTGCTGAAATTAATGCAGCAACAAATTCAATAGTGAGTAACACATAATGGCAGACAAGAAAAAGTTTCCTAAGAGCGATATTCCAATTAGAAACAGCTCAGACTTTCTTCCTACAGTTTTTCAAACTCCTGCAAATAAAAAGTTTTTATCAGGAGTATTAGATCCTCTTGTACAACCAGGTGTTGTTGACAAAACTGTTGGGTATATTGGAAAGCGTTACGGTAAAACGTATAACGGGAAAGATGTATATCTTGATAATGATCAAACATTAAGAAGTCGTTATCAATTAGAGCCCGGAATTACTGTTGAAGAAAATCAAGAAGTTAAAAAGTTTAATGACTACATTGATCTTAAAAGTATGTTGGAATTTTTTGGCAATACTAACGAGCGCGATGACAAAACAACAGAGCAAGAGCATTACAGTTGGAACCCACCTGTTAATTGGGACAAGTTTATTAACTACAGAGAATACTATTGGGTGCCAGCAGGAACACCGTCTGTAGATGTATACGGACAAGCATCTAATATTCAAAGTACTTATAAAGTAAAGACAGGAATTAATAGCTGGGTACTTTCACCTGATAATATTACTGATAATCCAGACATCACATTATACAGAGGCCAAACTTATAAGTTTGAAGTAAACTCTCCTCAAGAAGGGTTTTACATTCGAAGTAATTACGATACTGGGTCGTTAATTTTTAATCCTAACAAAGCATATTTTGCTGGTGAACTAGCAGTATTTGACGGAAAGTTATGGAAGTGTATTAATAACACAAGTATTTTAGACGGAAGTAGTATTACAGTTGATTCGCAGGATTGGAAATTAGAAGCTAACGATGCAGCATTTGCATCGCTACTATACAATCAAGGAGTTGAAGGCAATGGTACAACAGTTGGAACAATTACATTTACAGTTCCAGCCAACTCACCTGATATTTTATATTATCAAAGTGATGTATCACCTAACAGATTAGGTAGGTTTATTGTTGCTGACATTGATTCAAACACATTCATCAACGTTGATAAAGAAATTGTTGGTAAAAAAGATTATACCACAGCAACCGGACTAGCATTTACAAACGGTCTAGTTGTAGATTTTAGAGGACAGGTTGAGCCTGCAAAATATGCAAACAACACATGGCTAGTTGAAGGTGTGGGCGATAGTATCACATTAATTAACTTTGCTGATTTAGTTCCACCACCACTTGCAACCGACACACCGGAAATTTTGTTTGATAATGAAGGATTTGATACACAGCCATTTGATGATGCAACTCAATATCCTGGTAATAAAGATTATATCACTATTGCAAGAAATAGCAAAGATTCTAATCCGTGGTCAAGATATAATAGATGGTTTCATAGATCTGTACTAGAACAAGCATTTAGACTTAGAGGCCAAGATTTTGACTCGTTAGAAACTGCAAGAGCTAAACGTCCAATTATTGAGTTCTTACCTAACATTCAATTGTTTAATCATGGTGCTGTTGCAAAACAAACTGTTGACTATGTTGATGACTTTACTACTGATGTGTTTTCTAACATTGAAGGAAGCGAAGGCTACAATGTTGACGGAGAGTTTTTGTTTGAAGGAGCAAGAGTTCTTGTAATTTCTGATACAGACAATCAAGCAAATAACAAAATATACGAAGTTAAGTTTGTTAAGCATAACAATAAAACACAAATTACTTTAAAAGAAACAGCAGATTCAGATTCGGTGTTTAACGAAGCTGTATTAATTCGTAGAGGAACTGCAAACTCAGGCAGAATGTATCATTATACCGGTACAAACTGGGTTAAGAGTCAGGCTAAAATAAAAGCTAATCAATCACCATTGTTTGATGTGTTTGATAGTAGTGGAGTATCTTTTGGTGATGCAGTAACATATCCTGTGTCAACATTTGTTGGATCTAATCTTGTAAGTTATAAAGTTGGAACTGGCACTGCAGATACTGAATTAGGGTTTGCATTAAAGTATGCCAATATCAATAACGTTGGGGATATTGTTTTTGATTGGAATTTTGAAACAGATAAGTTTGTTTATACTTTATCTCAAACACAGTATACTAAAAATACTAATGTTGGGTATTATAAAATTAATGACATGTATGTTAATGGGTGGATTGCTACTGATAAAACATTCCTTCAACCGATTGTTGATTCTTATACATTAACTGTTGCTGACTCAGTAGCAGTGTTTGAAACTGTTGACTGGGAAAAATTACCTAGTAACGCTATTATTAATTTTTACCTTAACGGCGAAGCTATTAGTACTCCGTATACAAGAGCATCTTCGCAGTTTACTTTTGAAAAAACTTTTGCAATTAACGATGTTATTACAATTAAAGTAGTAGCAGATATTGTGCCTGATAAAGGTTACTACGAAATTCCAGTAGGCATAGAAAAAAATCCTCTAAACGAACAACTTAAAACATTCACATTAGGTCAAGCATCTGATCATTTAAAATCGTCTTTAGAATTTGATAAAAGAATAGTTGGCGCAATTCCAGGTGTTTCTAATCTTAGAGATTTAGCAGATTATCAAAAGCACTCAAAACGATTCCTTAAACACTCTGGATTTGCAGCAGTATCAACTATGCTAATCAACGATAAAGATCTTAACGTTGTAAAATCGCTAAGACATGCTAAAAATGCTTATACTGTTTTTAAACAAAATATTATTAAACAGTCAACTATACTAGAGTTTAACGATAACACTGCTGATTTCTTAGATACAATTATCGAGTCAATGACAAAGACTAAAACTATTGACAGTCCTTTTGCTGATTCTGATATGATAGGTGCAGGAGCGTTTACATCAACAAAATATATTGTAGCAGATATTGGTATTACAACTTTTACGTTAACTGAGAATTTTAATTTAGATACACTTAGTAGAAGAGCTGTGTATGTTTACTTAAACGACAATCAGCTATTAGTTAATACTGATTACACAATTAATAGTGCGTTTGGATTTATTGATATTTCAACTACACTAGAAGAAGACGACAGAATAGAAATTAGAGAATATGTGTCAACGGCATTTAGCCATGTTCCTCCAACGCCTACTTCAATTGGAGTATATCCTAAGTTCAAACCTGAGATGTATTTAGACGATACTTATAGAACTCCTAAGAATGTAATTCAAGGACATGATGGTAGTAAAACAACAGCCTATGATGACTTTAGAGATGATTTACTTTTAGAGTTTGAATACAGAATTTATAACAACATTAAGCAACAATATGATCCTGCTGTATTTGATATCGATAAAGCATTAGGCGGATATTATGGCAATGCAACATTTACAAAAGAAGAGCTAGATAGCGTTATTAACCAAGAGTTTTTATCTTGGGTACAAAATACTAATCTATCATATACAGTAAATGATGCCTTTGTTGATGGTGAGCCGTTTACATATACATATTCAAATATGACAGACCCAACAGGCACTGTAAACTTGCCGGGATATTGGAGAGGGGTGTACAAGCATTTTTATGATACTGATAGACCACATACTCATCCATGGGAAATGCTTGGTTTTACAGAAAAGCCAACTTGGTGGGATACAGAATATGGAGCAGCACCGTACACAAACGGTAACTTAGTTTTATGGGAAGATATTCAAGCTGGTAAAATTGCACAAGGTACTACAGCTGGAATTTATCCTAGATATGCAAGATCAAGTATATTAACTCATATACCATGCGACTGTGACGGTAACTTATTAGACCCGCTAACGTCAGGACTTGCAGGTAACTTCCAACTTATAAACAACAGAGGCTCGTTCAAACTAGGAGATGTTAGTCCTGTTGAATATGCATGGAAATCTAGTTCTGAATATCCATTTGCAGTTACTACTGCATTGGCATTGTTAAAGCCTTTTGATTACTTAATTTTAAACTTTGATAGAGCTATTGCAAAACGTAATATTATTAATCAGCTAGTGCATACCACTACAGATACGTTTTTAACTCTTAGCCAACTACAGCTTCCAGTTTCAGGAACAACTCAAGTTGCTGGACTATCGTACTATCTTTCATCTTATATTAAATCTCAAGGTGAATTGATATCTGAAGCACAAAAAACTATTTCTAATATCAATGTTAGGCTTACTTCTAGACTAAGCGGATTTGTTGACCAAGAGCAACAACGATACTTGTTAGATAGTAAGAATCCTAGTTCGTCGAGTACTAGTGTGTTTATACCTCAAGAAAACTATGACATTATCTTTAATGTGAGTTCACCAATTTCTTCAGCAACATACAGTGGTGTGATTTTTGAAAAGACAGCGTCTGGTTGGACAATTAACGGATACGATAATGTTAATCCGTATTTTAAAACATATACACCTTATCCGCTTCAGAAAGATCCTGTAATTTCAGTTGCAGGAACTTCAGCAGCGTATTCAGAATGGGAAGCAGGAAAAACATTTAATAATGGACAAATTGTTTCTTATAGAGGAGTATTTTACAGAGCTAATTCTACTCACACTCAAGGAGACACGTTTAGTAAAGATAAACTAGTTAAACTTCCAGACCTACCAGTTGATAATGCTGTAATAGCACAGCGTAGAAGAAGTTTTAATACTTTTGATGTTGTTAATGTTAGCTACGGAACAGAATTTAATACTATTCAAAGTGTAGTAGATTTTCTACTAGGGTATCAAGAATATCTTAAAGGACAAGGTTTTAATTTTGCAAACTATGACGGCACTAATCAGGTAGTACAAGATTTTGTAACAGCAGCAAAAGAATTTATGTACTGGTCAGTTCACAACTGGGCACAAGGATCTATCCTAACAGTTAGTCCTGGCGCAACACGTATGGACATTAATCTTGCAGTTGGTGTTGCTGAAAGTCTATTAGATGGTTTCTACGATTACAATGTACTAAACGCAGACGGGTCTGCATTAGATCCTCAGTTTTTAGATGTATCAAGAAGTTTTCAAAATGTTGAAATTAGTACAACAGATACAACGCAAGGCATTTATCTATTAAAAATAAATTATGTTGTTAAAGAGCATGTAGCAATATTTGATGATAAAACAGTATTCAACGATACTATTTTTGATAAAGCGACAGGTTATAGACAAGAAAGAATCAAAGCCCAGGGATTTAGAACAACTGATTGGGATGGTGATTATACTAGTCCTGGATTTTTGTTTGATAATGTTTCTATTGGAACATGGTCTCCTTACTATGATTATAAATTAGGCGATATTGTTTCTTATAGATCTTACAAGTATACTGCAAGAAGCAATCACACTAGTGACGAAACTTTCTTAGACAGCAACTGGACCTTATTAGATTCAGAGCCAGTTAAGCAATTGATTCCTAACTTTGATTATAGAATTAATCAAATTGAAGATTACTTTGATGTTTCTTCTGAAGGACTTGGCAAAAGCCAAAGAGATTTAGCAAGGCATACAATAGGTTATCAAACTAGAAGTTATTTAGAAAACTTATCTGAAGATCCAACTACTCAGTTTCAATTGTATCAAGGATTTATTAGAGAAAAAGGCACAAACAACGCTGTTACAAAATTGTTTACTAAATTAGGTGCTGATACTAACACATCAGCAGTTGACCTAAACGAAGAATGGGGATTTAGAGTAGGCCAACTAGGCGGAGTTGACCAGTCTACAAAAATTGAAATTAAACTAGAAACAGATAAATTTCAATTAAATCCGCAGCCTGTTATTATACAACCTTCGGCAGAAACTACAGTTGATAGATATTATAGAATTGATAAAACAAACTTTCAATATGCGCCAACTCCATATTCAACTAACATTAGTCCTGTTAGTTACGATTCTAAACCTGTTAAAACAGCAGGGTATGTGAAATTTGGTCAAGTAGATTTTACAGTTACAAACAAAGATAGTATTTTAGATTTAGATATTTCACTAGTTAACGACAACAGTCACATTTGGGTAACCTTTGATGGGCCTTCTTGGACAGTACTTAGAGCAAATACTGTTTATGATTTAAAAATAACCAACGTTACAAGTAATGATGACAACGAAGTAACATTTGACTTTGATAAAGCACACATGCTAAAAGTTGATGACATGTTTGGTATTACTACTATTGTAGGGTTGAACAAATTTTGGAAAGTTAAAGCAGCAACTACTACTTCTATAACTGTACAACATACAGAAACGTTTGATGCAGCTGATGGATATGATCCTAGCACAGCAACATATCCAATGCTTCTTACTACTGCACGATTTGGATCTTATGAATCAATGAATCCGGAACATGTTGCACTATTAACTAACGGCTCAAAAGTATTTGTAGATTCTAATGTAAATGGACGTTGGGAAGTAGCAGAAAAAACAAAACAATTTACACCAAGTAAAATTATTGATTTTGGTATTACTACTCCAGAAAGTGTTGGCAAGAAAACAGTATACAGTGATTTGTTAAAACAAGCTATTGTTGGTATTCCAGACGAAGGTAAAGTAGGTATCTATGTTAAAACTGCTACTGGCCTGTCATCTAAGCAATTATTAGAGCCACCGGTTTGGGCGCAATCAGCAGCTACTGGATCGTTTGGTAACGAAATTGCAATTTCGCCTGATAGTGAATGGCTTGTAGTCGGAGCTCCTTTAGCAAGTGGAATTACAAGTAACTATAAAGGTGCTTTTAATGTAAATGCAAACTATCTTATTGGCGATATTGTTTTGTATGCTGGAAGACTTTACAAAGCTACTGACAACATTCAAGGTGACGGTAGTACTATTGATGTTTACAGTAATGAATGGACAGAAGTACAAAACATAAAAGCAGTTAGTAGCGGGTCAAATGCAGGAGATTTTGAAACTGGAGCAATGTTTATATACCAGTATGGTTCTCAACAGTGGAATTTAATTGATATACAAGTAAGTCCAAGATTTTATGCTCGTGAAAGATTCGGTTCAAAAATTACATTAAGCAAAGATACCGCTGGCACATATTTTATGGCAGTATCTGCACCGGGTTCTCAGGATAACAAAGGGCGTGTGTATCTTTATACATACAATGCTACTGATGGCTGGCGCTTAGATTATAACAAGAATTATAGAGGCACATATGCTGCTGATGATTCTACTTTTTATCCTAAAGGATCGATTGTTTATTCAAACGGTGAAATGTGGAAAGCATTAGTTGATAATGTATCCGACGGAAGTTCATTAACACTTTACTCAAATGACTGGCAAGTAATGGATCCAGTTACAACAGGTGCATCTTTACCACAATCACTTGCAACTGGCGATGACGGATCAACATTAGATGCAGGAATACTTGACGAGAATCAAATACTTGAAATGGTCAAACAAGATGATCGTTTTGGTACCTCACTAGCAATGAATTATAATGGAACAATACTAGCTGTTGGAGCACCTAATAGTGACGGGCAGTATTTTCCAAATTATAAAGGGCTGTGGAAAAACAATTATGAATATAAGCACGGTGATGTTGTAAAATTTCAAAGCACATATCACCAATTACAAAACGAAGGTCCAAATGCAGTAGGTGCTGATAGCACTATTAGAAGCTACAACGAATTGCCTGATGCTGGCCAACCTTGGGTTAATGTTGGAGATAGTACAGATACTGCTTCAGGAAAAGTATTCCTTTACAAGAAAGATACTAACTCAGGTGCTTATAATTTAATTCAACAAATTAATGCAGATTCATTACCATACCTAAGTGACCTTGATGCTAGTGAAGTTATTAGCTCAGGCGATAAGTTTGGATTTGCAATAGCATTAGATTATACTGGTAATACACTAGTTGTAACTAGCCCACTAGCAGATAAGAACTTCCAGAATCAAGGAAGTGCGTATGTATTCAAATATGATTCAGACTCAACAGAGTATGCTTATAGATTAAAACAGAAATTAACAAGTTTTACAAATTATCCAAATGAAATGTTTGGACAAGATATTTCAATATCTAGCGGAACAGAAATTATTGCAGTAGGAGCAACTAATTCTCCTTATGCATTACAAACTAGATTTGATGCTTCACAAACATCGTTTGATAGAACTAGAACTAGATTTAAAGACTATGACGGGTTTGCTGGAGCGGTTTATGTATTTGAGAAAAAAGGCACATCTGAAACATTCTTCTTAACAGAAAAACTTGATGATGCGCTTTCATTAAATGAATCTTTTGGATATAGTATTTCAGCATCGAGAGATGCAATACTAGTTGGCTCACCTGGATATATTTCTCCAGCACCGCACGGAGTTAATCTTGCATTTGAAGGCGACAAGACAGGTACAGTACGTTTATTTGAAAAAACTACAAACTCTAATTCATTAAACATTATTGGATCACAGCCACTTACAGTTGATATTGATAAATTTAAAAGATTATCACTTTATGATACTGTTGATGATACAAAAATTATTGACATTGAAATATTTGATCCTGCTAAATTGAAATTATTAGCAGCAGCAGAAAGAGAACTATCGTTTAAAGTTCCATACGATCCTGCAATTTATAGCAATGGCACAGCAACCGATGCGGTTATTGATAGCTCGATATGCTGGAAGTCTTCTAACGTAGGTAAACTATGGTGGGATATTTCTACAGCTAAATGGTATGACTACGAGCAAGGTGATGCATCATATAGAATTGGATCATGGGGAGCATTAGCACCTGGCGCATCGATTGATATTTACGAATGGGTAGAATCAAAATTACTTCCATCTGAATGGGCAATTTTAGCAGACACTAACGAAGGAGTACCGTTGGGTATTTCAGGGCAACCACTGTATGCAGACGACTCTGCATATTGCGTTAGACAGGATTATAATCCTAACACTGGATTACAAACAGAAACACTTTATTACTTCTGGGTTAAAGGAAAAGTAACTGTACCAAGCAATACTGATAGAGATATTTCAGCTGCTGATGTGTTTAACTTAATTAACGATCCTAGTGCATTAGGACAAACCTATGCAGCATTTATTGATACAGACAAGTTTTTACTATTCAACTATAAGTCAACAGTTACAGAAGATTATTCATTGTTTAACATTGAATATTATAATTCAACTGAACAACAAAATCAAGTACACAACGAATACCAACTATTAACAGAAGGTGTTTCAGACAGCTTACCTAGTTTATCATTAGAAAATAAATGGATTGATAGTTTGGTAGGGCGTGATATGCAAGGTAATAGAATACCTGCATCAGATCTTCCTGAAAAACAAAAATATGGTATTGCTTTTAGACCAAGACAAAGTATGTTTGTTGAGAGAAGGGCAATCCTAAAAACACTTATTACTAATATTAATAAAGTGCTGCACAACGAAGCGTTTGCAGATTCTATTAATTTTAAAACACTTAATAGTGTAGATGCTGAGCCAAGTGTATTACTAAACTTGTATGATACAACAGCAGACACTTATATTGATTTATTAGAAGTTGGTACTACTAGAGTTAAAGCGTGTAAATTAAGGTCAAATATCATTGACAACGAAGTTAATTCTATTGATATTATTGATCCGGGCTTTGGTTATAAAATTGCTCCTTCTATCGAATTTGAAGGTGACGGTGTAAACGCAGAAGCAACTACTACCATTGATAGCCAAGGTAGAGTAACTGGAGTTACTATTGTAAATCCAGGTAAACTTTACACTACAATTATTACTAAACCAAGACAGTTTAGTGTGTTAGTTAACAGTGATTCTACAGCACGAGGCTTTTGGAGCATTTACTCATGGGACGATGTAAGAAAAACTTTTTACAGAAGTAGATCTCAAGCGTTTAACACACCAGCATATTGGTCCTACGCTGATTGGTGGGATAATGACTTTGGTCCTACATCAAGAATTATTCAAGAAATAATTAGTGTATATCAACTTCCAACTATTGAGGTTTCAATTGGCGACTTAATCCGTATTAAAGAATATGGTGCCGGCGGCTGGGCAGTGTTTAGAAAAGTTACTGATACTGAAAATGCAGGCCTAAACAATTATGTATTAATTGGTAGAGAACTAGGTACTATTCAACTATCGAATTTATTGTATGACGCATCATTAAATGGTGTAGGTTATGATAATGTTGATAGCTTTGATATTGACTTTTATGATAAAGAAGTATCATTTGAGTTAAGATACATTATGAAAGCAATTAAAGAAGATATTTGTATTGGTGATTATGCTGTTGAGTGGAATAAATTATTCTTTACATCAGTGCGTTATGTATTTGCTGAACAAACATACGTTGATTGGGCATTTAAAACTAGTTTCTTAAATGCAACTCACAATGTTGGAACATTAAAACAAAAAACAAATTATAGAAATGACAGTTTAGAAAGTTATTTAGATTATATTAATGAAGTTAAACCATATAGTACAACAGTAAGAGAATACATCAGTAAGTATGATACTACTGATACTGCTAATGCAGGCATATCAGACTTTGATTTACCTCCTTACTACTCAACAGAAGCAGGCAAAATTGTTCCTGTAAGTGCAAACGATAAAATAGTAAGTACATATCCATACAAATATTGGAATGACAATAAAGGATATGAGATTACAGGTGTTAATATTTCTAATAAAGGTGCTGATTATACAGAAGCTCCTAGAGTATTGATCACTGGCGGCGGAGGCTCTGGAGCCAAAGCAACAGCATATATTACTAGTGGAAAAGTAGTTGGAATTAGACTATCTGAACACGGTGCTGGATACACATCAACCCCAACAGTAACGTTAGTTGGCGGAAATGGTACATCACCTAACACTGCCAACGCTGTTGCTATTCTAGGTAACGGTAAAGCACGTTCAATGCAACTTGGTATTAAGTTTGATAGGCTCTCTAAAACAGGACTTTATCAAAACTTTACTCAAGAAGAGAATTTTGTAGCAACGGGTTCAACTGCGGTGTTTAATTTAACATATCCTCCTACTAGACAAAAGTCAAATATTACAATTATACAGAACGGCCAACTTGTTCTTGACAACGAATACAATATTTCGTTGTACACATTAGACTCTGATGTTTATAAACAACTTAAAGGTAAAATTACCTTTAATACACCACCGGCAGCAAGTGATACAATTAAAATTACATATCAGAAAAACGATGAAATTTTAGATAGTGTTAGTAGAATTAACAAATACTATTCTCCGGTCTCAGGCATGCTCGGTGACGAGCTTGACCAGCTTATGACAGGAATTGATTTTGGTGGAGTTCAAGTACAAGGAACAACATTTGAAGTAACTGGAGGCTGGGACGCTCTACCTTGGTTTACTGATAGTTGGGATAGTGTAGAAGCATCGGCTGATTACTACCATGTTGCAGACGGTAGCACACTTGATGTAGTATTACCATACACACCAGCAGACGGTCAAGTAATTAACATCTACTTAAAACGAGCAGGTATTGTTATACAAGACGATATTCAAGATCTACAAATTGAACAAGGTGTACAAGAACCTCCTACACTTAGAATTGACGATCCAAACTACACAGAAAGTTGGGATTCATCAAGTACTGTTAATCCACATGCACAAATGCCGACATTTGTTGGAGATGGTAGTACTAACATAGTTCATATTGGAGAAAATGTATCAACACAAACAGGCGATATATTAATATTCCGTCCTGCGGAAAGCGATGGCGCTGTTACTATTAATGATATTAACTTATTAGATACACAATTAACAGGTGGCACATTGTCAGCAATGGAAGGTGCTTATGCATCAGCAACAGGATTAAGAGCTGAAGATATTGTTATTGATGGAGGCTCATATTTTAGTCCAGAACAAGTTGCTGCAACTGAAGAAAATGTTCCAGGACAAGTATTAGATAGTTTAAGTATTAAAGTATTTCAAAATACAACAGAGGATAGAGGTGCTCCTTTAAATGCAACTGTAAAACTTGGCGATGCTACAACAACTGTGTTTGGAATAGGTCAAAAAATTCTAGAATCTAAATCAGTTATTGTGTATGTTGATAGTATAAAACAATTACCGGCAACATATATTGTTAATATTGCATCTAGCACTATTGAATTTTCAACTGCACCTGCATTAAATGCAAAAATTGAAATACTTTCAATTGGATTAGGCGGCATTGCTATTCTTGATTACCAAGAGTTTATTGCCGACGGCGAAACTAGCTTGTATCTAACAAATGCAAACTACGATGAAACTGCAACTATCTTTGTAACAGTTAACGGAGTACAAGAAGATACAGGATTTAGAAGTAGTACTAACATACTACCCGAAACACCAGATAGAACATTAGTACAATTTGGTACAAATCCTGATAGACTTGCAATTATTAAAATTGTTGCATTAGGTGCGTCTACTGATGTTGATAGTACATTACAGTCTTTGATTAGAATTAACCAACAAGAATTTGTTTATGAAGGTAGTACTAGAAGTTACGATTTAGATAACTTTGTGCAGCTAACTAGAGAAAGCGCATTGGCATCTACTATTGTTGAAGTTAATAATAAGAAACTAAAAAGTGCTGATACTATCTATAATGTATACGACGGTGTAGTTAAAAAGTTTATTTTAGGTATTGATCCTATTGCATCATCTGGTTCTATTGTTCCAACTAATATTAAAGTTTATATTAACAACGAACTTAGAACATTCATTACAGATTATGTTTATAACGGTACAACTAAAGAATTAGAAATTACTGCTGAAAATCTAGCAGTGGGTGATGTTATTAAAATTGAAAACAATTTAAATGCACAGTACTCTGTTGTTGGTAATAACATTATTATTAACGATACTACTTCATTAGTTGCAGGCGACACTATCAACGTAACTTGGTTTAGTGAATATCCGTCAATGCAAATCGTTACTGATCAATTCGCCGGCGGTAGATCATTTTACCCAATTGCGTTCAAACCACTTTCAGTAAGTTATGTTTGGATTTATAGAAACGGATTAAAGTTAACTCAGGATATAGATTATCAACTAGATGCAACTAGAGGCGCAATATACATTGAAGGCTCAAACGTAACTAGTGATGTTTTTGATATTGTTGCTTTTGGCACAAATGTATTTGCATTACCAAGTGCATACGAAGTCAGCAAAGACATGTTAAACAAAAATCATTATACTAGATATGCAATTACTGATAGTCTTGTACTTGATAAAGATTTAAATTATTACGATACTACTATTACATTAAAAGATGCGTCAACATTGTTTAATCCACAATCAACTATTAATTCAGCTGGTATTGTTGAGATCAATGGAGAGAAAATTGAATACATGACTAAGCAAGGCAATGTGTTAGGACAACTAAGACGTGGCTCGCAGGGTACAGGAATTAATAATGTAACTGTAAAAGGTTCATTTGTAGTTGATCTAAGCAAAAACGAAATTATACCTTACAAAGATGTACATGAAAGATATGACTTTGTAAGTGATGGCAGTAGTCAGTTAATAGGACCATTACCGTTCGTTCCTAAGCTAAGTACTGTTACAGATTGGTATGCAGGCGCAATTCCAGCTATTTACGGAAGATGTGATTCGATTGAAGTGTTTGCAGGCGGTAGAAGATTACGCAAGACTTACATTGAAGAATACGATGAAACTCTTAGCGCAACTAGCCCAATGGGTGATAAAAAAGTTGAAGCTGAATTTAGTGTTGACGGAGATACAGCGTATATTAGGCTAACAACGGTACCATCCGCAGGTACACGTATTAGTATTATTAAACAACAAGGAAAAGTATGGTACGATAGAGGCACAACCACTGCTACAACCGGCGCTACGCTGCTTAAAAACAGTTCACCGATTAGTCAGTTCATTGCTGCCAAGACATCAAAGTTACCGGAATAAATACACTATGAAACTGGAAGATAAACACATGTCAGATAAACAAAATAAAACGCCAAACAAACCTGGATTAAATGAGACCGGAGGGTTCCATTTTGAAGGGCATATTAAGATCTTCGATCCAGAAACAGGAGAAGTGTTTCAGGATAAGCGCAATGCTATTCATTATGAAAATATGAGTGTTGCAATAGTTAACAGTCTTTCAAATCAAGGGATAGGCACTGTCTACGAAATGGCGTTTGGTAGCGGCGGTACTACTGTTGATCCTACAGGCTTAATTACATATCTAACACCTAACACAATCGGTGCAAACTCCAGTCTTTATAATCAAACATATACTAAAGTTGTTGATCAAAACTCAATTGCTAATGCTGACCCAGTAAGAAATAAAATGGAAATTAGACATATTAGCGGAGCAACATATAGTGATATTGTTATAACTTGTACATTAGATTACGGTGAGCCAGACGATCAACAAGCATTTGATAACAGTGTTGACATGGACAGTAACTTTGTTTTTGACGAGCTTGGACTTAAATGGTATGATCCAGCAGGAACAGGCAAACTTTTAACACATGTAGTTTTCCACCCAGTTCAAAAGTCGCTAAACAGACTCTTACAAATTGATTACACAATTAGGGTACAGAGCTTAACCGGCTTTACGGAGGTTTAATAGATGCCATATATTGTTAATTTTACAGACAGCGAAAACAAAACTCCAATTACAGTTTTCGATAATACGTCTAGTCAGGATACTAGTTTAACATTTCCAGGACGTAACGTTACTGGATACGGACAAATTATTGCTGAAAACTTTCTTTCTGTTTTAGAAAACTTTGCAAGTGCTAATGCACCAGTTAATCCAGTCGAAGGCCAGTTATGGTACGATACTACTAACGGTGTACTACAATTATTTGATAACACTGCATGGAAAGCAGCATCAAACATTCAAAAGAGTGTTACTGAGCCAAGCGTAGAAAATTCTAAAGTTGGTGAACTTTGGGTTGATACAACAAACCAGCAGCTAAGAATTTACACAGGAACTAGATGGCTGTTAGTTGGACCAGCAGAAAGTTCAATTGACGGGTTACGATACGGCCCAGCAGTTGAAAATATTGCAGACTCAGATAACCAAACAAAAAGTATTTTAACTTTATATATTGCTGACCAACCGATTGTTGTTGTTTCAAAAGATTCATTTACTCCTAAAGTTAATATTAAAGGATTTGCAACTATTAAAGCAGGTCTTAATGTTGCTACTCCTGCAAACGACACAGAAAGAACTGAATTTGCTTCATTATTCTTAGGCGGCAACCTTCCTAAACTAATTGGTACTGCAAAAAATGCAGATGCGTTAAACATAGGCGGAGTTGAAGTATCAGCAGGTAAGTTTTTAAGAAGCGATATTATTAATACAACTGATTTTGGTTTTAATGTTAGAAATAATGCAGGTTTAACTATTGGAGTTGACGGCAACTTCCAAGTAACAACATCAGCAACAGCAGCAAAGATTTATAATTCAGCAGCAGGTAGTTCATTAGATCTACAAATTAACAGAAACGGCATTCCAACTACAATTCTTAGAGTGCTTGATAATAAAATTGGCATTAACCTTGCTGCTCCAGAAGAAGCACTTGATGTTGACGGTAATTTTGGATTAACTGGCGCAATTAAGATCACTAACGTTGCTGAAACAACAAACTTATCAACAGGTAGTATTATTACAGCAGGCGGTATTGCTGTTGCTAAAAATATTTTAGTTGGCGGCACAGCAGATATTACTGGCACGATTAAATCACAGACTTTAAGACCGCAAACAAATGACACATATAATGTTGGTGAAGAGACTAATCGGTGGAACACAGTATATGCTAAATCAATTAAAGCTGATGAAATTATTGGTACAATTAACGGTAACATTACAGGTAATGCTAATACTGCAACAAACTTAAAAAATGTTACTAGTTTTTCACTTGTAGGTGACGTTGTGTCGCCAGCAGTACAATTTGACGGACAAGTTGGAAACTATACTAAAACTTTCCAAACTACACTAACAGCTAACATTGTTAAAGATAGAGATGAACCAGCACCAAACATATCAGATAAAAATGATTTTTTGCTGGTATACAGATCTTCAGCAGAAGCTGGAGGCGCAACTGGGCTATTAAAACAAACTAGAGATACATTCGTCGGCGACTTAGGTATTCCACTAGGCGGTATTATGCCATATGCAGGATCAGCAACACCCAATGGTTTTTTATTATGTGATGGTGGCGAAGTTGAAAGATCTAAGTTTCCAGAATTGTTTGACATTATTGGAACAACATATAACGGATCAGCAGCACTTAACGGTGTAGGAACATTTAGACTTCCAGACTTACGTGGACGTTTTGCATTAGGTAAACATAATATGGATAACAATATTAATGTTCCAAATGCAATTGGCGGATTTGTTGACAATGGCGGCGGTGAACCAAGCCCATCAAGAGTTGAAGGTACAGAAGCTCAAACACTTGCAGGCGCAGCTGGTGCATCTGCGGTAGGACTAACACTTGGCAACTTACCAGATCACGAACACAACATGACAGCAAACGGAGTTCAATACTCGGCAGTTAGAATTGACTCTGCTATTGTTAGCCCAGGTACAACTGGATTAGGTCCAACAGCAGTTGGCCAAGCACAGTACTTGCAACAGTCCGGCGGTATTAAAAAGCCAAGCACTGACTTTGCATTAGGTTCGTTAGTGGGTATTATGAATCCGTATTTAACACTTAACTATATTATACGATCTGGACCACCAGCGTTTACAACGACATAAGGCGAGATATAAATGGCATATCAAATTAATAAAACAGACGGCACAATAGTTTCAACAGTCGCAGACGGTCAAATTGATAATATCTCAACTGACATTACGCTGATTGGTAAGAACTATAGTGGCTTCGGCGAAGTACTTAATGAAAACTTTATTAAAATACTTGAAAACTTTTCAAACGTAACTGCACCAACTGCTCCAATTAAAGGGCAAATTTGGTTTGATGCATCTGAATCAAAACTAAAAGTATATAGCGGAACAGCATTTGTTCCTGTAAGTTCTGCAACAATTGCTAACACACAACCAGCTACACTAGGTGTAGGTGACTTGTGGTTTAACGACATTGCTAAACAGCTATATTTCTTTGATGGTACAAGTACAATCTTACTAGGCCCAGCATATTCTGATGCACAAGGAGTAAGTGGTATTGTTGTAACAAGCATACTTGATACGCTAAACCAAACTCGTGTTATTTCGTCATTATATAATAATGGTATTTTGTTAGGTATATTTGCTAAAGATACGTTTACTCCTAAAAATGATATTGATGGATTTAGCGGAGCAATCATTCCAGGATTTAACCAAGGTACACTAGCAGGAATTAAATTTGATGTTACTTGTACAAACTCTGAAAAGTTAGCCAACGTTGATTCTACAAACTATGTTAGAAAAGACACTGCTAACTCTTTAACTAATACACTTAGAATTGAAAGTGATTTAGGACTAGTTGTAGGATCTGCATCACAAGCTAACTTGTCAGTTGACAACGGTAACGTTAAACTATCAAACGCTGCTGAAAATAAATTATTGATTTTAGATGTAAGAAAAGGCATTTCGCAAGAGATTGCAATAAAAATTGATCCAGCTAATAGACAGATTGATTTATACGAAGGTGCTATAGATAGTGCTGTTAAACTTGGTGGAGAGTTAGAAGTTGCAGGTGATGTTACTATTAGAGGAAGTTTAGTTATTAATGATGGCGATCTTGCTACAATTAGACAAACCGAACTAGTAGTTGAAGACAAATACATTGTACTAGCACAAACAGGCGACAGTGGATCTAATTCAGATGAGATTGCTGACGGTGGAGGCTTAGTATTAAAAGGCACAACAGACAAAGTGTTGATGTACTCAAAAGACGGCCTCGGAGCAACAGCAGAATATCCAGCACTAGCATCACAAGCATGGACAAGTTCAGAACATGTAAACCTTGCAACAGGCAAAGAATTTAAAATTAACGGCGTTACAGTACTAAGCGGAAATTCATTAGGTACTGGTATTACAGCGATTCCAGGTGTTACTAGCTTTGGTGCGCAAAACGTTGTTAACGTTGGCCCTGGGCTACCACCTGTAGCGCAGATGAGACTCGAAGATAATAAAATTTCAACTCTTGCTAATAACGATAACTTAGAAATAGAACCAGATGGTACAGGTAACGTTGCATTAATTGGATCTCCTAAAATTACAGGAATGTTAGATCCAACTGATCCGCAAGATGCCGCAACAAAAGAATATGTAGACGATATTGCTGAAACTAGATCACTAGCATTTAGCATGGACTTATCAGATGGTAAACCAAACAGTTATATTGCATCAGAAATTTTAACAAACTTAGCACCACCAGCAGAGTATAGAACTGGGACAATAGCAAGAATCTTAGCAACACTTTTAAGTAACTCAACAGTTTCAGTTAATTTAAATCCGTTATTAGATCAAGCTACAGCTACATTTAATACTCCAACAGGTACAGCCCCAGGAGTGGTAAATGTGTCGCTTGATACTGCAAGTATTCCAGCAGCAGGTATTACAACATCTAGAATTATTAAAACGTTCCAGTTGTTAGGTGGTAATTGGCAACATCTTAACGATCAGGTGCTACCATAACATGAAAATAGGAGCGTTTTAAATGGCTTATGTAATTAATAAAACCGACGGTACTCAATTAGTTGTACTACAAGATGCAGCAGTTGATTCAACAACAAGTTTATCGTTTGTTGGTAGAAACTACGTTGGATACGGTGAAATTCAAAATGAAAACTTTTTATTCCTTTTAGAGAATTTTGCAAACCGTTCAGCTCCTGCTACACCTATTGTAGGGCAATGTTGGTTTGACTCAATATTAAATATTTTAAAGATTTACAATGGTGAAGACTGGGTAGAAGTAGGTGCAGCATCAGTAGGTGCAACATCGCCAACAACACCAGCAACAGGATCTTTTTGGTTAAAAAGTGCGCCAACAGCACTAACACCAGCAATACCATCACTACATGTTTATAACGGCATTGAATGGATTAAAATAGGTCCAGAGAGTGCAGAAGGATTTCTTGAAACTAGATCTAAATCTACGTCATTAGTATCAGACGCAGGAGCAACGTATCCAGTTATACAGCTCGTTGTTAATGATCTTGTAATAGGGATAGTAACATCGAGTCCATTTACAATTGCATCATCAAATGCAGTTCCAGGATTTACCGATTTAATTGCAGGTATTAACCTAGCAGCAACTACAAAAGTAATGGCCACACTACAAGGTGTTGCTGACAAGGCAGTAAGACTAGAACATCCAGTACTAGTTAATGGTGTTACTTTTGACGGATCGTCAGACCTTACAGTTAGAGCGCAAACACCTCACAGTCTACAAGCAGGCGGGTACCTTACAGGTACAGACTTTGATGGTGGAAGTACTTTATCTTGGGCAGTTGATGCATCTAGTTTAAATCAAATTGGAAAAATTGTAGCAAGAGATAGTTCAGGTAATTTTGCAGCAGGAACAATTACTGCAAACTTAACAGGTGACGTTGCAGGTGACGTTGCAGGGGCAACAGCAAGTTTTACAGGTGATGTTACAGCAGCAAGATTTATAGGAGCATCTCTTTCAGGAACAGCAGCCGCAGCACAGCGTTTATCAACAGCAAGAAATATTAACGGTGTTGGGTTTGACGGAACAACTGACATTACAGTTACATCTGATGCTAATACACTAACAGGTACTAATTTACATAATACTGTAATTTCATCTGCATTAACAAGTGTAGGTACATTAACAACACTTAACACTGCTGGAAATATTACAATTAATGGAAATTTAGTGCTTGACGGTACAGTTAATGCTACTGAAATAAAAGCAACTAACCAAATTAGTTTAGCTGCAACAGAAGGTGTAGATTATCAATTAAATTTATACGGACCAACAAGATCACCTAGTTTAAATGCAGGATTTATTCCAAGCAATGATGTAAATTTAGATCTTGGATCTAGTGCATTACGTTTTAAGAATACATACTCACAAAACTTTACAGGTAACTTGACTGGTAATGTTACAGGTAATGCAACTACTGCAACTACTGCAACAAACGTTGCTGGCGGAGCAGGCGGAACAATGCCGTATCAAACTGCTGCAGGAACAACGGCTCATATACCATCAGGCGTTGCAGGTCAGTTATTAAAATCAACTGGATCAGGGCAGCCGGTATGGGATACTATTACATTTTCAACACTAACAGCTGGTAGTTATATTACAGGGTTAGCATATGACGGTATTACTAGCACCTCATTTAATGTAGATGCAACAACTGCAAACACAGCAAATAAAGTAGTTGCTCGTGATGCAAGTGGTAACTTTAGTGCTGGTACAATTACTGCAAACTTAACAGGTAATGCAACTACAGCAACTACAGCAACTACAGCAATTACAGCAACGTCGGCGACTACTGCAACTACTGCAACTAATGCAACTAATGCATCTTATGCAGTTACTCAAGCAACAGCAGATAGTTCAACATTAATTGCTACAACAGCATTTGTACAAAACGTTGTTAACACTACAATTAAAAGAACTATGACAATTAGTTCACCAGCTCCAAATACTAGCTCACCTGATGCACAATATGCTGATCTTATTCAAGCATATCTACCAGCAAGTACAGCAAGTGGACAGACATTTGAATTAATTATTAACAACATTTATGCAGGAAGTTCAAGTAGCTTTAGCGCAGGAAGATGGATCTTAGCATATCGTTGGGCCACTGCAAGTGTATCAACTAGTACTTCGATTTATAATAGTAGTACAGGATATAAATTGATTTATCAATCCAATGGTAGTACTTGGGCATATACAGGAACCTGGAGTACGATTTAATGGCACAGGTATCGTTGATACCGAACTATTGTAAAAATGTTGATGAAATAGTAAGGTTAGTAGAGGCAAACGAAGAAAGTTTTTTTGTAAGAGAACAAGGCGCAGAGTTTAATTTTGTTACTGCATACGGCGAAAGTAAACTAAAAAGTATGTTCCGTTGGAACATGCCAAACGAATTAAAGGAGTTGATAAATGAATCAATTCCAGAAGAAGATAAGACTTGTGATAGTTTTTGTATAAACAAATACGATCCAGGCGATTATTTAAAAAGGCACCGAGATAGTGCAGGCGGGTATTGGAAGTTTAAACTAATATTTTTAAGAGCTGATGCTCCGCACTTTTGTTGGTACGATGAAGAAGGTAACAGTAATTTGGTTGACGAAACACCTGGAATGTTTATTGATATGCCAGTTAATTTAGAACACGAAGTTACTAAAATAGAACAAAATGAAAGACCTAAGATAAGTCTTGCATTAAGTTGGGGAAGAACTAGATGAGCAAACAAATTATAATTTTTAACACTGATCGATCACAAGTGATCTCAGCACAAGACTACGACAGCGAGTTTTCGGAAAGACTTACTGAAGGCGGAGTGCCACATAAAACAATAGACATTGATACTGAAAATGAATATTGGTGGGGCGACTATGCTAGTGGCGGTGTAAGATCGTTAAATGATGTGCCGTTAATTGAAGAAGTTGCTATTGAAGAAGTTATCAATAAACAAATTCTTGTAAAATATCCTGTTCACAAGCAATTAAATATTATTGCAACTTGTTTAGAAGCAGCTGGAATTCCGCTTACAAGCGAGTTTACTGAAATGCGTGAATATATTAATCAAAAATCAGTAAATTACAATTCTGCACTACAAACATATAAAGATAACCCAAGTGTATACAGTTTTTACCCTAAGCCTGTAGCACCAGAAGAAGAGTAAAGGTTGATAAATACAACTACAAACTAGGAAGATAAAGCACAATGGCATACCAAGTAGATAAATTTAACGGAACTTTTTTAACGTCAGTCGAAGACGGAACTATCGATACCAGTACGGATTTACGCTTCGTTGGTAAAAATTATGCAGGTTATGGCGAAGTACAGAACGAAAACTTCTTACATTTGTTAGAAAACTTTGCAAATACTACTGCTCCACCAAAAGCAGTTTTAGGCCAAATCTGGTTTGATAGTGCTTCTTTAAGACTTAAATTTTATGATGGAACAAAATGGAAAACAGCAAACGGTGCTGAAGTTGCATCAGTTGCTCCGTCAGGACTAGCAGTAGGTGAAATTTGGTGGGATACATCAGCAAAGCAGTTATATGCATGGTCAGGCGGTGAGTTTGTATTAGTAGGTCCAGAAGCATCTCCAGACTTAGGTGCTAGTGGTGCAATTGCACAAGTTGTCAAAGACACAGGCAACACTAACCATTCTATTTTAAAAATTAATTCAGGTGGAAAAACTGTTTCAATTGTTTCACAAACAGAATTTACACTAAACAGTTCAATTAACCCAATTGATGACTTTACATTAATCAAGAAAGGTATTACTATGGCAAAAGCAGATGCCAATGGTATTACCACAGATGATTATGTTTATTGGGGAACATCATCAAATGCATTAAAGCTAGGCGGAGTTGCCGCAACAGAATACTTACAAAAAGGTAGCATTACCTTTAACCAAGAAATTAATTTCCAAGATGCAGGTTATAGAGTTGGTGACCAAAGTGACTTTAGACTTAGAGTTGAAAACGATGATGAAATTGTTTTAGAGAGTGTACTTGGTAACCCTGTTAAATTTATTATTAACGATAGCGGAACAACAAGAAAAAATGTTATGACGTTAGCGTCAACAGGATTATTGCCTGGCGTAACAAGTTCATACACACTTGGTTCAGCTTCATTAAAATGGTCAGCAGTACATGCTGATACATTTACAGGAGCATTTACAGGACCACTTACGGGTAATATAAATGGTAATACTCAAGGTAGCTTACTTGCAACAGATTCAACCATTATGGTTAATGGTATAACAAAAACTATTGGTTACACAGGAGCTTCATTATACGGAACACTATTTGGATCAGTACAAGGTAACTTAACAGGTACTGCATCTGATGCAAGTGCGTTAAACGGTATTACTCCATCTATTCCAGTTCCTGCATCAGGAAACAGTATTGCAGTTAGAGATGCTACAGGTACAATTTACGCTACTACGTTTAACGGCACAGCAAGTAAAGCAGACAGAATTAAAATTGACGACACAGCTACAGATTCAGATCCAAACTATAAAACAGCTAAGACTACTGCAACAGCAAATAGTATTGCAGCAAGAAATAGTTCAGGAGACTTAATTGCTAATCTATTCCAAGGTACTGCAACAGCAGCACGTTATGCTGATCTTGCAGAAAAATATTTAACTGATGATGAATACGAAGCAGGAACAGTTGTATCAGTAGGTGGCGAAGAAGAAGTTACACAATGTAAAGATGGCGATAGAGCGTTAGGTGTTATTTCAGCACAACCTGCATACATGATGAATGCATGGCTAGAAGGCGGTCAGTACATTGCACTTAAAGGTAGAGTTCCGGTTAAAGTAATTGGAGCTGTCGCTAAAGGTAATAAACTAGTTGCAGCCGCTGACGGGTATGCAAAAGTTGCTCAAGCACTTGACCCTGATGTGTTTGCAATTGCGTTAGAGTCTAATTCAAATTCAGGAACAAAAGTTATTGAAGCGGTAGTATTATAATGGCTACAACCGGCGCACAAATATTATCTACAGACCTAAACACGTTAAGAAACAAAGTTTCTGACGTAATTGGTAGTGGCACCGGCACATTCGGATACGGCCAAACTGTAAACAGCTCAACAGTTATTTCAGGGCAAACAGTTTTAAAGTCTCACTTTGATGCAATTAGGTTTGACATTGTTAATGCATATTTTCATCAAAACGGTTTAGTTCCAGCAGCAACAATTGCACAAATTGGTGATCCTATTTCAGCAGGAGCAAGTGATCCGTTTAATGGGTACAATGCTCTTGCAGATGAAATTAGAAGTGATAGATTTGATTGCGATCCTGGTCTACTAACAGTTACTCCAAAAGCTACTACAACTTACACATCAGCATGGAGTAGTGCTGCTGAACATGTGGTTACTATGACATTTGCCAATGCAGACGATGCAAGGCATTTTTGGAATTCAGGAAGCAGACTTAGAATTACAGCAAACAGAGCGTTTGGATCTGCAACACAACAAAATGGTGCATGGACAGATTTGTTATCAGCAGCTGGTTCACAAACGTTTGGCGGCAGATTACCTACACCTTTAGCTCACACATACATGCTGACTAACACATATCAGCAACTTTATACGTTAGCTGCAAGTACACCTTATTCAAACAACGAATACAAAATTTTAGGCAAATGTGATGTTGCTAGTAATGCAGCTGGAACAGCTAGAATCTTTGATTTTAAAGTTTTATTATCAGACAACTATACAGATCCAGGAGCACCAGCTCCGGGAGATTCAGTAGACGGCACTCTTTCTATTACTGTAGAAGAATTAAAAGCTACAGGAACAATATTGCCTGCTAATACTGCATTTTCTATCACATCGCCAGCATACACAGCCGCCGCGATCAGTGCTTCTTAGTTGCTGGTACAATAAATACTGTTGAGGAAAACATATGTCCGGCATCGGCGATAAAATTGATAAAAACGAATACAACAACCTAGTAGAAATCATGAATCTCTACATAGGGAATTCTACGAACACATCCTCTCATGTATATGCAAAAAGTGGATATGGCCAAGCTATTAATGCACTAGGTGTTAGTGAATCAGATAAAATTACTGTTGAACAATATGGTAGAGTTATTACAGACCTGTATAACTGGTATCGACATATTTACGGTTCAAATCCTCCATCTAACTACGGTGGCTGGCCAAATAACGTTGGCCTTGATAAAATCATTGATAGTAGCAACAGTACAAATGACGCTGGCCCTTCACGTCCGTTTAATAGATGGTCTCAGCTTCTAGTGCCACTACTAAACAATAAAAACATTGTTCCACCAGCAGCAGTTGCAACTACTACTAACCATAGTAATGTTTCGTATGCAGGTACGTGGGCAGGTTCTGCAACATGTGTTGTTAGTGTGTCATGGCCTACTGCACAACAAGCAAGACACTTTTTTAACAGTGGCGGCCAAATACAATTTACATCAGCATTAACTGCAACTTCTGGGTCAGCTCAAGATGCATCGTGGGCAAGTTTATTATCAGTAGCAGGCACACAGAGCTTTGGTGGCCAAACGCCGGCAACTGGCGGAACTCCCGCAGACGGATATAATTGGTTTAGATGCCAATCTACATATCAACAACCGTTTTATACTGCAACAGCATCTTCACCATACACAGCAAACTACTATAGAATATATGCAAGAACTCCAGGGGTTACTAATTCACTCGGAACTGCTTCGAGTATAGAATTTACGTTATTCTTTAATGACGGACACGTTGGATTAGGTGGCCCTCCAGCTCAAGGATCAGTAGGTAGTAATACATACGGTCCAGACGTAGTTGGTCCTGCATCACTCCAAATTGCTACAACATCAAGAAAAGCCTCTGGATTTATTAGCTTATACCCGTCAGGCAGCACAGGGTTTAACATTACAACCCCAACTGTAAGCGTCGGAGCAATCACAGTCAGTTAACTTAGTCCACAGCTATACAGCGCATAAATATTATAAGTGCTACTATAACTCGGAGGCTACATGCAAGAACAACTAAAACAAGCATTAGATTTTTCAAAATACAGAGAAACTTTTGCAATTCAACGTAAAACCCTAAAAGAAAAAATTGATGCTAGATTAACCTATGGCATTAATGGCGGAATCTTTAAAATTAATAGAGAACTGATTAACTTTGTTCAAATGCTTATTGGAGCAGAACGGACTGAAGGCGTAGTTCTACTTGACGTTAACAACAATCCTATTCTAATTGATAATTTAGTAGAATTTAAAGATGAAATTTTAGATAGATACATGACATCAACTCTAGAATACTACGAAGAATATCAAAAACTTAAAAAAAGCAGGTCAGTTGAAAGTTTAATTGCGGATTAATATGGATAACGGAATTGTAATATTTGCGCATAATAATCGACAGATGGATTATGCTAAAATGGCAGTAGTAGCGGGTGGCCTTGCTAAAAAACATCTCGGCTATCCGGTATCATTAGTAACTGATGACTCTACAGTTGACTATATGAAAACATCTGAGACTTATAAAAACGCTAACAACGTGTTTGACAGCATTATTTTAGTTGATCGTCCGCCCCAATTACAGCAAAGAACTTTTCATGATGGCAAAGAGTTTGAAGTAGCACCTTTTAATAACTCTAATAGGCCTAATGTTTGGGATATTACTCCTTATGAAAGAACACTTATGATTGATTGTGATTATTTAGTGTTCTCAGATACGTTAAACAACTATTGGGATGTTGATCAAGATATACTTATATCACACAAGTATAACGATATCATTGGACAAAGCAGAACAGGCTACCACGATACATACGTTTCGGATACTGGCGTTAAGTTATTATGGGCAACTACTGTAATGTTTACAAAAAACGATCAAACTAAAATATTTTTTAGACTAGTACAGTATATTAAAGACAATTACAAGTTTTTTGCAGACACATATAGGTTTGATTCTAGAATGTATAGGAATGATATCAGTTTTGCAATTGCTAATCATATTTTAAATGGTTTCCAAGACCAAGAAGAATACACATTACCACCAGTATTCTCAACTGTAGACAAAGACATACTAGTTGATGTTAAGAATTCTACTTTACAATTTTTAAGTTCACCTACATTAGGTGAAAACTACTTAGCAGTATCATCAAAAGGCAACGATATTCATATTATGAATAAGAAAAGTCTAGAACGTAATGTTGATAAACTAATGGAGTTGATATGAACTTTGGATATTTAATTGTTGTTGCTACATCAGCAGAACATAACTATGCACAACTAGCATATGCACTTGCATTAAGTATTAAAAATACGCAAAAGCCTGGCTATGACAAAGTTGCCTTAGTGATTGATGATAAAAGCCAAATTGAAAACTTTAATTCGCCTTGGGTATTTGATGAAATTATCGAGTGGGATAAAAAAGGACACTGGGACGGCCGATCATATATGGACGAATTAAGTCCTTGGGAACACACAGTGTGTTTAGATGCAGATATGCTATTTTTTAGAGATTATAGCCATTGGATTGACTATTTTATTAAGAATTCTGAATTATATATTGCTAACACTGCGTATACTTACAGGGGAGAACTAGTAACTAGTGACATATATAGAAGAACATTTACTAAAAATTCTCTTCCAAACTTGTATTCTTTCTTTACATTCTTTAAAAAAGATAGTATACTAGCAGCAGAGTTCTTTATGCTGCAACGTTCAATAATGGATAATCCAAACGAATATATAAACATGTTTTTAAAAGAACATACTCCTAAAGTTATAGGAACAGACGAAGCGTTTTCTATTGCTGCAAAGATTTTAGATATTACAGACGAAATTGCGTACCCTATGCAGTTTCCAAGAGTAGTACATCTAAAAGGCGGAGTACAAAATTGGCCATGGCCGGCAAACAAAGCAACAGATCATGTGGGATATTATTTAAATGACAAGGGTAAACTTAAAATAGGAAGTTATCAGCAAAACGATATTGTACATTATGTTGAAAAAGACAAGGTTACATTAGAAACAATTAATGTATTAGAGGAGTTAGTATGGAAGAGTTAGAAGAATTTATGCCGGACTTTGACGAATGGCTTAAAAACTATGTAGAACCAGAAAGAAAATTTGGTGCAGCATTTGAACCTGATACAGGACAGTTAGTTTGTGTAGGACCGTTTGTAGCAGTACAATTAGAGTACGAACACATTACAGAAATTGATGAAGATATTGCTGTTAAAATTATTGATGGCGAAATTAAAATTTCAAATTGTTTCTTTGACACTAACGAAGGAAAGTTTGAGATTACTGAAGAAAAAGTTCTTAATAAAATTGATGACGTATTACATAGAATTGTTGACAAGCGTTGGACAGACGATTGTAAACCCGATATCTATCTTACATATAATAAAGACGCAAAAACTCTTAAGGTAGAGCTTAGTGAAGAATTTAATGGAACTAAAGTACTAGATAATGAATGGCAGCCAGCTGGAAAACGTAAAATGTTTTGGTCTGGAGAAACTATTTTATCTTTTACAGTCGCTGACTATAATGATCCTCATTTTCCACAACAAATGTTTGATGTTAAACTTGAAGACCTAAATGAAAAATTTGTTGTAATTGACGATGTTGATATTACAGGAAAGTTTAGTATCTTTACTAGAAGATTATTTAAGAACTATGTGCTAGAGGAGATTTAAATGCGAGTAGTCGAGTTTGACATATTCTTTTTAAGCTACGATGAACCGTTTGCTGATTTACACTATGCAGATTTATGTAATAAAGTTCCGTGGGCAAAGCGTGTACATGGTGTAAAAGGTAGCGATGCAGCACACAAAGCAGCAGCAAAACAAAGCGAAACTGATTGGTTTATAACTGTTGATGCTGATAATATTATATATCCTGAATTTTTAAATCTTGATCTTGATATGTCAAATGCAGAAATTCAAGTATATAGTTGGTGTGGAAAAAACACAATTAACGGATTAAGATACGGCAATGGTGGATTAAAACTTTGGAATACTGAGCATGTTTTAAATATGAAAACACATGAACATGCAGATAGCGAACGTGCCCAAGTAGATTTTTGTTGGGAGACCGGCTATCGTAATTTTCCAGTTACATACAGTGATACAAAGATTAATAGTAATCCCTATCATGCTTGGCGTGCAGGGTTTCGAGAAGGTGTCAAGATGACATTGTTTGATGGATTAAAAGTTCCTCCTATGGAAATTAAAGATAGGATATGGTGGCATAATATTCACAGACTTAGAATGTGGTCAACTGTAGGTTCGCATTGTGAAAACGGGTTAATGGCAATACTTGGTGCAAGACAAGGTACACATATGACTAACTGTACAGATTGGGATCATATTGAAGTTAGAGACTTTGAACTGTTAGGTGATATCTATAAAGAAAAAGCAGAATGCTATGCTCAAGATAATGAAGCCTGTATACAAGAAATAAAACGATTAGGTAATGAAATTAAAGTTAACTTAGGACTCGATTGGGTTTGGCTAGAACCAGACACAAGTAAGTATATGCTTGAACTATATGACGAGTCATTAAATTTAGGACAAACGTACTACAGTAAAAAATATGTATGATATCTTTTTTGTTAGTCTTGGAAAAATAAATGATAGTGCTTGGAGTAAATTCAAAGCACGATTTCCTAACGCACAAAAAATAGATAACTGTGATAGCTTTTCAGTAGTAAACAATAAGTCGTTAACAAAAAACTTTTGGGTAGTTTGGGATTATTTAGAAGTTGCAGATAGTTTTGATCTAACATACAGAGTTACTGAATGGGATAACCAATACATTCATATTTTTAAAAACGGTATGCATTATGACGGAATTTGTTTGTTTCCAAAAAATACAGACATCTCTCGCAACGAATGGAAATACAGATTTTTTACTAACAAAAAAGAAATAGATGTTGTTGCAAGTACACCCGTTGATTATAATATAGTAGCATGTAGTACGTATGAAGAATTATTAGAAGGCCAGAAAAATAGCACATCAGATTATATATGGGCAGTTCCGTCTGATGTAAATGTTTTAAATTTTCCTACGTATCAAGTACCAACATGGGAAAAAGATACTGTACATATTTTTAAAAACGCAACGACCTATGACGGTGTGTTTATTTGTCATAAAAATAATGTAGTATCAAAAAGAGAGTTTGAGCATAGGTTTTTTATTAACAAAAAAGAAATAGATATTATTGTAAGTAATCCTACTCCGTTTGAAATGTATCAATTAGAGTCATATCAAGATTATGTAAATGCATTATCTTCTTGCAAACTTGATATGTTTTGGGGTGTGTACACTAATCTAAATGTTAATTTTAATTTTGATTATTACATTCCTAAATATGATAGCTATCATAGAAAACTTACACACGTATTTCTAAATGGAATTCACTATGACGGTGTTGTACTATTTTCAAAAGAGCGTCCAGTTACAGAGCGTGAATTTAATTCTAGATTCTATACAAACAAAAAAGATGTAAATATTATTTCAAGTACTCCAGAGTTGTTTGACATTGTTTTTATTAGTTACCAAGAACCTAATGCAGAAAAAACGTTTGCACAACTGCAAGATCATATTAGATCAGTTAACCCTAAGCTAAAATTAAAACGTGTACATGGTGTAAAAGGAATTCATCAAGCACACATTGCAGCAGCAAGGTTATGTAGTACAAATATGTTTTGGGTAGTAGATGGTGATTCTCAAATAGTATCTAATTTTAAATTTGATTACACAGTTCCGTATTGGGATCAAGATATGGTACATGTATGGAGAAGTAAAAATCCTGTTAACGACTTAGAATATGGTTATGGCGGCACAAAGTTATTACCAACTCAAGCAGTACTAGATATAACTGATACAACTACAGATATGACCACAAGCCTTTCTTCCAAGTTTAAACCAATGCCAGAAGTAAGTAACGTTAGTGTATTCAATACAGATCCTTATAGTACATGGAAAAGTGCATTTAGAGAATGTTGTAAATTAGCTAGTAGAGCCATTAACAGACAAGAACATTCTGAAACAGATGACCGCTTAGATGTTTGGACAACTGAAGGATACGAAAGACCATTTGGTAAGTTTGCAGTAGAAGGAGCAATTGCAGGCCGAAAGTACGGAATTGAAAATAGTAATAAGCCAGACAATTTACGTAAAATAAATGATTTTAATTGGCTACAGGAACAATTTGATGCAAGATAAAGATAGAATAGAACAGTTTATACCTATTATGGACGCATTAAGTCCTACGTTTTGTATGGCTAAATGGCACCACACAACTATATATTTAGGCACAGGTGAAACACACAGTTGTTATCATCCTGCTCCCCACAAGATCCCATTAGAAGAATTAAAAGATAATCCTAGTGCATTACATAATACAAAACAAAAGAAATCCGAACGTCAAGCAATGATGAACGGTGAAAAGCCAAGTGGTTGTCAATACTGCTGGAATGTTGAATGTATGGGCAAAGACTATATTAGTGACCGTAAAGAACGTAATGCAAGTATCTATACACCAGAACGTTTTGATGCTATTAAAGAAGATCCTATGGCAAACGTTAATCCGCAATATGTAGAAGTTAGTTTTGGTAATGAGTGTAATTTTAAATGCGGTTATTGCCATCCTAAGCATAGTAGTGCATATTATAAAGAGATTGAACAAAATGGTCCTTACAGCATGGTTAAGAATCATAGGAATGATATTGATTGGTTTGAAATACACAAAGACGAAGAAACCAATCCTTATGTAAAAGCATGGTGGGAATGGTGGCCTGAACTACGTAAGACATTAACTATTTTGCGTATTACTGGAGGCGAGCCTTTACTACAGCAAAGCACATGGCGTATGTTTGACGAGTTAGAAAAGAACCCATGTCCTAATTTAGAACTTAATATTAACACTAACTTAGGTGTTAAGCCAATTCTTATTGAACGTTTTACTGATAAAGTAAACAGTCTAGTAAGCAAAGGCTGTATTAAAGACTTTAAAATATTTACAAGTATGGACACTTGGGGTAAACAAGCAGAGTATATTAGAACAGGACTAGACTTGGAGTTATGGGAAAAGAACCTAGACACCTACATGACTAAGACTAATATGCCATTAACATTTATGATTACATTTAACATACTAACAGTAACTAATTTTAGCAAACTGTTAGAAAAGATTCTAGAATGGCGTGTAAAGTATAACAGTGATGATCAAACTAAATGGCAGCGTATTAGATTCGACTCACCATATTTAAAAGAGCCGTTGCAGTACGACATGAATATTTTACCTAAAGACAAATTTATGCCTTACATGAAACAGCACTTACAGTATATTGTTGATCACCAAGATGATAAAGATAGACACAAGTTTAGTGAATTAGAATATGAAAAATTTCGTCGTGTTGTTGACTATATGGAAAGTACACATTATACTGTTGAAAAATTGACAGAAGGCCGCAGAGATTTTTATCAATGGTTTACTGAATACGATCGTAGACGTAATGTAAACTTTGTAGAAACATTCCCGGAGTTAGAGGAGTTTTACTTTGACTGCGCCGGTGTCTAAAACATTTTGCATATTGCCTTGGGTACATGTGTATGCCAACCCTGATGGTAACGTGTTACCTTGCTGTGTAGGCGATTATCGATTGCCGATGGGCAATATTCAAAACTCTACATTAGAACAAACGTTTAATAACGATAAGTTTAAGACTATGCGTAAGAACATGCTGCAAGGAAAAAGTTGCAAAGAGTGTTCGGCATGTTATCGTGACGAAGCTGACAACAATGATAGTTTTAGAAAATCATCAAATTTACAATTTAAAAAATATATTCCTAATGCACTAACCAACACAAATGATGACGGATCACTTGATGATTATAAATTAAGGTATTTAGACATTAGATGGAGTAACATCTGTAATTACAAATGTCGTTCATGCAGCGGCACATATTCATCTAGTTGGGCAAAAGAAGAAGGTAAGAAAAATGTGTTTACCTTTGCAGGCGGAACTTCTAATGACAATCTATACAATCAGTTTTTGCCACACTTTGATACTATAGAAGAATTTTATTTTGCAGGTGGCGAACCGTTACTAACAGATAAACATTATGACATTTTAGAATATCTTATTAAGCATAACAGAACTGATGTAAAGCTACGTTACAACACTAATGTTTCTGTATTAAAGTATAAAAATAAAAATATATTAGATTTGTGGAAACAGTTTAGTAATGTTTATATTGGTGCAAGTTTAGATCATTACGGTAGTCGTGCTGAATATATTAGAAACGGTACTGATTGGAAAAATGTAGAAACTAATATGAGAAAGATACGTACTGAAACTCCGCATATTAGTTTACAAACTAACACAGTAGTATCGTTGTTTAATGTTTCTACACTACCAGAATTTATGCATTACCTTATTGATAACGAACTTGTTAATGATGATTATGATCCGCACTTTTATAATATTTTACATCCTGACTTTTATAGCTTTGATGTATTACCAGAAGAATTTAAAAAACAAACTGTAGAAAAATTATTAGAGTTTAACAACGAACAGAAAAATGTAAACTTGCAACCTGTAATTAACGGGTTAACATCTGCTACATACAAACCAAACCTTGTAAGTACGTTTTTACAAAAAACAGAACACTATGATATAATAAGAAATGAAAATTTTAATAAAACATTTCCAGAACTAGTAGGATTATTTCAATGATGCATTTTTACTTTGATACTCTTGACGAAGAAACTTCAAATTTAGATTATCTATCAACTACTCCTAAAACAGATTTTTACTTAACGTCTAACGGTACAGTTATTAAACAGACTTTGCGTAAAATGAAAAGACCTGTTTCAGAATTAGTTAATTGCGAACACACCCCTGGCATATATTATATTGACGTTAATGGTGATCCTTGTTGGTGGACTGGGTTGTCAAGTGTGCATAACGGCCCAACTGATATTTTTACTAACTTACCTGAACATATAGTTGATTATGTTAAGAGAGGCAAACTTAGACTAGTAATAGGTGCTGATAAAGAAGGCGGTCCGTTTCAGCATAAAGCACTCGGTGACGGGTTTGCTGCAATTACTAAATCAGCAATCGCAAGGGGATTGCCGCCACTGTCAGTCTATATTATGCAAGGTAGTCAGCTAGTAGTACAGCACTACGAAGAATGGTTAGAAACTAGTGGAAGTGTGAGAATGTTTGAAGTAGCATATTCTAATCACTTTTTAAAAATATTCTTAGACGGAAATTTACCTTATAAGCCTCTAATCCAAGCTGCTATGTATGTAGACAATGCTAAATCGTTTAACAGTCTTAATAGAGTGCATAGACCTCACAGAGCTGCACATGTAACAGACTTAGGAATTAAAGGCCTACTTGACGAAGGTATTGTAAGTTGCAACGAAGTAAAAGAAGGCGAGGATCTAAGAGCTGAAGAATTAATAGGCAAAGAAAACTACGCAAGACATCATGAGTTTACTCCTAGGTTTATAGACGGAGACTGGAGCACAAACAATGCAGCAAACTCGTATAACGCAACAGTATATTCTGATACACTGTTAACAGTAGTAACTGAAACAATTTATTTTGATAATAGCGTATTTTTAACTGAAAAATTATTCAAACCTATTACAATGGGACATCCGTTTATAGTTCTTGGATCTAGAGGAACACTTGCAGGATTGCGATCTTTAGGGTTTAGAACAGATTTTAATTTGTTTAGTAAGCCCTATGATTTAATAGTTGACCCGATTGAGCGATTTCGTACTGTACAACAAAATTTAATTGAATGGATTGGTCTTAGTAAACAAACAAAAGTAAACAGATTGCTAAAAGCATTTCCTGCTGTTCAACACAACTTTACCCATGCAAGAATGAAAGACTTTTATACAGATGCTATTGTAGCTTGTACTGATTCAGCGGAGAAATACTTTGAAAAACTTTAGTGATTATAAACGTTGCTTTACATTTGGGTGTAGCATAACTAGATATAGATGGCCAACTTGGTCAGATATAATTAAACAAGAAATTCCTTCTACTTATAATTTTGCACAAAGCGGCGCAGGCAATTTGTTTATTGCTAATAGTATAACTGAAGCAAATTTACGTTATGAATTTAATAAAGATGATCTTGTAATTGTAATGTGGAGTTCAATATCAAGAGAAGATAGGTACCTTGACAATACTTGGATAACTCCTGGTAACATTACATCTCAAAATTTTTATAGTGCCGAGTGGGTTGACAAATGGTATGATGCTAGATTTTATTTACTACGAGATCTTGCATTAATTGAATCTACTAGACAAGCTATGAAAGCTATTAATACAAATTTTCATATGTGGACTATGACAAAATTACCTATAGTTCCTGCAGATCAATATAAGCAATCAAAGCCAGACACTGACATTCAAGAACTATATAAACACACTATTGCTGATTTAAAGCCTAGTATAGTTGATACTATCTATCATGGCCAATGGCCAGTAACTCCAATTAAAGGACACGGAAAACATAGTCAGACTGCTGACTATCATCCTACACCTAAAGGACATGTAAAATACATAGAAAAAATGCTACCTACTCATCGTGTTACTTCTAACATGACAGAATATGCACATCAATCTGAAATGAAAGTGCGTGAAGCAAAATCTTTTAAAGACTTAGAAACTTGGTGGAATGAACACAATAACAAGCAAAGTAGATTATAATGGCCTGTTTAAATTCTAAAGATTTATTTTATCTACAAACATACAATTCAAATAATCCTAATAAGATTCCGATGGATAGTAATCCTGCTGAAAATGCAAAACTAAAACTTAACTTAGATTACGTGTATATACAATTTTCTGGCCCAAACAGTTTTGAATGTTATCCGTTAGATACTATTTTAGATCAACACACTATTCATGAATTGCAGATTAACAATATATATTTGGTGTTAGATAACTCGTTAGAATACTTCTACGAAAGTGTAGATGCAATATACAAACACATAGTTAATAAGTACAACATTCCAGCAAGTCAAGTTGTATTCTTGTCAGGTGTGCCAACTATGTTACGCTATACACTAAGCTATTGTAAAAAGAATAATGCTGAACAAATTAAAATTATGTGGTATAGCTTGTTTGAAACAACCGGTAAAGATACTATACGACAACGAAACGCTCTACCAACGTTAGAAAAGAAACGTAAGTATACTAAAAAGTTTCTTAATTTAAATAGAAGATGGAGATTGCATCGTCCTTTATTAGTTACAATGCTATATGATAGAGGATTATTAGATGAAGGGTATGTTAGCCTAGCACCATCAGATGATCGTAGAGAGTGGAAACAAATATGGAATTGGTTAAGTAAAAAACATTATGGCCACAAAGAAATTACTAAGATATTAAAAAGATCTGAAGGAGTGCAGCAGTTGCCTCCTATGTATCTTGATGAGAAAGATTTAGTTACTAATAGAGCAGAACACCAACCTTCAATTGAATCTTACTATCAAGAAACATTTTTTAGTGTAGTTAGTGAAACTACATTTTATGAAAACGTGCCATTTCTAAGCGAAAAAATATTTAAAACTATTGCTATGGGTCATCCGTTTATACTTGTAGGTTCACCAAATACGTTACAGTATCTTAAAAAATTAGGATATAAAACGTTTGCTCCGCACATTAACGAGCATTACGATTCGATAGAAGATCATGGTGATAGAGCTATTGCTATTGTAGATGAAATTGAACGGATATGCAAATTAAATAAAACTGAATGGCGAGAATGGATGTCCAAAGTACGCCCAATTGCAGAGCATAATTACAAGGTATTATACCGTAGACAACAGCTTATAAAGCCTATGAATTAGGTGCCTAAGACGTATTTTAAGCGTCATACAGCGTGTTTAACATGTACTACTAACACTTAACGCTCTCTGCTTAAAACCAGGCTTAAACGGTCTTTTAAGTATATTTTGTAAATATATACAGTTATTTGAAAAGGAAAAATGTAATGAAAATTGGATTCATAGGACTAGGCAAATTGGGGTTACCATGCGCTGAAGCTATTGCTCAAAAAGGACATAACGTTTCTGGATATGATACTAGAGAAGTTACAAGTAATTTAGTAACAGTACATTCGTCAATATCAACAATGGTTAAAGATCGAGATATTGTTTTTGTAGCAGTACCTACACCTCATGATCCTTCATATGATGGTAGAGCACCAACAGCACATTTAGAACCTAAAGATTTTAGTTATGACATTGTAATAGATGTACTAAAAGAAGCAAACGCTAATATGAGCAAAGACCAATTACTAGTCCTTATTAGCACAGTACTACCAGGAACAACAAGAGAAGAATTTGTACCTTTAATACATAACACACGGTTTGTATACAACCCATACTTAATTGCAATGGGTACTGTTGCACACGACATGGTCAATCCAGAGATGGTAATGATTGGTACAGAAGATGGTAGTGAAACCGGTGATGCCAAACAACTTGTAGACTTCTATAAAACAATTATGGAAAACAATCCAAGATACGAAATTGGCACCTGGGATGAATGCGAGTGTATCAAAGTTTTTTATAATACATTTATTAGCACGAAACTTGGACTTGTTAATATGATTCAAGATGTTGCTGAAAAGCAAGGACACATTAATGTAGATGTTGTTACAGATGCGTTAGCTAACAGTACACAACGTATTATGGGACCTAGTTATATGAAAGCAGGACTAGGCGATGGCGGTGGATGTCATCCACGTGACAATATTGCACTGCGCTACATGGCAGACAAATTAGATTTGGGCTATGATATTTTTGATGCTATTATGAATGCTAGAGAAATACAAGCAAAGAATATGGCACAGGTATTAATTGACAACGCTACGCAGTACGATCTTCCTATCTTACTTAACGGTATTGCTTATAAGCCTGGAGTTCCGTATGTTGATGGCAGTTATGCACTACTAGTAGGACATTATTGTAACGAAGCAGGATTTCCGCCAATTCAAATTGATCCGTTAGCATTTGAACCAAACAATAGAACATACAGTGCTGTTGTTCTTATGTCTCATCCTGAGCTGTATGTATCGTTAAATGACGATAGTGTTGTAGTTGATCCGTGGAGAGAATACAAATCTAACAGACATAAAGTAATTCATTACGGTAATACTAGAACATAAAAAAAAAGCTAGTATTTCTACTAGCTCTTTAATTTGAGAAACTACAATAGTTTATTTGTTCGATCTTGAATCTCTTTCTTAAGAAGATCTATATTAATTTTAAAATCTACCTTCTTTATAGAATCTTTATATTCATTCATTGTTTGTAGCAATTTTTTTGCTACAGAATCTGGGTCATCTTGAACAAGATGTTCTTTGATGTTAATCTCCCAAATCCTTCCATCATTAAATTCTAATAGCATTGCATCCAAATACGCAACGGGCATAGTATTCATATAGAGGTCGTCGAACACTTCTGGCCATTCCTTGACCAGATGCTTCGGTGGACGAAAGTACTGTTTGCTAGACACTCTCAGACACTTTAGTTGCCGTCTTAGCTTTACGCTTAGTTGGAACTAGGTCTTCTGCTTGGCGTCTTAATTCAGCAGCTTCTTTGCTGAGTCTATCAGCTTGTGATCTAAATGACTTAGCAAGATCATCATCACTCAATACACCGTTATCTGATGCTTGTGTAACTGGAGCAGCTTCTGCAATTGGAGCAGCTTTCTTAGGCTCTAGACTATTGTCTCTTTGAGCTTTTGGAGCACCGCTTACAAATGTATGCAAGTCGTCAATAGCACAATTTTTTTGTTCAGCAATAAATCCATTTAATTCATTTAATTGAATTGCTTGAACAGACGTTGGTGTCATAGTAACGTTCGCTGTTGGAACTTTCTTAAGACGATTGTCTGCCTGCATTGCTTGAAGCATAGGACGTCCGTCTGGGAAAGAGTTTCTAAACATAAACTCACCTAGTTCAAACGCTTCTTGTGCTTGTTCTGTTTCGATAAGCTTCATTAAGCTATCGTGATAGTTATCAGGTAGTGTTGCTGTTTGCAATACTAGTGCGTTATCTGATTCTCCTGGAAGAGTTCTAAATACAACAGCAACGTGGTCACCGGTATTAGTCATCTTTCCAACATGTTTAATATTTCTAGCCATTATCTGCTTCTCCTTGATCTTTCTGTTGTTGTGAAACAACGTGATCTAAAAACGTTGACAATTTATTAAATGCTTTACCTACTGCTTCAAGTTCTGCAGCTTTAAAAGCACCTCGTTGTGTTGCAACTTCAATAATGCTTTTTACAGCAGTTAAGTCACTAATGTTTAAGTCAGGTGCTGCTGGAGCATCTGCTTGGGGAGTAGGAACAGGACCACCAACTGGTGCTTCTGTAGCTACTGGGTCTTTTGTTTCTTCAGCCATTCTAGTTTCTCCTTAAGTATGGACAAGCTAACATAAAATACGTTAACTCTTTTTCTTCTTCAAACCCTACAAATGTAGATGTTTTGAATTGGTTACTACTAACGTTAGGGTATGCATTAATGCTAAACCTTCCGATAGTTTTTTCTTTGATCCAATCAATAATTTGATAATCATATCTTTCATTATCAGATATCTTCATGGTAGAAAAGTGCGGAGGCATGCTCTTTACTTCTCTAGATCTTAGTACGTCTAATGGATTAAGTTCAATCATTGTATAATATTTATAATATGCTCAGTTAATGGGAGTTAATCTTGGTTCTTAGTTTCTTCAGTAATTCTTTTAGCTAATGCTTTGTTATAGCCCATTTTACTTATATCGCCACTAAACAGATATAATTCAAACGCTGACTTCTCTTTAAGCACACTAATAGACGTCTTAGTTATATAATACGGCGATTCGATAAAATTGTCAAGCCATAAAAGTACTTGTGGTGTAATTTTAAACTGTTTTGGAAATTTTACTTGATATGTTTTAATCTGTGCAACATCATGTATAAATGTAACAGCATCATCTGTTAATCTTAAACCACCATTGGATTTACTTCTTACATTCCACCACCATTGAGGTTTCTTTTCTTTGATGTCTTCTGTTCCCGCTGACAACCCTGCTGCTTTTAAAAAAACCCTAGTGTAATTGTCTTTGTGATCCATACCATTACTCTTCCACCGCTCCAGAAGTTAGTGTGTAGACTTTAAATTCAGTAGTATTAAACATTGAGTTTAATTTCTTTGCTAAGTTTCTAGCATGTCCAGGATTAGAAAAAGACACCTTTTTATATTTAGGTCCCGGGTAACTAGACACCATACTTCCGCTTTTTAAGTTAAACGGTTTTCCTTTATAGAAGACCGCCCAAATTGCTTCGCTCTCTAAGATTTGTTCTGCTTTATATGTTTCTCGATTGATATGTTCGAGAATAACATTTGGTTTTGGCCTGCTCATATACGTAACCCTTTTTAATTAACTACGTATATATTTATCCTTTTTTAGAACTGTCCGCCTTCAAACTTTACGTCTACTTGCTCACTATTTTGTCTAATCTGCTTTAATTGTTCGTTAATGTCTGTAACAACCACGCCTAGCTTAGCCGTAAACAACGATAATTCAAGTGTCAATGCTCTTGCTTCAGCAATAGTAATTCTTACTTCTTTTTGATGAGTTTGCTCTGCAACAGCAATACGTTGTAGCACCTTCTCTATGCTGGGAAGCGATTGAGGAAGGTTACTTGTTGACATTTGATAGTACCTGTTTCATTTCTAAATCAGTCTTAAATGGCCCTTTATACGCATATCGTTGCAGTGTAATGAGCTTAGGACAGAATGATTTAACCCATCCTTTATCGAATTTAATTACATAATAGCCTGCACAGTACAAACTCTTTGAGTCTTTACTTTTTGTAAACAGTGGCAAACGTTTCTGTATATCATACATTGAGTTATGCGGTGAAGTGCTACACTTATACCCTTGTACTTCGTTAGGTAAAGCATCTGTAGCTTCTTTTATAATCTTAGCAACAAAAAAGTCTTTTCCGTACTCTTTTACAATGCTTGATTTACTATTATAGAACTTAACACCGTGTTCGTTACTAAAAACAAACTTGTCTTCGTTCTTTCTAAGTGTTCCTACTTTTTGTCCTGCATTTTCTACAATCCAAAACTTTCCATCTAAAATGGGTTTTGCTTTTAGGTCTAGTGTCATACTGTGTTATACCTCGCATTTAATGGCTCAGCATATGCCTGCGCCTGATCTGTAATTCTTTTTAAGTCATATAAATGACAGAACTTCATTAGCCTAATACCAACTTGACTAACGTCCTTGTTAGCAACCATTGCTTCTTCAATTACATCATTAATAATAGTTCTAATGTTACTAGGTTGCATTGATAAATCAATTAGTACACGGTTACGTTCGTAATCGTCTAGTACACGATGTTCTGCACCGTTATGATCTACCCAACGTTGCAACATCAAGTTATTCCAGTTGTAACCTTTTGTAGTCTTATCTTCAAACGCTTCAGTTAAACCAACTTTGTTCTTAGTGCCTTTCTTACGTACACCAGGGTAAGCACTAAACACATTATCACTTGTGTCACCACGCATACACTTTTCAAACAATAACCATTGAGGATCTGGAATAGCTTTAGGCAGCTTAGTTTTATTATCAATAACAAACTTGCCTTTCTTATCAAAGAAGCCTTCATGTGTAGTTGTTACTTCTTGTACACCATTATACAGTTTACAGTTAGGTGCAACTAGTTGCTGAAAGTCTGTATCTGTACTAATAATAACATGATCAACATCAGGATGTGCTTGTACCCAACCTGCAATAAGATCATCTGCTTCTAGCTGTTTGTGTTGCATAACAGTACAGTTAGTCTTATCTGTAACAAAGTCTTTAAATGTATCAAACGCTTCCCAAAAGATCTTTTCTTCTTCTTGCTGTTGTTCGTTATGTGCTGCACGAGCATCACTTCTATTACGTTTGTAAGGCTCGTAATAGTCTTTGCGCCAACTACGACCTTCTAAGCAGAATATAACATGAGTGCCATCGAAGTCTTGCCATGCTTTCTTAATACTGTTAAGTGTAATATGAAAAGCCATACCTAACTTAATGTCTGCACTACCATTAATAACGTGTCTTGCACGGAAAAATGTATTTGCTGTATCTACTATAATATGTGTCATTACGTTGCCTTTAATTGTTTATAGTGTTATTATACGCTCTTTTACGCACAATGTCAATCATTATTTCTTTTTACATTGTTAATATCAATGTTGCCAGTTTGAAGACCATCTAAAGGCCCGCCAAAGTCACCATCAACAACTACGTTAGCACATAGTTCACGAAACCATCGATCAACAATTTCTTCATGCTTGTCATTGTCAACTCCGTATCCTTCTTTGATCAAACGTTTAATAAACAGATCATTCCAGTCGAGTTCAAAGAACCCGTTCTTTACATTATCTTTATTAATGTGTGTATCAATTACACCTACCCACGGTTGCTTCTTTTTAGTTGCTAAATCTTTAGCACTAAGCAGTTTATTCTGTTCTTCGTCTTTAGCTTTGTTAATTTCTTTAATTTTATCTAAGCCAAGTATTTTTGTTAAAAATGACATATATTCTCCTTAAGTTCCAATTGCATTACCAAATAAGTATACATGTACTCTAGCAGCTACATTATAACCTTTCTGAAATGCCATTTTTGCAACATGCCCTGCGGTTGCGGTTTGTTCTTCTTCTCTAGCACCAACGGGCATTACCCAAATAGGAAAGTCAACATCTACTTCACGAAATTGTGCTATAGCTGCCTCCATGTCATCCCACTCACGTTGTAAACTACCAACAACAAACTTTAATTGTCCTTTGCTAGATAATTTACGATACTGCTCAACTACTTCGGGTCTAATTGCTTTCTTAGCAAGTTCGCCTGATGTGCTAAACAGTTTAGGTGATACACTAAAGAATAATTCAATTTCTGTTTCTTGTTGCCAGAAGTTAATAAACTCTTGTGTAAGATTTTGTGTACCGTTAGTTTCAAATGTAATACTAGCGGGTAAATTATTTTGTGCTTTAAGCTCTCGCATAATACCTATAAACGCTTTCTGACTTTGTGGCATCATAGGTTCGCCGCCTGTAACACAGAAGTGTTGCCTCTGTTGCGATACAGGATGTAAGAATAACCCTTCCGGGTTACTCTCTGTTTTTAAGATATCAATAATCTTATGTGCTAATGCCTTAGGAGTTTCTTGCCCCATTAAGTGTTTATATCGTTTAGCCCATGTGTAACTGCTGTCACAACCTTTATCCCAAACAGGTAAGTCTTCTACTTTATCAATTTTAGATAAATCAAAAGTTTCAAACGGAAGTTCGTATGTATCAGGATTAGTTGGATCTAATTGTCCAAACCCGTTACATTGCAAGTTACATAAAAAGAATCTAATCCAAGCAGTAGGAACACCAGTGTATTGTCCTTCACCTTGAATACTGTGAAAAATTTCACTGTAGTAATACTTCTTAGTATCTTCGGTAGTTGCGATTGTTTCATTCATACTACTATTATACCTTCTTTTCATCGGTGTTGTCAACCTTTTTCTTTATTGAAAAGGTGCCATTAAGATTGTCATCCCAAATAAGAGTATCACCAAAATCCCATCCCATTTGGCTGAGAAGATCCGGCGGAAAAGGTAAAATTACCTCTCCTGTCTCCGGGTCTTCTTCTACTTTAACTGTCCATTGCTTAGACAAAATATTTGTCTAACATTTCTAGACGATCGTGTGCAGAAGCCATTTTATCTAGTTCTTTTTGGATCGTTTCGATAATATCCGAATGTTCTCCAATACCTACAACTTTCTGCATGTATACTTCTACATTTGTTTTGTGTAGTTCAATTTCAGCTTCAGCGTGTTTACGTGCTGCATTAATCATTTGCTGTCTCAATTCCATACCCTTTCCTTTTTTAGTATTGTTGTTTTGACGGAATGACGCCTCGAACGCCGCCCTTAGGATCTTCCGTATCACCGTCTCTACGAAAGATTAAATGTACATGCGGATACATAACAGTTTGTCCTGCACTCTCACCTACATTTAAACCAATATTGTAACCTGTGATATTAGTCTTATCACTGATTACGTTATCGTACCCCATAGTAACAGCAAAGTTAAAACATTTCATAATGCCTTCACTGTCTGCTGTTTTAGGTACAATTAATGTGTGACCTTCAGTAACCGGATACTTGTCACGAAACACTGTAAAATCTCTAGTGTCAATTTCAATGTCATTCCAAGGAGCACGGCCTTCGCTTTTTGCTAACTCTAATGTATCAGCTTTCATAACGACCTCGTCCAGTTTTTACTTTAAATTCTCTTGGACCCGGTGTAGTAAATTCCATACCAGCCATTCCGCCGACGTATGTTTTACCATTCCATCGCATGTGAATTTTATTTGTTGCAATATATACTTCAACAAACTCTTTAGATTTAAAATTGCCAACTTCTGCATCTACAACTTTGTCGTTGTGTGTGCATGTTACTGCGCATTGATCGTCATAACTCATGTGTACTCTCCTACATTTTCCCAAGGATAAACAAGCCAAACATCTTCTTCAAATTTGTTTATTTCGTGACATGTGTAACTAACAGGAACTGTAGCGTCACTTGCTAGATTATTAGTTAGGGTAGCAAACCGAACGTTACTATACCAAACTTTCTCCCATCTCGGATCATCAGGCAAACAACTAGCAGGCCAGTCTTCCTTAATCCAATTGAAAGTAGCACCAGTATCGTTAATGTCGTCTACAATAAGGATTTTCTTTGCTGTAGTAGGACCACCAATATTTGGATCACTTGCGTATCCGTATGCATCTTCTGCCATCCATAAGTTGCTTTCGCTTTGACTGTTATCGTCACGTAGACTTACTTTAAGTGCTTCGCAACGTATGCCAGTCATGTTGCTAATAATAGTAGCAGGCACATTTCCGCCTCGTGTTAGACCTACAATGTAATCAGGCCGCCAACTGTCAGCGTACATCTGATTAACAATGCTTACACACATTTTTTCTACGTCAGCCCAGCTATAATAATGTTTCTTAATATCACCCATGATTTAAATAATCCTCGTTGTGTATCCATTTACCATCTTTAACAAAACCCCATTCTTGAGCTTTCTTGCCCATATAAAAAATGCTCCAGCATGGAATTTCGTTTCCGTCTGCGTCTTTAGCAAGTTCTAACCAATGCAAATCTTTTGCTGTTCTAAAACGTATACTACCAGGCCCACGCCAAAACTTACCTTCTGAAGTGTGTTCCCAATAGCCACCTTTAATAATTAATGCTCCCCAACTCCACGGATGATCGTGTAGTGTAGGTTCGTCACTTACTAGTACTTTGTGCATAGTAATATTAAACGGAAAGTTTTTTCTGTCTTTTAAAAATAGATAGTATCTAATTAGATACGGAATTGTGTTATCTCTATCGTAGATAATACGCTCTCGTCCAATTAGTTTTAAAAACTTAAGAAACATCTGTTAGCCAATCCGTTTTAATATTTTTATATAACTCAACAACTCTGCAATTATATTCATCTTCGTTAACAGCAAGATCGTTCAGTTTTCTTTTCCACATTCCTTGAACACCTTCATCCAATTGAGGATTAGTGTCGAGTAATGTTTGAATAGATTTTGATCTACGCAATTGTACTTGTTCGTTCCACGGTCCCATGATTTAGATCCTTCCTGCTTAGTTTTAAACGGTTAATAGTCATTCCGTGCCTCTCAGTCATATCAACTAACGGTATTCCTCGAAGATTGTACATAAACGCTTCAGCCGGTGTAAGTATCATACAGTCGTTAGCTGATGTTGGCGGAACAACGGAATAGACTCTTTTTTTGTGTAAATCTAATTTGTCTTGCATAATGGCTTACTGGACGACCTATCGTTCCAGTCATCTTTATTTTGTGAATACTCACGAGTGTGAATTTGACGTACTAGTAACCCGTTTATAATTTTATGGATTACTACTTCTTTCATTAGGACCCCGTCATCTAAATTCTCTTCAAGTGCTTTTGCAAATGGTCCGTCTTTAACTTCAATTAGCATTAAACTATCTCCTCTAATATGCCAAGTGCCTCTGCAATTACAAAGCCTACTCCGGCGATTATAAATGGCGTACCCCAATATTCTAAGTAGTAGCCTCCGTATATCATTGACACTCCTGCCACAATGCGTACTGCACTTTTAACAAGGCTTACGTAAAAGTGTCCCATGCTTGGGTCTTTTGTTGCTGGCATAATTATTCTTTCTGGTATTGGCATACTATCTCCTATTTTCCACAAGCAAATTCTTGCTGTAGTTTAATGTTATCAAAAAATTCCTTCTTAGTGCCAGCGTCATCTTTAAACGCACCTTTTAAAACAGTTGTCTGTGTAAGACTGCTATTTGCCATAATGCCTCTGTTCTCACAACACCCGTGTGTTGCTTGGATGTAAACACCTACGTTAGTAGATCCAGTTGAACTCATAATCTCTCTAGCAATATCATTACATAGTTCTTCTTGTAATGTGCCACGTCTAGCACACCATTGTGCAATACGTGTATATTTGCTAAGTCCAATTAAAGTTTCTCCAGCAATAATTCCAATATATGCAACACCAGTTACGGGTTGATGATGATGTGAGCAAACACTTTTAAGCTCACTGCGTACAACTAGCATACCTTCGTATCCGTTATCTATGTGATTAGGAAATGCAGTTGCATTAGGCATAGGATCATATCGACCTGCCATTAATTCATTTACATACATTTTTGCTAGGCGTTTACCAGTATCCATACTGTTAGGATCTGTATAACGATCAATTACAAGACCGTCTAATACTGCTTCGAACTTAGGTGTAAGTTCTTCAATTAATAATTGTTTGTCGCCCTCTTGCAGGACTTCACTAATGTTGTCGCCAGCCCAAAATCTAACGCCTGCGTCTTGTAGTTTTGTTTTAATTTTTTCACTTATACTCAATTTTATTCTCCGATGTTTAGGCAGTGGATTGCCAACTTTTATATTATTTTAACACATTTAATAGATCTGAGCAACTAAAATATTGCTCATTTAGTACTTGTACCTGTTTATTTAGGCGAGGTAAGTACTTTTTATAATTTTCCATGTAATCTATAATTTGTGCAACCACTTGTTCTTTGTGTTCTTTGTATGCAGCAAATGACGTTGTCCAATCACTAGGATATTTAAACTCGTCTAATGCCATTTCAGTATAGCTTAAACGGTCCGGAACCATAGGAATAGTGTCTACAAGCGCACCCTCATACCAACTAATGCCAAGTGTTTCTTGCAAATTAGCACTGAATACTAGTTTAGCTTCACCTAATAAGTTGTGGTATTCGTTCTTCGATAGTTGCTTTTCTTGACAAACAACAAATTCATATTGCGGAAGTGCTTCTCTAAGATCTTCAAATATGTCAACTTGCTTCTCAGGAGCAACACGATGCGGAAACAAAATAAGATCTCGTTTCGGCATACCTTTGTACATTGTTAATGTATTTGCCATATACTCAAATGGCCAACCAGTTCTAATTGCTTTGTCCATGTCAACACTGTAGTTGTCATTAAACGCTTCTAAAAACATGTCAATGTGAAAGTTACTTGCAAAAAAGTTATGATTATAACATTCATACATTGACATTTCAGCATGTCTTACCCACGGTTTGTCTCCGATCAGTCTGCCTAAAAAATCAGCAGGGTCATAACTACCAGCATGCCATAAGCCACCAATTCGAATGTCCACGCCCAACAGTTCAGCCATGTAGCGCAACTGAATAACAGTTGGGTTCCACGCATCCGTATATAGGAAATAATCTCCATCTTTTACTTCTCCTTTACAAAATGCTTCAGCAATAATTTCTAACTGCTTACTTTTGTAAACATTAGTTCCACCGAAGTTGAGGAACGCCCCAGGAGTTGTTGCCTGAGGCGTATCCCCACCGTTGACTACGGTTACTGTATGGCCATGTCCTCGCAACAGATTTGGAAACTGCGTTTTCCACTGCTTAGTGTAACGTGTTTCTACTGCTTCTAAGTCAACTAGCCATATGTTCATTTAGTTTCTCCGTTTATTAAATTTCTTTTGGAATGACTTCTTATAGCCATGGCGGTTTTCAAACGCTCTAAAAGCTCTACTTTCTCGCTTATAAAGATCACGTTCATCAAATTTAAAACCGTTGAATCGACAAAATTCTTTGTACGCTTCGAGATCCGTAAAGATCTTAACCACGTCTGGCCGATCTGCAAAATAACCCATTGTAGGTCTCCTTTAATACTTTGCATATTCAATATGGGCACCGTTTTCTCCGTCTTCGGAGACATCGATGTGGACTTCACGTCCGGGGTGTTTTGTTGTGATTTGTTCATACAAATCATCTGACATCATTTCACAAGATTTATAATCTACATTAAGTTCACCTTCATACAGTTTCTCAAGCCAACGCTTGAATTGAATAAACTCAATATCTCTGTCGTTATGTGTTACAGTGATACCTACTCTAAAATGAAAGATGTGTCTGTGGGGATAACCCAAAAAACTAACATCGTATTCATCACCTGTTGCAAGACTAGGATCATCTAGTGCCGCAGGATACTTATGGATACCTTCTTTAGTGAAAGTAACCCAAATCATTCGCTTTGCATTTTGCATAGCATTTTCTTTATCGTTTGCCATATTTTCTTCTTTCATACGTCTTAACATATAGTTGTAATAAGATTCACGTTGTTGCATTTAGTATAACACCTTTCTTGATTGAAGTCAATCAATAAGTTTGTCTTTGTCATATTCACTCCAATGAGTAAATTTAGTATGATCCATAAGGTCACGAACCCTATGACACCAAACACCTGGATTAGATGCCTTAAAGCCTTTGTCATCAATTTTTAGCATAGCGTTGTAACCAAGTTGATCAACATACGGCAATGGTACACGGATCTGCGGAATAAAGTAGATATTTTCTACTAATCCACTGTCCATAAAGTCTTCTACAGCAGCAATTGGAATATCTAAGCTACAAAAAATTTCGTCATTAACGAACACTTCGATCATGTCTTCCCACTCTTCCCAGTCTGCAGCTACCCACGACTTTTGTGGATCAAAGCTATGATTAGCACCAAAAAAGATATGTTCACAGCCATATGTGCTAAACATGTCACGAATGTCAGATACATCATGAATACCGGTAACGAACAATGTTTTCTTTCCAAATGCAGGAGTTTTTTCAACTTCTACACCTACAAAAAATTTTGCTGTACTTGATACGTGACCATCTTCGTATGTACGTTCCATATTATTCTCCTGTTAACTCAGTTTCTAATTTAGCTAGTTCGTCATCTTCTCTGTCATCAGTCCACGGAACAATTTCGTCACCTGCATCGTCAACTTCAACAAACAGCGAGTTAGCAATGTTTGTAACACCACCACGTAGTCTAGAACCTTCACAGTTCTTAAGGAACGCATCAGCTTCTTTAATCATTGCAAATGCTGCTTCTTTTGTAGGCTGTTCAAATAGTTCTTCAACAAAACGATCGAAGTAAAGAATATTACGTGGTACCCAGTCAGAGTACTCATCACTCTTATCTGCTTCTTTAACTTTTCTCCAATGTCTCCAGTCTGGACGTTCTTTTGCTAATTCAATATCTGTTAAGTTGTTAGCACGTTGTACAGCAACAATATGTTGATACACGTTGTGTGACATCATTAGTGCATAACCAAAGCTATCCCAACTTGTTTTACCTTCTTTACCAATCTTGTTAAGCATACCTGGTGCATAATGACAAATGTCTGCAACACTTAAACGCCTACCAATTTCACTTTCAAACGGAAACGGAATGTCATGTCTGCCAGCAAGTGCTTTATTATCCATTGCTTTGTCCATAATAACTGACCAACGCTTTGAAGTGTGTTGACTGTTAGTGTAAACAAGACCATGTGCAGTTGCAATAAACGGTGATGCACAATCAAAACTTACTGTAAAGTTAGGATTAATATGTTTACGTACTTGTCTTTGAATACTAGTTAAGTAACATGACCAATCAAGTTGTGCAGTACCTAAGAAGTGCATCCAGTCTTTACCTTCTAGCATACCGTCAAATTTCATTGTCATAAGTCTGCGTAGTGTAATAGGCATCTTGCACATATTAGCACCACCCATTGCCCAGCCTTCACAAGCCTTGTCACCCCAAATAGCAGGATCACTAAACTCTTTAACACCTTCGTACCACTTTTCAGCAGTGTCCCAGTCTGAGCCTTGTAGTACATTTAAAAACTTAGTTACGCCTAGTCTACGCTCTAACCAATACTTGTTATTAAAACGTGTTTTATCTAAGCAGTCTTGAAAGTCTTTAAGTCCTGTTTTAGGAGCATGAATATGATCACATGCCCAAGTCGGAACATCAAGTAGCATTGACCAATCTGCTGTAAGCTCTAGCCAATTAAGAATGTCATCTCTAGTCTTGTTTGCAGCAGGACCATCAAAGTTTAACCAATCAAACTTAAGAACACCTTTACCAACCTGATATCCACCCGAGTCACCTAAAATCATTGTTTTACCACGATCTCTATCTTGTACCATAGCATCTTGTACCATAGTCTTTTCAAGATTCAATTGTGCGTGACCTGCTGAATACAAACCATACTTGTATGTAAAGTATCCTTGTTCTTCGTTTAAGAAGTTCATGCCTTCAATTCCGCGGTCAAAGCCCGCAGGAATTCTTTCTTTTGGAATAAATTCACCTAGTCGCTGTTTAGCAACGTAGGTACTATAGAAAGAACTAATAGCTGGCAAATACACAGCGTAGTCTTTCTGTAATGGTGATAAGTTGACTGGTTCTTTCATAATATTATTTAGGCCGCCTGTGCTGGAATGATATATTTGTATGTTGCTAAACCACTGTCTAATTCGATCTGGATAGCACCTTCGTTACTAAGACTCATCTTAGTGTTGTTTACATCTGCAATTTTAAGAATTGCTAAGATACTTGCAACAGGCCAAGTCCAACCACGATCCAATGTACCTATAGTGTCAGTAGCAAACACAAACTCGCCACCATGCGAACCTGCATCACCAAAGATAAACTTCAAATTGCCGTCCTCAGTTTTAGCTAAGAATGTTGGATGCTCACTATTAGCACCTGCTTGGAAGTTAAAACGTTGCACACCAGCAAGTGATGGAACAACTTCTACATCCCACTTAACACCGCGGAACTTAACAGTTTTCATCTTCTCATTAATAATTTCCATAAGCATAAACTTATAGTCGTTTTTAAAATCGCCTGTTGCGTTTTCAAATTTAATTCCTGTTGGAATAGTTTGGTCGTTACGCACACCAGTTGTTACACTAATCTTAGCGTCAGTTTTATATTCACTACCATCTAGCAAATACTTTAACTTTTGAAGCTGTGGCATACCAAACGTGCCAAGCATGTCTGGATAAGGATTGTGCGTCTTTGCTTCCATAATAACTGATCTATCATCAGCCATAGAAAACATTGTAGTTTCACTTTCTTCACCAGATACCTTGACAGTTGTCAAGAATCCCAAGTTCTGTGTGTGATCTACGATATCTTTTAGTATGTCTTTCATTTTTAGAGTTCTCCGTTTGTTATATACATTATATTTAGGTTTTTGTTAAAGAGCAAGAATTTTTTTATCCAAACTACTCAAAGTCAAACAAGCTATTAAAGTTATTATCACTTCTAGTAGATTTAATATCCCAATCCAATACTCCAATAAGGTTGCCAAGTTTTTCGTCAATGACTGCATTTTCCATAGCCTCGCCATCAAATGGCAGTTCTTTAAACCATTGCGGTATTCTTAGTTCGTCTACAGGATATGCAATACTTGTATAGCCCATAGGATTCTGTTTAACTTTACAAACAATAACTTTAGCACCGTCAGTGATAGTAATAGAATACTTGTCATCATTCATACGCTTTAGCGTGTTCCAGTTAATACTTGCTCGAACATGTCCGGGCATGTTAGCTTTACCTTGCTTCTTTTCTTTAGCTTGGTATTCAGTAACTTTGTTTGCACGTTTAGGTGATCCTTTCTCCCAACCAGGTCTTGCTTTAAATTCTGTTCTAAATTCAGTAATGTAATCTAGTACATTTTGTTGTTCGGCACCTGCAAGTACACGAGTCAACACTTCATTTAAAAATTCCTGAATAATAACAGGAGTATCCGAACGTTTAAGATCTAAGCCCATTGCTTTAATCTTTCCGTCTTTGCCGTCTACATCTGTACGTTTGCCTTCAATATCGTAATACAATACAGCATAACGCTTTTTAGTAATAAACAGACCTTTGGTTGCAACAATTTCTCTAGCTGCCGCAATAACATCTGAACGACTCTTTGGACAATGGAATGCATCCATCATAAACTTAGGAAACGTTGTATTGCAGTTGTCGCCTATTGTGTCATACAAGTTCATAACACTTTCACGATCCCACGGAATATTACCTGCATCTATCTCATCTTTAAGTGTGCTATATGCACTAAAGTATGTAGAGTCAGTATCACCATATACAATTGACTTGCCAGTGTGATCATACTCGCCAGTGATAATTTCGTTAATCTTTGCAGCCATATGTTTAACAATAGCTCTGCCACTTAGTGTTGTTGATTGTCCAATACGGTTATCAAAGAATCTACAACCTGGATTAAGAATAGCACCATATAAACTGTTAAGCAAAATCTTTTTAACTAACTGCCTTTTAGCCCAGTATTCTTCTTCAATTGGATTATTTGCAGAAATAGCATCACGCATCTTGCCTTGCATTTCTTTACGTTCTTTATACCAACGTTTTAGTAGTCCAGGAATGATACCTTCTTTTTCGTGTGTAAAGATAGTACCGTTAGCACTAAGCATCCATGGCTGGTTACTTTCGTAAATTAGATCGTATACCTGAGCAGCACTAAGAGTGTCTTCACCGCCGCCTTCTTCCCAATCAATAGTAAGTTGTCTACCAACTTCTTTAGCCATTACAGCTTCGTATTCTACAGAACCAAACTGACCTTCCCAAGCACTAGCAAAACTTTTACCTTTAGCCATCTCAGCCTCAATACGTGCTTTAGTACCATCTTGACGTAGTTGACCAACAATAGTTTCTGGACCCATGTTTAACGCACGAATCACACTAGGATATAGTGAGTTCAAGTCAACACTACCAATCCACTCGTGAATACCTTTTTTAGGATATGCTACATAAGCACCAGCTGCTGGCTCGCTGCCTGGCTCTCTGCGAATTCTGTTTGGAACAATAAAGCCACGTCTGTGTGCTTCGTTAATAATGCCTTGTTCTGTAACAGCAACAGCACCCATAGTTGTTTGAATAAGAACTGTGTTTTCGTGTGCAATAGTATTTGCAAGATCAATAAACTTCAGTTTCTTATCTAACTTGTCTAGTAGTGCAGTATCTTGAATGTTATATTCAATAAACGTTCTAAAATTGTTGTTGTATAGTGCATCAAGTGAACCATCATAAACAGTTTTGTTCTCACCGATCTCTAACTCACCAATAGCATCTAGTCGATATGTATGGCGTTCTTCATAATTATATTTTCTATATAGTTCTAATGAGTCTACATGCACTCGTCCAATTAAATCATAAGTTACAGATGTTTTACCAAACTTCTCATACTCACGCTTTTTAGGATATTGATTCCAAAGACACAACCGTTTTGTATCTTCTTTGCTTAATGTTTTAGTAATACGATTAACTGTGTACGGAATATCAAAGCCTTCGCTGTTCCATCCACTTAGTACATCAGCTTCTTGAATTACATCAAGAAATGCATCAAGCATTTCACTTTCTTTCTTAAACAGCATTACATTAGGAATGCCTTCGATAGCTTTCTCTGCTTCTTCCATGCTTAGTGTCTTAGGTGGAATTGCAAAACACACCATTGTTTCCATCCACTGCAAATACACAGAAACAGATGTAATTGGCATAAACGCATCTTCTGGTGAAGCGTATCCACGCTCGGGATCAAAGTCAACCTCAATATCAAAAAACGCAACGTTTAGTTTAGGAGCGTCTTGATTGAGATAGTTATCTTCAAGCATTCTGTAAATTGGATTAATATCGCTTTCAAACAGTTTTTTGTTGCTATGGATAGCAAGTTCTTTGCGAAGCTCTTTGATGTTTTTACAAGTTACCCTTGATAGCGGTTGTCCATATATACTCTGGAACTTACCTCTAGGGTCTGCGTAATAAAAAATATGTCTTGGGTTGTATTCTCGGTAATGTCTATTACCTTTTGCATCACGTTCAACAACGTTAATAACGTCCTGATCGCGATTATAGAAAGCGTCTACGTAACTCATTTATTCTCCTGTATGTCACTTCTGGCTGACAAATACCCATTAAGCAGTTTATGGCCTGCGATTACCTTCTTCACTTTTATTTACCCTGTGTATCATAACGTGTACAACAATCCGGCTAACCCTACTACAGTTAAGATTGCATTAGTAACTATTAATGCTGGTTCTTTCCACATAATGCTGACACTAAGCCAAATAGCACTGCCAACTGTTAATATAGCAGGACCTGCAGGATAATAGCCTAAGGCATTAACTCCAGTTCCAAAAACTAAAATTACAGTAGCTAACCATTTTAAGTAGTGACTCATGCTTGTAAAAAAGCTATTATTGTGTTTAATCATACTTGTATTATAGCATGATTAACGCCGGGTGTCAAGTAGTTTTATATGATGTGTGTAGCAACAAGATATCCGTAGATGTTTACTATTCCAAAGTAGCCTGTTAGTAGCATTACCCATGCCGCTCCCCTTCTATAAGCAGCGTAGCATTGTGTTGTGCTACCTACAAAAAAGAAAGGATATATGAGCGACATGTTAGGGTCTGTTGCGTTCATAGCAAGTGTGAGACTTGCAGCAACAGTGAATACAAAACTAACAAGTTCAAATGCAAAAGCAACTTTATCAGATTGATAGCTATCAATCCAAAATGATTTGATCTTGTTCAAGTGAATTATTCTTTATCGTCGGGGAGGTTTTTGGTAATACCTAAGATACCTTCAATTTCTTCCCACTCTTCTAATTGGGAATTCCAGCTATCTTTGTGTGCAATTTTAATTGCTTTATTAATAATACTCGGTTTAATTTGCAGTTCTTCTGCAACTGCTTTTACAGTGTCTTTTAAGCCTTCGTTCAAATCTTCTACTTCACGTAGTACATTGGAACCTTCTTTAATTAGACGTTCAAGTTTTGCCTTTTCTTCGGGCCCGTACATTTTTGACATAAGTTATCTCCTAGTTGAAGTTATATTATATAGTCATAAAAAAAGCCAGTCAACCTGCAACTGGCTTTTTTATGTAGAATTGGATAAATTCTTTTTACTTGTCTTCAGCTAGTACGTCAAACATTTTAAATGTTCCACCGTTACGCTCGTAAATTAGTCCTGCAAAAATTTCTGCTTTGTTAGACTCTTCTACTTTAGAAGCAGCAACTCGTTGTGCCCATGTCCAAAGTACATCGTCTACTGGATCAATTTGTTGTTGTCCGCCGCTCTCTTGTACAAGTTTAATCATTTCCTTGTAAGTTAGATTGGAAGGATCTTTAATTACTTCAATTGATTCGTTAGTTTTTGTTTTCTTTGCTTTAACTTCAGACATACATGCTTCAATCATTTCTTTTAGTTTCTTTTGATCGCAACCTGAATATTCTTTGCAAATTGCTGACTTAGTCATTCCCTTGCCGCACATCATTAAAATCTTTTTCTTGTTAGGCATTTTTTCTGCTGTAATTACTTCGGCAGCTTCTTCAACTGATTCTTTCTTTTTGCCAAAGAATTTTTTCTGCTTATCTGACATTTCTTTTTTGCCTTTAGGTGCATCTTTCTTAGCATCCTTAGCAGCTTTCTTCATTGGCTCTTTTTTATCGCCGTCTTTGTCAATGTCTAAGAAGTCTGGCTTACCAGCTTCAGCTACCATGTTTTCAAACTTGCTACGGAACTTTGATTCATTGTTCATTGGATCATTGTCAGCTTGAGCTTCGCCTGTACCATCACACTTTTTACAATCTTTAGCACCATGTTTACCTGTGCCATCACAATGATCACAATCCATATCACGGCCACCGCCTTCTTTAACTGCTGTATCTTTGGACTTTACATCTTCTTTTTTGGCTTTCTTCTTCTTAGCACCGTGGGACTCAGTAACTAAAATTTCCATATCAGAAGCTGGAACTTTCTTTTCAATACCATGTTTAAACTGCACATCGTACCATGCAACGTTACCGCTATCATCTGGAATAGCATGGCTTTCGTAAACTGGTTTACCTTTACCGTACACAGAATGTACTACTGTTGTTGCACAGTCGTGGTCTTTAGAATGACATAAGTCTCTAATCTCGTTATCAGTATAACCTTCAAACACAACTTTTTTATATGCGTTGCCTGATGATTCAACTAATTGCTGTAATGAACCGCTATGTGTGTTAGCGTTTTTACTTTCTTCCTTTGGAAGTTTATTTAATATATCTCTAAAGTCCATAATTTTATCCTTTGGTTTTGTCCCATTGCTCTTTTAATTTATTGCGAATACTTTCACAAGCATTAGCTTCGTACTCACGTGGTCCTTTTTCTCTAGTGCTGTTAGCCTGAAAGTCATAGGACATTTTTTCGTGAACGGAATTAATATGATCATTAGATATAGTAATATAACTGCTAACCCATCCGTCAAGTTCGTCACCTTCTTCAATCATCTTAAATAGATCCATAGCGTTCTTAGCAATGTTTACTAATTCCGATTTGGCCATTTTAGCTTCGTGATCTGGGTGTTTGTTTTCCATATTAATATTTATCTCTTTATCGCCGCACCGCCACCAAAAATGTTGCCCTTCATATCGAGCCCATTTTTAGCTGTTCCATTAGCAGCTTTTGGTTGCTTTACTTTAGGTTGAGGTGGAGCTTTTGTGCCTGATTTGCCGCCCCATGGGTCGCCTGTATAAGACTTTTTACCACGTGCTTTGCCTGGACTTAAATGAGGTGCTTCTACACTAGCAATGTTTCCTGCTGCTGTAGCGCCTGCTGTAGCACTTTCTTCTACGCCTTTATTCTTTTCATAGCAGTCACAATGTTTGCAGTCTGGTCCACAAGAACATTCTGTTACAGGCTTACCGCAACATGCTTCTGAGCACATTTCGACTTTAGCTTCGAGCTTAACTGCAAATAATTCACTTAATAACATACTACTATTTACCTTTCTTCTTGGCCTTACCAGCTTTCATATTGGCCATCCAATGAGCCATACGTTGTTTTTCACCGCTTGAACTTTTAGCAGTCTTTCTTAAACTACCAACACTAGCTTTAGTGTTTACTCCACTGCGCTTGGCTAGACCTTTACGCCCTGGCTTTTTACCATCAGCAAAGTTTTCAGTTGCTGGCTCTTGCATATGTTGTTTAATTTCTTTAGCTGTGCGCTCAAACTTATGATCTTTATGTTTGAATCCAATACCGCCAGCTGCTTCCCATGCATTAATGTTAACACCGTAATCATCAATTAATATATTAGGTGCACCATCGTTTGTTTTAGCAAACTGTGGCTTGTCGTGTGTAATGTGTATATTCTTAGGTGGAAAAAATGCTAAATTCTTTTTAATCCATTCACGCTTATGCGGTTCTGAATTTGGATCATTTGCTAACGGACTTGTACAAATGTTGTATTCGCCTTTGACTTCTTTAATTAATGACAGTAGTTTTTTTGCTTCTGGAAGTAATGGTAACTTTAACCAAAAGTCATCTGTTGCTCTAATTTTTGCAAGTGCAGGACCAGGGTCTTTAATATCACGGAAACTATCTACACCCATTAGTTTAGCCCAGTCACCAAAAAAGTCTGCAAGTACTCCGTCCATATCTACATATATTTCAGTAGAAGGATCTAGTTCTCCTAGTTCTTCTGTAAAGTTTTTAAGTTTAAAGTTTTCTACAATAAAAGATTTCATCATGTTGATGAAAACAGCTTCGTTAGCATGTATAGCAGCTTGTTGCTTTTTGCGCTTAGGATGACCTTTGCCGTGGATACCTTTCTTACGCCCGTCGCCTTCAATCATTATTTCAGATATTTTCATATCGCTTTTTCGCCTGTCAACTTAGGTAATGAAAACCATAGTTTAAACCATTCAGGGGTGCCTGGTTTAATATCATGCTGTTTCATTAGCTCGCCTTTTTCATTTCCACTAATACTAATATTGCTGCCTTCCCAAGGAGTATATCCTTTGAATTCATTAATGCCGGCAAGTCTAACAATATCGTCTAGTTCAGTCATTACATTTTAACACAGTTGTCTACAGTCTTGCCACCTTTTTTCTTGGTGCCCATACGCTTGTAGCCTTTCCAGCATACTTTGCCGTCAACGCCTTTTTGTTTTTCTTCGTTAACAGTGCTGTATTGCTTTTGAATTGACTCTGGCATAGCAACAAATCTAGGCTTGTTACATTCTGAACACACTGATTCATTTGTGCCGTTTACTGCACTATACAGATCTTCTGCAAATTCGCCCACTTTGTCAACAGCATAATGTACGTCTAAACTGTTTGCTAGGTCTATTGCTTTAAACACTGCGTCTACTAGTTCTTTATCAGTTAAGTTAGCACTTTCTTTAACTGCTTCATTTGTTCTTTGTAGTGCTTTTGCAACACTAGGATGATCTGCAAGGCCGGGTGCAATTTTGTTAATCACTTCAACAGCACCTGAATAGTTACCTCCCTTGTATCTCGGATCGTTTAAAACACCATATGCCATTTTAATTTGTTTATCTGTAAAGCCCATATTGTCTTTACCTTGCATATCTTCGTCAAACTCTCCATCTTCTCCATCTGGTTCATCGCTTGGTTTAGGATCTTTAACTTTAGATATGCTAGTATCTTTTTGTGAATCAGCCCATGACATGAGTTTCATAATTTTTGCTTGAGGTAATTTTGTTCTCTTCTCAAGCTCTGCAATATCTCTTGCTCCGCCTGGTGCGCCATAACGTGTTAGCTCGTCTCCAACTCTTGACAGTACATTTGATAATGCATCGTCTTTAGTTGTAATTGCTTTGTCCATAAGTATTCTACCAAGACGTGATAGCTTCGCTCCTTCTGGATGATCGTACGCATCTGTAAGTTTTGCCTTGTCTTTTTCTAATGCGTTTTTGCGTTTAATTAATTCTTTTCTAAGTTCTGGATCTTTTGAAGTTTCAGGATCTAACTGAATACCTTGTAAGACCTTTGCTTTAGCATCGTAATCATCTTTGTCTTTTGTAGGAGTGTACGATTCTTTTTTCATTGCGGCAAATCTATCTCTTTGTGCTTTTTTAGCGGCTTCATCTTCATCACGCATCCTTGCAACACCAGCATCTTTATCTGCTTGTGAACGTTTCATTTGCCCGGGTTTTTTATTTTGCTTACCGATACTCTTGCCACCATTATAAGCGCCAGCTGCTGCCGCTTGGTCTGATGCACTTGATCTAGCTTCATTTCTTATTTTATTATTCATTGTCTTCCCCTGTGTTTTCATCTTTAATACCTAGTCCTTTTCTTACTGCGCTATAAAGTTCGTCAGCAAATTCACCTGCACCAGTATGTTGTGCAAATTTATTTATGTCACCATTAGCAGCATCAGCTCTTGCTAGTGTACCACTAATACCTTCTACACCTTCAGCACCATCTTCTCTTTGACCACTGGATTTAAGATCGATTGTTTCAAAATTGTAATACCCATGAGGGCCTTCTTTGCCGTTATAATCTTTAAGTAGTTTGCCCATAGCTTCAACTCTATCACTACCAGCAACAAATGTTACATGATTATAATTTTGGTCTTCTAACGATACTGCTACTTTAAGAATGGTATTAAGGTTTGTATCTTCAACTACGTTATCAGCATATGAAGGATGTATTTTACGAATAAAATTTACTTTAGTAGCATAGTCTAGGGGATCTTTTTTATTATTTTGGGTTTGACTAGTATAGATTTTATAATCGCCACCAACACTTTTTAAAGTGTCAAACACTTGTTTATGACCTAAGGTAGGTGGATTAAAACGTCCAAAGCAAAAAGACACATGCTTGTCTCCAGCAGCTTCGAATAGATCTCTAATTCTCATAATCACCATTCTCTATATGTTCGTCTTGTTCCTTAGCCATTGCTCTAGCAAGTGAAATAAGGTTTTCTCTAGTGAACTTTTCTTCAGGGTTTTGAATATCAAATTTAATGCAGTACATTTCTTTGCACTGTTCTAAAGGTCTAATATAAATTTTATATGCGTTTGGGTGACCTTTAAATTTTTGATGTTTCTTAATAGCAGGAAATAACACGTTGGTCATTGCTTCGTTGTCATTGTCAATAAAGACTCTTAAGTCGTCATGCCAATTAACTTCTTCACGTTCGTGTTCTGCTCTACCAATACTTGAGAATAGTTCGTTTAATAACATATTACCACTTCCTACATGACCAGTAACGTGCTTTAGTACGCGGTCCTGGATTATCACAGTTGTGTCTTGCTCTAAAGCTCTTGCGTCTTTTTGGATTATTCTTTTTAATGCTCATAGCTTTACCTTTAACACTGCTTCCGCCGTGTCCAAAGTTTACTTTTTTAACATTACCTGTTTTAGGATCTTTAACATAAACTTTAAACTTCTTAACATCACCTTGCATTGGCTTGCCAAGTTTAACTGTACGTCCTTGATACTCTGCTTCGTCTATGATGTCATCTTCATTGTACCACATTTCACCATACGCTTCATAGAATGCATCATCGTCATCATATGTTTCATCAATATTAGTATCTTCGTTAGTTGATTCATTACCGTCACTATTCATTACCTGATCAATTATTTTTGCGTTATCTTCAAGGTCATCATTGCCTGTAATTGCTTCAAGCTCATCTATACATGCTTTTGTGATTGGCATCTCATCAATAAATGACATCGGATCGTTTTCAAATTTATCTTCGCCATGTTTTTTTATCATTGCGTCAGCTTCATTAGTTTCAACAAAGTCTGTAGTGATGCCTGAGTTTAATGCCCACTGCAAATAGCCTTCTGGTAATGTGTCGCCATTGCCACCAATGTATGTGTCAAACGTAGCAATCCACGCACCAATTTTGTCTCTTATTTCAGATGACACTTCTGTTTCTTCAACAGCAAAAGTTTCTGTATCGATTACAGCACTTTCTAGTAGTTTAAGTTTGTTCAATAGATCCCGCATAGTATAATCCTTTAATAGAGTTATACTGTATTTAGCTGTTTAATGCAAACTTAATAGTTATAAAGAACTTGGATAATACGCCCGTCTTGTACATTATGTCCTACACGTAACCAGATAAATTTACCTGTAAAGGTCTGTGTACCGATGTAATCTGCTGAATCATTAGCAGAGTAGTATGCACTATCTCCACCCCATTCAATTACATCTACCCAGTCATACTCACCTGGATCTTCGGCTAATGTTCCCTGGATTTTAATAGTTCCAGTGAAGGCGTTCACTTGATACGCTACAGTATGTACACCGTCGTTATTACGATGATACCCTGCGCCTTTTGATTTAGACCCGTACGTATACGCTGAGTCGGATACTACCGAATCAATTAGGCCTAATAATTGTCTACTCTCATTACTCATACTACTATTTACCTGTTTCTACATATTTACAAACTGTGCCTATATTGTCAGAACACCTTAATTTAAGTAACATTAATGTTTGTTCGTCTTGTACATAGATGTATCTTCGAGTCTGCATATAAGGGCGATTAACATAAAACCATTTTTTAATAGATTCTGTAAATGTAATACGTGGACGTTGTGCTTCAAAAAAATTGCATAATTTATCTATATCGTCCCATGCTAATTTAGTTGGCCACTTTAAATCAACTCGATAATTATATCGACCATACGGCAATTTATCTACAAATATCTCTTTTGTACTATTAAGTAGAATGTCTTCCATACCAGCAGCAGGTTGCGATCTTTGGAGTGTTATATCATTAAATTGCTGGCTTACTTCATTATATAAACTAACATCGTTTGTATATACGTCTACACTTTCACCTTCAACTCGAAACGAAAGATCTTTTTTTGGCACTCCAGAAAATAAAGATATAATTTTAGACCAAGTTTTGGCGTTGTTGTGTATTGTATTGCCTACTTTTACTCTCCAGTCCATATAGCCTCGATTAGGAACAGGTTGAAAATGGCTATGTGGCGGTGGAACAGAAATAAAGTTAATAATTTGAGCATATGAAAGCAGCCGAAGAGCGCGAGCTCCCGGCAACTTTAAACTAACTTTATATATAAACTTATTATAAAATTTCTTATTGGTTATCTTGGGTTTCTGTAACACTCTTAGTAGCCTCTTCAATTTTAGCTTTAGCTTCTAACTTTTTTGCTTTACGTTGATCTTTAGTTAAAGGCTTTGGCATCGGCGTTACTTTAAATTCAGGTGTATCATTTACAATGCTAACAGCAACCTTGCCACCCTCTGCTAAATCACCAAACAGCACTCTTCGACTTAGAGGCGTTTTAATATTAGTATCAATAACTCTTGCTAACGGTCTTGCACCCATCTTAGGATTGTAACCTTTCTTTGCTACCCAGTCAACAGCATCTTTATCTAATGTAATTAAAATGTTTTTCTCTTTGAGTTGAGTATTAAGTTCAGCAATAAATTTACCAACAATGCTCTTAACAACAGTTTTAGAAAGTTTAGCAAATTTAACAGTGCCATCAAGTCTATTTCTAAACTCTGGAGCAAAGAACTTTTTAACTGCTTTATCGTCTTCAGTATCTTTTTCATTGTCAGCAAAACCAATAAGTTTTGATTCGTTATCAGCAGCACCTAAGTTTGATGTCATAATAAGAATAGTATTACGTCCGTCTGCTTTCTTACCATTTGAGCCTGTAACAAATCCATTATCCATAAATTGTAACAAAATATTTGATACATCCTTATGTGCTTTTTCAATTTCGTCTAATAGTAATACTGCATTAGGAGTTTCTTGTAGTTTATTAATTAGCTGTCCAGCATCATCATCGTAACCTACGTACCCTGGAGGCGCACCAATTAATCTTGCAACACTATGCTTTTCTTGGTATTCACTCATATCAAATCTAATAAGTGTCATGCCCATTTTATCAGCAAGTGATTTTGCAGTTTCAGTTTTACCTGTGCCAGTTGGGCCTAAGAATAAAAAGCTACCAATAGGTTTATTAGGATCTTTCATTCCACTTTGTGCAACAAAGATTTTATCAAGAATAGATTCAACTGCGGTATCTTGTCCAAACACTGCTTTCTTCATAGCAACATCAAGTCCTGCAAGGTTACCACTTTCTTTTTGTGATACAGTTTCTAAAGGCATACTGATCATTTTAGAAAGTTCAAATGTAACTTGTTCAATATCAACTAACTGAACGATGCCTTCATTTTCTTTAGCATCATTAAGTTTGTACCTTGCAGATGCACAATCAATAATATCAATTGCTTTGTCTGGTAATTTCTTATCAGCCATATATTTAATTGAAAGATTTACTGCTTGTTGGATAGCATCGTCAGTAATTTTAACATTATGATGTTGCTCATAGTACTTGCGTAGTCCTCTAATAATCTTTACAGTAAGTTCAGGTGTAGGTTCATCAACAGTTACACGTTGGAATCGACGCATTAATGCACGATCCTTTTCAAAGTACTTGCGATACTCTTCCCAAGTAGTTGAAGCAATAACTTTCATGTTGCCTTTAGTAAGTGCAGGCTTTAACATGTTAGCAAGATCGTTTGAACCTTGTGATGCTGATCCAGCTCCGCTCATCATATGTGCTTCGTCGATGAACAAAATAATATTACCTTTGCGTTCTAATGCTGTTAATACTGCTTTAATACGTTCTTCAAAGTCGCCTCTATATTTACTACCAGCAACTAATGCACTAATATCTAAACTAAACACAAGGTGGTCTTGAATAAACTTAGGAACTTTCTTTTCAAAAATCTTACGTGCAAGGCCTTCTGCAATAGCAGTTTTACCAACTCCTGGATCACCAACCATTAGTACATTTGCTTTATTACGTCTAGCTAGTACTAATTCAATTTTTTCAATTTCATCATCACGCCCGATAACAGGATCAATTACACGCTGTTTAGCTTTCATAGATAAGTTAGTACAGAATTGATTAATAATCCTGTCAAGCTGATCTGGACTCAAATTAACTTCTCCTTCGTCGCCTTCAAAAAATTCTTCGTTGTTTACGTGATGCTTTTGGAAATGCTGGACAAATTTTTCTTTATTAATTCCGCCTTTTGATAAGAAGTAAAATGCAAAAGAATTCTTTTCACTCATAACACTAATAATAACATCAGCTGTTTCAATTTGATTACGTCCACTGAATAACACTTGTGTAAAGCATCTATTTAAAACACGTTCGACTGATGCAGTTTTTTTAGGTACAATTTGTGGATCGTTAGATGTAATATCAGCTAAATTATTTTTTAGATAGTGCTCTAAGTTAGTTTTAATAAAATCAACATCGGCACCAAACTCTTGTAGTCCTGCTGCGGTTTCAGTATCACTAAAAATAGCACATACTAAGTGTTCAATAGTAATGTTGGTATGTGTATACTTTTGTGCAATACTAACTGATGAGTCAAAAATTGCTTGTAGTTGTTTACTAGGTTCAATCATTGTTTTTTTAATCTCTTTTTTAATTTCGTCATAGCTAATTGTAACTTCAATCGCCCCACTTTGTCAACGAAACAAATGCCATTTAGGTGATCTAATTCGTGTTGAAAGCATGTAGCAAGGTATCCTTCAATTTTTGCTTCTTTTGTTACGCCTTTAGAGTTTTGATATTGTGCTATAATTGACTTGGGTCTTTTTAAATGCAACCATAGTCCTGGAAAACTCAAACATCCTTCTTTCTGCAAAACTTTATCTTCGCTGGATTCTAAAATTACAGGATTAAAAACAGCAAATGGTTCAGGAAAGCCTGGAACATTTTGAGAGCCAATTGTAAATACTCTCTTTCTAATATTTAATTGATTAGCAGCAAGACCAATGCCGTTGTGATTTAACATAAAGTTACACATATCATGTTCGAGTTCTTCAGGATCTAACTCTTCTTTTTCAAAATCCCATATATCGCTTTGTTCTTTTAACGATTGATGCATACCTAACTTATAATCTAAATCTAATTTATAATCCATGTTTTACTTCCATAATCTTTTTTCGTTGTTCTGGTGTTAGGTTAGATGGAACAATTGCTTTAATTCTAACTAGTAAGTTGCCTTTCCTTCCTGTTTTTATGTTTGGTAGTCCTTCTCCGTTACAGCTTAATGTTGTATCAGGTTGTGAGCCAGCGGGTATATTAAGTCTTAACTGTCTGCCTGATAGTGTTGTAATGTCTACAGTTGATCCTAACATTAAATCCCACACAAGCATTTTTTTCTCACATAGTATATTATCACCGTGACGTTGATAGTCTCGGTGATTGCGAATGCGAATATGCACCATTAAGTCGCCTGGTGCAATGTTTGGAACAGAATTATCGCCCATTCCTGCATATCTGACAGTATGACCGTGATCGGCTCCTGCTGGAATATTAATATCGATTAATTTAGTTCTACCGGTTGGTAGTTGGATTTCCATTGCAATCTGTTTACCTTCAAACACTTCTTCTAGTGTTAGGTCAATTGCAATGTCAACTTGTCTATTTTGAGGACGTCTTTGTTGTTGTTGGAACCCTTGGCCGAACATACTACCAAATATATCGTTGAAGTTGCCATAGTTTTGCTCGAACCCCTGTGGCTGAGGACTGTCGTACTGCTGTCTTTTAACGGGATCTTTTAGAGTGCTGTATGCTTCGTTGATTTCTTTAAACTTAGATTCATCACCACCCCTGTCGGGGTGATGTTGCATACTTGATTTCTTATATGCTTTCTTAAGTTCTTCTTGTGAAGCATTTTTGCTAACGCCTAGTACAGTGTAATAATCCATACTAGTACTTATTTTTAAATGCTAACGGACTACTTCTTACTGGTTCCAGTGTATAAACCAAACCATGCTGCGCCAGCACCAACAACAATTGATACAAGCCCACTTTGTTCCATAGTAACTGCTGTGCCGATGCCCATATACCAAATTACTACTTTGTATAGTAGTACAATGTAAACAGTTAGGAATGCTCTTGGAAAAATTCTCCAAGCGTCTACTGCTTTAGCAAGATCGATTAAGCCTTGATATCTATTTTTAGAACTATCAACGATACTTGTATCAACTTCTAATTCAATATTTACTTTTTTAGTTTGTGATTCGTCACTCATTTCTTCGCTCCTTTAGATTCTAACTTATTGATTCGCTTTTCTAGTTCATCAATCTTCTTAGTTACATGCGGGTACTTTTTACGCCACGCATCATCTGGTTGTTGTAACCAAGTCCATCCCCAACGTGTAACTAAAAAGTCTACAGTTAAATCAAACTTAGCATAAAGCCAAAGCCCAATTCTTGTACCTTTAAAATACGTTGAGAAAGCAAGTCCAAAAAGAGATCCAACTAGTGCGGTATAAATCCAAAGGCGATCACTCACCATTCTTTCAATCATTTCCAACATAATGTTTTCGCTCCTTATACTGTATTTATCATTAACTACTTTTTAAGAGTGAATGATTCGCCACAGCCGCAAGTTGCGTCTTCCCAAGGATTTTTGAATTGAAACCCTTCGTTGAGTCCTTCTTTGACATAATCTAGATGAGTTCCGTCTATCATTACTAGTGACTTTTTATCAACAATAATCTTTATACCGTTGGAGTCAAACACAGTATCATCATCATTAAGTGTATCAACAAACTCTAAAACATATGCATATCCTGAGCAACCAGTAGTTTTTATCTTAACTCTAAGTCCTAGGCCTTTGCCACGAGTTTCTAAGAAGCCAGATACACGGGTTGCACCATCCTCAGTAATTGTTATCACTTAGATTTATAATCTGCAATAGCAGCTTTGATAGCATCTTCTGCTAGTACACTGCAATGTATCTTTACTGGAGGTAGAGCAAGTTCAGTTGCAAGGTCTGTGTTCTTTATCTCACTTGCGCCTTCTAATGTCATTCCTTTAACCCATTCAGTGAGTAAGCTACTACTTGCAATAGCACTACCACATCCATATGTTTTAAACTTAGCATCAGTGATTATGTTATCTTCTACTTTAATTTGCAGACGCATAACATCGCCACACGCAGGAGCTCCTACCATTCCAGTTCCAATGCTATCATCTATTTCCCACTTACCAACATTACGAGGGTTTTCGTAATGGTCCATCACTTTATCTGAATACGCCACGGCTGCGTCCTCTTAGTTAATGTATCTTTTATTGCTAGTTTATTACTAGCTACTAGTTTATTACTAGCTTAATTGGCCTCTACGAGTAAGTTCGTTACGTAGCTTTTGTTTAAATTTTGGAGTAGTATTGTGTGCTTCATATGCACTTGTTAACTCTGTTAACGGAGTAGATTGCATATAAAAGTTTTGAATAGATTTTTTTCCTGTAGATCGATCTACAGTGATTTGTGTTGGTTTAAATTTAATTGGCATTATTCAGGTCCTCTGTTGTGTTTGCGCTTTGCTTTCTTTTCGTCCCAATCTTGCAGGGCACGTTTAATTGAATCTTCAGCTAACACTGAACAATGTAATTTAATTGGAGGAAGTTCTAATGCAGCAGCAATATCTTTATCTTTGATCTCTAATGCTTGTGTCATTGTAAGACCAGTAAGCATTTCAACAAACATTGTTGAACTTGCTATTGCACTGCCACATCCATATGTTTTAAATTTTACATCTTCAATAACATCAGTGTCAGGATTAACTTTTAAATCAAGTTTCATAACATCACCACACGCCGGTGCTCCTGTCATTCCTGTTGCTACATTAGGATCGTTTGGATCAAAGCGGCCCACGCCATGCTTTGCCGGATTGTTTAGAACGTCTTCAAAACGATCTACTACTTTTTGTGAATATGCCATAAATTTTTAGTTATTATTTTAATAGTATAACAAAACTATTCTTATTTGTCAACCAATTTATTAAATGTCACAACTAAATGTTGCACGAGGTGTGACTTTATCTATGTCGATCTTTTTTGCGTCTTCGACACTTACGCTTGATGAAATTTTACAGTTCTTTGCAGAGCAACTAGATATCATCGTAGATAGAAAAACTACTAATATTAGTTTTAACATTACTCTACGCTATCAGGTTTTCCTGATTCGTAGTACTCTTTGTATTCGTTTATAATGGCGTCTTGTTTAAGCATATACGCCCGTATATGCGCAAAGTTCTTAGCAAGGGACTCATACCCTTCATCTGTTAAACCGAACAACACAGCGTCTGTATTTTTCTTTTTAAGTTTAGCAAATACTTCTTCTGCGTTTTCGCTAGTAATAATAATAAATTTAAGTTGCTCTAACTCAGCAACTTCAGGCTTAGAAAGATTTAATGGTGTTCTTTCAATAGGTTTACTAAACACGTCTAACTGAGATACAGTTGAACAACCAGTAAGTGCTACTCCTAGTAGCACAACTAAAAATATATTTTTAATATGGTACATAGTTTGGGTTCGCTATACTTGGGCATTCAGGATTAATTTCAGATTTCTTAGTTGCCGTTTCTTCTTTTTCGGTTAATGGAGAGCCCATCGCTATTTCTACACAACGCATGGCGTTCTTTGTTCCGGTGTTAATTGCACGTTCAATTAGTCTAGGCTTTTGTTGAGCCAAGTTACCAATGTCACGTTTCTCACCACTTGCATTTATTTTGTTAAACTTATCGTTAAGATTATTAAGTTCAGCGTTTAACACTCTAGTTTGATCTTCAAGATTGTTTTTAGCAACATTAATTGCTGTAAAATCTTTTTGCATTTGTTCTAGTGCTGCTTTTTGTTCACCTACTGCTGTTGTTAGCTTTACGTTGTTAGCTTCGCTAACAGCAAGATCTGACTTTAAAGTTTTAACGTACACTACGCCACCACCTGCACCAGCTAACATTATTAATACTATTGCAATCTTGATTGAACTAAACATACGTTTATCCTAGTAATTTCTCAAGTGTTTTTGGACCAGCAATACCATCAGCAGTTAAGCCGTTAGTAGTTTGCCATTCTTTTAATGCACGTTCTGTGCCAGGACCAAATGCTCCGTCTGCGCCAACACCTAATGCTTCTTGCATCATTTTAACGCCTTCGCCACGTGAACCTTTACGTAGTACACCAATGTCATCAATTTCAAAATCGTCATCACCTGCATCATCTGTAAGTGTTACGGGGTTACCAAATACTTCCATTGCTTTCTTATAACGTGTCTGACGCGACTCAAGTCCAATGTTACCACCGTTAATAATTTTAGTCATCTTTGTAACATCATCTGTGTCTGCAATGTTATTTAGGTTCTTTGCATTCCAAAACCAACATGCTGACTCTACTGCACCAGCTGGAGTTGCAACATATTCTGCTGCTTCTTCTGCTGTCATATTTACACTAGCACCAAACTTGGTGTAGTTCTCACGACCAGTAAGTTGTTTTAGTCCACGTCCGCGGAACAACCAACCGTCACCTTCGTTTGTATTGCCCATCTTGTACTTACGATACTTGTCGAAGTAAACACGGTTTGCAATCTTTTCTGGGTTACGTGCATATTCTGCTGCACTAGCTTTTGGTGCATCACCAAAGTAACGTCCAAATACAGCAAGTAGTGATTTTTCACTGTAGTTTAAGTTTTCTTCTAAACTACGGAAGTTATTTGATTCATGAGCACATTGGCTAATAAAGTGCGCCATGCGTCTTTCTGTGTCAATACCGTATTTAGGTAGCACATCTACAAGTGCCGCATGCCATCCGTCTACATTTTTATTACCTGGAATAAGTTTTTCCAGATGCCCTTTTTCTAATTTAAACATTAATCTGCCCTTTGTAATAACATGGCTTTGTCGCCATTTGTGAACAAGAAGTTATCGCCCATTTTGCTAATATTGTAGTCGCCTAACACTTTGCTTAACCAAAATGTTTCTGAACTGGCGCCTACATCAATTTGCGTTGGTGCATCGATCCCTTCGATTATATCTTTCGTTCTTCCTTCTTTAATCCATCTTAACTTAACAGTTTTATTAAATGGTTTATAGATAGTAATTAAGTCGTCTTGTAATTCTAAGTTATCCATTAAGGTTTTACTAAAGAAAGATTTAACTTCGTTGACTCTAAACTTTGCCATCTTTGCTTCGTACATTTGCCCATCAGCTGGAATTACTTCTTTTAAATTTTCAGTAGTTACATCTCTAGTAGTATCGTCTTTGTAGTACTGAAACTTCCACTCGTTAATATTAGTTAGTTTTGAAATACCGTAAATTAATTCTTTAACTTGTTCTGCTATTTGTTTACTTCTTTCAATCTCAACAAATACTGAATATTCGCCTTCTTCGTTTTCACCTGAACTAACATCTGCGTCTAGAACAAAAGAAAATCCTTTTTCAATAAACTCCATTAAATCTTTTGCAGGATATCTATCTTTAGCTTGAAACGTAACAACACATACGTCTCGGTCTTCACCCATTTTAGATCTAAACTTATCTACTTCAAAAATTGGATAGATTAGATCTTCTAAATCACCTTTGCGTAATCCTTCTTCTAATACTTTATACATCTGCTGGGACCTCTGATGTTTCTGCTGCTTGAGCTTGTTCGTCTGCAGGTTCAAGGTTCATGTTAACAGCATTATTAGACAATATGTCTTGTACTTTGTTCTTGTCAAGGTTTTTATATCCACGGTCGATATTTTTCATTAAACGTTTTGGCATAGTAATCTTTACCATCCAAATGTCTTCGTAGTCGATCTTACCTTTTCTAGTTCCAGGACGGATATCATTTACATCTTTAATTTTTCTAACTTTAGCAACTGCTGATTCTGCAAACTGTACCTTACACCCGTACTCTAAAAGTCTCTTTCCACCCTCAGGTTCAGGCATTTCTTTGTGAGGCCACATAAATGTACACTCAACAAAGTATCTACTTTCTTTTGGACCGGCTACTAATTCACCGTCAAGCCATCCGTCAAACACATATACATCTAATTCGTCGAATACACGCTCAAAGTCTTTGAGTAGGTTTAAACTGTTGTTAGACCCGTAAATTTGTTCAATGTTTGCAATGATATCTTTAGTACTTGCCATGTTAGTCTTGTCCCTATTTGTATATATGTATTTATGCTCAAAATTAAACTAAGAGCTTTATAAATGGATAGAACGAGTAAATACTTATATGTTCGAACACGGACCTATGTCATCAATACTGTTGTTACGTCCTTGCTCGAATACCCACAAAGCACGGAGGATATGCTTAATATGAAGTCAAAAAGAAAACAACAATCTCATCAACAAACTTCCCACTCCACATATAATAATGTAATCAACATTAATCAAAAGAAAAAACGTGTAGTAATTACACCTAAAAACAAATCTCAAGAAACATATTTAGAAATGTTAAATGACAATCGCACACACATTGTGTTTGCAATTGGACCAGCAGGCACAGGTAAAACTATGCTGGGTGTACAATGGGCTATTGATCAATGGAAAGATACGAATTTTGAAAAAATTGTTATTACGAGACCGGCAGTTAGTGTTGACGAGCAGCATGGGTTTTTACCAGGTACGCTAGAAGAAAAGATGGCGCCATGGACGAGACCTATATTTGATGTGTTCGGAGACAATTTTAATCAGGCTGAAGTTGAAAGACAGATGCGTGAAAAGGTACTTGAAATTAGTCCTTTAGCATACATGCGTGGCAGAACATTTAAAAACTCTGTGATTATAGCAGATGAAATGCAAAATGCAACGCCTAATCAGATGAAAATGCTTCTCACTAGGTTAGGTGAAGGAAGCAAGATGGTGGTAACCGGTGACTTAGGACAGGCTGATAGGCCTTCGAGTAACGGGTTATTAGAGTTCCTTGGGTTGTATAACAACTTCCAGAACCATCAATATGTTGATATCTGTCAGTTTGATCACAGTGATATCGAAAGACATGAAGCTGTAAGAGAAATTTTACAAATGTACGGCGACGAGTAATTAGATAAGGGGGGTTAAACTCCCCCTTATTCTTCTTGGAATCTATCGCGGAGCGAGTCTAAAAGCTCAATGAGTTCGTCTATAAGATTTTGATCTTGTTGTTGAGATGTGTCTACTTCTACTTCTATTTTAATTTTCATTAGTCTATTTGTATTGCGGGTATAGCCTTAAACAGGTGCGTCTTATCTTCTGCACTCTGAGTATACTTTTCGTATTCATCCATAGGCGGCTTTTGATCTACAATGTTAGGCCAGTTAGCTGTTTCGGAAAAATACTGATTATGCTTATACCATTTGTTTTCTGTATCATCTGTTTGAAAGATTGCATCTTCGGGGCATTCAGGAATACACACGCCGCAATCAATACATTCATCTGGGTTAATTACTAACATGTTTTCACCTTCGTAAAAACAGTCTACTGGGCATACGCTAACACACGTTGTGTGTTTGCACATTATACATTTGTCATCTACTAAATGAGCCACTATAGCCTCGCCAGTTTAATAAGTGTTGCAGCCAAGTTAATTTCTGGATCAGCAACTAATGCGTGATCAACAAGACCTTGTTTAATAATAATAACTGCTGTATCTTGTTTTTCTTCTTCACCAAATATTTCTAAGTTATCATATAACCAACGATAAATCTCTTCCATTTCTTCAGCACGTACTTTACCACACAGTAGTTTTCTAGCTTGAGTAATCTTACCTGCTTTAAATAACTCAACCATTTCAAACTTCCAGTCAGCTTCGCCCTCGTCACCTTTGCTTGGCGCACTAAGTTTAGTTCCGCTTACGTTTTGCTGTACCATGTTAATACATTTACGTAAATCTGGATACGCTACTTTTACATAACTGTCAAGAGTGTCAAGATCAAAGTCAATATTTTCAGTTACAAGAATAGTTGCTACACGAGCAGTAAACTCTGTTTGGTCAATCTTTTCAATATGAAAGCCTTGACAACGACTATGGATAGCAGGAATAATTCTATTAGGATAGTTACACGTTAAAATAAATCTTGATGTACTGTGATACTCTTCCATTACACCACGCAATGCTGCTTGTGCGTTAGGACTCAAGTAATCAGCCTCATCAAGCAATACAACTTTGAACGGACCAAAAGGAATCATTTGTACAAAGTTTGTAATCTTATCTCGAATGTCATCAACTGAATTGTTTCTTGATGCGTTAATTTGTAATACGTCAAACTCTTCAATGCCTAGTTCATTAACTAGTAACTTAGCCATTGTTGTTTTACCAATGCCTGCACTACCGCTAAACAACAAGTGCGGAATACTTACATCGCTAACCCATGCTTGTACTTGTGCTTTCTGATGATTGTCCTTAAACACATAATCATCTATTGTATTAGGACGATACTTTTCTACCCAAAGTTCTTTCATTTGTTTGCCTCGCTTATTCGTTTTCTCAAATTAGATGTGCTAAATGAGTGTTGTCTTTTATTATAATATATTTCTATGCCTTTGTCAACACAAATCTGTTTACCAGAGAAATCTTTTTTCTTATATTCTTCACCAATAAATCTACGATCAATAGTATAAGTTAGCAGTATATCTAGTAAATCTTGCTCGGTTTCGTAAGGGATAATTTCATCAATATACGAACAACCTTTTAGTTGTACATATCTTTCAAACACACTTTGGATAGGTTTGTTCTTTTCAGGACGGTCGATAGTAGGATCCGTTTGTAGTCCTACAATTAAGTAGTTACAATGCTCACTTGCTTCTTTAAGCATAGCAACATGTCCACTATGAAATAAATCAAAACTACTAAACGTAATTCCTACTGTCATATCGTTGTCCTTTTTAGAGATCGCCATCTTTTCTGTTTTCGCTATAATGTACATCAAACTCTCCGCCCGGATAACGAGCTTTTAGTTTGTTTACATTTTCAGCAATTACTTCGTTAGGGTCAATACTAAGAGCCCTGCAGCTATTAATCCAATACCAAATAATATCGCCAAGTTCTCGTTTAGCATGAAATATAGTTTCATCGTCAAGTGGTTTACCTTGGAAGATACATTTTTTAACAATTTCTGCAAATTCGCCTCCTTCACTCGCCATTCCAATCGAGCCTGTTAGTAGTAGTGCCATGTTAACACCACTTTGGGTTTCTAGGCTATCTAGTGTTTTTGATAGTTCAGCAGTATTATTACTTGCTGTACTAGTTACTTCTTTTACAAATTCTTGATAGCGATTTAAGTCTACGTTGTTCAACAGTCTTTCTCCTTATGTTACTCTTTATTATATAGTAGTGTTTAATAGTTGTCAACCCCTAAGCTAAATATTTTTAACAGCAATCGCTGGTTAACAGGAGAACAACCCATGATTAAGAATCTTTCACTAAACTTAGAAGTAGGTCAAGAAATCCTTGTTGGTAAAAACAACAAGCGAGCAATTATTACTAAGATTGAGTTTCACGAGAAGTCAGGGGAGGTCACAATAAACACGACCCAAGGTCCGCGAAAAGCATTAACCTTTAGATTAATGCCTGAAATCGCTTACGCTTATTAATTTGCGCCGAACATGCCCGGATCGAAATTAGCAGTAGATCCGTGGCTATATTCTTCGCCGTAATATGATAGGCTAGGTTCGTAATCTTTGTCGGCTGCGACAAGGATCGATTCTACCTCGACTTTCTGAATTTCAACTTCACCAAGTTCGGGGCAGTCTACTTTCATCTTTCTTGACCAACGACCGTGTGCAATTAAAATCCAATCACCTGGTTCGTATTCGTCTTTGTTCGCAGGACCTTTAGCATAAACTCTTGCCCAACGAGCCTTAACACCATGTGCTTTACCATCATCATTTCCAATGATAATTCCACCTGATGTGGTTGTTTCCCCGAAGTGCATATCGTATACTAATACATTATCGTGGATTGGTTTAACTTTACCTTTAATCATTTCTTATCCTAACTAATTATTTTTTGCGACTAACAATTTCTTCTTTAATAGCCCTTGGATTTTGTTTGTAGTAGTCTGCTAATACTTCTTCTCTTGTACGAACAATTGCACCACCTGCGCCTAATTCGTCACCGCGAGCATTTACTTTTGCATTTCCTACAGCAGGAGTTTCTTCATTTCTAAGATTTAACTTTTCCATGTCAACTTCCTTGCCTCTCATACTTTTTACTAGTGCCATAACTTATTCTCCTATGTTTTGGGTTCTTCTTTAAAAAACTCATTTAATGGTATATTGTATTTAATACTATCTATCTTATGGACCCCTAGTAAGTGGAGTACATAACTAGCTACGCTACTACCTCTACCAACACCCCAAACAATATTGTGTTGTCTTAGTGTGTCTATTATATATACCATTTGTTTAAGTAGTGGAAATAAATTTCTGTTTTCAAATTCTGTTAATTCAATTACTGCTCTTTGATATTGTTCTTCGTTCTGTGTCTTTGATAGTACAAAGTCAATGATATTCATGTCTCTATATTTTTGAGGCACGAACCAATTAGAATGATCGATATCAGTCTTAGGTAATGGGTAATCTAAGAATTCTTGAGAGATTCTGTTCTTGTAAACTGTAAGGTCATCGTTACATATACAGTTTTCTAAGATGTTAGGACCATATTTTACTATGCCCTTAATTAGTTGTTCAGTAGTATTTGTTTTAGTCCACATTAATCAATTGATCCAAATCCTGGTCTTGTTCTTCAAATTTCATATTAATGGCTCTTTGTGAAAGCTCATTTCTATATATTATAACAAATGTTTGGAGTTGTGTCAATAGGTCTTGATTGCCAAAACGTGCGGCTAGGTAATATTTTTTGTTCAATTCAGACAGCTTTTGTTCAACATCAACTGTCTTCATCTCACTAAGATCTTTCTCTAATGGATGGAACATTAGCTATAGATGCCCAAGTATTTCATAAAGATTGTTGTTTGGTCATGTCTCCAAACTTCAATAAACGTAGGATTAGTTGTTGATGATATTACAAGGCTTGCAGGAAAGTTAGCATCTTTCTTAATAACAGTACCACCAGTTGTTGTAAATGTAACAGCTCTATCACCTGCACCTGATGTGCGAAGTTCTAAAGTTATTTTACTTACGCCACCTTGGGTAGCAGTTTCTTCACCGTTTGCAGGATCACCTGCAAGATTAGTAAAGTTTAAGTTTAACGCTGAAGATGCTGCAAGTATAAAGTAAGAACCAGTTTGAAAATCAATTTCAGTAACTGTTCCACCGACTAACGGCACAGTACCAAGATTATTAGTTTTTTCTCTATTGTTTAAAAATACAGATCTAGTAATTTGGTTTAACTGAAAGTCGTTAACATACGCACCACCACCTGGATTTGTTAATCTAGCAGTAGTATCTTCAAGTGCTTGTACTTCTGTTTTAGTAGTTTGCAAACTTGTTTTAATTGTATCAAAATTATCTCTAAATGTCTGAGTGTCGTTATCGGCACCAGCCACTGGAAAATTTTCATTAATGCTTAAATAATTTATATTGCTCACGGTCTTTTCTCTCCACGTTGCGGGAATACAATGTATTTATCCTCAATTTGCCCATCAATTATATCTACGATATAACGATCTGCTTCAAAGTTAATAGTCTTAAAATCAAAGCCATTTGCTTTAATTCTTGCTACTACTTTTTGAGACTTCCCTGGTTTAGTATAACATAACACTAGTGCTTTAGTAAACCCAAGTTCATATGTTGCGGTATCTTGGATACTTCTCATCCAAAGCGGTAAAAATCCTCGATCTCTTTCTCCTAATGTACGTATTCTCTTACGCATGTTATTTACTGAATTAGGAAAAATTCTTTGATGATCTGAGTCGCTAACTAGCGGAACATCACTATCAATAGTAATTGCGTCATAACTTACAATTATTTTACTATTAATGTTATCTTTTAGTTCTACTACCTGCGATATACTCTTACCATTTTTTTCTAAATCATCAACAAGATCCACATATACTACTTCATATAATGTGTTATTAGTCAATGGGTCTTTTGCTATTGCTTGTTTAATATTACCAAACGTAAAACGTTTGTTGTAGTGATTCTGCCCCATAGCAGATACAAACATTTGTGCTGTTTTACTTTCAATCCCAGCAAACAGTAGTGCTTTTAGTTCACTTTGGATACCGTAATTTTGGTCTCCATATCGATATATTTCTTCTGCTTTAAATATTGTAGAATCTGTAATAAAATTAAACCAATTTAATCTTTTCTGCTTAGACTGTAATGCTTTAACATATATGTTTGAAAATACTTTTTGATTGTCAGCAACTACTTTAAGTTTAAATGTTCTTAAACTTTCAGCAAAATTTGCACCGTCTTGTGCTTTAACAGTGAATCTAAATTCTTTGTCAAAACTTGTAGTTGTTTGATCAAATGTTAAACTGAAATCTCTTGACAATGTTGATGAATCTTCGCCTGCACTATCTCGATCAAAGAATCTAGTTAACCCCAACCCTTTATTATCCTGAAATTGTTTTACTTTTCCTTGAACTAACCCTGTAGGTAGAAATTCTAATCCAGGCGGAAGTGATCCACTCTCTAGTGTGTACAGTAATCTTCCACCGTATAACAAACTTTTTGCTTCAACGTATATGTTGCTAGGATCATTAGGTTTAATAGTACCTCTATCACTAGGGGTAATCCATGAAATTGAACTTTCAATTTCACCAATGATGTCTACATTAAATGTTCTTTCAGCTGATGAAACTCCTAGTATCCAATAATTAGTGTCAGTTGGTAATTTATTAAGGTGTGCTTCAATACAAATATAAATTAGTCCATCAACTACAACAGCATCGTTAACGTTATAAGTACGCAAACTGCTCCAGTCGCCAGTGAGCACATAGTTAATTTTTGCAAGACTTACTGGAAAGTTTACAGCTCTCATTGTAAACTTATAATTTTCAGTAACAGCAGCTTGATAAGGAACAACGCCTGATAAGTCACCTGTTACTGTATCTAATGTTAGCCCCGGCGGCAATGTACTTGGAGTGCCATCTGGATTATTAGCAACTAAAAAATATGTAATAGTTCCTGACAGGGTTGGCGGATCGTATACATCTAATGGTAAAGTTAAAAAGTTGTTAGCTCTATACTTGCCTAAGTATGATGGAGTAATCCATAGTGGTTGTCTATCTCTACTAGAGTCTGCTTGAAACAAGTTTGTGTCAACTTGCATCAATGTGTTATCTGCTTGTAAAAATTCTTCAGTTACAACATATATTTTAAATGTTCTATGTACAGCATTTATACCGTCTGTAATTGCAACACTAAATGTATAACTTCTACTTAACTTATCAGGTATTCTACTACCTTCTGAAAAGTCATACCTTGTATTATCATAAAAGTATGTGTCAAATCCTGTTGAAGTATTTTTTGCAATGTCAAGCGGAACAGTATCAAACGAGTGTGTGTCGTATGCTCCTGATTCATTTGAGTTATATGCTACTGCTTGAACTGGCTGTGTAAACCCAGAAATGTTACCGGTTTCGGACAGTAATAATCCAGGAGGTAATAATCCACTATTAGGAACAATATAGTATTTTAAAGTTTCCCCTGCAATTAAATCTTTATCAGTTGCTTCGAGTTGAAAGTTAACTTCTGAATCATCTAGTACAAAGTATGCATCGCCGTTACCAACATTTAAATATCCAGCAGTTGTAATCCATTCTGGAAAGTCAGCACCATCAATAGACATACTAAATGTTCTATCCATACAGCCGTCTGTACCATCATTAGCTCTGATAACAAACTTTGATTGTGTAACTTTTGTAACTTCGCCAGGTGCTCCTTTGATAACACCATCACGTAATATACAACCTATAGGAAGTTTACCTGCAATAATAGTGTATGAAATTGGTTGACCAGAGTCAGTAGACGCTTGAATAGGAATATTTACAGTAACTCTTTCTTCAAAAGTTCCTAAATCTCCTGCAGGCGTAATCCAAGTAATTGCCATTTAGTTGTAACTCCCTATGACAATCCGCCGACATCTAAATTGATTCCCGAAGCGTATGTGAGTGTACCAAAATCAATATTAGAACCTTGTAGCGCCAATTGTATTGCGTTTTCAAAAAGACCTGACCCAACAGGCCCAAAGTCGTATGTTGTTAAGTACTCTGTAACAGGTATAATAGTTTTAAATTTTATAGTACTGCCTACAGAAGTAACTTCAATGTCTTTAACACCGTTTTCTGATAGCGGAGCACTTGTGCCTTCAAAAGTTATTTGTTGATGCACATTAGCATACATGCTACCTGCATCAGTATCAATTCTAGTAAATGCATCTGGTGCTGTGCTTGAAACAACAATTGCTTCTTCACCTTGGTCTAGTTGCATTTTAGTTCCAGCCACTAATTTTCTAAATTCTAAATTAGCCCCAGTTTTTTGTCTAAAAACATTAACACCGTTTGCACCTTGGTTAGTTGCAGTTATTGTTAATTCTGTTTCTAGTGTTGAAAAGTTTGTGTTTACTTTTTGGAACGCAGTGCGTAAATCGTCACCAAGTCCGTCGTTTACAATGTTACCAATGTTAATTAAACTGATTGTCATTTATACGCTCCTATAATCCTGCTATTCTTGATTTAAATGCTGCAAAGTCAGCACTTGCTGCTACTTCAGTTTTTAATGTTGCTAAACTTATGTAGCCTGTAATATCGCCAGTAACGGTTAAGTTACCGTCTACAGTAGTGTTTTGCGCAACTGTAATAGCACTTGAATCTGTTGTAGTCATTACACTACCTGCAAACTCGAACGCACCTAAATTAAGTCCACCGCTATCTAATCCTAGCTCAGTATATAATTCTGTAAAGTTAGTATTAATCTTTTCAAACGCTGAGCGTATTGAGTCACCTGTTCTATCGTTTGCGGATGTTCCAATGTTTACTGTTAGTTTACTCATCTATCTATCCACCCTATACCAAGTTAACCCAAGCACTATCTTCATAGCCTTGAAATTTATTATCAGTGGAATTGTAAATAACCATTCCATTTACCGCAGCTAGTGCATTACGCTGTGTGGTAGTTAAACTGCTAAACTGTACAAAGCCTGTGCTAACTATGTTTCCTGCGTTAATTACTGGAGCAGTTAATTCGTTTTGTACACTAACATCACTGCTAAACACTGTCATTGGTGTAACAGTAATTGCACTACTATCTGCACTGTCAATTAAGTTTGTAAATATGTTTCCAGTGTGTGTTCCAATAACATCGCCGTATATTTTATTTTCGACCGAGTCAATAATCTTAGTAGAGTCATCACCAAATACACTACCTTTTATATCGCCTGTATGATAACCTGTTGAGTTACCTGTTAAGTTACCTACAACATTACCTGTTACATCACCTGTTAATGAAGCAATCACTTTGTTATCAACTGCATCAATCATGAGCGTTGAATCGTCTGCAAATAAACTTCCTGTTACATCGCCTGTAATGCTACCAACAAATTGATTTGAATATACAGTATTAAATGGACTTGAAACTGATCCAATTGTAGTACTAAGCCCTGATGGTAATATTGATGTAAGAACTATATCATTTCCAGAAGTTGCAATAGGAACACTATCAATGTATAACGGTCCTTGCGTATCTACTGGACCAACAATTTTCGACAACACCCCATCAATAAGTAATGCACTGTCATCACCAAATACACTACCGTTAATATCAATTTCTTTGTTAACAGTAAATATTAACTTGTCATTGATAGTATCAGTAGTAATAGTAATTCCATACCCATTTTCAAACGTTAAAATATCAGCAGTATTATCTGCTGCAATGTTTGTTTGTCCATCGACTGCAATTTGTTGGAATGTTGGTACAGCTGGCGCCGAGTTTGAAACAGTTGCAACACCTGTTGCACCATCTGTTGAAACTGTAATACCAAAACCTTGTTGTACTTCTAGTACACCTGTGTTAGTAAACTGTACTGCGCCAGTTGTTGTACTAACTGTAACACCTTCTCCCGGTGTACGTCCTGTTGCTCTAGCTGGAATGTTAGTTGTATTTTGTGCAGATGTAACACCTGTGTTAGTAATAGTTACATTGCCTGTTGCAGAACTAACTGAAATACCTGTACTAGCAATAGATTGTGTTACACCAGCATTAATAAATGTAATGCTGTCTGCATCACTACCTGCAACTAGTTGAACTCCCGTTCCACCGTAAAACGATAGTGTATCGTTAGTGTGATCAGCTTCAACAATGTCGCCATCGTCTAAGTTAATGTATCTAAAATATCTTTTTTCAGGATCAATAATTAAATCGCCTGCAATTGTTGAACCAAAAGGTAAATCAACTTTTCCTGATTCTCCTTTAATACGAGCTGTTCCTAAATATAATCCGTTATCTTCTTGTCCAGCTACTTGTAATGTTTCAGCAATGTGTGCTTGTTTCCATTTGTGTGTAGCATCGCCAAATACATAAGTTGCATCAGTTCCTGGCTTAATTGAAGTTGTTAATGCTTCAAGGTTAAGAGCACTAAACTCTAACAACGGTTGCGCTAATCCACTACCGGTATATGCGCCAAATCCTGTGCCGTCGGTTGGAGTAGATATTCCTGCATCGCTAAACAATCCAAACGCGATATTTGAAGCAACATCAACAAAAAATGTTTGTCCATTAAGTTGAGTCATACCAGCAGCATTTGTAATTGTTACACGCTGCCCGTCAACTAATCCGTGTGCTGCTGAAGTTGTTACTATAACTGGACTTGCTTGAGTAGCAGAAATAATAGACTTTTGCTCTCCCCCTGCAAGTGTTGCACCAATGGTTACAAAGTTTGCATTAACTTCATCTAATGCTTTTCTAAAGCTATCCCAAACTAGTGGAGGATTACCAGGTTGTATGTTTGAATTATACGCCATTATGTTCTCCCTACCGCTACTTCAATGGTTCCAATATGATCGCTATCATATGTTTCTAATGCTTTACCAATGATAGTTCCTGCTCTAACATCACCATCGGCTGCAATTCCTACTCCGTGTATTGCTGCTGTCACTATCAAATCGCCTTTGTTAATTTTACCAACTACTCTAACTGGAATTCTGCCTTGTAATCCAACAAGGTTTTTAAGTCCAGGACATGCAGTATACATAACATATGCAGCTCTATCTGAAACAACGCCTGCTACTCTTGTATCAGCATATCTATTAGATGTAGTAACTTCCTTGTCACCCCCAAATACTAACACTGTACCGACTTCGTATTCCTTGTCACCCTCGTAGTATTCAGCAAGGTCAGCAGCATAAGTTGCTTCAAACCTTGATTCGCTTGGTGTTGTTCCTGTTAATGACCAACGTCCTGTAATTGTACCTGCTGTAGTATTACCACCAGTAGTTAACGCAGTAGTAAGTACTTGTGATGTTTCAATTGGAGCAAGTGAAACACCGCTTTGTGTTCTAAATCTGTGGTAATCGTTATCATAAAAGTTACGTTTATCAGATGCTAACGAACCTGTTTGTAAGTATAACCCACCACTACCGCTTGATCCTGTATAAAGTCTTGTGTAACTAGCAGTACCAGATGTACCATGCGCCATTGTTGTGTTGCCGCTGACTGTAAACGAATTTGTAGCGTTCCATATTCTTGCACTAGCATCTGCGTTACCGTCTCTTTGTATCAATGTACTTGAAGTTGAATTTGATGTTGCTTCAATTATGCTATAATCAACATCAGCAGTATTACTAGATCCACTAATTCTTCTTAAGAATCCTGTACTACTATATTGTGTTTTCTTAATAGCACCACCGTCATCAACAATAGTAGTAAATGTTACATCGGCTGGTGTTGCAGGAGCAAGTGTGTTATTACCAATTACAGACTTAGCAGCAACATTTGTTAGTTTTGATTTTGGAATAGTACTGTTTGTAATAGTTACCCAACCGTCAGTAACAGTAAAGTATGTATTATCAAGTGCTACAATGCCTTTTTCTGCTTGTGTAATGCCAGTTGCATTTGCTCTTGTTTGGGCATTGGCCATAGCTAACTTACTTTGAGCAATCGCTGCTGATGCATTAATATCATTGTTTAAAATAACACCTGGTTGTATCTGTGCATCAATTGTACCAAGTGTTGAGTCTATGTCTAATGTAATATCACCAACTACTGTACTGTTAATAGCATCGTTACCGTTGCCAGTAAACACTAAAAGATCATTTGCTTTAAGGTTAGTAACTGTAAATTCTTGTAAGTTAGTAAATGTTAAACTTCTAAGGTTAACACCGTCTGTTGGTTGTGTAGGATCTGCAATATCAATAATCTTTTGATTACCTAGCGACATTGGAGACTTCATAGACAACGACCCGTCTAGAGCCATAAAGCCACCACTAATTGATGGTATTAAGTTAGCTTGTGTAATAGGAGCACCACTATGCGATGTACCTAGTCGTCTTTCCATATAAAGTCTTGTTGCGTTCTCTGTTGGAACAGTATCAACAGCGTTATCAGTAAATGCTGAGTCTGTTGAAAATTCACTAACTGGAACACCACGTTTAAATCCAATACCGTCCAAGTTACTCAAAGCAATAGCTGCTGAGAATGTAACCTGACCTGTACCTTGGTCAACTCTAAAGTATGGTCCAACGTTGAAGTTACCAAATTGGTCAGTGGTTACATAGAACACACGTCCCACTGTACGTTCATCAGTTTCAGTGTCAGGGTTAAATGCGTTAACCGGTGGTCCATAAATTTCTGTTGGATAGTTTGTATCAGCATATGAGCCAGTACCAATCTCAAGTAAATCGTGTGATGTAACACGAGTCAATGAAATCCTAATTGTTAGCTTACCTCTAGCACCAAGCGACCCTCTACGCACCGCTGATTTAATAGAGTATGTTGCTTCAAACTGTGTTAAGCTATCTACTAATGGACGGTCAAGTGTAAGTCTGCCCCATGGATTACCAGTTACAGTTTCATCTTCGTAGGTGTCAATTACATATATTTCACCGTTCCATACAAATGTACTACCTGCTACTCTTGATCTTTCTTGCGGTGCAACAGCAACAACTGCAAAACTACTATCTCCTACTGCCCCTGTTGGAACATGATATGTATGTGTACCTGTTTGTGTGCCAGTTGTGTCAACTTGAACAGCGCCTGCTAGTGTTGGATATCCAACACTTACTGTAAATGTGTTTGAATCTAAAACTGTGTGTACAAAGTAATGGTTACTTGTGTTTAACCCTGTTGGCAATGCGCCTGTGGTGTTAAGAGTAATTGGGTCACCTTGACTAAATCCGTGGCTGGATTTTGTAATCACTCCTGGACTTGCAACCGACACTGTAAATGTCTGTGTTGTAGCAGCTTTTGCTTCACCTGGTTTGTAAACAGTTAAGTCAATGTAGTTATAGTTTTCTCTAAGTGTTGTTCTAGTAAGACCTTCAATAATCGCACTATGCGTACCAGTACCAGTATTAGTAATTTCAACTGGCCCAGCTCCGTTAATAATATTTGATATTTCAAAAGTTGTTGCAGTTAGATTTTCTTCTCTAATCCAATACGTTTCACCTGCAGTGATTCCTGCTGGTAATGTATTACTTGAACTAAAACTTAGTCTATAGTTGTATAGTAGTTTGTGTGGAACAACTACTTTTAAATTAGGAGTTGCATCTGATAGTGTTACTGCACTACCGCCTGCAGATGTACTTAAAACAACGCTAGTATATGCTGGTACGTCGATAACATGGTATGTTGTACCGCCAGTTAATCCACCACCAGAGCCGTCTGGAACAATTGTATCTCCAACAACTAATCCGTGATTCTGACTAAATGTTGCTACATTTCCGCTTGATGCAGTTGTTGATATAGTTGCTTTAAATGTAAACACACCAGGATTAGTAGCAGTAGCAGTAAATTCATAATTACCTCTACTATCTGTTTCTGACTCAAATTGTAACACACGATAAACATCAGTGTATTCTTGTAAAATCAAACCTGTGGATGGTCTTGTAGCAACGTTAACAAGTTCACCTGTTAACATAACCTGTGAGTTTGAACGTAATGACATCTTAGTGCCGTTTGGAATAACAGCAAATATTCCGTCAAAGTTACCAGTTGTGTCGCTGGTTAAGTTAAGTCTAACAACACCTGCAGGTAAGTCGGCAGTTGCAACCGATGTAACTGGGTATCTATAAATTAGGTTTCCGTGATTAACTTCAAGTTCTGAATTGTTTAATGGTGTATAATCGTAACCACTAACAAACAAAAACAGTCCGCTTTGTACGTTTGCATACGATGCACTAGGGAAGTAACATTCAACTGATTGTGCTAGATCATGATACAATGTTGTTGGTGTCGGAACTTCTAATGGATCCGAGCCTTCAGCAACAAGTGCGTAGATACCATGCGCACTTGACCCACCAACGGATCTAATTTGCGCACCGTTAATTGACATATACGAAGCATAACAGTAATATGTAAACATAGATACTGCTTCTGTTAAACCACCGTTTGTTGCTAGTAGGCCGTAACCCATATCAGCAACTTGTGTAAAGTCGTTTGATAGCATTGATCTGTTACCAGGCATCAATACTTCATAAATTCTTTCGTGACTGTGTGTTCCAGACCCTGCTGTAGTTGTGTTAATGTCTACACCACCCGGCGTAGCACTAACTTGGAACGTGTTAGTAGTTATATTTGTACCAGATACATAATAATCTTGCCCAACTACTAACGGCGAAGGTAGTGTTCCTGTTGTAGTAAATCTAACAACAGCACCTTCTTGTAGTCTGTGTGCTACTCTTGTAAATGTTGCTGGACTTGCTTGTGAAATAGTTGTTACAACAGCACCAGCAGTTCTAGTAAAAGCAGTAGTTTCATCTAAAATAAATGATGCAGATGATCCGTTTTTATTGTATACAAAATCTCTAACATAGTTAATTCTAAAAACAGTGTCATCAACAATAAACGACGCAGGCAACTGCGGCAGTCTTTCTAATCCTGTAACTTCAATTCTTGTATTAGATGTTGATGAAGCGTGTTGAAACTGTAAGTTACCAGCAAAGCCGTCAACAAACATACCACCAGCAAATGTTTGCTTGTTAATAGATTTACTAAATGATGCAGATTCTTGACAGTACGGTGACTTAGCAAGTATTTGTCCTTCTGGATCAAGCACCATCATAAAGCCGCCATGTCCTTGACCAGTAACAGCTCTAATAATGTTAGCATCGTTCATTAAGAACACATCTAGTACATCATTTTCTTTTGGATAGTTAACTGAACCTGAACCGTCCATAACATCTTCAATAGCATCAAATAATTCAGCAACTACTCCTTGTGAGCCAGTTTCTGCTATGAATGAAGTATCAATAATTTGTAGTGCAGTAGTAATTGTGCCAGGTAGTGCAACGTTGGTAAGAACATAGTCAATTGCTGTTTGGGCTCTTTCAAGACCTGCAATTGTTTGAGATAGCTGCGCACCAATAGCAACACGCCCACTCGCACTTTGATAATATTTTAAACCTGCGGAAATTGTTCTGTTATATCCACCATACTTTATATCAAAGATCATAGCGTCAACAACTAGTCCAACATCACGTTTACATAGTGCTTGATTATATGTAAATGATTGTGTAAACGGTGCAGTATTTGTAGCAATCTGCTGATTGATCCATTCAACAACTTCGTTTTGGATAAACGATTTGTTTAATTTAATAAGCGCCGCAGCCTTTGTACGTCCGCCGGCATTATCAATTTTAGGGTATACAGGTGCAGTTGAATCACTTAGATAATGATGACCGTATAATTGTGTTGCAACAGTCAACCCGTCAACTACAGGGTCTCTTCTAAACTTCTGGAATGACCAAGGAGAACTCGATGTTCCTGGTCTTGGCTTAATTAATACTCGTCTAAATTCATCACCAATGATAGCAACGTTCTGCGGTACTTTAAGTGGATAGTTTTCTTGGTATATGCCACTTTCAATAAACAATGAAATTTGTACTTGGTTAGTAATGTCACCGTATGAAATAGCTTCGTCAATTAAGAATGTACCATACTTAATGTCAACATCAAATATTTCGTTGCCGTTACTATCTAATGCACCTGAGTGTGCTAGTATCTGTGCTAACGCTCCAGATGTTTCACCTCGTAAGTATAAACCTTCTCTAATGTCTCTAGTTCTAAATGCTACAGGAGTATCTGTTAATACATCACCTGTGTAATCTGTACGATATCCGCCGGTTGCTAATAAGAATCTTGGTAAGTCAACTTCAACTGTTGGTACTGTTGTAAAGTTTGAACCTGCATCTAAAATGTCAACACTAGTAATAATTCCGCCACTAATAACTGCATTACCAAACGATCCTACAGCCGGAAGTGGTGCGCTTACTCTTACTGATACTAAACTATAACCACTACCACCAGCACTAATATCAACCCCATTGACTTTATATGTAATATCAAATGTAGCTCCAAGACCAAATGTACTATCGGAAGTAGTTACAACTCCTACAGTTCCTGGTAATACTGTATAATCACCTTGTGCTACTAGTTGAAACGTTGTAATTGCACCTGGAGAAGTTGCTGTTGAAAGCACCTTAATAGTTGCACTTGTTCCTGTACCACCTGACAGTGTAATAATATCGCCTGCTTGATAGTTTGCCCCAGGAGCATTCATTGTAACTTTGTCAACACTCATTCTAGCAGTACCAGCAAATCCAGTACCTGAATCAGGTGAAGTATCAATTTGTGATAGTGTTACAATTCCTGAACCGTTATTGTAAGTAAGTTGTTTTTTGTATGGACCAATATCGTCTAATGATTCTAAAACAATTTCTTCTGCACGTTTTAGAGCAGCTTCAATTGTTTTGTATGCATAAGCAAGAGCTCTACCTTGTAGTTCTTCACTTACACCTACTCTTTCGTCTTGTCCTGATGTAGCAACATAAAGATTTACACTACTACCAAACGCTGCACCATCAACATATTGTTTTGTTGCAGCAATTAAGCCGTCATATAGCTCGTCATCTTCTGGCTCTGGGCTTCTGCTTAAAATTAACGGCCCTGTCATAGTACCAAACGCTACGTTTTGGTTGCCTGTAGCAGGGTCAATAGTACCAACACCTGCTCTTGAAATTTTAGTATCTGCGTATCCTTTAGAAGCAGCCTCATCTGAAGTTACCGGAGTATCTAAGCCTTGAATTCTGTAGGTGTTACCACCTGATTGTACTGAAAGGTTACCACCTAGTTGTGGTGAAGTATCGCCTGAAATTTCACTAAATTCAGTGGATATAATAATTTGGTTAGAGTTTGATATATCATCAACTGTGATGCCAAGACCAGCTGTAAGTTGCTTAAACTGTACTCCGTCAGTGGTTGGATTAACCGCTAATATTGCACCTTCTTGCCCTAAGAATGACTGTGGTGTATCATCAAGAGCAATAAATGTAAGTTTATCACCAAGTCCTAATGAGCTATACAGCTCTTTGAAGTTGTCATTTGTTTTACGAAACGAATCTCTAATACTATCGCCGGTACCGTCGTTTCCAATACTACCAATATCTACAATTTTACGTGCCATTTATAACCCCAATAAGTCTTTCATCTACATATATTTAGCCAATAATTTTATAAGCCTAATGTAAAAGAGTAAATAATAACATGTTCATAAAGACAGAAAGAATTAATACTCATTACACTCGGCAAAGCAAATTAGGCAATACTCACGAATATTGTCGAGCTAAAACCATTGTACATTTACAATGCGACAATTGTGATACTGTATTTACCAGAGACCTTAAGAAGATTAATAGAACTAGATTAAGCAACAACTATTTTCATGTGTGTAGCAACTGTGATGCCAAAAGATTTGCACAACGAAAAGGTGTAGAGCAAAAGCAAATATGGGATCTTCCAATATCTCAAGACATCCCAATCTCTAAATTTTAAAATTATTTTTAACTAAATATACATGTGAGCGAAAATTATATGGAGAAACAAAATGAACCCTATTAATTGGATTAAAGATAGATTAGAAGAAAGAACATCATGGGACGGGACAATTTTAATTGCAGTCGGTGTGATAGTTTTAATAGCAGGACCATTTGCTAAAATAGCAGCATATGGCGCAATCGGTTATGGTGCATGGACAATTTGGAAAAAAGATTAGTCTCAATCACACAGTCAGCTATCGACCACATGTCGACTCTGATCACTGAACAAGGCCAACCTGTCGTCCGACTTCAAGTCAAGGGCGGCGGGTGCGCCGGATTTCAATACGAATGGAAGATGGAAGATGCTGTTGAAGCGAATGACGAAGTTATTGACTTACCCAATGGCAAGTTTGCTATTGATGAGTTTAGTGTTATGTATGTCGCTGGCACTGAAGTTGATTTTGTTAAAGAAGTTTTTGGATCTCAACTTGTAATTAGAAATCCTAATGCAACATCAAGCTGCGGCTGCGGCGAGAGTTTTGCTGCCTAAGTAATGCTCATACAATTTAATACTCGCTAAATTCTTACATTTACTTTCACACATAATATCTGCATAGTCTAAGAAACTTAATGCCCAGTCATTAACTTTATCATTAGGATAATAATCACTGTGCGCTCTTAGTTTACCTTTTTTGTAGCCTTGTTCTAATAGTACAGGCATATCAGGCATAGTGTCATGTGCAAAGCCTTCAGGCAAGTGTTCTGTTCTGCTGTAGCTGTAATGCATTGCAGGACGTACACCGCGCCAACTATCAACTATGCGTTTAAATCTATCATCGGTGGGTAAAATATATTCACCTTCTCTTGCCCAGTGATGGTGTATGTCGAGTACAAGTGCGCAGGTATTGGCAAGCTCAAGACTGTCTGCGATTCCCCATTTGTTTTCGTCGTTCTCGATCGTAATAGTGTTTCGCGCCTCTTGAGAAAGTCTGTTGTTGACTGCATGTTTAATACCGGCTGGACCTTGCCTGCCTGATATATGGACGTTGCACTTGAAGTCTTGGAATGTGCGTCCATAGCCCATCCAGCGGATGACATCGGTGTGATATTCAAATTCTTCTATGCTCCTCTCTACTATTTCCGGACTATCTGAAGCAAGGACTGTAAATTGGCCTGGGTGCATGGAGAGTCTAACATCGAGGGCTCTTGCTTGTTTGCCAACGTTTGCAAAGTTTTTCTCACAGTACGCAACAACATCCGGCTTGCGCCAAAAATAAGACCACTCATGCTGAGTATACACAGGAAGTACATCACTACCAAGTCTAACCATTCGTAATTCATTTGGTAAACCTCCAACATATGTAATTAGGTTCATGTACGATTGTACATTATGAACCATAATATCCCACAACCGTTCTTCAGCAACTTCACGGGTTTGTCTATTAAGCCACTGTACTGTTGTACTTTTTGTATTTAGTGGCCGCTGAATTTCTTCTAATACTTTCTTAGTCTGTGTTTGGTCCGGGTGCATGTATTTACATGCGAAGCCTATACGTTTAATCATGTTGTTTTAATAATTCCCAAGTGTGTTTCCAGTCTATTACAGTATAACACATTCCTAAATCATTGTCAATGATTTGTCGCTTTAAAGGATAGTCATTTCCTTCTTTGTGCATAGCATCACCAAAAAAGTGTAGTTCGTCATTAGAATCAAAGTCGCTTAATATTTGACTTTTATCATTGCCACGTGGTGCAATATCAATACCAGTTTCGCCACCTACAGTTGCTTGTAAATTTGGAAACAAATTATTGAATTCTGATGCAATTTTATTTCGTTCGTTGTGTTCGTTGTCGTAAATAGCATACAGTTTGCGTTCTTTCATTGTAGCATTACGCCCTACAATACTATAGTTTACCATACCTGTACGATTTTCAATATGTAATCCAGTGCGTAAAGGAAATGTACTTTCGACTAACTTTCCATCTAAAAAAGACTTTTCTACTAACGGTAAAACCCAGTCTGAACTTCTAATATTCTTTCCAGCTTCCCAAACATCACTACCGCTACAATTGTAAACAGTATTAACATTTTCAACAATACTAGTACCAACTTGTTCTACAGTTTTAGGATAGTCACTGCCTGTAACAAGATGTACAGCGTTGTCGTATGTGAACTCTAAAAACCAGCGTTGAAAATCAGCATTAATGCGCTGCCTGCTAGGTGTTAGTGTTCCGTCAACATCAAAAATAAATCGTTTCATGGTTCAATTGTATAAAATGGGTCCACATAAAATAACATAGTGTACACATCAGACCCGTATAAGATACAAAGTTCTGTTAAAAAAATTATAGCTAAGACTTTTAAAATATTGTTAAGCATAGTAGTTCCTTTTTTAAAGTTTAGATTTTGGATATTTCTTTTTGAAGTGCTTAAATAATTTCATTACTCTTTGTACTTTAGCAACTACGTTATCTGTTTTAGCAAACTTGTGATGATTAGCAAACACAAATGCATCTTCAACTTCTCGTTCAATATCGCCGCCAGTGTCCACTGTTATTTCGTGTTCGTGTAACATTGATCGACTAATTGGGATATACTGTGCTAATGGAGTGCCTGCTTTAACTAATGTCTCGCCTTCAAGTACATGCCAAAACAATTGCACAGGAATGGCATGCATATACATTGGATCAATAATTCCGTAAGCAGCCGTAAATCTTGTTTCGTTGTTATACGAAACAGGCATCTGTAATAACAACATGTCATCACTAGCTTTTACTCTCCAAGGAGTTTCAACTTTAACTGCTGAATTATGATAGGGCTTATTTGTATTCTTAGTGTCATCTGGAATTAATGGTTCTGTCTGCCAAGGCGCATGCCAATTAATATAGTACTCGTATCCTTGAATAGTGTAATTGCCACTATTAGGTTTTACAAAGTGAAATGGAACTTCCCAACCAAGGTTTTCAATATCAGGCCCTGTTTTAATAACAAAGTCTGCTGGCGCTCTAAGAACATATCCTGACTTCATCAACGGTTTGATACCGGGACAATTTTTAGATATTTGATTACCACTTTCAGGGCGAACCCTTCTAGTTCCTACATCATTAAATTTACGGTCTGCATTACCTGCAGGCTCAATTGGATATAAGGTAGCAACGTTCTCATCTAGTGAGTAAAAACGTAACCAACTTTTCTTATTTCGTTTAAAGTTAAACATAATATTATATTACTATCTTTATTGCCAGTTGTCAACTACAAAACTATCTTTTACTTGTGCTGGATTTGGATCTCCATGAAACACTGCAATTGAGCAATCTGAATGTGGTTTAATATCGTTTCTAATATCTCTAAAGTTTCGTTGTCCGTCACGCATTGTTAATTCATCACGACTGCGTATTTCCCATTTGTAACTTTGTATCCATTCGTCAGGCCAAAATCTAAGTTCTTCCCTACACTGTTGCCAAATCCAATCTTGGTCACCGTGGAGTTTTTGAGCGTGAGCTGGATTTTCAATAAACCTTTGAAAGATTTTTTGTTGGGTTCTAGCATTCCATGCCATAACTGAACTGTTTAAATGTTTGTAACCAGGATGGAACTTTCTATTAAAATCTCTAATTCCTATAAAATCATCTAGCCACACATTACAAAATTTATCAATACTCTTGTGTACAACAACATCAAGATCCATGTATAATATTCTACCTTCTAATGGTAATGACGGATCAAACATATGTACTTTGTGCCACCAACCTCGAGGATATCCTTTGTTTGGTATAACAATGTTGTTTACGCCTTCTATAGGTTTTGGATCATCAGTTAAGCAATTGAACGTGTATGGCACATGACAATGTCTTGCAATCATGTTGCGTAGTTTAATAACATATTCGTGTCCGTACTTGTTACCAAACCTAACACATAAAATGTTTGTTACTGGGCCATTGTCGTTTTGACGGAGTTTATCAGTATTTCTAAACTCTTTTTCTAAACGCCTAGCTGCTTTTTGCGCTTTACGTTCTGCCTTAGTAAAGTTGTGGTTTTCTATAGCCATTCATTAGCACTCAGCATGGCGGACAATGCTGTCGACCACTGCTTCAAAATCTTTTAAATGTAATGCATTAGGTCCATCGCTAGGTGCGTTGTCTGGATCTTCGTGTACTTCTAAAAAGAAATTCCTAATACCCAAAGCACTTGCTGCCCGGCATAAGCCAGGAACGTAATCCCTATTGCCACCGCTACTGCTTCCGTTACCACCTGGTTTTTGTACAGAGTGGGTAACGTCGAATACGATATCAGCACTGATATTGTTAAGCATGTAATCCATACCAGTGAAATCAACGACCAAAGTATTATATCCAAAACTAGTTCCTCTTTCTGTAATCCAAACCTCTTTGGCACCTTCAGTTTTACTTAGTATATTTTCAATATCCCATGGTGCTAAGAATTGTCCTTTTTTAATATTAACAATTTTATCTGTAGCACATGCTGCCTGCACTAAATCTGTTTGTCGGCATAAGAACGCTGGAATCTGTAAAGCATCTACAGTGTCGTTAAATCCTTCTGTAATCCAATTGATTTGTGGTACTGTATGCACGTCAGTGATTGTCTTTACAAGAAGTCTATCTTTGATAGTTTCAAAATCGTGTAGTGTAGCATTTAATCCAAGTCCACGCTGACCGTTAATACTTGATCTATTTGCTTTATCAAAACTAGCTTTAAAGTAATATTCAATACCGTGCTTTTCACATACACGTTTACACTCTTCAGCAATTCTTAATGATTGCTTTAGTGATTCGTGCTGACACGGACCTGCTATAATTCTCATACCTTCCGTCATTTAATCTTCCTTGTATGTTTCTCTGCGTGTATGATATGGTGTATAGATTGCACTGTTTGCACCGTGTTCTGCACACTCTGCCGACTCACACCAACAACGATTGTTAGTTGCTTCACGTATAAGTTTATCTGCAAATTGCCATGCATGTTCTGCAAACTTCTCTGCACCTACACCATCAAATACTCTAATCTCTGCTAAGCCTTTAGCTTCAAGATCCATAAATGTTTCCATGTGTGGATCTTTAACATCAATTGCTGTTTTGTGATCGAAATGATCTTCTAACCAAGCCTTCAAAGGTTTTAATCCTCCAAAGTCAACTGCCCAGTTCTTATTGTCTAAATCACTGCAACCAAATACAAACTTAAATTGTAAGCTGTATCCGTGTAGTAAATGACAATGCGAATGATCAGCATTAGGTTGTCTAAACACAGCACTCAACCCAATGTTGTGTCCGTATGTTTTTGTTGAAAAATATTGTCCCATAATTGTAACTCCTATATATGGGCGGCAGAATTAGAAGGGTTGACGCCAAGACCTTTTGTTAATATAATAATACTAATTATACACGATCTTGTGCAGAAGTCAAGATATTGATTTAAAAAATTGTTCAAAACGCACATTAGGCTTTTTCCACTGTGCTGGAAAGTCCCATTCGTGCATGTTTTTTATAATAAATTGTTTGTTAGGAAAGTGTTTAAAAATTAATCCAATTTGTCTAACCCAAAACGAAGGATCAATTGGATGTGAATGTTCATCTGAATAGTTGTCTGTGCCTTTGTACAAGTTATTAACTTTCTCGTTTATTCCGTATAAATCAAATCCTAATAGAGTTATTTCGTCACTCTCTAAGTTTGCAGCAACTAACACTGCATACGGTCCACTGCCCCAGTTAATAGGTTGATTTTGTTTTTGTTCGTCGGTGTAAGGAAGTTCAGGCACTGCATGAATACGTTTATCTTTTCTAACTTTACGAAAGTACTGATAGTTTTCTTCACGAACATATATCTTTGTGTCCGTTGTGTTCAACCCCTCAGTGGATTCGTGTACCATGCGTCGATCACAACAGACAAGATGTTCAACCGTCATATCTCTATGTACAGCGTTACATCCTACTAATGTGTATTTTGGAAATAGTTGTGGTAAATCTAAGCCTTTTCGACTCTCTCCATTACCTAATACTAACGTTGGCACAAGCTATCGAATTTCTCCAAATGGTGCCCATATACCTGGGTTACCTGCTTGGATACATACCCAACCAATGTATGATTTTTGTCTTGCTTTAGTGTTCCAACAAATATCACCTTGATTGTAATTTCCACCTTGCGGTGCTTCTGTGCCGTTAATGTGTAATGCGTTGTTAAATTTAATTGGACCTCTAACATGTAGGTCAACCTGTGCATCAGGATTTGAAACACCTACTGCTAACTTACCAGCAATTTTTGCATCGTTTGTAATTTTAACATTGCCACCTGCTTCTACAACAATTCTATCTTGATTATCAGTTTTGATGTGTAAAGCATGACTACCGTATGTACCAAGATATGCTTTTGATGCATCTTCTGCACCTAATACAATTTCAATACCATCTTCAGCAATACTAACTTGGCCATTTGGTTGATCAGTACCAATACCTAATCTATCAGATCCAGCATCGTAGTAAACATACTGGTTAATAGACATCGAACCGTCTACAATCAACCCACGTAATCTACCTAATGTTTTAAGGTTACTTTCAGTAACACTGCTACCTAGTGCGCTTTGTGTTAATACGTCAAGTCCACCTACTTTGAATCCTTTGTTTTTAGCAACGTCTACATTCTCAGTTGAAAAGATATTATCCTCCATCAACACAAGTTGTTTAGTGTAGTCGCTGCCAGCCCAAAATATGCCTTTGCCGTTAACATCGGTTTTAAACATTACTGACTGATTTGTAGCCCAGCCACCATCGTTTGTGAGTGCTGATTCTAAGTCTAAGAGTGCTTGATTAAGTTTTGTCTGATCCATACTACTATTTATTCCTTTACGCAGAAAAGCTGTTTTCGCTATTGTACTTTCAATAATATTATATCATTATTTATGCGTCCGTTTAGCTTAATATCAACCGCTTTAATATCATCTAAGAACGTTCGCAGTTTAACTTTACCGGATGTCTTAAACTCTTTAAGTTGTTCTTCAGGTTTACGTAAGGTCTTCTGAATACTTTCAGTTTCTTTAAACCCAGTAATAGTTGTACCTTTTACACTAAGTCCACTACCTTCTCGACCTGCACCTAGCGGATCGATGATATCAGCAACATACTTGCCAATTTTACGTGTTTTAGTATTAAACACCCAAAGCTCGTTAGCTTTGATAATATCTTCTGGATTGATACTAGCTAATTGATACTTGTCATCAGTCTTAGCATATTTCATCTTAGCAACAAGTTTATCTGCACTGTACACTTTACGCTTACGAGGCTTACGTGTTGCTTTACTAGATTCAATAATAACATCACATGCGCCTACTAGTCGATCTAATGCTGCAATAAACTTCTTAGCATCAGCTTTGTTAACATGTGCATATGCTTCTTGCAATTGTGCTGCATGATCGTGATCCATTTCAGTTGCCTTCTTAGACAACTTAGTCGGTGAAACATATTCTTTCATTTCATCAAGTTCGGGCTGATACATCGATGCTATCATCCTTGCATGAGCTTGAGTAATTTTCATTACTGCAAAATGTCTTGCAAAGTCAAACTTCTTTGGATCAAACTTCTTTGGATCGTCACAAAAGTCGTCCAACCACAGGTCAAACTTTTCACACGCTGCAACAGACTGCTCTCGAATACGTTCTTGAATAGTAAGAACACGCACATTGCTTTTTGCTTTTTCTTCAGCTACCTTTTCTTCAATTTTGTCTTTGCCTTGTTCAATAGCATTATAGATTCTTTTTTCTAAAAATTCAATTGATGATTTTAAATGCCCACTTGTACCAGCTAATGATAACCAATGTTCTGCTTCTACAGTACAATCCCTAGGTGCGCCAAGCATGTCCATCCTAGCAACAATAGCAGCCGTAACACTTAATGCTGATTTAGGAGCATTTTTTGCCCACTTAATCTGTTCTTCAGTATACGTACCTTGAGTTTTCATCCATTCGTAAACATACCCATACAAATCGTCAGGTTTGAAGTTTTCGTAGTACCAAGTTGAAGTGTGTCTACGAAACTTATGAACTTCTTCACCAGTCCATTCTTCGTATCCTTCCCAACTAGGTTCCTTTAGCTTTGCTCCACGCATAATGCGAGGTGCCGAACGAACGGTTTTCTTTTTAGGTTTAGCTGCTGCTTTGTTAGCCCTGGCCATTTTCTGCTCCTGTATATCCTGTAGAAAAATTAACTATACGCTGATATATATCATTTGTCAAGAGATTTTTTCTCTTTACGATTTAATTGTGTCCATCAACGGAAAGATTTCTGCGATTACTTTAGCACAAGCATGGGCAATTTCCATGTGTTCTTTTTGAGTGCCATTGGCTCCACGTAGGTCAATATAATGTACCCAACTACGAATACTACCTTGCATATACAAACGTGACTTAGTTAAGCCTTCTGGCAAAACTTTACGAGCTTGTTCTTTAGCAATACCATTTTCAATTGCCCAGTCATATGCATCTTTTGCGGCATCAATTACTCTTTGTTGTTTATTTTTCCAAGTGCCTTGGAGAATAGCATGTCCATCACTTTCAGGATCTAAGTCAACAGAGTTCTGCCTGTTCTTAGGATCTTGCAAACGTGCTTCACTTATTACAAACTGATCACCCATACTTGCTGGATCAGCATACCGTTGACTAAATTCTTGAAACGCAAAACTACGATGTCGAACAACCTGGTGTGCAATATCTCGAGTGGTATCAATTTCCAATGTGGCGTTAACCATTTCGAGTGGTGACCAATGTTGGTGTTTAATCAAATACTTAATTAAGCGTTCGCTAGTTTCCATATTGATTTGTGCTGTAGGATTTGAAACCTTTGCACAAAATGCAATAAGTTCCTGTAGATCTGTTAAACCTTCTGCTTCAAAATCATCCGTTGCTTTTGAATAGCATACTAGACGTACTGCTGTCATTTACTTTTCCTTTATGTGTAGATAAAATGTAGGGCGCAAAGGCCCTACACGTTTATGGGTGGTTACTGTCCTAATGCTGTATCTTTCCGTGCATTTTTTGTGTCAGTAATTTCTTTTCTAATTTCTTTAGCTGCCTTAGTGATTTCTTGTAGTGCCTTGCGAGCTCTTGTACCAGCTGCGCCGTTGCCTGCTTCAAATTTTACGTTCTCTTCCAAAAACGCCTCAAAGTTTGTTTTGAGGTTTTCTAAATTACTCATACTATTTTTCCTTTTAAAATGCGGCATTCGTTTGCTGCATGTTCTATTATATAAGCCTAGACTGTGTTTGTCAAGCATTAAAGTGGTTAAATACGTATATAATGAATGATTTTACTTTAATACCGTTTCACAATATTGTTAAGTTTGGGCAAAAGACCATGCTTGACCAGCCATTGTTTAATGTTAGCTGGATATTAGGCCGCTTTTGTAATTACAGTTGTAGCTACTGTTGGCCGTATGCAAACACAAATGTACCGGATCATCAGGAGTTTGAAATATATACTAATGCGCTTGATGAGATAAAACGTCAGGCTAGAGATAATGGCTTTACAGAATTCCACTTTAGCTTTAGTGGTGGTGAGCCTACTGCGTATAAGAAGTTTGGTGATTTAATAGAACACTATGCCAACGATGATGATGCTAAGTATCTAAGTTTGCATCTAACAACGAATTTAAGTCCAGGTAGTAAATGGTGGAACAGATTTATTGATGCTACACAGCATTTACACCGTCGAAGTATTACTGCAAGTTATCATGCAGAGTTTGCTAATGAACAAGAGTTTGGAGATAAATGTCTTCAGCTTATGAAAGGAGGAGTTTATGTTACGATCAATCAAGTTATGGTTCCTGAAATGTTTGAGGAACTTTACGAACGCCTGGAACGATTTGCCACCAGAGGTATCAATGTCACTCTCAAACCCCAATCTGACCCCACCGCATCTTTCGTTGTACATGGATACACTGAAGAACAAATCACAAGAATGCAAAGAGGATTCCCACAGCACTGGAAAGAAAAAGAAGTAATGCAAATGTACATGGAAGATGCCAAAGGCAACGACTATGGGTTGGACCAAGCTGAACGCATGAACGCTTTTGGATTTAATAAATTTAAAGATTGGACATGTAACGCAGGATATCAAAGCTGCATTATAAGCGGTGATACTGTCAAGAGAGCATATAGTTGTAGCGATAAACCATTAGGTACGCTACAGGGCGGTTTTACGCTGTTTAAGACACCAACTAAATGTATTACCGATACATGTGTAAGTAGTGCAGACAGTAAGATACCAAAGGTAAAGTAATGAAGATTGATATTCAAGATATAAAGTTTTGGATGGACGCTATTCGCAACAGCGAAGATAGAGACCGTACACTTGAAAGTTTTTGGGGAGGCCAGTTAAAATCAAAAACTTGGTTAATTGAAACTTTAGAAAAGTCTAATCATGTTGCCAATGCTGAAGTAGTTATATTTGGTGGATGGAATGGAGTGTTAGCTAACATGCTGTTTAATAGTAGCATAGGGTTTAAACATATTACAAGTGTAGACATTGATCCTGTATGCGAAACCGTTGCATTGACAATTAACAAACGTCAAGAAATGGAAGGACGTTTTATAGCAGTAACATCAGATATGTGTGATTACGAATATACAAATAAACCTTATTTTGTTATTAATACAAGTTGCGAACATATTAGTCAACAACAATATAATAAATGGTTAAGTAATGTTCCAGAAGGCTCGAAGATAATATTACAATCAAATAACTATTTTGACCTTGAAGAACATGTTAACTGTAGTGCATCATTAGAAGAATTTGCAAGAAAGTCTAAGTTAAAAGTATTACACTCAGCTGAATTAGAATTACCTAAGTACAAAAGATTTATGATTATAGGAAACCTTTAATGTTTGACTTTAATGATCTAAAAACTATTCACATTGAGCTAACAACAAACTGTCAAGCAAAATGTCCAATGTGTTCAAGAAACATACACAGCGGAGTAGAAAATCCGCTATTACGAATAGTACAATGGACATTGGACGATTTTAAAACTATTATTAACAAAGAAGTACTAGACACAATTAACCGTGCGTACTTCTGTGGTAACTTTGGCGATCCATTACTAAATGACAGTCTTATTGATATGTGCAGATATGTAAAGGACACCAGTCCTAAGACAGCAATAGGTATACATACAAACGGTAGTTTAAGGAATGCAAAATGGTGGTCAGATCTAGCAAAAGCATTACCAGAAGACCATTGCGTTTACTTTGCTCTTGACGGACTAGAAGACACTCATAAATTATATAGAGTTGGCACAGATTGGAATCGTATTATTGAAAATGCAAAAACATTTATTGCAGCCGGAGGCCGTGCTAACTGGACATATATCAAATTCAAACACAACGAGCACCAAGTTGATAAATGTAGACAAATTGCAAAAGATTTAGGCTTCCAAGATTTCACAGTTAAAAACACATCAAGATTTTTAGTTGAGCCTAAGTATGATGTATGGGATAAAAATAAAATTCCACTGTATAGTTTAGAAGCACCATCTGATACCGAAACACACTTTTTACCTAAAGAAGTTATTGACAATTATAAATCAGTTTTAGACGAAGCAGAAATAGATTGTCATGTACAACAAATAAAAGAAATATACATTGATGGTTCTAAAACAGTATTACCATGTTGTTGGTTAGCACAAACTCCAATGACTCATTATGATCCTGCACATGTTTGCGAAGATGTTATAGATATGTTAAGAGGACAATATAGTAAAATGATAAGTGACTTTGGCGGTATAAGCAATCTTGATGCAACTAAAGGAATAAAAAATATTATTGACTCTGACGTTTGGCAAAACATATGGAAAAAGAAATGGAATGAAGATAAAATGCTAATGTGTGCAAGAACATGTGGTAAGTTTAAAACATTTAATATCTCACAACCACAAGATCAATTTATTGAAAGAGAAATGTTATGACAGATTGGCACTACGATAAAGAAGATACTAGATTAGGCAAGTTTCAAAGAGAGCTTGAATCTGTTTCTAGTAGTACGTTTTGTGTACTTCCGTGGATACACATGGCAACTAGGCCTAACGGTGATATGCGCTTATGTTGTACTGCTAATGCTAGTGGAGCTGGAGACGATCACGAAGTTGGTCTTGTAAAAATGGAAGATGGCAAACCTGCAAACTTTGGCAAACATACTCCAATGGAAGCATGGAATAACGATTACATGAAAAGTGTACGTACAACTATGCTTAAAGGAGAGATCCCTGCAAGTTGTAAAGGATGTTTCAAAGAAGAGTCACAAGGCATTGTTAGCAAACGTATATGGGAAAGTGCAACATGGAAAAATGATGAAGGTATTGATATACCAGAACTTATTGCACAAACACAAGAAGACGGAACCGTGCCTGAACAATTAAAATATCTGGATCTAAGATTAGGACATACATGCAATATTAAGTGTGTAATGTGTAGCCCGCATGATTCAAGTAAGTGGGTTGCGGACCATAAAAAACTTATTCCTGTACTACAAGACCCAGAAGTTAAAAGACAAATGCAATGGGATAAGAAACTTTTTAACAACAAATGGCACGAAAAAGATGCTTTTTGGCAAGAACTCAATGCGCAAATACCTTACCTTAAACAAGTATATTTTGCTGGAGGAGAGCCGTTAATGATCAAAGAGCATAAACGCTTTCTTAAAGAAATTATTACACAGGGCTATGCTGACAAAATTTTAGTAAGGTACAACTCCAATGGTTTGCTAGTTGACAACGAGTTAATTGATATATGGAGTAAGTTTAAGAAAGTTAAATTTGCAGTAAGTATCGACTCGTATAAAGAGCGTGACGAATACATTAGATTTCCAACTAACTTTAAACAAGTTGAAAGCACATTACATTTACTAGATAACACTCCCGACAACATTCATGTTAGCATTGCAACAGCAGTACAAATATTCAATATAAAAACTATACCCGAATTTATTAAATGGAAAGTTAATAGTAATTTTAAAAAGATGAATGTTGGTTTGATTGATGGACATATTATGGGAGGCGGCCTTTTAAATGCACACTTAGTACACATACCAACATTTTTAAATATTACAATACTGCCTGAAAAAGACAAGCAAGAAGTACGTGAAAAGTTCGCTGAACTAAAACAATGGTTATGGAATAACTTTACACAAGACGATGAGTTTTGGAAACACAATCCTAAAGGTTGGCGCCAATGGGAAGGGTTACTAAAGCACATGGATAGTTGTGATAACAGTCATATGTTACCTGGCTTTAAAGAGTATGTAAATAAATTAGATGCAATCCGTGGCTTGAATGCCGCATCAGTATTTCCGGAGTTATCACATTTACTATGACAGATATTATTAAGATTGTTAATACTAGAGAAGAAGATTATATAGCAATTACATACTTCCCTACAGATATTTGTAATTTTGATTGCACGTATTGTTTTCCAGGAAGTCACCCATCTAAATATAGATACAGAAAAGACACAGACTTTGTCATTGACAACTTTAAAAAATTATTTGCTTTTTATAAATTAAAATTTAATAAATCTAAAATATATTTTGAAATTGCCGGTGGCGGCGAACCAACACTATGGCCGGATTTATTAAAATTTTGCAAAGAAATTAAAAAAGTTCCAGACTTATCTATAGCACTAGTATGCAACGGATCAAGAACACTTCGTTGGTGGGACACTATTATTCCCTATATTGACGAAGTTATGTTAAGTTACCATAACGAATTTACAAAAACAGATCATTACATCAATGTAGCAGATTTGATTTGGGAGAATGGTAAGAAAGTAAATGCTATGGTATTAATGGATTATCCTAATTGGGATAAGTGTATCGATGCAATTGAACAAATGAAACAAAGTAAATACAACTGGTTTATAAATGCAAAAGAAGTAGTAACTGCTCCAGGGCACGATGTAGAATCATATACTTTAGAACAAAAAGAATATTTAAAACAACCTATTAAGCGGTTGCCTGATTCAAGTTATATACTAAACAATCTACAAGATTATAGAATGGTCGAAAGTGTTGCAATACTTAATAACGACAAAGTAGTTACAGCAGGTCCTAATTATTACTTAATAAACTCTATTAATAATTTTAAAGGATGGGCATGTAACGTAATATCTGAAAAAATAACTATTTTTCCTTCTGGCAAAATAACAGGATCGTGTAATATAGACTTTGATTATGATTTAAATTTATACTCGACCACGTTAGAAAAAGACTTAAAACAAGTTACATTACCTTATGTAACATGTACTATGAATTGTTGTGCTTGTCTAAGTGATAATCACATTACAAAATCAAAGCCAGCTATTATTCCTGCAGTACCTTTGTAAGAGGTATATCAGCAGCACACGTACACCATTTACGAGTACAAGTTATCCATTCTTCAGGCTGCTCAAAACTGCCATCATAGATGTTACCTATACTTCCACCTACTCTACAAGTAGCACGATGTACATCGCCATCCCAATTAATCATTAGGCTTTCAATTCCTGCACTGCATTTCCAACCTTTAAATTGATTTAGGTGTTGTTTAATAACATCGTTGGCATGCATCTTAGTTGTGTCGTCAATAATTACATTAGGATTTACGGTAGACGTTCTGTCTAATATCCATTCTAAATCTTTACCTTCATATTTCAAATCATCAAACACATCATGGTCACCTTCTGTCCATCGTATTCGTCTTACAACATAAGGAATACAGTGTCCATCAAACATTGTAGCACACTCTTTTACTCTATCCATAAATTGATGATGTGCCATTAAGTTAACTTGAAATGGCTTTTGTGTATACGCACCTTCATTTAATTGAGAAAACAATAATACTGTTTCTGCGCATCGTCTCCAATTTTCAGTATCTTCTACGTGCAAACTAAACACAATGTGACTTACATTAAGATCGTTGTAGTACTCGGCTGTGCGGGTTCCGTTGGTAGTTACGTTAACCCACTCAAGCTGTTGACCTTGCATTGCATGATCAACTAGTTCTACAAACTGTGGATGAACACACGGCTCACCGCCTGTGAAACTTACACGTATTGGCTTGCCAATTTCCCCTAGTGCATCAACTGCATCTAACAATACTTTAATATTTGTGTGTGGGCTAGTGTTGTCATGAATTGCTGCTGGGCAATAACTACAATCTAAGTTACAGCGTTTACCTAAATTCCATTCAACATGAACGCTATCTTGTCGATCATAACTAGAAGCTATTTTAAACATACGGCGCAAACTCTGGATTTATAACTTCAAACGGTCCTTGCTTACGACTTTTGTCTAAGTTACGATTAAAGTTAATACAGTCTTGCCATAACTCGTCGTGTAAATCGTCTGCTTGTAAGAAGTTAATATTATCCTGAATCTGCGTTAATGTAAAATCTTTAATTCTGCTATCACTTTTTACAAGTTTGTAATCTAAAACTTTTTCTTTCATTGCTTCTAGTTTATCAATTACTTGTAGTTTTAGTTCATTAGGAATAACCTGTGCTGATAACGCCTTAGGATATTGTACTCTATGACTGTAGAATATAATTTCCATGTTCTCCATAAAGTACTCAATTACTTTATCAATTTGCATTATATTGTTTGACTGTACAGTAAATGCTCCAACAATTCTACTAACTGTAGGAATTGTTTTCATAATTTTAATATTTTCTTCAATCTCAATAAACTTGCCATTGCCTCTAATGTATTCATAGATATCGTGTATACCGTCTATGCTTACATTAACAGCAACACTTTTAAACTTAGGCCAATATTCGTGTACAGTTCGACCGCCCTTAATACCAAGTGTAGTTCCGTTAGTAGCATACTTTAATTCAATGTTCTCTCCATACGGTGCTAACATATCTAAAATTTTATAATGTTGAGGATCCATTAATGGTTCGCCGCCTGCAAACTCTACTCGTCTAAAGTAGGGCAATAGTTTCTTAAAACTACTCCACCAATTATCTGTATCTTCAAATGCATCAATATATTGACCTGGCTTTTTAACCAGTGCATTAACTGTTGGAATGAGAAAGTTATTTTCTTTTTTGTAAAATTCTGTAACTTGATCCCAGTCTTTCCATTGTGTGCTATCTAACGGGTTACACATACGACATTTAAGATTACATAAGTTGTTTAACTTTACTTCCATTGTAGGTATTTCAAATGGCATTGAATAATCATCTTCTAAGGCGTCTAATGCATTAGGATATAAATTAATCCTAGCTTCTGGTATAACACCTTCTATATGTCGCTGACGTAAACTTTGAACTCCTTGGTCTTCTAACCTAAAACAAGGTGCGCATACTTCAGGTCGTTCGTCATTCATTACCTGCCGGCGTACCTCTTTAATCTTGTCTCCGTTCCAAATTTCTTCTAGTGTGTTATCTTTGATATCGCCAATAGGAGCACTGCGGCAACAAATCTTAATTGCGCCATCTTCTCTAGTTGCTAATCCTGTAAAAGGATGCATACAAAAAGTTTTACTGTTGCATGGCATTGGTAACTCCCCATTGTCTTTCTTGGCACCAAAAACATTTTTTACATGTTGGAACATATTGTCCTGGCTTGTATGTTGCGTAGTCTAATCCTTTAAACACTTCCGGATATTGCTCATTATCACCTTCGCAACTTCTTGTTATATTGAGTAACTCGGCAATATCATATTTTATAAATTGCCCAATAATCCAATCTTTTCTAGTTTCTATAAATGGGTGACAAACTGTAACTCCCATATGTAACATTATAGCATCTATTGATGGTGTTTGTCTATCATTTAATGCACCTTCTAACTCTACATCGGGGTTTAATGTTACTCCTGCAAACCATGCATCTAACTTTTCCTTGTGTGCTAGATACTCATTAAACGATCGTAAAATAATTCTGTTTCCAGATTTCATTTTACCATTTTCGTCTTTGATCATAGTTGTGTGTGGTTCTTCTAGATCGGGTGGTATAAAGTTTGTGTGTCTTATAAATTCAAGTTCTGGAAATTTAGCAATAAACCAATCAAACACTTCAGCTGAAATGTGTTCTTGCCATGGCCTTGTTTTCCAACAGCGTATCTGTGTACTAATATGTACCCTGCAATTTACAGGTAAATTTTTACATACCAAATATGTTAATAATGCACTGTCTGCGCCACCGCTAAGGCTTATGCCAATATTTCTCCATTTTGGATCAATGGGGAAATCTACATGATCTATTTTAATCCACTTACGCATGATAATATTTACCAAGTTCTGTACGCAGTTAATACAGTTCCGGTAAATATTAGTATGCTAGAAAAAACAACATACACAGTCCCCTTGGAAATGCTTAGTTTGGTTGATGTTAACGAGCTTAACGGCAAAACTTCAATTAACAAGCCAACTGGAAATTTCTTTTACGATCCGTGGATTATATCTGCTGATTATAGAGACACTGTATGGCATAAAATTTTACAAACACTAGATTGCTCTAATATTGGTGAAGCACGAGTTATAGTTTTAAATTCTCCAAGCTGCTATACCAAACATGCAGACATTGACGATCGCTGGCATTTAAATATATTTGGCGATCAAGGATATCTAATTGATCTTGACACTGAAATAATGCACAAAACAGAACAAGATGGCATTTGGTACAAAATGGATGCTGGTGTTATGCATACTGCTATAAGTGTTGGCGAGCATAAAAGAGTCCAACTAATTGTAAGAGAACTTTTAGAACGTAACAAATTAGTTGACCCAGTAAAAGTATGGATATCATTAGTAGGTAACAATCCAAGATACGTGTTTGATAACACACTAAGTCCTTGGCTTAACAAAATACATAAACAAAAACTAATGTCAAATTTTGAAGCAGGCAGCACTATGGTTAAATTTGATATTGAAAAAGAATTACTTGCAGAACTTAACAAAGTGAAGCCAGTGCAATTTACAATAGGAATATATGAATGAAAATACTAATGACAGGAAGTTCCGGTTTTATCGGACAACACTTAACTGCTAGATTAAAAGATCACAACGTACATCACATGGTAAGTGACCTTCGAGATCATAAAGCAGTCACTGACGAAGTAATAGCTGTTAAGCCTGACATCATTGTACATCTAGCAGCACGTACAGAAGTTGAACAAAGTTTTTATGAACAGATTACTTTCAGTGAGATTAATTACGTTGGTACTGTTAATTTAATTGAAGCAGCAGCAAAAGTTAAAAATTTAAAAAACTTTGTATTTGCTAGTACTATGGAAGTTTATGGGTGGCAACCTATTAGTGACGAAGTTGAAAAACATACTATACCAGATAACTTTGTAGCCTTTGATGAAAATACACAACCTAATCCAAATGCTCCATATGCAGTTGCTAAGTACGGATGTGAAAAATATTTAGAATACGCACATCGTTGTTTGGATCTTCCGTTTACTGCATTTAGACAAACTAACTGCTATGGTAGAAAAGACAACGACTATTTTGTAACGGAACAAATTATTAGCCAGATGCTAGTTAGTGATGAATGTAACTTAGGGTACGCAGAGCCATATCGTAATTTTATACATGTAACTGATATGCTAGATGCATGGCAAACTGTAATAGAAAACCCGGACAAATGCAATGACGGAATGATATTTACAATTGGTCCTGACAACCCTATCAAGATCAAAGACTACGCAGAACTAATTGCAAAGAAGATTGGGTTTACAGGTAAGATTAACTGGAACACAAAACTTTTCCGTGCAGGAGAAATTTATTGGTTAAACAGTAACAACACCTTAATTACTGAACGATTAGGATGGGAACCTAAAGTTAGCCTAGACGAAGGTCTAGATAAAACAATTGACTATTGGAGAAGTAAACTTGAAGGATAATTGGAAACCATATCTTAAGTTTGATCCAGTTGGGTGGCCGTGTATGGCTCAACAAACTTATGAACCACTTGTAAGCGAAGACGGCACAACGTTTTGTAAAAACTATGATGTTGATAGCGAATATCAAAAGATGGAAGGTAAAGACCGTCCTCTATACACCAAAGAAGTTGTTGATTGGTTTTTTCAAAACGAACTAACATATCTTGAACTTTTTAAAGACAAACCGTATGCTCCGGAAGTTAAAGACATTGATTACAAAAATCAAAAGATTTATCTCAAATGGTACGGTAAAAGTTGTAATCAAGTAATATACGATAAACAAAGCGAAGGCTGGCCAGAGTATATGTGGCGCCAACAAATTAGAGATATTATAGTTGATCAGTATGATGAAGGTATCTATAAACTAACAATGTATCCACATTGTCATTACATAGACAATCACAGACAGATGAGAGCTATCGACTGGTATGGGTGTGTTCCTATTGACGACCCATATATTGAATTAAAATACATGGATGGTATTATACATGATACAGCACAATTTAGATTAGATGAAACAGGTGCACCTATTGACGATAAAGTAAATTTAGAAATTATGTTTAAGCGTAGTTTGAGTACACATGTGTTATGGGGAGATGAAAACATGAGTTACATACACAAGGAAATATTTGGAGATGGCTAAACTAGTTGGACTTACAGAAAATATAATCGACTGGGATCCTATTGTTGATCTTTGTGCCAACTGCACAACAGGCGATTACAATTCTGTTAAAACAGTTGTTGATCGTTCAGAAGGCAACTGGAGAGAAAATCCTGAATTACTAGGATCGTATCATGACGTTATCGATACTTGGGATAACGCAGGTTACAATTTAGATGAAATCGAATGGTGGGATTATTATCCAGGAGACCATTTTGATATTGATATACAAAACAAGTTTGCAAAAATTATAGATGCAGAACCGTTAAGAGTGTTTGTTAGCGATGTTAGACCAGGCACAAATGTTCCATATCATTGGGATGTAGAAGATAAAGAAGAAGAATGGTTAGCACTTGGCGAACTTAAACGTTGGGTATGTTTTATGGATAAGCCACGATGGGGTAATGTGTTAATACTAGAAGACCAAGCATTTCATAATGTAGCTCAAGGCGAGATATGGGAATGGGATAGTTATCGTAGTCATCATGCTGGAACAAGCTGTGGTATACATCACCAATACTTGTTTCATTTTTTAGGAAGGCCAAACAAATGAAAAACTTAGGCGTATGTGATACAATAGATTGGAACAACGTTATTGCACAATGTGCTAGTGTTGATCCTGAGTTTGTAGGTCCAAGCCACAAACGTGGAGATACAATACCTGGACTAGATCCTATACTAGATATGTGGGAACAAGCAGGATATAAAACTGTACACGAAGGTGGCACAGCAGGATGGGATATGTTTATGCCCGGCAAGCAATTTGATCAAAGTGTAGCAGATGCATGGAATGAATTTTATGGATTAAAGTGTGAAAACATTTGGATAAGCAGAGTATGGCCCGGACGGTTTGCTCCTATACATTGGGACGTACACGATGACGAAGTTAACTTGCCCGACTGCCCAAGATATCATAGCCATATAGGAGAACCGCAATGGGGCCACATTTTTATTGCAGATGAAGAAATATTTTATAACCAGCCACAAGGTACAACTTGGGAATGGACTGATAGAAAGATATGGCACGCCGGAACTAATTGCGGGTTAGTGCCTAAGTATATATGGAACGCATGGTAATGGAAAATATTTTATATTTAGATCATCCATGGATCATGGTTTACAAAGATGTGTTAGACGATGAAACTTGTGATAAGTTTGTTAAAAAGTATGACGAGTTAGGAATGAATCCAAACGCAGGATTAGAATCTAGAGAACAAACATACGGACAGATTACAGAAGAAGTAGAACAGCGCAGTATTAGTTGGGACACTTCACCTGAAGATAGACAGTTTTTTAGAGATAAAATTTGCGAAGTATTAAAGATACCTGACAGCCATATTGAAGCTGGTGACATTTATAGATATGATACTGGGCAGTACTTTGGCCTACATCATGACTTTCCGTACACACCTGAAGATATTGCGTACTATGCCAAAGGCGGCGATAGAAAAGCAACTGCAATCTTTTGGTTGAATGACGGATACGATGGTGGAGAATGCAAGTTTCCTGAATTAGCCGTTAGTGTTGTACCTATGAAAGGCGGCATGATGTATTTTGAATACGACTACGATGATGAAATAATCAATAAAATGACAATACACGAAGGCATGCCAATTACCAAAGGCGCAAAATGGATAGCAGCTTTCTTTATTGCCAACGGTCCGAGGGTAGAATGAAAGTTGTAGTATTAGGCGGATCAAAAGGTTTAGGGCAACTCCTTTCAGCATATTTCAAACTTAAAAATTCTGATGTAAAAGAGTTTAGTAAAAACAGTTCGTTTGATGAAGTAATTGCAGTTGCTAAAACTTGTGATGTTTTTGTTTGTAACGCTTACGCAGACGGCATGCAAATAAACTATATAGAAACACTAAAAGACTATAACATCAAAATTATAGTAAGTGGTAGTATTGCAGCAGACTCTCCTGATCCTAATATGCCTGTGTATAGTCTAGACAAAAAGAACCTGCGTGAAAGAGTAATTGAATTATCACAATCTCGTAATACATGTAAAGCAAGTATACTGTTATTAACACTAACAGGAACAGCAGTAAAAGAATATCAAACAATACACAATACATTAGACTATTGGCTGGAAAATGACACAATTAACGAAATTAGGTTTACAATATAAATGACTAAAAAAATAGTAATCACAGGACACACTAGCGGTATTGGTAAAGCAATTTTTGATAAGTTTAGCGAACGCTACAGAAGCCATGAGATTATAGGTATGAGTCGTAGCAACGGATACGACATTGAAAAAGATTTTGATAAAGTTGTAGATGAATCCGTCGGTGCAGAAATTTTTATTAACAATGCTTATAGAGATCAGCAGCAACTAAAATTATTTAATGCACTCAAAGACAAAGTAGATATGATGGTTGTTATGGGCAGTGTAAGTAGACTTTACCCTGAACTTATTCCCACAGACTATGTACAAGATAAACAAGCTCTTGCAGAAGCATGCCGCTTAGAAAGTATTAATCCTAATGGTATTCCTGTGTTGCATTTAGACTTAGGCTTTCTCGAAGGAACTACAGTAAGTGGAGATGATCCTGCAGAATTTTTAAGTGACTCTACTACTCCTTTAGAAGATGTAGTAGATACTATTATCTTTTGGGCAGGCAAGCCTACTATTAGACAAGTTGAATTTCGTTGGAAGCTGACAGATCATCTACGTGCAGAACTAGAGCGTATTAATCCTAACTTAGACCCATCTCGGATACAGTTCTAAATTTTCATAAAACTTTTCAGGATGTATTTCCCACACAGTTTGATCAGTGTGTCTGTAATGCACTTCTTTTACTTTACTAACAATACCTATCTTTGCTAGTGTAGGAAAGTAATAACTGTGAACAAGTCGTTGACTTGCTTCTTTACTAGCATTTGAAGTAGCAAACACTCTACCTTTATCCCCAACCCATTTTAAACATTGCGGAAGTAAAAATTGATCAGTTAAGTTTTGATGTTGTGCTACAAGACGTTTGGGTGTAATAAGGCCTTTGTCTTTACGTGCTTCTGCAAAGGTGCATACACGAGTTAGTATACGATAGCCTCCTGGAACAACATCGTCAAATGAATGTGCAGCAACACTACCTATAGCTTGTCCATCTTTATATAATATCCATGCTTCCCACTCACGCTCACTGCGAAAGCAGTCAATCATTGCTGCCTGACTACTGTTATTTTTAAATCCTCTACGCTCTGCTTCTGCATAAAAGTTAGATAAGTCTAACAGGTCGTTCCACTTAGATAGCTTGTACATTTATTTTTCTTTTGTTAGGCAACACCATCTCCGGTGTTTTAGTAAAGTCGTCGCCGTTCTTAGGACACATTTGACATTGTTTAACAGATCTATATTTGTCTAAGTTAAACTGTGCTACTTCCTCGTCTGTACAAGTTTCTAAATCCAACGGCTTGTACTCTAAATACATTTGCCAATCAGGGTCATCTAAACTATTATGATGTGATAAGAATCTATGTAGTGTTCCTAGTGAGCCACACTTCCATAGCTTCTTGTCGTGCATATATGTACACCATGGACTACAACACCCTCTTTTATACGATGAAGTGGGATCACCTTCGTTATATGGTTTAGGCTTTCCAAACTCATCAATATAATGATGTTTTTGAAATGTGCCGTATTGTTTGTAGTATAGACCGTGCTGTTCTTTTAAGAAAAACAAATCATGTTCTAACCCACCGTTTATATCTTCGTGTGTAACACTTAACAGGTCCAGCCAACCTTGAAACAAAGGATCTTGCTTTTCATTCTTAAAGTCAAATATTTTGTAAAACCAATCTACAGGATCTAACTGAGGATATTGAATTCTTTCTTGAACTTCAATTGCTGCCTGCCTAACTTTATTTGATAATTTTTTATCTTCAAACTGTGCAAAGTGATCACTAACAATTAGTAATACCTTGTATTTTTCAATTAACTCTACGCACCATTCTCTATTCTTTGATAATAATGCTCCATTAGTAGGACACATAATAACTGTATCAGGTGCAATAGACCTAATGTATTTTGCTAGTTCAATAATCCTGTCCATGTATAAAAGAGGCTCGCCACCTAGCAGTGTATAGTTTTCAATTTCAAACTTTTCACTTGCAAGTCTTATGCCTTCTTTGATATTTTCTAAATCTTTGTCATACTCGCCCTTTCTAAATATATCGCTACGTACATCACATTGTGAACAGGTAAGGTTACACATGTTTCCATAGAACACATCAAGTATTTTTAATTTAGGCTGCATATATTTGTTTTGCCTTTTCCATTACATCGTCACGAAAGTTAGTTTTAAAACTTTCAAACGCCAGCTGTTGTATAGCATTATGATTAGTAGGTGCATCGACATCAATGCCCATTGTTTCCATTTTAGGAAATAAGTCTGCTTGTCTATCTTCACTGATATGACTCATTACACTACGTAAGCTAATATTAACATCATTATTATCATATGTAAAGAAGTAATTCATACTTTTTAGTTTACCGTCTACAATAAAATAACTGCTAGGGTGCATACTGTATTTGTATAATCCTAAGTCTTTGTGTGCTTGAATAATTTCTAACATTTGTATGTCCCAGTCTGGTAGTACAGATGTATAATCATTTGTATTACAGCCCGCTAATTCCCACATGTCTGGTCCGTCAATTTCTAAATATATTTTACGCCATTCGTAATCTACAGTATATGCAGGTATGTGCTGAGGATACTCTTTACGCATTATACTAAGGAATTTTATTTCACGTTCAAACTTTTCATCCATTAAATTAGGATCAACTACTTGATTGTGTCCTTTGTGATAGTCAGTATCATTGTAGTACCATTGACAAAACTGTTTCTTGTTATTGTCAACAAGACTGGTGTATATTAAGTTATTGCGGCAAAGGCCTTTTCCGGGAACGTTGTTGTAGTAATATTCAAAGTTAGTGTTCATGCTGTTATTTAACGATAAGTATTACTATGATTAGAGGAATTGGCGGCAAGCCTTATATTAACTTAGACCCATACTTAGACATCACAGGTTTCAAAAATTTGCATCCGGAGATTGCTAAAGGATTTGCATTAGCAAGAGATTATGCTAAAGAAGGCACCTGGATGGCCCCTGGTTTTGATTGGAAAGATTCTAGTTACATACTAGATTGGAAACCAATTTATAAAGCCATGGAAGAATACGAAGCATTGCCTGATGACGATCCTATTAAAGTACAAGGACAACTAATACTTCCTAAAGATTTTGGCGACTACAAACAGCGTAATATTTTTACTCGCTATCTTAAAGCTACTATGGGAGCAAATGATCCTTACATTTATTACTTTTTATGGAACGAAGGAGATTGGAATGAGCGTAATGCAGAAAGACAATTAACTGAAGAGTCAAAGTATTTTCCGGGTGTAGTTAACTGGGTGCAAAGTATGCAAAATGAAGGTATTATTGATCGTATTGGTAGAGTTATATTTTTCCATTGCGACCATAATGGCAAAGCATTTGAACACAGAGACTTGGACGCTAATAATGGAGTACACGATGATAAGCAATACAGTCCGCACAATAATGAATTCATACATATACGCTATCGCACAAAGAGAGGATTTTATATTTGGGATCCCGAGAGTGAAAACAAACAGTACCTCAACTGCAACGCAGCATTTTGGAACGACCAAGATTGGCATGGCGGTGAAAGTTCTAAAGAAGTAGAATACGGCTTACGTATTGATTGCAAATTTTCAAATGCATTTCGCAAACAGCTAGGTATTGACACACTGGATCATTATTAAATATGGATTGGGTAGGTAACTTTAATAACACACTAGCTCCTGAAATAAATGATCTTGTAATGATCTCAACTGGTCAAGCTCGACCTGGTGATTGGGAACCTATTAATGCTGTTGAAGAAGATCTTTGGAAACAAGGCCAAGAAACATTTAACTTTGATAAAGTAATGTGGTATGTATATGAACAGCAAGACTTACAAATTGATCTAAAGTTTCCTTGGACAACTGGAAACTGTCATTGGTGGATCACTAAACTACTACCTGGGCAAATGATGCCTATGCATACAGATCCACACACTCACGATGATGGCACATGCAAACGATATTGGGTACCTTTACAAGATTATATTCCTGGGCATGTTTTTATATACAATGATGTAATGGTATCAGATTACAAAAGAGGTGATGTGTTTCAATACTCACATTCGCAAGACGAACACGGTGCAGCAAATCTTTCTTTTGTACCAAGGATAGTGCTACAAGTTACTGAGTACACCAATCATTAATATGCCAAGTAGGGCATTTAAATTCATCAATATTATATACAAGAATATCTTTTGCAGTCCCATATAAGTTATAAGGTGTAAACGCTTCTGAAGTTCTTGAGCTAAAGTTTATTTGTGCGTCTGGCATTTCTTGCTTTAAATAATTGATTAAATGGTTCTCTTTTTGCAGTTTATACTTAATGTTGTATAGTGTATTAGTGCCTTCATAGCAAAAAATGTTGCTTATGTTGTACAATGTATACTTTATGTAACGTTTTTCCAGGTAATCACATATATTAACATGCTCTCCTAGTAAATCCCATTTAACAAATTTGTATGTTACGTTAGGCAAACGTTCAACATTTTCTTTCCAGTAAGCTAAACTGCTTTCATTGTAATCATAAAGTACAACAGTTACAGGCTTAGTTTTGTGTATCCATGATTTATACATTTCACCACTTGCTGGAGCAACTACTTGTCTTAGATTTTCGTAAATCCTATTATGATGTTCAGTGTGATCTGTATGTATATGCTCGGTCCTGCAAAAATTATCTTTGTAATATACATACTCCAACTGCTTGTAAAAGTCAGTAGGACTTTCAGGATAAAGATGTTTTTTATTGTTTCTAATATCTTCAGGAAATGCTTTAACATGAAACCCTTTTTTTAATGCAACACTAATAATATTCCATCCGTGACATTTATGATTGTATTTGGTGTTTCCAGACGGCGTATCTAGTTTAATCCAATGAGGAGTATAGCTGTCATGAAAGTTATTAGTTGAACGTTGTACTGCTAGTTGTGTGTGCTGCTCACCAAGTTGCTGTTGTCCAATTTTTGGACACCCTAGGTCTTTATAGTTTGTTAGGTTAACCAAAAAACACTGTTGGTGCAGTTCGTAATATGCATCGCCTCTATCCAAAATATGCCCTTTAACTAGATAGTCAGGTTGGCATTCTTTGAGCAGCGCATCTATTGCTGTTGTGCCATTAGTAAATTCAGTACCCGTAGACAGCATACAAGCGTGTTTAAAGCGTTTCATTGCTTCCTGTAGTAGTAAGTCCCCACTTGTGCCTTGCAGCACTGTATAGCCCTTAGAGAAGAGGTTCTGTAGTGTAAAGTCAGCTTGGTTCTTAGTAAGCTCTTTGATCCACGGATCAGTTATTTTGGTAGTTGTATCCAAAATACAAAATACTAGTTCGTTGTCGCCATTAGGATTATATTCAACTATGTTCATGCTGTTTTCGATAACTCCTTGCTACAAGCTCTGCAAAATCTTTTTTACTCTTTCCTGGAATGCCATGCGATATTAAATGTATCCTTGATTGATTAGATGGATTAATAACACTATGATAATTTCTAATGTTTATAATAAATGCTTTGCCTTCTTCAAAGGGAACACAGCCATATCCTTCGAGAGTCATTACACAATCCTTAGGGTGTATAATTGCTATGTTAATAGGAACCCCAAACTCTAATATATCTAAGTTATCTTCTCCAGGTAATTTACCAGGTGCGTCACTATGTGGGCTAATATAACCTTTTGGCTCTATCTGCATAAGTCGTATTCTTCGATAAGTTTCATATGGAAACTGTTGCCAAAAACTTTTTATACTTGGGGTGGATTCACTTAGCGTAGTCCATTTGTAAGGAACATCTTCTTCACGCTCATACCCATAATTTGTCCATGCACCTGTCTTGTCAACATCGATGCCATGAATGCAGGCACTATTCCAGCCTGGGTGATCATTTCCTCTATGGTTATAGAATCTAGCATGTTGCACATCTAACTTCCATGAGTCTATAGGAATATCAATGTCTAATTCTAGCCAACCAAAGGCGGCCTCGTTTAACAACCAATGTGCTAGTTCTACATCATTGCTGCAATTGGCAGGTGCCGCAGGCATTTTCCATGTACAATTTTTATTCTTTTCGTAGAAATTTACAGCATTCATATAGTTACTTATGTGCGTAGTTAACTTATAAATAGTAATATGGATAATAGATTAAGCCTGCCTGATAATGAATTCGGCCAAGCAGCAGTATGCATTATCATAAACAATACTTGTAATCTTACATGTAATGAATGTGGTACATTGCAAAATTATAACTTTGCAGGAGTAATGTCTTGGAAGGAAGAAAAGCATCTTTATGAAGAATGGGCTAAGAAAGCAAACTTCCCAGATATTGACATACTAGGAGGAGAGCCATATCTTAATCCTGAACTACTAGATTGGGCGTTAGGTATTAAAACCCTATGGCCAGAGAGCCGAGTGAGTGTTGTAACTAACGGAACACTATTAGGATTGAAAAAGAATGTCGAAGCAACTCGTACATTTTTAGAAGCAGGTGTGTGTTTAAATTTATCAGGCCATGCTCAAAAAGATGTTCCTAAATTTAAAATGTTCATTGATAAAATTCTAGAACCATTCGGCGACAGAGCTCAAAGGATAAATCCAGATTATGATGATCCACACGGAATTGAACATCTAGATATGTGGCAGATTGATGGACAGTATGCTATTGGACACACTCTTGTAGATAAGATGTTTCCTAATTATATAAAAGAAGTAAAAGATAACACAATAATTTTAGATGATGGCGATAGAGAAAAGAGCCACGATGCGTGTATATACGGACAACACTGTCATACGCTACAACGAGGCAAACTATTTAAATGTCCTCTAGTGTTAAACTATGACGAATTAAAAACACAAACATACTACGAAGAAAGAGCATATCCATTATTAGAAGATTATAAAGCGTTAACAGTGGATCAAGACAAAGAAACAATGCAAGACTTTTTTAACAATATAGGAAAGTCAATTCCAGCATGTTCTTTGTGTGCTATGCATAAAAAACCAGATCCAAAAAAACTTTCAGTTGATGTAAAATTTGATAAAAACAGAAAGAAAGCATTCAAAGGAGTAGATCTTGTCAAAGTTAAAAATCTCACATCTTGAGTGGCACGTAGCTCACTCATGTAATCTTACATGTGTAGGGTGTGGGCATTTTAGTAATCATAGACATACAGGTATAGTAAAATATGACGAATTAGAATCTTGGTACAAGAGTTGGGCTCATAGACTTGATCCGAAAACAATTGACATACTAGGAGGAGAGCCTCTACTAAACAAAGACATTTATAACATTCTTTTCTTAACAAGAAAGTATTGGCCAGACTGTGAAAATTTAAATTTACAAACTAATGGCTTTTTGCTTTACAAGTATCCTGACTTACCTAAAGTGCTAGAAGAAACTAATATATCTATTAGCCTTAGTAAGCACAGTACTAAAGAAGCATATATGAAAAAGTTTACGCCTGCAGAAGAATTACTATTACAATGGAAAAAAGATTATAATATTAAAGCAGAAGTTTCCCCATGCCATACATATTGGTTTGAAATATATAAAGGGTATGGAAACAACATGATGCCCTATGAAGATAATGATGCACAGAAAAGTTGGGATAATTGTATTACCGGACAAGATTGTTTCCAACTACTAGATAACGAAATATACAAATGTTCGCCACTAGCATATCTTCCGTTTCAAAAGAAATTATACAACTTATCTCCTAAGTGGGATCCCTATTTAAAGTATAAGCCAATAACAGCAGATTGCACAGATCAAGATCTAGCAGAGTTTTTTGCTAGAGGATGTGAAAGTTTTTGCTCAATGTGTCCTACTAATCCAAAGCGTATGGATCAACAAGGTGATCCAACAACACCAAGATCACACTACGAAAACATAAAAATTCAACAGGTATAATATGCAAAAGTTTCCATACGATAAAAAACATTTACCATTTGGACATTCAGGAGCAGTCCTCGATCAAGAAGTAATGAACTTTTTGAACATGATACCTCTTAGATTCACAGAACACATGTATGATGTAAATGTAACTGAAGAATATTTAGAAAGATATCATGCTTGGATTAGAATGTCAGCTCTAAATTTAATAGCAGGGCTAGATGATTTTCCTTACAAATGTTACTCTCATGGTACTACTGAATCATTTGATAAGTTTTACATGAAGCACAAAGATAGAAGATTTAGATGCTTTAGAGGTGAATATCTATATCATCAGTTAGCATGGCGTGATAAATTTAATTGGTTGTATGCCGATGATGATTGCTTAGATGCTAATGACGCACTAGTTATTAGTTTACCTTTTAGTAATACAGGAAACAAACACAAGTTACACGAAGCAGCATTAAATGAATGCGATAGACTAGGTATACCTGTTTTACTTGACTGTTGTTACTTTGGTATATCGTCTGCTATAGAATTTAATTTTAAGCATGAATGTATAACTGATATTGTTTTTAGTTTATCAAAAACATTTCCAGTAGCACATGCAAGAATAGGTATGCGTTTAAGCAAATACGATGACGATGATACTTTGTTTGTTTATAACAAAAACAGTTACGTGAATAGACTAGGTGCTTATATAGGTTTACAGTTAATGGAAAATTACAGTCCTGACTTTATCTACAAAAAGTATAAATCACAACAATTAGAATTTTGTAAACATCTGGATGTTGAGCCTAGCAGTACTGTGTTGTTTGGTATTGCGCCTCAAGATAAGTATGTTGAATACAATAGAGGCAGCGGCAGTCCTGATGCTGAACTAAACAGGCTTAGTTTTCATAAATTTTTATCTATGTCAGTTGAGGAGTTTGCACAGTGCATAAAGCAAGAGTAGTTAATATTGAATGGACTGCTGATAATAACAGATGGAATCTTGATAAAACGGTATTCAGCGAATTAAAACTAAAGTGGATATTCAAAGAATTTAAACAAGCAGCCAAAGACGGATGTAATACTGTTATTGCAGTAATGATGATCGATGGTGTTCTAAACCCAGAGCCAGATATTTGGCCAGGTGAAGTTGCTAGAATGAAAGAACGTTGTACAAAACTAGGAATAGAAAAACTAGTGTTTGTTTCGGGTCATGGCGGTTACGAATATATAGTACCTTTAGCATTTGATAAAATATATGCTATTGATTACACACTCCAATTTACTTATAAGTCTTACGAAGATAGAATTACCAAAAACAAACTAACTGAATATAATCCACATGCAGATAAATTTCTATTTCTTGGCGGCGTGCCATCGAGGATGAATCGTATAGGATTGCTTTACAAGTATTATAAACTTGGAATGTTAGACTACAATGCTATTTGGACATTCTTTGTTCCATGGACAGAAAGTGAACGCAAAGTGTGCAAGGATTTAATGCACATGTTAACAGACGAAGATCTAACCAAGTTTTACAATTTTGCCAAAAGAAGAATAGGCGATGAGTACGAACATGCTAAACAGTTTTTTGCAGATAACACAAGTGACTGGCATGATGTTGGAGAAACTGATTGGGCTAGAGCACCTGCACTGATTAACAGTAGTATATTTCCAGAAACGTGTTTAAGCATTATTAGTGAAGGTCCTAACTATTGGGATCACAATGCAAACAATTCTTTTGTAACAGAAAAGTTTTGGAGAGCAGCATTTCACAAACATCCGTTCTTGTTTGCGGGCGACTTAGATCAATTTAAATATATGGAAACTCTTGGGTTCCGAACCTTTGCAGAATATATGACTATACCAGAGTATGCATACCTTGAAACAGAGGAGCAACGTCTTGATGCAATTGTAACCAATACAGCAGACTTTTTAAAACTTCAGAAGCCACAAAAATTAATTGATGATATAGAACACAACTATCAATTAGCAAAGCGTTATGTTGATAAGCAACATTTACTTCTTGATCATCTAGTTGATCATTATGGGGCACCAAGAAATGAAGTAAATTATTATCTTAATCAAACAGGATATACTAATCTAGTACAGAGGCCGCCATCGTATGAGTAAATGTGCAGCATTTTATAAGCATACTAATGTGCGTAGCGGAAATAGAATATTTCCTTGTTGTCGCTATAAAGAACCTATAGCTGTGTTCGACGGTAATTTAAACAGGGTACTTGACTTACCAGAGATGCAAAAGTTAAGAGAAACACCTGTTGAAGATAACCCTAATTGTGCAAAATGTGTACACGAAGAGTCGTTAGGAAAAAACAGTTTGCGTGAACGCTTTAATGCTGAGTATAACACACAAGAAGTAAAATTAGAATATTTAGAAATAGGGTTTGATAATATTTGTAATGCAGCCTGTGATGGGTGTTATCCAGAGTTTAGCAGCGAGTGGGGTAAGATACTAGACCCAAACAAAAAGAATCATATTGTAAGCAGTGACGAAATAACTTCTATTCCAGATACTGTAACAAAGATATTATTCTTAGGAGGCGAACCATTAATGACTAACAGACACAGACGCCTATTAGAAATGGTAACCGACCTAAGTAACATGACAGTAATATACAACACCAATGGTACATTTATGTTAGACAAAGAAACTATAATACAACTTGAAAAATGTAAAAGTGTTGAATTTATTCTAAGTCTTGATGGCTATGGTGAGCTAAATGAGCGTGTAAGAAAAAACTGTAAATGGAGTAAGATAGAACGCTTTATTGATCAAGTAAAGATATGTGGTTATAAATTAAGTGTAAACACTGTACTCCACAAAAATAACTATCACGGACTTGTTGATTTAGAAAACTATATTAACAGTTTAAAAGATGTTGAATGGTCAGTAAACATACTTACATTCCCTCAAACATTAGATGTTAATACGGTTGAAAATAAACAAGCAGTAATAGATAGTATAGTGAAAACAAATATAGCAAACAAGGAAGCACTTATTAAACATGTTACATGATATTAGATTATACGCTGACTATGACAAGTTTTTACAAGTAGTAGAAGCAGCAAAGACTGCTATACCAAATAAGTTTTGTATTGTAGAACATCTAGTTAATGTAACAGAATATGATGACAGCCCTGACTTGACAGATATACACCCAAAAGATAGAAATAACGTAGACTTCCGTGTCTGTATATTTTATCCAGACAAAGATAATACAATACCAAGACTAAAACCTGTGTGCGATATACTTGAAAATATGCAAGGAGTTGAACGTGCTGCAATTATCAACATAGGTCCTAAGTCTATTATGCCAAAGCACATTGATGATATGGAAAGACCTTTATACGAAGAAACTCCATTCTATAATGTGTTTACAGGTTTTCAAATTCCACAAGGAGATTTAGGTGTTAAAGTTGGAGAAGATTTAGCAGACGTTAGCAACCCGATAGTTTTTAATGCACAAATACCACACGAAGCATGGAATCAAACTTCGCAAGACTGGTTATCTTTACTGATATATATTAATAACGATACATTTAAAAAGGAACAATAATGAAAGTATCTACTCACAACCATTGGGATCCCTTAGAAGAGATAGTAGTTGGAATAGCTGACCATGCTAGAGTACCAACTGTAGATCGTAGCACTATGAGCATGAGCTACACTAATCATCCTATGGATTTGATTAAACCTTTAGAGGGTGAATATCCTAAATGGCTTATTGATGAAGCAAATGAAGATCTACAAGGGTTAAGTGATGTACTATCTAAAGCAGGTATAAAAGTACACAGACCTATTCCAATTGATCACAGCAAAGAATTTAGTACTCCTGAATGGAAAACTACAGGATGGTATACATGGTGTCCTAGAGATTTACTATTGCCTATGGATAACTTAGTTATTGAAACTCCTAGTGCTTGTCGTGCAAGACAGTACGAAACTAGAGCATACAGAGATATTATGTTAGAAGCAATTGCCGACGGTGTTGAATGGATTGCTGCGCCTAAACCAACCCTACCGGATGAAGGCTATCAGTTTGATGACATTGAGGGTAAACCCAGTTTGTTAAATCTAGAGCCTATCTTTGATGCACCTAACTGTGTACGTCTGGGCAAAGACATATTGTTTCAAATTAGCAACACAGGAAACCATTGGGGATTAAAATGGTTGCAAAATGTACTAGAGCACAGAGGGTATCGTATACACCCTGCAGAACACATTTATAGTTACGGACACTTTGACAGCACAATAGTACCTCTACGTCCTGGATTAGTATTATTAAACAGTTCAAGAGTAACCGCAGAAAACTGTCCTAAAGTATTTGAGAAATGGGATAAAATTTGGTTTGATGATTGTGTTGCCCAAGGCAGCAAAATTCCAGGAGGAGTTGCACCATGCAGTCCTTACATTGGTATGAACATTTTAAGTATTGATCATAATACAGTTGTTGTAGACGATACGCAAGAACCTCTAATGCGTGAGTTAGACAAGCACGGTATTACTAGTGTACCTGTACGCTTTAGACATGCTATGACTTTAAGTGGTGGGTTGCATTGTGCAACACTTGATTTAAAACGTAAAGGCGTATTGGAGGATTATACATAATGTTAAAGTATTGGGGCAATGTAACTGACTTCTGGAAAGAAGATTTACAGAATTACACATGGCCTGAGTCTGTAAGTACAGGACAGAACGAAAATTTTCATGATGCTTACTTTGATGAATCTAATAATTTAATGCAAGGGTTTGATGGGCAATTGCCAACCTGCTGTGATAGATTCTTTAAAGAACTATACATTGAAAAAAAAGAAATTAGCAGCATAAGTTGGACACAAATTAAACCGTCAGGGACTATTCCTGTACATGCAGATAAATTTTTTAAACTTAGAACAAAACATAATTTAGATATTGATGATTGTGTAAGATATCTTATATTTTTAGAAGATTGGACGTTAGGTCATATGGTTGAGTTTGAGCAACAACCAGTTACTAAATGGAAAAAAGGTGATGTATGGACATTTACACACGACGATTTACACTGTGCTGGAAATGCCAGTAACCATAACTTTAACACATGCCAAGTAAACACGAGGAAATAATGGAACTAACTTCTCTACAAAAAGAATGGAATAACTGTACACTTGAGTACGATCTAGAAAGATTTAATTGGCCTGCATGGGCTTTAAGTGTTGTACAAGAAGTAGCGCCAACTGTTACTAAATTAGAAACACTACACGAAGTGCTATCTCCTAAAGAGATTGTAACAGTTAGTAAGCATGTACAGAATGCGTGTAGCCGTAAAGACTTTATGGAACGCTTTGATGCGTTTGTTGCTGAATACATTCCGCAGCGTATTGACGGTAAACGATTTATGATACAGCGCCAAGGAACATTGCGTGTTGTTATTCCAAATCAAGCAAAAGTAGGCAGACGTTTGCAGTTTCATCAGGGCATTTTTGTAGGCAACGGTAGAGGTTGTAGAACTATATGGACACCGTTCACTGAAGCTCGTGGCACTAATACAATGTGGATGGTTGACCTAGAAAACAGCCGCCGTATTACTAAAGACTTTGTTACAGAAAAATGGAGTCTCGAACGTATGGAAGATGAATGTTTAAAGGTTGCGTTTCCTGTTACTCTTAAACCAGGACAAAGTCATTTATTTTTCCAAGAAATGTTACACGGCAATGTCAACAACGAAGAAGGATATACTCGTGTTAGCATGGATATGCGTATCTTAATTGAAGGTGAAGAATACGGACGCAGACATCCAGGAGGCTTTATGCGATTGCCTGGCGATCATGAAGTAGCAGAACTAGGAGACTATTCCGGCAAGAGTGCAATTACATATGCAGGATGGGCTAGTGATTTTTCTAGGAATGTTACACTACCTATGCAAAGAGCAATTATTGATCAGTACTGCGAAAGAACAAATATACAATACACTAGTTATGAATTTGAGAATGATCATTGTGATTGGCAGCCAAGTTTAGAATATTTTATTAAACAACAACCTGATGTGATTGTTCTTAACAGTATGTACAGCCTTACTGATGATGCAGAGCGCAGAACAGAATTATTAAATTTAGCATTAAGATTAGGTGTAGAGTTGCATTTTGCAAACGAATTGACAGTTCTTAAAACACAAGATGATTTAGATAAAATTGAAACCTATCTCAATTTTGCAGTAGAAAAATTAGAACCTTATGTTTGGGAATTAGTGTAAGTTAACCCAAGTGCTACCAGCATACGCCTGTATCTTACTATCAGTAGTATTATAAATCATTTGACCGTTTACTGCTGTAAGAGCATTACGTTCTGTAGTGGACAAAGATTTAAGCTGTGCTGGTCCACCAAATACTGTTTCTTGTTTTGAGTTAAATGTAACTGCTGTTTGTAGGGCACCTGCTGCATCTGCTGTTTGTACTTTATATCTACCTGGAACTTGGTTAGCTGCAATAGCACCATCTGCTTCAGCGTCGACAACCACTGCTACACCAATTGATGATTCAGCTCCTGTGCCGTAGCCCATATAAGCAATTCTAAAGATACCGTCGCCATTTTGAATAGCTGCTGGACTTGCTTTTGTACCACGTGTTTTAACAACCTGTTGTGCCGGTGCATCTGCGCCAGTGTTGTAGGCTTTGAATGTGAATAGATCGTAATTATCTTCACCGTCACCTTCTGTTTCAAGGAATAAACCGCCAGCTGCAAGATCACTGTTAATAATAATATTAGAAGTAGTTACACTGTCGTTAACAACATTACCTTGTACTGTACCGCTTGTTGAATCAATAATAGCAGAGCTATCATCACCAAAAACACTACCTCTTAAATCACCGTAGATATTAGCTGCAACAATTTTTCTGTCAATGGCATCAACCATAACTGAACTATCATCACCATACAAACTACCTCTGAAATCACCAACAACTTGGTTTGCAGTTACCGTATTAAAGATACCACTGTTAGTAGATGTATTAATAATAAGACTTGAATCGTCACCAATAATATTTGCATTAACGTTTGCACCTGGCTCAGCAACACCACCTAGTGTTAAACCGCCTACAGTTGATCCTGCAGGTAATTCAATTGCTCCGCCATTGTTTGCCATCTTTGCGCCACCAATCCATACACCGTCACCGGCATATACATTGGCAAATGTTGTTCCTGGTGCACCAACGTTACGTGTATTAGTAGCATCTGGAATTACGTTATCTTTAATAGTGCCGTTTAAGTTAATTGCACTGTCTACTGCATTAATAAGAATAGAAGAATCGTCACCAAATACTGAACCTGTATAGTCTGCTACAATTTTACCTGTAACAGTTAAGTTGCCACCAATTGTGCTGTTTCCAGCAATATCCAATCCACCACTGCCAGTAATGTTATATGAATTTAAATCTAAATTTTGTAGTAATTGAGGTGGGCTAACTGTTGCGCTGATAGTGTTTGCGCCATCGTTGTAAGCAAATGTAATTCCTGTATTGGGGCCTGCTACTAGCATGTTCCCAACTGCATCTTGTGCATCTTCTGCATTAAAACCTGTTACTGGCTCTAGCGCATTTAATAATGTTGTACCGTCTCCGACGTACAATTTGGCCTGATCTGTAATCCAAATAAGCTCTCCTGCCTGTGGTGCAGTGGCTAGCGTTTGGCGTTCAGCGTCGGTCCCTCTTCGAATTTGTAGTGGCATATTTTTTTAAACTCCTGGCAGTATTCGTTTCTTATACGTAGTATTTATGCCTAGTCACACTTTGTAGCATATTTCCTAAGATAATATTTCAACGTCTGCAGCTATTATATATCTATATTTATCACTTTGCGGCATTGCTGGTCTATGCCAGTAATGGCTTGGGTATACTAACCAACTGTAATCAGCTGGTTTTACAAAGAATTTACCTTCCTTTTCAGGCCCGTTAGGTGCAAATTCAGTTCCGCAGTAATCTTTGTTTTCAACGTTATCAGGAATTTCTAAATACATAATGCCGCTCATACTTTGTGGCTGCGGTTTGTGTTGATGATGGTGCCATAGCTTTTCTCTATCTTCTGCACCTGCTGTATTAGTTTTAAAACTCCATGCCTGCATATTACCTACTTTAACTTCTTTATCAAAGTACATGAAAATACTAAACAAGAAGCTCATACGGTACTTTAACCATAAAGGTTCTGGCCTAGCAAATATGTTTTCTTTAGTTTGAAATTTAGGAGAGTTTTCCCAATAGTTGCCGCTGTCAATGATGCTGTTAACAATTTGAATAGCGTTTTGATTATCTTCTGCTGTTATAGTAGAACTAAAATCAAACTTTTTAAACGTTGAATTAGAATCAATTAAATTATCCATCTACAAGATTCTCTTTAATTTGTTTTAAAACAAGTTGTTTCATCCGTGTTTCTTTAAACCTTGCATACCTATTTGCCAAAGGTACCCACGAGTCCCAAGATGTTGATGTACTACATGCAACCGAATAACGCTTTAGCTCGTCATTCATTTTAAATCTAATAAACTCAATAGGTTTCTCTGTACCAAATCCAAAGTAGCATAACGGTTCATCTTCTTTAATTGTAAACTTTTTAAGACCTGGATCTAGCATGAACTCTACATTAACTGCCCTAAACCACTTGCCAATATCGTACCTAGCAGGTACCATAGTTGCAGTCTTCTGCCATAGACTGTTATTAAACCACGGAGCAGTAAGAGTACAGTCTAAGCTATCAGCATCAGTAAAGAACACATAACGCAACCCATATTCTAATAGGATTTGATCATGCAAGTTAGGTTGTCGAACAACATTTGCAAACACACCTTGACGTGTAGTTGGCGGTATCATCTGTCCATTGTTATCAAACTCGAACGTTGATGTAAGAGGGTTCTTAAATTCTAGTGTATTTTTTGCTAAATGTTTAAAGGCAGGGCAATAGAACATACTGTCATACTTGTTGACATCTGTTTTTTGTTTATATGATTTATCAAAAACACTGATTGGATCTGCATACAACATGTTCCAATCAATACTAGTGTGTTCGTAATCGGGTGCCCAATAAACCTTCATGCTAATTCTTCTTTATCGTTACCTATCCAGTTAGCTACATCATCACCGTAATTACGAATAAAGTTTCCGTTCTTAACTTTCATTGCAACTGCGCCGCCACCCGATCTAATATACTGCCGGCCTCCGTCAATCATTTTATCGCCTACAACTTTGTAGTCGTGGTGTGACTGACTGTAATAGTATTTACCGTCAACTTCAATCATACCAAACTCAAGTTCTTCTATTTTATCAGCATTAGTGATCATCATACAGTCACGTATCGAATCCCAATATAAACCAAAATACCTATTACCAAAGTCAGGGTGAGGCTCGGCCCTGTAAAAAATGTCACAAGGAACGTCACTAGCATTGAGATCGCTAGTGCATACATATCGTATTTCACATCCGTCTTTTCGTCCATAGAGTTCTTCTACCTTTGCTGTATCAAATAATGGCTCGTGTTTGATGTTCACTTACATTAATCCTTCTTGTCCTAATAGTTCAACATTTTCATCTGTTAGCGGAATTTCAGTCTTGACCATTAATTCAAAGATCTCTTCTTCAAGTGCTTGTCGACTCATTGTAAGACTGCCAACTTCTGCTTTAGCTTGTTTAATTTGTTCTAATGATACAACACCTGTACTTACGCTTCCATCTACTTCGTCTAAATAGCCTTTGAGCGCATCAGGGTCTGTTAGCGGAATTGCATCTGCAATCTGTTTTACCTGTGCAATCCTATTATCAACAAACCCAATCTTAGCTTGTGCAGTAGTAATACCACTACCTGCCATAGCTTGTGAAACTAGTGCTGCAATATTGTAATAGGTTTGAAGTAGACGTTGTCTACGCTCGTCAGTTTTAAAAAGTGTTTCGTTAGCACTTTCAAGTGTTTTAATAATATCATCGTCTTTCTTAACTTCGTGTGAAAAGTTAAGGTGTACAGAATCAATATGTCGCTTAATACTATTCTGTAAATGTGTTGCTTTGCGAATGCTCAGTTCCATAATTATCCTCCTCGTTAATTGCTGCAATTAGTTCTTCTTCAGCATTGTTTACAAGACCATTATAATGATCTTCGGTATACATACCAAGTGCAATTTCTTTTATTGCAATTGTTGTAACTTTTTGGCCAGGATGAATTTCTACCCTAGGTGCAGATCCTTGCTGAAGTTCTCGAGCTCTTTTTGATGCCATCAAGCACAACAAATGTTGATTATCTACAGCATCGTGTGCTGCCTGATGTAGTGTATATGCTTCACGTTGTTTTTGGTCTGCTACAGTAGCCATAATTTAATTCCTTTATATTTGTTACAATATCATTGTAGCACGTTTTAAACAGTATGTCAACATATCATTTAGCAATAAGTTTAGCATCCCATGCCAAAATAGTTCTACAACCTTGACCGCTCCATGGATACACTGTGTGCGGTATGTAACTTGGAAAAATAATCATTTTTAATGGCTGCGGTTTAAATCGCCATTGATCAGTAAACACAAAATGTGCTGGATTTCTAATTACTGGTAATCTAAATTCAATATTTGCATCGCTTGGCCTAGCGTTTTCTTCTAGTAACGGTATGTCAATATAAATGTTACCACTAATGTGTGCTTCATGACTGTGAAGTGCTTGGTAGTCCCCGCTTTCTTGTTTAATAGTCCATGCTGAAATTAATACAGGATCATATCCATATAAGTCACCAACGCCACTAGTTTTAATAATGTTAGCAATATACTCTTTACAGCGATTCTCAACAAAGTCTTTTAGGTGTGTAGTATTCAACCCAAGTTCGTTTGGTAACAACTGTATTTGTTGCCCACCTCTAATGCTAATCTCAGGATTGCCTTCATCGTTCTTTTCGCTGTGTTCGTGAGCAGCATCTGTTAGTGCTTTTAGTTGTGAATAATCTCCTGACGGAACATCGTCAACTGCCATCACTGTTGGATTAAAATATGCAAACTTCATTATACATTTAACCTTGTTAGAGTTTGACCGTTAATTTGACCTTTGACAAACGTGTTAAAACTTAGTGTAATTCTAGGTGTTGTTCCTGTGTACGACTGTACCAAGTGTTCCATGCTAGAAGGAAAAATTAGCATTGTACCAACTGTCGGTTCAACTGACCAACTTTTACTGTTCCACAAGTTTGGTTCTGTGATTTCAAACTCTAGTGTGTCGTATGCACCTGTAATGAAGCTAGTATGTCCGCCTTGCTCTGCGTCACCACTAAGGAATACAATTGCAGAAAGTACTGAGTTAGGATGCCAATGTCTATGATGTGTTTGATTAGTTTCTGTTTTATTAAACCAAGACTCTGTAATGTAAATTTCTGTTACAGGGTCAACATGCATAACGTCATAAAAGTAATCGTGTATACCTTTCATACATTCTTCTTTAAGTTTCTTAAAGTTATCATCATCTAGCACTGTTTGACTAGTACTAATGTTGTTATGATAGTTAGGCACCCATTCAATTTTGCTTATGTCTGTACCTTCTAAATCTACTGTGGTACGTATAACTGTTTTAGCAAACAGTGGATATACTTCTAAGTTTTCGTTGTTCATGTTCTTTCCTTTGGTATCATTATCCTGTCTATGTTTCTTTCGCAGATATCTACAACTACATAATCTAATTTGTTTTCTAGATAGTCGATAGCATAATGTTGTTGCTGAAAGCGAAGTGCTTCGTCAGGCGCAGCTTCGCAAATAATTAGTGGTCTGTATTTCTCAATAGTTTTTAACGCTCCTTGGATGATATCATATTCAAAGCCATCAGTGTCTATTTTAATGTAGTCAATATTAGGAAGATTAAAACTATCTAACGTATAAGTTTTAAGTTCGCTTTGGCCAAATGTTGTATCTAATCTTGGGTACTTGTTTTTAGTATTTCCTAGACAACATGTAAAGTGCGTAACTTTTTCTTGACTTACATTTCTAGGAAATAGTTTACGCTTACGAGGATCAAAACAAAATACATGTTCAAAGTCTTCTTGTAGATAACGAGTAAATTCACCATCTCTACAACCAATGTCAACTGCATTGCGTCTTGAGTGTATGTGTGGAACACTCTTAACCCAAGTTAATTTACAATGATGATTAGGAAACTCTTGAATGCCATCCGTGCTATGAAAGAAATCTTTATCATACCATGACGGATCATAGATGTACTGTTCTGGTAAAAATTCTGTTATAGATACTGGGTACATTATAATCCTTTTATTATATGGTGCCGGCAGCAAGATTCGAACTCGCGACCTATGGTTTACAAAACCATTGCTCTACCAACTGAGCTATGCCGGCGTCTTGTTATTTAACTCCCATGCTGTTACATCAGCAGGAGAATTGATTTCTATTCCGTTAAAGTCCACACAACTGCAACCTATATCCCAGCCTGCTTTAAGCCAACGTAACTGTTCTAGTTTTTCAACCTGTTCTTCTTGTGTAACTTCCATGCCTTTATAGAATAATAACGGATTGCGTTTGTATCCGTAAATACCTAAATGCCAATGTCCGTATCCAGTTAGTCCTCTACCAAACCACAGAGCTTTGTCACCAGCACGTACCATCTTAACTGAGTTAGGATCGTCTTGCATTGCTTTAGGCATTTCTGCGTATACTGTGCTTATTTGATAATACTTGAGCCATTCTACACAACGTTCAATCATTTGTAGTGTTACATCAGGCATATCGCCTTGTACATTAATAAATTGATCGTACTCATTAAAGAAGTCGTTTTGTACTGCGCCTGCAACACGTTCTGTGCCGTTGTCGTAATCTTTTTCATCAATCCAGCAGTTATCCGGGCCAAACAAATTAAAGATACGCATGTCATCTGTTAGTACATATGTTGGTATCTTAGACGCAACACAAGCGTCATACACACGTTTAATCATAGGAACTCCATCTAACATAGCAAGAGGCTTTCCAGGGAAACGTGTGCTACCGTAACGTGCAGGTATTAGAATAGCAGTGTTAGGCATTAACTTCACCTACTGTAACTACATTATCCCAACGAAAGCTGCGCCAGCCTTTTGCATTGATATCCCAAACAATTTGTACTTCTGGATTAATAGCTCTTATTTTCTTTAGTGATGCTGGGTCTTGCTTAGTTGCAGCAGGAACAACACCTTCTTTAAGTGTACAAGTCATTACTCGTTTGTCACCATTAATCTTAGTAAATGTTACTACAACTTCTTCTTTTAAAAGTTTAGGAACTGTTTGTTCTTTTAGTTCTTTAGCTTGGTCTTTCATAAGTTCTCCTCTACCATAACCCTATAGTTTTTCCGTTTCCAATAATAATGAAAAAGCAGGTTACGATGTGTATGATCCACCAAAAGGTTCGTACCACCGCAACCATGTCAGCTTGACTATCAGTCTCGCCTACTTTTTCACCCAGACTTTTAGCCCAGATTCTCCACACCTTCTTCATACATCTCCTGTGATGTACTTGTTAACAATATCAAATGCTTTTGCTCTGAGACTTGCATCTCCTTTGTCCATAACATCTAACAATAATTTCTTTTCTTGCATAAACACTTTGGCAAAGCTAGGATCATGTTTGATGATACTAGATGAGTTAGCAATTAAATCGGCGTACTTGATAGTCTGCGCATCAGCAGAAGCAGCAGCAGAGTGATCTCTATCTTTTGCTTTTCTTACAGCTCTATTACCGTCTTCTGGTGTAGAGATATCTGTAAGATCTGATACAAGTGCAGCAACCTTTTCGCCAAATGCTTCTGTAATAAGCTCGATGCTTGTAGGAGTATCCTCAACTACATCGTGCAATACAGCAGCCATTAACATTTCAGTCGAGTGGGGAACAGTCCGTACAATACCCATAACTTCTAATGGGTGACCGATGTACGGAGCACCAGTGTACTTGCGCTTTTGCCCTGTGTGAGCAACAGTAGCAAGATGAATAGCTCTGTCTAATGGGCGCATAATGCTCATATCATACTCCTGTTCTGTTTGTTTATACTATGATTATACAATCTATCAACTAGAATGTCAAGCAAATTTTAATAAAAAAATCATCTTTTCTTGGTCTGTTGAGAACTCAGCTGTGAGTTTGTATATATGGCCGTACGAGTAATCGTCAGCATTTCTTGTCCACTTTATTCTAGCGTTGTCCATGCAATATTTGCCAGCGGGTGTTTGCTGCCATTCGAATATTGCTGATTGAGCATAAAGATCTGGATCTTCAACATCGCCCATTTTGAATTCATGTACAAGTGTGCCAGCCATTAATCACCAGTAAAGTCGAAGTCTTCTCCTTCGGGTCCATATTGATTCATTAAGATGTGTTTACCAATTTCAAACAACCCAACGCCGCCGGCAATATCACCAACGCTGGTCCAAATAACAGCATTACCTGATTGATCTAAACTTGCGCCAACAAATTCGATAATTTCACCGTCTTTAACTCGTTTGCGTAGTGAGTCAACTATCTCCAATCGACTTTTAATATCGTCACTAAGCTCTTCTTGACTGTTGTTGAAACTAACAACTTTCATATCTACTTCCTTATCCATGTAGCAAATTCCTTCTTATAGGATATGATCCGCAATTTTAAGTTTGATCAGATCTTTTGCGGTGTAATACTGATCACTTGGGCTATCAAAATATTCTTTAACTTTTGCTAAACTATATCCTGTAGCGTCTCTTAGAATGTGTAAACTACGATACTCGCAGTTATTATTTTCAATCATAGCTGACTTCATGTCGTGCAACTTTGATTCTATATGATCTGAGTGTTGATGATTCATAATACCTGTGTTCTTACCAATGTATCTATGTCCTTGTTCACCACTTGCAAATATTAAAAACCCTGCACTCATAACAGCACCAACACCGTATGTTGCAATGTTATGCCTACTTTGTTTCATAATATCAATAAGTGCAAATGCTTCATATACTTCGCCACCATAGGTGTTAATATACAGTTTTAGAGTACGTTTTGGTTTAATCTTTAAGTTTGCACTTAGTATCCATTTGATTGCTGGTGCTACTGTTTCAGCACTAATGTCTCCGTTGAGATAGAAAATATCGTTGTCTACTAGACTTTTGTCTATAGCGTCTGATGCTGTCCAGTTGTCATATTGCATAAAGTGTTACCTTTAAATTAATGTACGCATATTTAGTTTAGATTTTAATACCAGCTTGTTCATTATGATCACTGCCATATTTTAGTCCAAAAAGTGTTGCATCTCTTGAGTTTTTAAAATACCATGTACCGCTTCTATTATAAAACTTAGACTCACAGTTTTCTAAGCACCAACACAGCTTTTCATTAGTGTCAGTTGATTTTACTATACTCCAGTCTTTTATTATAGTATGTAGGTCCATTGTTTTATTGTAGCATAGTTGCTAATTGATGTCAAGTTATATTATGCTATAAAAATGCTAAATACGTATGGAGCGTAGAAATTATGGACTTTTTAACAATTGTTAGTGAAGTAGGTTTTCCAATTGCAGGTGCCCTTGCAGCCGGATTCTTTGTGTTTTTAACACTGAAATTTATATTGGCGGGCGTAACTGATAGTGTAAAAACACTAAAAGGTATTATTGGATCACTTGACAATCGTGTTCAAACTATGAACAATGATTTGGTTAAAATAGATGCTCTATTAAGTTATGCACTAGGCGTGAAACCAAACATAGATCGAATAGCAGCAAACGAAGGTAAGGAGGATGCTCGACGTGATTAAGATAACGCTGAACGGTAAAGAATTTGAAGTTGAAGCAAATAGTGTTTCACAAGGAATAAAACTTATTCGTGAACAACAAGAATCTAATAAACTAGGATTCAGTAATGTACAAGAAATGAAATGGGCAAAAGCAAATGGATTTGCTGATAAAGCTGCATGGTGGGCAGCAGAACAACTAAAAGGATAATACACTATGATGTGGGTTGATTACACTATTAATAGCATACCCGGCGGCAACGGCTTTAAGGTAGAAGGTGACACGCCAACTGAAGTAATGGACAAAGGCTTGTACAAACCAGGTGACGTGTTCGTTGTAAACGAAAATGGCTGGCTAGTTAAGTCAGATGAACTAGCTGTAATGATAATGAAACACAAGGCGAAAACAGATGAAGAAAAACTTTCCCAATAATACAGATTTCTATAAAAGTCAAAATGCATCAACACAAGCATATTTAGATAGAACACCAATTTGGCATGATAGAGATGTGTTACTTGTAGCAATTGGAAGTGCATTAATAGGCTTCATTGCAGGCATAATAATTTTATGAATCTAGACTTAGTAACAGCTATTAAGGACTTTGGTTTTCCTATCATAGCCGCAATGGGTATGGGATATTTTATCTATTTTATATGGAAATGGGTAACTGAAACTATCGATCCTGTTATTGGTGAAACTATGGGTACACTAATACGACTTGTTGATCGTGTGCGTATGTTAGATAACGACATGATACGCCTAAACAGTAAATTAAGTATGGTATTAGAACATCGTGCTAAATTAGATCCAGTTGCTCAAGAAGAGCTTGATGATCTAGTGTCTAAGTATCAAAGCCTTAGCGAGCAATTTGATAGCACCGGAAAGGAAAAGTAGTTGGAACTTGTTCTACTTTCATTACTATTAATAAAGCACACTATAGTTGACCTTGCACTACAGTATTACCTAAAGGGTCAACAAAAACTACAGTGGTTAAATCCTAAAGCACATATTCACTATGCACAACACGGTATAGGCACACTAATTGTTACAGTTCCTCTTACTGGGGATTTGTTGGTTTCTGCATTAGTTTCGCTTTTAGACTATCTAATTCATTGGCACGTTGATTGGGCAAAGCATCATTGGATTGCTCGACACGGTTGGAGCTCTGCTGATAGTGGTTATTGGTGGGCTGCTGCGATTGATCAGGCTCTGCATTACTTAACTTACTGCGCAATCGTATTGTTACTTGCAAGTCATGTATACGTCTTCTAATATTAATAACTTTATCATCTAAACTTAACTGCTTAAAATTACTTGGTCGTTGCAATGAAAACTCCATTCCAATCTTCAGGTAAGTCTTGTGTCTTTTGGAATTCACAACGTTCTATCCACATTGTATAATAGCCTTCTAATTGACCACTAAAGTGTCTTTTTAGTTTTTCACAAATCCAAATTGCTTCATCAAACTTTTGAGCTCTATATGCTTCATACATACGCTGGTGCATGTTTTGGCTTTTATATTCAGCTTTTGTGCCTTTAACGTCTAGCACTGTCCATATCCCAATGCCTACAGTTTTTCCTTTAACTGCTAGGTCGTCTATCTTTAAGTAGAAGAAGTCGTCTTTAGTAGTTTGGTATGTCGCATCTCCAACAAGTAATACACATCCGTACTCTTTACATTTGCTTTCAATACGAGCGGCTGTACTAACTGCATCTCCGAGGACATCATAACTGTGTCGGGCTGTTGAACCCATCTCGCCAAGATAGCCAAGACCAGTATTAATGCCAGCCCCCATACCCACTGGGGGTCTTCCTTCTTTGGTAATCTTATCATTAAATATCTCCACTGCTTTTAACATATCCAATCCACATTGTACCGCCGTTCTAGGATGATGTGGATCTTCAATTGGTGCATTGTGTATGTGCATACTTGCGTCACCAATATACTTAATAACCATACCGTCTGCATCTAGTATGGGCTGTGTAATAGCGTCCATGTAGCCATTCATAATTTTAGTTAGGCCTTTTACATCATCACCAAATGATTCACCTAGTGGAGTAAAGCCTCTTAGGTCTGAGAAACAAATTGAAACTTCTTTCTTCATACCGTCTTTGATTAGTTCAGGATTTTCTTGTAGTAGTCTTACTACTGTTGGTGATGCATATCCAGCGAACTGTTTCTTAATTGCTTGTTTTTGGAAATACTCGTTTACAAATCGGTTAAACACTGCATGAAAGCCAACAAATGTACTTACTAGTAGTACCCAACTAACGTCCCATAGCTGTAACTGCCCTTTAAACAGCGTGTAAGCACCGTACAAGCACGTTGCATATATCACAAGTAGCAATGCTCCAACTACATAATACGGTGCAAAAACAGCAGCAATTATAAGAATAACACCAATTGCAATAGATGCAATGTACTCTACAAATGTAGCATAATCAAAACGTACAATGTTATCTCCACTAATAATAGTTTGGAGAGCTGTTGCTCCTGCAACATGACTATACATTTCTCCTTTTGGAGTACCAATCACACCTCCTAGTCCTTCTGCTGTTATACCAATAATAACAGTTTTTCCTGCTAGACTAGAGTAGTCTTCATTTGCAGCACTAAGTGTGCTAAACTCTTTATTCCAACGCAACCAAATTCTAGCATTTGGGTCTGTTTTAATAGTTGCATACGCAGGAACTCGTAACGCAATAATTCCGCCTGGTCCTGTTTTAACTTGATAACTAGGATCTCCAACAGCAACTCTAATAGTTTCTAATGCAATTGCAGGATATACTTCTTCTCCTACTCTCATCAACAATGGCATACGTCTTACAACACCATCGATCTCTGGAGCAGTATTAATAACACCAACACCAGCAGCAACATCGCCTAACTCAGGTATAGGTCCAAGCATGCCTGGCCACTCAAATAACCAAGGAAACGGATCTCCTATTTTAGCAACACCTCTTGGCACTGCATTTTTGTTTGTTTGAGTTGTTCCTACTTGTGCAATAACAACACCGTTGTCTTTAAGTGCAAAAACTAAATCGTTGTCGCCTTGCAATCTATCTGACTCAGAAAACAGTATTGGCATTACAATAATACCAGCGCCTGCTTCTCGCAATTTGTAAATAATATCTGCTAGTACATCACGCTTCCAAGGCCACTGTCCGTATTGCTGTATAGACGCTTCGTCTATTTCTAGTATTGCAACATCTTGAGATTGTTCTGGAGTGTCGTACTGTTGTATAAGATCAAATGACTTCAGTCGCATTGTTTCTTTAACAAAAGGATCATTAAATCCTAAAATGCTAATAACAGCCAATGTAATTACTGCTGTGAACCAATGTGTAATATATTTGCCCATACTGTATTTATTAATGATCGTACACGTTAGGACCGTCTTGTACTTTTACAGGCTTACAATATGCTGTAAGTCTATGTTCTTCTGGTACTAGATAACTGTGGTCATAGTTTCCGTACTGTCTTGGTATACGTACAGCATAATATTGGCAAACATCAATGCTTCTAAAGTACATAGGACTAGGTTGTTGCTTGCCTGCTATTAATACTACTAACATAAATGCATGTATCAATTATATCATTCCTTTTGCTTTTGCTATAAAATACACAATGCCAAACAGTATTGCACAACCTGCTAACATTAGTGCAATAATTGCTACTCCGTTTACAAATGCTTGTCTAGCTTCTGCTGCTGCATATACTTGTTTCTGTCGGTCAGCACGTATCTTACGTTGCATCTCTTTTAGTTCGTCCCAGGTGCCAAAGCCAAAACGCATGTTTAGCATTTGCTGTAGTTCTAGTTGCATCTCCAGAACTTTCTTTTCATGGATTAATAGATTCAGTGCTTCTTCTTCGACTGACCCTGCAGCCAAAAGTTTTCTGAATATAGGAGGGTTCTTTTGCATCTCCTTTCCTTTACGGAAGTCAGATACTGCACTGTACCATTTGCCCATTTGCCCCATGCAGTTTTCAAAATCTTGACCTGCGTGTACAAATTTCTTAATCGTATTAAATGCCGTGGTGGCTGCTGCTACTGCTGTAAACGGATCTATCATTGTCGCTCCTTCCGTCTGTTCAGCTGTATTTATGTGTTTCTTTTAGGTTTGGGGGATCTCTTCTTGCTACGTTTTTTAATTATCTGTAGTGTTGATAAATGTTTATCTTCTTCGTGCTGACGCAATAACTTTTCTATATGTTTTTGAAATTCTTTGTCAGTCATTTAGTATTGAGTAACAGTAACCGCACATCCACCTAATGTAACACAACTTCCAGTTAGACTGTAAGTTTGTGCATTTGCTGAATTTTGTGTAGTTGATATATTGTATCCGCCACCGTTGTTAGTAAGGTCTAGTGTAAGACTGTGTGCGCCGTACATACCGCCACGTTGTACACCTGTCACTGTATGATCATCTCCAGTTAATACTATGTCTGCAAAGTGTGTTGCTGTATTTCTTTGTTCAAGAGTAACACTATTGTCATTGCCGTCTATCTCAACAAACCCCATCTTCTTACCATCAGCATATTGTAAATGGCTTAAGAAGTTTCTATCGCCGTCTATGATATGTGCCATGTGATGATCTGAACTTGTTCCATTACTGTTTACTTGAGATGTAATAACATTATTATCATCGCCTAGTACGGTTATGTACTGTTCAAATTCGCCACTGTCATTACCATCAATTGACCCATCTATCTTCTTGCCTTGTCGTGCGTCTATTGTATTGTTATTACCAACTATAGTGCCTCTCATAAAACTGTTGTCAGCACTACCACCTTGGTATGTAGTTATAGTATTAGAATTTCCGTAAACGTATCCTTGAACAACCATATCATCGCCCTGTTGGGTAAATGTCATAGTATTATTATTTCCAGTAAGAGGTACTGTACTATTAGGCACTCCTCCAATATAATTGTTTTCACCTGACTGTGTAACATCTAACTCAAAGTTGTTGCCAACTTGATCCATGTATATGTCATTAGCCATACAGGTTTGTGCTGAAAAGTACAGTAACATAACTAGTATACCTAGGTGTGTTCCGGTTATTTTATTTTTGAATGATATCAATTTCGTTGCTCCCGTCACCTAGTTGAAATTCTCTAAATTCAAAATCTGATTGTTGTAGATTAATGTTATAACCATTTTGTTGATCTAATAATAGTTCAACTGTCATGCCTGTGCCACTGTCTCTTTTAAATAACCAACTTGGTGCTTGGTTGTAAATTTCAATTCCTGTTACTGGATCTTTTCCGTAAGTAAGTTTTCCAGACTTTTGATTCAATGCTCCACTTAACACCATTGCTAACATTTCGTTAAGTTGATCAAGTACGTTTGCTAAAAAGTTTTGATCTAAATAGTTCATGTCTAAGCCTGTTTGCCAAATGTCTGTAGTTTGTTCATCTAGATAGTTAATATCCAATCCGTCAAATTCTAAATAATCAAATCCTAAAAAGTCTGCTAAGTCTTTGGCTCTTTCTATTTCTAGTTCTAGTTTAAGTGCTTTGGGCTTACGTATGATTAACAAGTTATCTATCAATCGTTCATTAATGTCAATAATAATCGGCTTCAAAGGGTTACTCTTAGGTGTGTCTACAACAGTTGCTTGGAACGCTTGATTAAGTATTACCGTGCCAATGTCTGATGTTACTTCAATTTCGCCTACCACGCATATACGCTTTACTCCAATTGCAGAACAACTTGGAAGTAAGACAATAGTTGAAGAACCAGTTTCGTCTACTGTCATAGTAAAGTCTGTTCCACGAACACCAATACTAGCTGTTGGTGTTGAAATCTTTATGTCTTGCCTGCTGTTTTTAGCAATTTGTCCTGAGGCGTAACGTATAGTTCCGAATGATGCTTTTAATGCTAGTTTACCTGTTGAAGTAGCTGGGTCATACACAAACTCATCAATTATTAGTTTACTGTTTTGTGTTACATCAACTCGAGTTTCATCTAGAAACTGAATAGCAGTCTTACCTTGGCCTGTCTTAATAGTGTCATAACTTACTACATCACTACCTTTTTGTGCTTTCAGTGATTCACCAGCTTTTCTCTCAATAACAGTGTTACCAACTTGTTGAGTCACTGCACCAATACTATCAGATGCGGCCCTCGCTGGAGAGATCATAATTATACATAAGAAAAGCCAACGGAAAAACATCAGTCAGTCTGCGTAATGTCTACAGTTGCATCGTTGCCAACAGTTGTTAAGTTAATAGTTTTATCTTCAACACCTGATTGCGTAATGTTTACTATGCTACCGCCACCCTTCTGATTAAAAATTAAACTATGTCCGTTAATATCGCCAGCGCCTGACTGTGTAACGTTTACAGTATTAGCAACTCCACTTTCTACTGAAGATGCAGTGCTTGTAGTACCACCTATTCCTACTCCAGTAAGTGCAGTTGAACCATCGTTGCTTAAATCGTAATCCATGTCGCCGTTTGCAGCTTCAAGGATAAAGATAAAAGTATCTTGGTTACTTGCGTTCGCAATATCAATAGTACCTACAAAGTTAGCAGCATCGCTATTATCACCAATGGTTGCTGTTAGGTCAACTGAACTACCAGTTACATCAATACTTAAACTTACAGTTTCACAGTTGGTTCCACCAGTGCTATCACAGTCCAAATCAACTGTGTTGCTGTTACCAACTAGATTAATGTTACCCGTATATGTATTACCATTGATCTGAGTTTTGATTATATTAGTATCTCCTTGTTGTACCACGGAGAAGGTCATGTTGTTTCCTGTAAGGATCACTCCTTGTGTAGTTGTACCAAGTATGTTATTAGTACCATCTTGTGTTACGTCTAGATCTAGATCGTTACCTGACTGTTGAATGTATATGTCATTCGCGAACACCGGCAGAGTTCCTAATCCAAAACCAAACATTAAAAGACTACTTGCTACTAGGGTCTTTATTTTCATTTTCGCTCCCTTGTCCAATCATAGTGGACAATTGTTTAATTTTCGGGTCATCATGCCAACACATGTCATCTTTATTACAATAGTAATCTGTTACGCCTGGAAATGCTAGTTTAAATTCCGGTTCTGGTAATTTAATTATTGCATCACTGCGTTGATCTACTGTAGGTTTTGATGTCGGTATTGTCATCTCTACTTCTACGTTCTCTTTCACGAAGTCCCAAAGTTTTTGTTTTCTTCCTTTGTTAATCAATTCGACTATTGCAGCTTCTATCGCTGTTCTAACTGCATAATTAGTCGGTTCATTTACTGCTGCGCCTACTTCTACTTCTATTGCCTTAGTGCCCATGTCTAAGAAACGAAATACATCGCCTCCACTACTATAACTTGCGATCTTTTTCTCAGTTGCAACAGTTAAAAGTATCTCTCCTGTTTGCGTACTAATAAGTCGCATTGCTACCGTGACTTGGTCTGTTCTATAACTAGTTTGCCCGCCTATGCCAAAGTATCTAGCACCTGCGCCACCGCTTTCAATATTAGAATCATACCCAACTACTGCACCTTCTAATAACAAACCTGCAAACGTCATCGGCTTAAGATCTGTAGGATTTGTTTCATAAACTTCTCTAGTACTTCTTATCAATTGTCTTTCTTTTACTAGATTATCTAACCCTACACGCTCTACTACCGTAAACCAAGTTCCTCCGCCTACTTCTTTCAAAGCATTAATAACCCAAACTTCTGATCCCTGTGTAACCGCACTGCTAAGTTGGCTAAAAGAATCGTTTGCTTTACGTTGCCCTGTTTTATCTATAAAACTATAAACGGCTATAGTGATCTTCGGCCCATTAATTGGTGGAACCGTGTCAAGAACACTTTGGTACGGGCTAACTGCTGCAACGGGTGCAGACCAGTCTTGTTTAGTATAGGTTGCAGCACAACCTTGTAATGCTATGCCAAACAATAGTACCAATATATTTTTAAACATAACATTCTTGATCAAAATCCAAATCCTTGTAGTGGTACCGTTATGGTTGTAACACTGCCGTCTTCTTCAGTAATTGTAATAGAGATAGTATCAGCTGATACATCCTTGAGCCAGTATATAGTGGCCCCTTCTATTTCGGCAGTGCCAGATAATGCACCATTGTCAGCGAACATATTATCAACCATCTGCTTGGATAATTGTGCATATATTCTTGACTCAACGTTGTTAAGAAACTTAGCCAAGTTAGTTGACTCTTCTTCTCTTTTCGCTTTGGCGGCATCAGCTGCGGCTTTTTCCTTAATATCTTGTTTACGTGTGAACTGTAACTGTTCAATACTAAGTACATGGCTCGAATAACCTAGACCACTAAAGGAGGGATTCTTAAATGTGAAGACTTCGTCACCGCCATGTGCGGCAGATGATGTCGCTAACACACCTAACAGAAATATTTTAAATATACCTTGTTTCATAAATCGCTCCTGCAGTTATTAGGAAATACATCAGTATTTAACCGAAGTATTTCATTTCTTTCTAACTACATACATATTTATCTTTTCTGGTGTAAAAATATTTACACCCAGCCCTTATAACTCAACATTTTTTTAAGTTACGTGTCGTAACAAATAAATACTAGTAGCAAAGGAATAAACATGTCTTATCAGAACGAACAAGACGCCATTTGGAACATGCTAGAAGAGCATTTCCCCGCAGCAAACGACAATGGCGCACCAAGCACACTAACAGCTGAAATGGAATTATTTGAAACTAGTCGCTTAATACAAGCTCTTGATTACCATGACTGGAATCAATCTAGAGCAGCTAAAGAATTAGGTATCGGTAGAACTAATTTAATTGCTAAAATAAAAAAATATAATTTAGTACGTGTATGTTAGCTATTCTTGAGGACGGCTTGTAGTCTCAATATGTGTTTGAGGATAAATGTTCCTATACTCGCCACTAATTGGATACGCTGTACTTGAGTGTAATCTTAGCCCGCCTTTATTAAGCGAAGCATTATCAGTAAAGAAGATTAATGTATAAGGATTTTTCGTTAAATCAATCATTAAGATACCTACATCTTCTACTTTAACATTAATATAATTTTCTAAGTTTGCTACAGCATAACGCTGTTTTGCTTGACCGGTATTGCCCATCATAATTGCATCAACTATTGGGCCTGCTGCATTTGGTAACGCTGGAAAGATTTCTTTCATTACAGGAGTAAGTAGCTGTTTCATCTTTTGCTTAGACTCTGGTGGTATAGCTGAGGCTAATTTAATTAATCCTGCAATACTAATTCCTGTACCTGATTCAACTTTTTGTTCTTTAATTTCAACATCGAATGTTTTCTTAAAAAAGTTTGCAGCTGGAACATAGTTTGATGTAGGTTTAACTTGTTGATCATGGAAACGTCCTGCTCCACCTTCTCTAGTTTTTACTTCAACACTGCCAACGCCTTCAATATTTAAATCACCTTTGCCTGCTTTGCCAATCTTCTTACTAAACACTGAAAGTAGGAACTCACCTTTACCTTGCCCTAAGAACGAGATCTGAGCAAGATCGTCTGTCATTTCTTTAATAGCAGGGTTAGCGTTATATCCAACAATAATATCTTCAACAGTGTGGGCGCCTGGTGTTACAAGTTTTTTAACATCAACTAACTGATCATTCTTCCAAGCAGTTAACATTGCTTGTTTATCTTTAGGATCAGCTTCTAAACTCATAAAGTATTTTGCTAAGAGCTTTTGTGCTTTGTTTACTTCAGCATCAGCAATTGTTGCCAGCGACTGTTTAACCATTTCTACACGACTACCAGCACCAATGCTTTGCAGCAGTTCTTCAATTTCTTGTAAGACTTTTTGTGTTTGTGGATCAGTAGGAAGTTCTTTAATCTTACTTGCCAAGCTGGATTTAAGATTTTCAAGATCTGGACTATCTCGCAGATCTTCGCTATCAGTAACTTCAATTAAAAATTCAAATGCTCTCATACTATTATTTATCCTAGTTTTGGAAATAACATATCTGTGCAAAACTTGTCTACATCAGCTTCGTTAAGACCTAGGCTTTTCATAGTACGTGGTGTGTGGGGATTTTGTTGCTGGTTGTGACAATAATAGTTTTGGCATCCTGCTGTAATGGCTGGATCTGCATAGCCTGTAAACTCTTTAATTTCAGAAAAATATGCACGTAGGTTATCTAATGCTAGATCAACAATTGCAGTTGCTTCTTCTTCACTAGCAACGTTACCAGCAGCGATCATACTGTCAGTAAAAATATTTGTAGCCCATTCAGGCAATGCACGTTTTTTGCTAGGAATAAATTCTGCTACTGCTTCTTTGTAGCCTTCTATCATAGGATGGTCATCACCGCCACTACTAGCACTAAAGTCATGGAATGCACCAGTCATCTTACGCTTACCTGAAATAACATCAAAGCCGTATATAGGACCGTCATTAGTTAGTACAGGAAACACACATACATGCATCATCCACAAGCCTTTAGACTCACGAGCATCTACTACATCAATATGCGCTCTACGCACATGATCGTTTTTCCAAACTCTGTTAACCCAAGTGTCGTTGTTAAAGTGTGCTAATCCTGGCTCGTCAAACTCTACAGCGTTCTCATTAAATATATTAATAATTTCATTCTTACAATCGATTAAACGATCCCAAATTACACTTTCACTCACCCTTTTTATGCTCCATCAATTCTTTGAATAGTTCAGTGGCAAAATCAAAACATACCTTAGCTTCGTCTGCCATGTTGTCGTTACATTTAGCTCTAATCTTTTCTTTATAATCGTTAATGTCACAATCAAATTTATACATGTTGCCTTCACCTGGTACACGTTTAGCAATCATTTGACCGCCACTCAGGTCGCCCATGTGTCTAACATAGATGTGTGCCATAAGTCTATTTGGATCATTCATGATCTCTTTTAGATACATCACATACTTGTGAGTTGTTTTAAGTGTTGGAGGACGATCTTCGTGTTTCCAAAGCTCTAAGAAGTCTGCCATAATAGCTTTAGACCTTATTAGTTGTGGTACATCGTCAAACAAACTATGTTGTTGGCCCATAAGTTCTAATAGCTCGTATGCTGGAAATTGATTCCACAAATACAATGCATAAAACTCAGGTTCAATGTTTCCACCGAACATAACTTTTACAAATTCTTGTCGTTCAGCGTTAGTGTGATTTTCTTTTGTTAGTTCTTTTAAGCTCATTTGGCACCTCAGTATTAATTATAACAGTAGTTATCTTATTGTTCTTCTATAGTAACTCTAAGTGGAGATCCAAATTTTCTAGCAATTTTAGTTGATTGCAATGCTCTTTCTTCTGCAATTTCAAACGGATATGGTCCCATAGCAGCAGCACCAAAATTGTGTATTTCTAGTGTTTTCTTTTTTGCTTGTTCTTTTTCCATTTTAAATACACTAAGAAGAATATCAATTACTAATTCCATAGGTGTTACATCATCGTTAAGGAATACTACGGTCCACAATCGAGGCATCTCTACATCAATTTCAACTCGTTCATCAATAATTGCGTCTGTCTTATTACTCATTATTTCCCTCTCTTAACACTCTTAAAAGCGGGGGAGGTATTTCACTCCCCCTAGACACGATGTTACTTGCCTTCGATAGTAAGACCATCTTTGATCTTAATTGTTTTAGGTTTTAATGCTTCTGGAACTTCACGCTTTAGGTGTACATTAAGCATACCTAGTTCTAGTGTTGCGCCTTCAACATTAACATGGTCAGCAAGTGTAAACTCTCTGCGGAAGTTACGTCCGCCGATACCCTTGTGTAGGTAGTTTACATCTTCGTCTCCTTTCGGAGCAGTTCCTTCAATCTTTAGTTGATCACCATCTTTGGTAATCTCAAGATTGTCCATACTAAAGCCAGCCACAGCGACTGAGATCATATACTCGTCTTCGTTGACTTGTGCGATGTTGTATGGAGGGTAACCATTTCCATTTGGACTATTTGCAAAGCCTCTTTCGAGTTCATTGAATAGTCTGTCAAAGCCGATTGTAGCTCTGTGGAATTGTGGTAGGTCTAGAGTTGTTATTCTTGTCATAGTTTTCTCCTTTATTAAGCAAGATTAAATTTAGGATCCTTTCGGCATCCCGTTAAATGTACTCCGGTTCGTCCTTTGTACACATTTATTTATCATTTGACGCATACACACTATTAAATTGTTGAGTACAACGTACAAATGTTGTGCAACGCATAAGGTGTTTTAACCTTAATGCACCTGCGTATGTGCAAGTACTACGCAATCCGCCTAGTAAATCTTGCACTGTACGTGCTACTTCTCCCCTGAAAGGAACAAGTATTTCACGTCCTTCTGATGAACGATAGTCTTTAAGTCCACCAAAATGCTTTGTGTTTGCTGCATCACTACTCATACCGTAGAACTGCACAAACTGCTTTTCTTCAATTTTTAGTTTAATTTCGCCGACATCTGTATCACCAACCATATATCCTGAGGGCAAAACTTCATTGGTTTGATAGCGTTTGGTAATTACTTCACCACCGCCTTCGTCGTGTCCTGCCAGCATACCGCCAAGCATCACAAAGTCTGCTCCGCCTGCAAATGCTTTGGCTACATCACCAGGACAAGTACAACCTCCATCAGCAATAATATGGCCTCCGAGACCGTGAGCAGCATCAGCACATTCAATAACTGCTGAGAGTTGAGGATACCCAACACCTGTTTGTATACGTGTTGTGCATACACTACCAGGGCCAATGCCCACTTTAACAATATCTGCTCCAGCAAGAATAAGTTCCTCCGTCATTTCGCCTGTAACTACATTACCTGCTATAATTACAATGTCTGGATATTGTGTTCTAAACTCTGCAACAACATCTCTAAAGCGACTACTATAACCGTTTGCTACATCAATACAAACATACTTCAATCGATCGTTAACTTGTTCGTATACCATTCTAAATTTTTTATGATCGTCATCTGTAATACCAATGCTCATAGCAACATATTCTGTCCTTGCAGGATCATGTGATCTGTCATCTTGATCAAAGTAATCTACAAGTTCCTTGATACTATATGTTTTAACCAAGCAAGTAAAAATCCCGCCTTCTGCAAGTTTGTCTGCCATTTCAAATGTACCAACACCATCCATGTTACTTGCCATAATAGGTATGCCACGATAATGTCTATGCATTGGACGTGGTCCTTTGTAGTTACGGAAAGTGAACCCACGTTCTAGATCTACATCCTTGCGTGAACCTAGTGTGCTACGTTTAGGACGTATCAATACATCCTTATAATCTAACTTCATATCTTCTTCGATCCGCATTAATTTACTCCTTAATGTTGATTTGCATAAGGCTGTATAAACTTGCCTTCAATAGTCGAACTTGATCTCAACGTTCGAAGTACATTTTGTACACCAACTGCTTGATTCCATGCATCTTCTAATGCGTGGTGAGCTAACACAGGCGGACGGTGTGGATTGATTCCTATGTCAAATAGTGTACGTGTATCACGCACTTGCCAAAAATTCCAAGGACACATCTTTTCTAGTTTTTGAAAAATATGTTCACAAATAACAACATCAAAACTAGCACCGTGACTCCATACACGTTTAGCACCCCAACAAAATTTATAAAGTTGATTCATTGCATCTGCAATAGGAATACGGTTGTCTGTACTAAATGCTTCGTCTTGTGCTGCTTTGCTTTGTTGAGCCCACCAATCAATTGTGGACTGCGTTGTAGTTAATCCTAGTGCATCACAGCTATCAATATCTACTTTTACATAAAATTTATCTGCTGTCTTTTGCCTTACATCGTCACCAAACGGATCGAACTTAACGGCCCCAATTGTTAGTACCGTTGCCGTTGGAAGTACATCCAGCGTTTCTAAATCGATCATAATGTCTGTTTTCATGTGTGTGCCTTTCTAATTTATATAGTTTATTATAACAGGGAGTTATAGACATGTCAACCTTTAAGTTGAAACTATTTGCGTCTTGGTTGCTTTTGTGGTCCTAGATCAAGTTCACGTTCTTTTCTTTTCCAACGTGCCTTTGCCGCCGCTTTAGCGATCTTACGTTTTTCACTAGGCTTAGTGTAGTGCTGACGTTCACGGATTTCATTAAACAATCCGTCACGTTCAATTTTTTTCTTTAACCTACGGAGAGCCTTATTGACATCTTCACCGTCTCTTACAGTTACCGCCAAGCCCTCTGGATCAGGTGTAAACTGTCTCTTAGGTTTTTGAAATCTATCTCTGTTAGTATTAGTATGATGGTGTTTTGTGGTTCTATTATATGCCATAAGTGTTTATTGCTATCTCCAGTATGTTGTTAATTTGTTCGATATTCATAATCTCATTTTTGTTTGCTAATTGCAAACCAGTTTGTCCAAAATAGTAGCTGTTCTGCTGTGCCAGTAAATATCCAAACATTGTTTGATCTTGTGAATGTGCATTACTTATAATTATACTACTTTTATGTTTTTTGTCAACCACCCATTCACACTCTTGGCCGCTTTTGGCAACATAAATTATAATGTTTGGAAGAGAGTCGATGTTAGATAATACATCAGATATTAGTTGGGATTGTTCTGGAGCTAGATCGTATGTAAGTATTCTTAATGCGTCTAACTGTATATCATCCGGTGGCGTAATGATATTAATTGTGTTATTCATTTGCTACTGCTTTTACTCGTTGCCAAATTGAAGTTTCGGATTGCTCTGCATTCTGTATATATCCTAAACTTCTTTCTCTATTGTTTTCTTGACTTGAGTTGAACCTTCCTTTTCGATCCAACTTAAAGACTTCTTTTTTTTTAATTCTTCTTGTAACTCAGGAATAATTTGGTAATCTGGTTCAGCTTCTAAATACTTTTTCCACGGTAGTTCTTTTATTCTACCAAGGGTATGATTAATTCTGCTTGTCTTTAATTTGTTCTTTTGTGGATCTTCGGCTTTCCACTTTTTCATAGCTTCAGCTTCTTGGCTGTCTACACCTTCAAATACACTATCGTCATCTTCATCATCATCTACTTCTTCTGCAACTGCTGCCTCTGCGGCATCAACCATTTTATTCCATTTCTCAAGATCATCTTCTTCAATCATCTCTTTAGATAAAGTTGCAAAGTCAGGTGGAACATTATCAGCAATTAATTGAGCTCTTGCTTGTTCTTGACGTTTAGTTGTCCACGCTTCATTTTCTTCTAGTGCTTCAGTATGCTTACGTTCTATGTTTTCTTGATGTGCTTCTTCCCATTCTTCGTCCGTAAAAGGTGGAGTGGGCAAGATTGGATTTGGGTCTGGATCTGACTTTGGGGGCAACGTGCCACCTTTTTGGTCACGTCTCCATTCAAACGTATATTGACTTGCAATTAGTAATAGTACAGCAAGTGGATCAAACACAAAGATAATAATAATTATTACCCACTTCACTGCTTCTTCTAACATGGAGTTGTCAGCATTTTCACCGTAAACAAATTCAGCAATATATTTAATAGGTCCTACTTCTGCTTCTAGTTTACGATACTCGCCTTCTAGTGCAAACTTCTCGTCTATAAGATCATCAATTTCTGCGTTAGCTGTTTTAATACGAACGTTTTGTTCATCTACTTGTGAATCAATATCGTCTGCTTTATCAGTGTTACCAAGCTGACTGCGTAATCTCTCAATAAGTTTGTTTGACTGTGCAATCTGTTTGTCAGCGTTATCACGCAACCGTGCTATTTCTGTACGTGCGGCTTGTACTGTTGCTGAGTTAGCAGATTCTTGTATCTTAACTAACCATTCTGCACGTTCTGCTTGTTTAGCTTTTTTCCAATCACCAATCTTCTCAGCAGTCTTTTTACCAAACACACCATCAGCACTTGCACCAATCATTTGTTGTGCTTTTTTAATTTCGTTGTTGTCTACATAGCCTTGCAGGATTTGTAATTCCTTGTCAATCTTGTCTAGCTCTGTTTGAAATAATGCTGTTACGTTAGCAATAATTGTGTTTTGTTCTGCAATAGCAGGTTTAATTCTATCGTATGCTGATTCAATACGTTCTTGTTCTTTATCAATTTGTGACTGTACATTAGCATCATTACCTGTACCGCTAGTTTGTAACGATGCAATCTTTTGTTCTGCACGTTCAACTACGTCTTGCTGACGTGTAATTTCGCTTTCTAGACGTTCTACTTGTGCAACACTTTCTTGTCCTGCACTAGTTTGTTCGATGTGTGCTTTAGATAAAAATCCAAAGATTCCCATAGAAGTAATAAACATAAGGACCAATACTGCAATAGACAAGTATCCTTTTAACCACCAGCGAGCCTGCTGCCAATACTTGTGCAACCAAACTGCTGTTACTAGTTTACCTACTTCTAATGCGGTGCCCATGATTATAATAGGTACTGCCGCTGCCGCAAAGATGGCAACTAAACCTGCTACAGAGTAGTAGATTGCAATAGCACTGATAGTCAGAGCTGTTAAAAGTGTTAAAATTCCTAATATCATATATACTATTTACCAGAATACCATGACCAATCTGCGCTACTATTATTATAGCAACCAGTAACTGTCATAGTTTGTTGTTTATTGTATGCAATAGCAGTTAAATGCAACCTTCTGCAATACCCAGACCCTGTAGGCCAAGTCATAACTGGAGTTGAGATACCACTTGCATCAAATACATTCCAACGAACACTGTCGCCAGTTTCTGCATAAAGTAATGCATGTGTTACGCTACTCATATATGCTTCTCGTTGTGTTGGATCTAATTTTTTAAACCAACCAAAGGACCATTCCAACATCCTTGTGGTTCCTTGATTAGATGAATAATCAAAAAACTTTGGATTAGTAAAATCTGCTGAAACTGCCGGACTGCTAATTAAGAGCAGTATTGACAATTTCCCAACTGCCATCAGGCTTTTGACAGCTAACACCTTTTCTTTGAACATTATATCCTCCTACGAGCATCCAGTAATTAAATTCACCACAGTTTGGAGCCATACCAGATTTAACCTGGAACAGCCTTTTTATGTCATCGTCTGTACACTCTACGTGAGTTCGACTGTCAACAGTCTCTCCGTTCTGTATCATGATGTCCTGTGATGTATGACAATATTGCGGCTTCTCAGCAATAACATGTGGCTTAGATGCACACCCTGTCATTGCAGCCAGCCCAGCTAACAGCAAAGCTAGTCTAAGCATTTTATTGTACCTTTGCTTCAGCAATAAGTCGATCAAATGTTTCTAGTGGCATCTTAATTCGAACATACGTATGCACACGACTAGTTGCTGCTAGTTCGTATGAGTATTTCTTAACTTCAAGATGTTCACGGATAGTTGTATCCTTAACCATATGTTCGACATATGTTCTGTCTTTACGTGTGTCGTTTTGGATATCAACTGTAGTTGAACTGTTTACAGTTCCGTTAATACGTTCTGCAAAACCTTTTACAGCAAATGCATACGCTTGTGCTTCTGATGCTTGTTCAAATTTGCTTTCGCCCATTCCACATGCATAAGCATACTTGTCTTTCCAGAACAAGAAACCTTCTGAACCAATTTGTTCACAATCCATATACCAACTTGGATTAGCTTTAGTTTCTCGAATATCAATTGTCTTCATTGAACTACATGCACCTAATCCTAGAATCAGTGTACCTACAGTTAATGCCTTTAATGTTGCCTTCGTTTTCATAACATGCCTCTCTGTGTGTGTTAATGTTCTTTTAGTATAGTATAGTTTGCGCTAGTTGTCAAGTCTTTTTAGGTTGTTTTGGATACTTTTCTTTCCAAAACTGTAGTATTGCACCATCTCGGGTGTACCATATAAAACGATTAGGAACTATCCTTAGATGCCAAGGGTAAGGACGACTCTTCATGTCCGTCCAACTTTCTGTTCTTTGTTGGCACCAAGGCCATATGCTAGATCCAATCCTTGTAAGACCAACACAGGCGGGGTACTTTGAATTTTTATGTAATTCATCTAAGATGCTGCTTTGGGTCAATAATTTATCTTTGCACGTAAAATATGTGAAGTCCAATTCGTCCTACTAGCAACATGTCATCATTCCATTTAGGATCAACATAAGTTGCATGATAGTGTGTGGCGCCTTCTGCAATGCCACGTAGGTAGTCGTTTTCTAACATTCGATATGCTATAGTTTGTGCCTTGTTCCAAGAATCGCCCGATGCAGGTTCGTCAGCTTTGCCATCACAGAACCAACTGAACTGACACTTGTTACGGATTGGAATATACTTCCTTTCAGAATCATGTAATTCTGGAAATTGTTTTGTTTTCCAACTCTCTTTCATTTTTGCTTGTTTGATAACATCGCAAACAGTGTTTGGGTAAACTGTACTTTCTACCCTGTTTAGTACTACGTCTGATACTGCTGCCATTCCAGCCAAGTTATCACTTCTTGATTCATAATATATATTAAGAGCAAGACAGTACGCTTCTGGGTGTTGCTTTTCTGTAAACAGCTCTTGCTCAATCTCTTTAGAATTAGTGCTATCCATTTGTGTTGATGCAACTAATACAGTGGTTTTAAACATAACAGAAATTGCAATAATTCCAGCGATAGTTTTAGTAAGTTTTTTCATTTAATTCTCTCCGTGTTCTATTTAGACTATGTTTTGACAATATTATCTACGCATACTGCTAATTTCTTTAGCTTGGTCAGTTCCACGCATAACAGGAACTGCATTACTCTTATGCATTGTTGCAATGCCAACAATAAGGTTACCGGTATACTTGGGCGTTTCTTTTTTAAACGCATTGTAGGTGCCAGAATCTAAACTTGGAATATCATTAGTACTTGAATTCGGACGTGAAAACACAGCTGAAGGTTTATATTCTTGTGGTTTCCTTTGTGTCTTTGGCTTGTACTGTCCGCGAGTGTAAAGAACATAATCGTCAAACGACAGTGTTTCACTACGGATTGATTTTAAGAATTTATTATGCTTACGATGTGCTACTGTAAGTTTTTCAATTTGTGATTTCGTAAGAGGTTTTTTCTTACGTACTTTTGTGTTTAATGTGGAAAGGCCACGTGCAAGATGCATAGTCATTATGCTGCTCCTTCAATAAAGTCATCTGAACAAGCATACTCCCAACGTTCTGCTATTGCTCTAGTATGTTTACACTTACCATGCATTGTCATTCCAATACAGTTACAAGTGAATCCTTTTGGAGTAAACTCAATAGTGTACTCGTTTGTGCCGCTGCCTTGGACTGCGTACTCTGTTCCTACTGCCCAATGCTTAGACATATCAAAGAAGTCTACTTTGAGATATCTTGGTCCGTATTTGCCTTTTTGTGCCATATTGTGTGCCTCATTAAGTTATTAACTTAGTATTATAATAGCACTACTTGAACAAAAAGTCAAGAAAAAAGGTGCCAAAATGTTGGAAATTGGCACCTTTTGGAGTAATTTAAGCTAACTTAGAAGTTAACGTTAAACGATACAACTGCTTCTCTGTCAGTTCTATTAAAGTCTGTGTCCATTTGCTGTAACACTGCTACATTTACTGTAGTAGTAGAAGTTACACCATATGAAAGACCAACTTGTGCAAATGCATCTGCTTCATCAAAATCCATAAAGTCGCCTTTAGAAGATTTCCAATCATAGCCTACTTCAGCATATGGAGTTACAATACCCATATCAAATGCTGCGCCAACAACTGGACTAAATCTTAACTCGTCTTTAGTTGTTGAATCACCAGTTGTGTAGTGAAGCTCTGGAGTAGCATAAAACGATACTCTAGATGGTTCTAACTCGTCTTGTGTAGTAGTAAAAGTTTTACCAACTGTTAAACGATAATCTTCAACAGCATCGTTGTCGATAAATTCAAGACCTACTGTTGCTGTACCAAAGTCGTGAGCTACGCCAAAAACGTTTGCTTCGTGACTAAAATCACTGTTTGCACCAGTACCTACTGAAAAGGTTGTGTTGTCTCTAGAAAGGTTAATGTTTACCCCTGTCTTGTCAAAATTATCAGCTTGTACTGCGGTTGCCATTAATGCAACTGCTGCTGCTGTTATTAGTATTTTATTCATGTGTTTACTTTTCCTTGTTCCTTAAAACTAAAAAAACAGTGGACATCATTGTCTACTGTACGGTTATTATCCAACATCGATCTATTTAATCGTATACAACTGTAGAGTTATATACTAACTAAACTTTCTCGTTGTTGATGTTCTTAATAAACTCAAACGTCTCTGTATGAGTTTTCAAAAAAGCTAAACAGTTTTCCGGAGCGGTTTCGCCATACGGATCATCGTCTAAGCCTTCGTTGTTAATGCCAGGTTCCTGCCACCACTGTTCTACTACGCCATCGTTAACGATAGCCATGTATCGCCAGCTACGTAAACCAAATCCCAAATGGTACTTTCCAATTAACATACCCATAAATCGGGTAAAGTCGCCGGAGCCATCTGGAATAACTTTAACACGTTCGATGCATTGATCTTTGGCCCATTTGTTCATAACAAATGCGTCATTGACACTCATGCAATAAATGTCGTCAATTCCCATTTCACAAATTTTGTTGTAGTTCTCTTCAAAACCTGGTAGCTGATACGTTGAGCAAGTAGGTGTAAATGCACCCGGCAAACTGAATAACACTACACGCTTACCTTTAAAGTAATCGTCTGTTGTCATGTCTTGCCAACGGTATGGGTTTGGTCCTTCAATTGTTTCGTCACGAACTCTTGTCTTAAAAGTAACGTGTGGAATTTTAAAGCCTGCAATCATTAAGTTCTTCCTTTATTGTCGTGCAAATTATTTACCCTGTACTCTAAACACTATAGTTAGATCTGAATACAAGTACTACGTTTCGGACAATTTTTCTTTGTCTTTATTTTCTCTGATATGCCATTTTAAACTGCACTCTGGTCCACAGAATATGTGTTGCCTTCCTGCTGTATAATACGGTGAAGTAAAGTATGCTTCGCCACATTCACTGCACTCATTCACTAGTCTTCATCATCGTCGTCCCACAACCTAGCAATACGCATTTCGTTTGTTAGACGTGCTATTTTAATCATGCTGCCTGGCCCGTCCCATAGCTCGTTCATCAGCTCATTTATTTCATCAAGTGGAATTGCTTCAATATGATTCTTCTTCCAACTGTTAGCAGTCTTAAAACATTTTTTATGAAAGTGTTCTAATAAGAACTCTACAATGCCTTGCGGAATTCGACTGTGTTCACTGAATGCAAATGTACCTTTAAATCCGTTAAGTGTTCCTGGATCGTTTATAGGTTGCTTTGCCCAATATGCGTTACGGTGTTCAGCTTCTGGAATTAAAAAGTTGTGCAATATATTCATAGTACGTGCCTTAGTTAAGTAATAATTAACTATTATACTACAAACTGTTAACGTTGTCAACCATATTGTAAGGATCAATGTCTAAATACTTGCCCCACTCACTGTAGTAATGACGCATACCAACTTCATCATGAATTGTTTCGTTCTCATGACGTCCGTGTAATACGTTTCTACGTTCAGTGCCTGGAGCCATTGCTACACCCTGTCCACTTACACCTAACAAGTCTTCGTGCAAGTTACGGCCAAACGGTCCCCATATAGTGTTGTGATGATCTATACGTTGCTTACGTTCTTCAGGTGTGTCTTTTAACAAGCCATATCCTCTAAACTCTATAAGCACACTGTTAGGTCCTAGTGGAGTAACACTATCACTACGGAAAGCACTTCCACGTAGGTTAAAGTTAAAGCCTGGAAACAAGTCTACCATGTACCACTGATTGGGTGGTAGGGTAGGAAAACTTAATGCTTCTCTATCTCCTGCTCCTTCGTATTGACCGTACTGTACTGTGAAACTACTTACGTTTACATGTCCGTTATCAAACGCAATGTTCTTACGTGCAAAGTATTCATCATTAAATCCTGTTACACGATTAAAGTAATGCATAAAGTCGTGATAGAATTCACTGTTAGTGTCGTGCCATAGTTTGTAGTTTGTTGGAATGATTGCTTTATGATAATGGAACACTTCTAGTTCTTCAGTGTCAATAGCACCAGCAATACAATCAAATGCTCCTGCGGTCCATTCTTCTACATTCATGCTTGGATTAGGATCTAGTGTTACCCATACCATGCCTCCGTGTTTTACTTCGCAGTATAGTTCTTCTACATCACTTAGTAATAATTCATAAGGGCTTGTATTACCTGCTACACCTTTGATACCTGGATTCATAAAAGCTCTAACTCGATCTCCATGATTTACTATAATTATATTTCGAAATGCAATCTGAGATGTTCTGTAATCACCTATTTCTTTTATTTCGCTTTTGTGTATAACAGGTACCCATACTTTAGCAAAGATATTTTTAATCTCTTCTTCGTATATTTTTTGACTAGAATATATTTCGCTACTTACTGCTTCTACTGGTGGTACTGACAACCAACTCTTGTGGTTACGTGGTGGCATAAACATTTCTCCTTTTACAATGTTATTTAATATATAATAACACCAAAAAAGAGAAAAGTCTAATTGTTTGTTCCTATAAGCTAATAGGTACTAGTTAACTGGCATGCGAGCAGGGATTCGAACCCCGACTAACGGTTTTGGAGACCGCTGTGCTACCATTAACACCACTCACATATAAATTTTATTCGTGTTCGCCGCCTTTGCCGCGACCGTACCCGCCAAAATATTCTGGCTTACGTTTTGCTGTTTCAAATGTTGCTACTGTAATTGCAATGGCTCCTAGTAATACTGTATGCGCAAACATACTAATAACACCTGCCCACATGCTACCTACAATTATAGCAAATGCAATACACCACATCCATGCTAACACTTGCATAATCATATGCCGTGTACTAAAGTCTGGAATGACACTCAGAGGATTCTTTTCGTGATCCATTACTACATTCCAACAGTTATATATCCATTCTCTCATCCTGAGGTCCTTTCTAATGTTTATATAAACTAAGTTAACACAGATATATTATAGTGTCAACCTTTTTAATATGAAGTGCAACTTTTCTGTTGCCAGGTAAGTTGCCAACCCCTACGTGCTTAGTTAGACTAAGCCGCTAATGCCATTCCTGGCGCTGTATTTGCGTTTGCATTTACAAAGTTTGTTCGCGGTAACGGCGCTTACATCCCGGTAACTCCACTAACTCTATTAAACACCAGTCGATCCTGTGTCGCCCCCATCAAAAATACATTCACAGTTTAATAGCAGAATGTATTTTTGGTGGAGGCGTCGGGTACTGCCCCCGAGTCCTGTATGCCGTTTGAATTGCTTCAACGTTACGATAGTATTTATAATATAACATCAAGCGAGCAACAAGTCAAGAAAAAAGGGCCGAAGCCCTTTTTCCCTATTCAAATCTTTATTAAAGAGATTGAATGTTCGACGCTTGAGGACCTTTCGGACCTTGTTCTAGTTCATACGAAACAGCTTGGTTCTCTGTTAAAGTCTTAAACCCTTCGCTTGAAATAGCTGAGAAATGTGCGAACACATCTTTTGAGCCATCGTCTGGTGTAATGAAGCCATAACCTTTCTCTGCATTAAACCATTTTACTTTTCCTGTTGTCATTTTATTTCCTTTTGTTATGCGGCTTGTCTATCTACTACTTTGTCTTTTACGACAGACGCAGTTCTATTCTTGCCAGTTTCAGGTCGGATAGGTTCCAACCATGTGTCAGCAATGTAGGCTTTCGGTGCATCTCCAAACATGTTACTTAATCCATGTTCTGCGGATATCCACCAGTAATGATCTGTTACAGGAATTAAACAGGCTAGTCCTTTGAAATCAAAAGATTCCCCTGCCTTGTACTTTCCGATGTAGTTCTCAACCAAAACAATCTTGCCGATATTCTCTGGTCTAACAGAGTATATAATTTTAGCTAAATCACCTTGTTCGCATTTCATATTACTTTAACCAAGCTACTCGCTTTCCTTCACGAACACGACGAGCGTGTTCCTCTTCTGAACCTGGATATCTCCAAGCCCATATTGCAACGCCTAACATAAACACACCACTCCATACTACTGCTTTAATATTGCCAGTAGCAAGATAAGTTGCAAGTAATGTTGTTGACATCACAAATACCATTGCATACTTTCCCTTAGTAGGGAAAATACGTTTAGTGTTCCAATTTGTTAAGAACTTACCAAACCAAGGATGATTGTATAACCATGCCTCCATTTTAGGTGAACTCTTAGCAAACGCCCATGCAGCAATTACTAAAAATATGCTGAATGGTATTCCAGGAGTTACGATACCGATGTAGGCTAAACCTACACACAAGAATCCTAATGCCTGGTATAAATACTTTTTGATTTTATTCATAAAGCCATCCTTCTAGCAAAGTTTGTCTTTGCCTTGTAGTATTAGTTATTGTATAATCAAACATATAATACTATTCGTGGCTTATTTAACAACTGGTCGAAAGATTCCACTAATCCTACCTCTACTCTGGGTCCATCCGCCTTTCCAGCTATTAGTAATCGTTCCACCCGATGGATTGTTATTAGTGGCACTCGCTTTATCACTTTGGTTACCGCCAACAAAAGAATAAACTCCTGGCGAC
>Ga0307488_10000007_pt1 | contig 169204 bp, 141 predicted proteins | sample SB02metaG_FD_202248 | JGI IMG/M metagenome (GOLD analysis project Ga0307488, IMG submission 202248) | Sea-ice brine microbial communities from Beaufort Sea near Barrow, Alaska, United States - SB 0.2 | ecosystem: Environmental > Aquatic > Marine > Coastal | place: USA: Alaska | collected...
ATACGTCTCTATATTGAATAGTCGCAATGTTTATCTTAAGGCTATTTCACAATTGAAGTATAGAGATACATGAATGCTGTTTGTTTAAATAACGAATATAGAACGTCTTCTTCTTCTTCTTCTTCTTCTTCTTCTTCTTGTTCTTCTTCTTCTAATGCGAATAATGAGATTAAGAAGCTTTTATTTCTTAAATATTTTTTTAGAAATATTACTTTTTGCGGTTGTGAGGTTTACGATATAAATAGCGCTCGTTAATTTTGAAATATCTAGTTTATTTTCATAAAGTCTTTCAAGGTTATTAAAATCTAACACTTTTTGCCCTAGGGTATTGTAAATTTTTATTCTTTCTATTTTCAGGCCTTTAGGGTTTTGTACCAGAAGTTTGTTGGCATTGTCATCTGTATAAATAGTTAAGTCGGTTTTGTCTACAACAGTGGGAACCTCTAATATCTCTTTAAAGACCAAGTAAAATCTTTTTTTATAGACGCCTATCGGTAAGTCTAATTGAATGGTATCTGCGAAGTCATAAAAATTGCCGGTTAATTTATCTTCTAGATAGAATTCTCTTTGAATGTTTTGTTTTTCATCTAACTCGATAAATATAGCAGATGCAGAATTTATCTTAATGGTGAGCGGAACTTCCATTCCGTCAGTAATAGCACCAATTCCAGCAATGATTAGTTTACTTCCTGGGGCTTGGTCAAATTCCCAATACATATCGGTATTACCGAGGTCAAGCATATAACTATCATAACCACTTTGATAATTAAAATCATTAAACGCAATAAAAGAGATTCCTATTTGTCTATGTAAAGATTCTTCAAAATCATTGTTGTGTTCAAAACCAAGTTTTATAATTGGGGTTAAGTCTTTTTCTAGTGCAGCTTTTCTAGAAGCTTCTTTAAAGAAAAAAGTATCTGCATTATATTCTCTGTGGGCATTTAAAAATCGTAAAGTACCTCCCGTACTGTTGGTTAAAACAAAAAAGCCTTGAGCTACACTAGCATGTTTACCTGGAGCGTTATAGGTTCCCGTACCTAAGCCGGCAGTACCGTATATGGCGGTGTTTGCTGCAATTCCCATGACTAAATTACGTTGAGAATATCCACCAAAGTAGCCCCATATATTGTGTCCTGTAGTTTCTGAATCGTAGATGCGTTCTTCCCCTGTATGTTCCCAGAAATAGACGGTTCCATCAATTACGTTTTGATTGGTTGAAATAAAATCGCCTAAATCTAGGTTGCTCGGGTATGGGTTTCCTAATAAACTAGAAGTATTAGCGGTTAAATTAAATTCGATGTTGCCATCATTAGGAGTTCCTATAAATGTGAAATTTTGTGGGTTTTGGCCCGTACTTTTCATCGTATATCCTTGTCCTCTCTGTATCATACCGGTTTCTTTTTGTTTCACATAAGATGAACCGTCTCCAATATCATTTAAGTTTGTATAGATCCAATAAGTGGAAATTGTAATAGGAGTACTCCCTGCTTCACCAGGGGCTCCATCTAATTCGTCTGGTCCAACACCGAACCAATTAATATCGGTAATAGTAGAGTTTTCTGAAGTGGGGATATTTCCATCCTTCATGACTTGTCCTACTCTATAAGATTCTAAATTTACTTCATTTACGGGCGACGACCAATAATGATATCTATATACGCTAGGGACTTTTGCTTGTTGATCTTTATACAGTTTTCCATTTCCTTGAACTTTTGAGATCCCGGGATGTTTTTGGATTAATTGTGAATCTCCTATAAGTCTTAATTCACCATCTAATATTAAGTCTTGATCAAATGCTAAATAATCAGTTGAATTAACCACTAATTTTGAGTTTTCCATGATCCATACACACCCTACTTTGATGCTTTCTGTTAAGACCGCATTGGTGCCGCTAGTTTCTGCATTAATAATCATCACCTTATCGGTGTCTGCGATATTCGTACTAGGTCCATTAGAAATAGTTGTGCTATTTCCCCCCGTCCATGCATTGGTATCTCCATTCCAGAAGAGACCATTAATTTCACTGTACGTAAAGTATTGGGTTCCGTGAAAATTATAATCTACTGTATATACTTCATCCGAATTAATAGTTTCACTTGTTAGATAAAGATATTCAACATTCGTTGTAAAAGCGGCATCGTCTGCGACTTTAAACATTTTTACCCTGTTTGAGGTATGTAGCGCTCCGCTGCCTGCTTGATTGTCTATAATATCTCTTTCAATCGCTATTTGTACACTGGGTATTGCGCCATTTTCTACAATCTTCCAGGAACGCGCTAAGGTTCTTTCTAGCGCACAAATACGTTTTGATGCTATAGCATCAGGAGATAGAACACTTCCGTTATTATTACCCCACATTAAGAAATTTTTGTTGGTGGAAAAAGTATTCGAATTACCCTTATTGTCATTGGCAATAGCACCTAAGGCAATGGTAATGATGGCATCTGAATTAATGGATTTAGATTGCTTTTGTTCTAAGGCCATGGCATCATCTCTACCAATACCAGCAACATCATTATGGTAGGCACTATTGGCTGTGTAATCCCAAACTTTGGTGGTTTGGTCTTTTAAAATATAGTCTCCTTCAATAATATCTAGATCAAGATCTGTATTATTAAGGGTGATTCCGTATTTAACGGCCAAATACGATTGAATTTGTTGCTGTTGTAAATCAGTTTGAGCGGCAGAAAACACCATGATTTCAGCAATTTCCCCACTAAAATAGACATCTCCTCCGAGACCAATCGTAAAATCTTGATTTGAATCTCCCGTTAAAGAGTTCACAAAGGTGTCAATGGTATTAACTCTTCCTCCATCAATATAGAAGGCCTGTGTACTAAGGCCAGGAGGTGGTGGTGTAGTAATTGTACCTGCACTTGATCCATAAAAATTACTAAGAATAAACTTACTGGTATTAGCAGGGTTCCATATAAAAGAAGTATTAGATTCATTCCCTTCTATGCCGTAATAAATTTGAGAGTTTTCTCTGGATAAGTCGGCTAAAAAATACTCACTATTATCTTCAAATTTCTCTTTAAAAACCCATCCATTGCTATTAGCCATGTCTGCTTTGGATACAATATATGCTGATAAGTCTTGATAACTGGTTTCATCGTCAAAAAGACCTTCAACAATTTGCATAGACTGTGTTGTTCCGTTAAAACGAAATGTGGAGTTAAAATTTAAACCGCTATTTATTTTGGTTGGGGGTACTGTTGCGTCTGTTGCGTTGTTTCCGTTTGTTGTTTGATCTAACCATAAAGTAGGGGTAGCATCTTTGTCTGATCTTAACCAAAGGATGTTATTAGGAAGCCCTGGGGAAATAGCATCGTTATCTGCATCTCTATAATCTAAATCGTCTGTTCCTAAATCTGAGTCTTCATCTGGTAGATTTACGGCAGGGTCTTTAATTTCATCATTAACATCATAGCCGTCGTTTACGTCTAATCCTTCAAAATGATCATCTAAACCATCATTGTCTGAATCTCTACCAGAAACACTATTGTCTGCATCTCCATTTTCTTGAATATCTGGAATACCATCGCCATCGGAATCTGAATCTAAATAGTCAGGAATGCTATCCGAATTTATCAGCGCAGCATCTGTGTTAATTGGAATTGATAAATTAACACCTCCTTGAGAGGTTTCATAAGTGTCATCTAAACCGTTATTATTGGTGTCTGTCATTGCGAACCCTTTTCCACTAGGTGCAACATAGCCAACAGAGGATTGTGCTTCTATATTGTCTGGAATTCCGTCATTATCTGAATCGATGTCTAGCTTGTCTATAATTCCATCTCCATCTGTATCTGCGGTGCCTTCTATAGCATCTGTAATGCCATCATTATCATTGTCAATATCAGTGTCATTCTCGATGCCATCCCTATCGATATCTACCCCAGATACAATATCTCTGTAATCTAGATAACCGCCAATAAGTACATCGGCATCTGTGTCTTTAAAATTATCGGATGGTGTGTTGTCAAAAGAACCATTTACATCTGCATAGGTGTCTCCGTTGTCTAAGCTGTTATCGAGGCCATTTTCTCCTACGTTATTGGTCGTTGTTCCGTTAGCGTTTGGTAATATAGAGAGACCAGATTCTAAAATATCAAAGATGGCATCGTTGTCTGCATCTAGATCTAAATAATCCTGTTGTGCATCTCCATCGGTATTCAAGGGAGTTAAGCCTATGCCGTAAGCTAAATCAATCCCTGTTGAATTATATTTGTTAGTAGGGGCAATATAATCTAATGTTGTTTGTGCTTCTATATTGTCTGGGATGCCATCATTATCTGCATCTAAATCTCTAAAATTGAAAACAGCATCTCCATCTGTATCTAAAGGCGTACAAAAGGTTATATTACTAAGGGCGATGTCTTGAAGCCCTGTTAATGTTCCAGAACCCGTATTTTCATAAACAATTTGTAATTGTGTTATCCATTGTGGAATTGGGTTAATCACTAAGTTAGAGGTTCCCATTGTTGTTCCTTCAAATGTATTTATCCCTATCAGTGTATTGGTGGCTCCTGTGTTATAATCATCTATGGTTATCGTATAATTGCTACCATCTTGTTTTGTTATAATAATTTGTACTTTATCTGTAGCGGTACCTAAATCTTGATTTAGATCATATATGGTAAAAGCTAAATGATATACAGGGGCGTTAAAAGTAAATGTGTTTCTTGATTTGGCATCTGCAGTGGCTAGTTGAGAAAGAGTATAAGAGCTATTACCTGTTGTATGATCATTTACTCTATAGTTGCTATTACTAGAAATATTTGTTGCTCTACTAATTGTAATACCTACATTTTGACTTATAAGCGATGGGTTGGTGGCAACTGGGTCGTCTCCTGTAGCGGGGTCTGAGCTTCCTTTTGTGTATTTAGAATCCCAATCGATTATTCCTCCAGAAACACAGCTTCCAATCTCTAATTCATCTAGAATTCCGTCATTGTCATCATCTAAATCTAGCTCATCAAAAGTGCCATCATTATCATTGTCTATAGAGAAAATATCATCTCTGTAATCTACATCTCCTCCACTAAAAGCATCATTATCTTCATCTGGGAAATTATGGGTTTGAGAATTATCAAAACTACCATTTATATCGAGGTAATTATCGCCATTATCGTAGGCATTGTCTAGTCCATTATATCCATAATTCCCTGTTAATGAAACCCCTGCTTCTGTGCTGTCTAGAATCCCATCATTATCTGCATCGGTATCTATATAGTCTGCAATGGTGTCTGCATCGGTATCTACAGGCGTTAATCCTCCTGTATAGGCAGTATCTACACCATTAGTGTCGTAAATTCCATTGGGTGAATTGTATCCATTTGTAGTTTGTGCTTCTATATTATCTGGAATCCCATCATTGTCTGAGTCTAAATCTTTAAAGTTTGGAATCCCATCGCCATCCGTATCTTCTGTACCTTCTACAGTGTCTAGAATTCCGTCATTATCATCATCTAAATCAAGATTATCTGTTACACCATCATTGTCATTGTCTGAAAACTTCGAGTTAGTATCTCTCCAATTTACATCATTTGGTAGTGCATTCACAACATTCTTATCTGTAATGTTATTCGTTTGTGTAATTTTAAAACCACCCTTTTCGACGATATCATTATTTCCATTCTCATGAATATTGTCTAAATCATTTTGGTTCAGTGTACCACTTAGAATAATGTTTGATCCTGTGAGATGATCAGCAGCATCAGTTCCTGAGCCTATCTCTAAGTCATCTGAGTTGGTGTTACCGTTATTTTTGATCGCACTCGCGGGTGTAAAATCACCATGGGTTTCTTGTTCTAATCCTTTATTGGGTAGGGTTTTCGCGTAGTCTTTGGTGGTTAGGAAAAAGAAGAGGTATAGGAAAATAATTCCTAATTTTGTTAGTACGCGTTTGGCTATAAACATAGGGCTTATTTGTTTAGATTTAAAGCGACGATAGAACTCTAATTTTCTTATGGAATATTATGTTATAACGATATAACTAGTTGTGAAAAATAAATAGGGATATTTTTAAAGTAACTTAAAAACACTCTTAATCGCTAATTTTATAGAAACAAAGATAATCTATTTTAATTATATAATGGAGCGACAAAAAAGATGAATCCAAGAAAAGCTGTTTAGCCAAATTAGTTTACTAAATAGAAATCTATTGGTGTTGTAATAGTAAATTCAAAAGACAATTGGAGACTAAATTTTTCGTAGGTAGTTTATGGCGTTTAAAGAATGTTTTTTTTACAGTATTCTGGGGTCTACAGCAATGTCCATTTTTTTAGATTTTATAACATTCATACTGCAAAAGTCATAACGGGTTGTAATTTTTCCATAGCAGGCATACACGCCAATTCCGTTTATTGGATATAAGTAAACCACATCTGTAAAGTGAACGGCATCGAAATAATCACCATCAATATCTATAAAAGTGCTTAGTCGCATTAATTTGTTCTGGGATGTTTTGTTGTATCTTGTGGTAACCAGCAAGCCGTAAATTAAGACCTTTTTGTTTGTGTGATTGATCATTTCTTTTGCTTTGATGCTCGGTAAAAAGGGTGCTACGACCCATTTAAAATGATCATGTATGGTAAAACCTAACAATTCCATTTCATCATATACATTTTCTAACCAATGTGATTCTAATTTTGGTAAGTCATATTTTTTATGTTGAATTTTAAAAAGTTGTGATTGCTTTGTTTGATGTTTTGTTGCGTTCAATTTAAAGGTGGCTTGCCATAATAATTCGGTTTTCGATTTTTGAGTAAATCGAAATGCGTCAATACGAATTAAAATGGTAAGTTGCTCAATGCTAATAGCCATGCGATCTATAAAGTTGTCTAAAGAGGTGAAATCACCATACAGCTGTCTTTCGGTTAACAAGCGTTGTACAACCAAATAGTCTAAACTTTTTAAATAACCAAGACCTAAATAAATAGTTTTTCCAATAACGATATTTGGATGATTGCTCTTATTAATACAAGGCAATTCAATGATTGCTCCTTTCATTTTTGCTTCGTGAATATAATGTGCAGCACTGTAAAAACCACCACCATTATTTAAAACGGCCACCATAAACTCTATGGGGTAATAACATTTTAAAAACAAACTTTGATAACTTTCTACGGCATAAGAAGCAGAGTGTCCTTTGGCAAAAGCATATCCGGCAAAACTTTTAATTTGATTCCAAACTTCAAAAATTAAGGCTTCGTTATGACCTTTTTTTCTACAATTACTGATAAACTTTTCTTCTACCGCTAAAAATTCTGCAACAGATCGGTATTTCCCACTCATTCCACGTCGTAAAACATCTGCTTCTCCTAATGTTAAATCGGCAAATTTGCTAGCAACTTTCATCACATCTTCTTGATACACCATAATACCATAAGTTTCTGGCATAATAGCGAATAAAATAGGATGCGCTTCTTTTCTTTTTTCTGGATATCGATGTCTTTTAATAAATTCCTCTTTCATTCCAGAGCTAGAAACACCCGGTCTTATAATTGAACTCGCTGCAACCAAACCTAAATAATCTTGTGTTTGAAGCTTCTGCATTAAACCACGCATGGCAGGAGATTCTACATAATAGGCACCAATAGCACCACCAGATTTTAATAAATGGTTGATGTTTTTATCTTTTTTAAAGCGCTCTATATCTGTAATGTCTATGGGGGGAGCATCGGGCCTGTTTTTTTTAATAATTTCCATAGCTTCTTTAATTTTTGCCAGCCCTCGTTGCCCTAATATATCAAATTTAAAGACACCTACATCGTCTGCAATATTCATGTCAAATTGAACTGTGGGATACCCTTTTGGAGGCAGGTTTGTTGCCGAATAATAATGAATAGGTTTTTCTAGAATTAAAATCCCTGCTGAATGAACACTTATATAATTTGGAAACCCTTCAATTAATTTTCCGTAAGTAAGCACTAACTGATCAATCTCATCTAATTCTTGTACTTGCTTTATTTTTTTACTTAATTTATCAATTTCCTCCTTAGGCAGACCAAAAACTTTTCCTAATTCTCGAATTACAGCTTTGTACTTAAAGGTATTGTAGGTTGCTAAAAGGGCCGTGTTTTTAAAGCGTTTAAAAATATAATTGGTAACATCGTCTCTATCTTTCCAAGAAAAATCAATATCAAAATCTGGTGGAGAGGCTCTAAATGCATTGATAAATCGTTCGAAATACAAATCTAATTCGATAGGGTCTACATCGGTGATTCCAAGAATATACGCAACAATGCTGTTGGCCCCACTTCCTCTGCCCACATGAAAATAACCTTTCTTTTTTGCATAATCAACAATATCATAATTGATTAGAAAAAAAGAAACAAATTTTAGTTTGATAATAATAGCTAGTTCTTTTTCTAGCCTTTCATGCACTTTTTTTGTGGGGTTTTTATATCGTTTTTTTAAAAAATTAGTGCACAGTTGGTGCAGTAAATGACAATCTTCCTCAAAATTATTGCCATAGTGTTGTAAGTTTTGAGAAGTACGTTTGTTGTTAAAACCAAAGGAAATAGCACAATGGTCTAGTAGATTTTTAGTATTCGCAACAATTTCTGGATAATCAACAAAAAAGGCCAATAATTTTTCTTGCGAATACATCTGGTCTGTTTGTAAACACTCTTCTGTTTTGGGTAATTTACTTAATAATATATTGTTATCGATAGCTCGCAATAACCGATGTATATTAAAATCTCTTTTGTTGCGAATACTTACTTGTTGCTGTATAACCATTTTGTCTTTATAGCTGCTTAGGTAAGAAAAACGCAGCTTTCTAACTTCTTCTACCGCAATACCAACAAATTCGTTTTGTTCAAAGTGGGTTAAATTTAATTGTAATACTTTTTCAAAAGGATAAACAATATACACCTCTTCTAAAAAAGGAGGCCTGTCTGGAATTTCTTTTTTTGTTTGTAAAAAAGATGATAAATAGGTGTTAATGTTTTTAAAACCTTTATTGCTTTTTGCAATGGCAACAAATTGTTGCTTGTTGCCATTTCTAAAGTCTACGCCAACAACAGGTTTAATATTGTATTTCGTTGCTTGTTGCATAAAATTTAAGCAGGCAGACGTATTGTTGATGTCTGTTAAAACTAAGGTATTTATATTGTTTTTTGTAGCCAGCTCTAACAACTCGATTTCAGAGAATGTTCCAAAGCGCAACGAATAGTAGCTATGACAATTTAAATACATAATTATTGCTTTCTGTGTGCTAAAACAACTGGGGGCTCTCCGCTAAAAGGATTGTCAAAACGTCCTATTGTTTTAGCGCCCATAGAAGTTGCCCGCATAATGCTTAATTCACCATACTTATTTCTAATGGTATCCATTGCTTTGTACAATCGCAACATTTCTTGTGAGTCATCAAACAAATTTATCTGATAATTACCGCTCACAATATCAGTCATTTTTACACCAACCAATCGAATTAATAAACGTCTTTGGTATAGCTTTTTAAACAGGTCTAAGACTGCTGGAATAATAATATGATCTGCACTAGTATATGGTATTTTTAATTGTTTTGTATAGGTGTTAAAGTCTGAATATCTGATTTTAACACTCACTGTTGAGGTTAATTTATTGCCTTTTCTAAGTTGATAGGCCAAGTTTTCTGCCATGGCAAAAATGGTTTCGGTGAGTTTTGTCATATCTATCGTGTCTTTGGTAAAAGTACGTTCTGTAGAAATGGATTTGCGCTCATAAAAAGGCACTAGTGGCGGATTGTCTATTCCGTTGGCACGTTTCCAAATTGTTTTTCCGTTGGCACCTAAAACACTTACCATCATTTCCAACGGCATTTGTTGCACCGTTTTTACTTTGCTAATTCCTAAATTTCTTAAAACTTGATATGTTTTTTCGCCTACGGATGGAATTTTCCGAATAGACAAAGGAGCCAAAAACGATTTCTCATACCCTTGATCAATTAATAATTGATTGTTGGGTTTTGCTTCTCCTGTGGCCACTTTAGAAACTATTTTGTTGCTCGATAGCCCAAATGAAATGGGCAATCCACTTTCCCTAATTATTGTTTGGCGTAATTCCGAGGCATATTTATAACTCCCGAAAAATTGATCCATTCCGCTTAAATCGGCATAAAATTCATCGATGCTTGCTTTTTCAAAAAGAGGAACTTTCTCTTTGATAATTTCTGTAACTAAGTGCGAATATTTTGTATAAATAGAAGAATCCCCTCGAATAACAATCGCCTCGGGACACAGTCTTTTGGCAACTTTCATAGGCATTCCAGATTGTACACCAAATGTGCGAGTTTCATAGCTACAGGCCGCAACAACACCGCGATCGCCAGTGCCACCAACCAGTAAAGGCCTGTTTTGTAAACGAGTATCGATTAGGCGTTCACAAGACACAAAAAATGTGTCTAAGTCGAGATGTAAAATATTTTTCTTCACAGAACAAAATTAGCTACAAAGACAATCAATTATTGCTTACATTTGTAGTATTATGAAAATTATATCAAAAAACATCAAACATTTAAGAACACTAAAAAGCCTTTCTCAAGAAGGTTTAGCGGAAGAGTTGAAGGTAACGAGGTCACGCATTGGTTCTTATGAAGAAAATCGTTCTTCCCCAACCTTAGAATTTTTAATAGACTTATCAACGTATTTTAAAATCCCTATTGATATTCTTCTGAAAAATGATTTGACAAAGACCAAGGATCTTTCATTTATAGAGATAGGCAATAAGAGAATTTTATTTCCTATCGTGGTTGATGAACAGAACGAAAACTTGATTGAAGTTATTTCTGTAGAGGCATCTGCAGGTTATTTATTGGGCTATGATGATCCGGAATATATAGAGCAATTAGAAAAAATTAAATTACCTTTTTTACCCACCGGAAAACATAGAGCGTTTCCTATAAAAGGAGATTCTATGTTACCTATGAAAAATGGTTCTTATTTGGTTGCCGAATTTGTAGAAGATTTGATGGATGTAAAAAGCGGAACTTCTTATATTATTGTTACTAAGAATGATGGGATGACGTATAAGCGCGTATACAATCAAATAGAAGACAAAGGAACTTTATTGCTAAAACCAGATAATAAAGAATACCAAGCCTATGAAGTTCCCATCTCTGAAGTTTTAGAGCTCTGGAAGTTTACTTGTAGCATTAACACCCAAGAATATGACGAACATGAATTAAAGTTGAGTAGTATTGTTCAAATGTTTCATGGATTAGGGGTTGAATTAAAACAGCTGGAAACGTCTTTAAAACTTAGTTAAAGATCTTCTTTAAGTTGAAGGGAAGATCTACCAAGTCTCACTATCTAAAAACCTTGATATATATTCTTTATCCTATTTTGTTTAAACGCAATCTATAGTATCTAATTCAATTTTATACAACCGCCCAAATTATAGATGGGTGATGTAAAAGGAACCTTTTTTTAACGGAGCGATGAGGTGCGTATCGCTTGGGTTTGTTGTATAGATATACGAGAATATCGGTGTGTGATAAAAAAAAGTTCCTGCCACTTAACTTAATTAAAAAAAAACTCTGCAATAAATGGCCCAGATGTTTAGGTTTTTTGCTGGCATCATTTACCATTGAGTACGAATATTTAATAAAAACATTATATTTTACGATAACTGACCAATATCATTTTTAGAATACTTATTTGGTAATAATTTAGCTTAATATGAATTATTTAACCTATAAAAATTAAAATTATGTCACTAGTAAAATTTAATAAAAGGCCATTAACTCATTTTATGCCATCTAACTTTATGCCATCAAACTTCCTTGATCTAGATGATTTTTTAGAGAATCGGTTTTGGAGTGCAGAGATTCTTAGCAATAATTTTTGGAATGGAAAAACACAAGAACCAGCGTTGAATATAAAAGAAAAAGAAGATCAGTTTGAGATCGAGTTGGCTGCTCCTGGGTTTTCAAAAAAAGATTTTGAAGTAAATGTAGACAATGGTTGTCTAAATATTTCGGCAGAAAAGTCAAGTTCTAAGTCAGAGAAAGAAGATGACTATACACGAAAAGAATTTAGTTATAATTCTTTTCAAAGATCGTTAGAATTACCAGAAAATGTAAAAGAAGAAGAGATTAAAGCAAGCTATAAAGACGGAATCCTTAGTTTTAGTCTTGCCAAAAAAGAAGAAGTAAAGAAGGATAAACCAAAAAAAATTGAAATTTTATAACGGTTACTTGTTCATTTATTTTGCATTTTAGTACCCTTTTAGTACCTCAAAATATCTGTGATGTTTACAATAAGGTATTAAAGGGGTATTTGCTTGTTTTACAAGTGTATAAATGCGGGTTTGAGGGGGCGGCACTTCCCTTTTTATCAATAACCAAAGCACTAAAAATAACGATGGGCGCAGAACGAAGTAAAGAAGCCTTAAAAAAGAAGAGGGGTATTTTTCGGTGCTAAGTATTTGTTATAAAAAGCCTTGTTCTTTCTTTAGCGGTAATTAACTCGTATCCTAACTTTTTCTTTGTAACAGTTTATTGTTGTTTAGAGGTACGGTGATTATTGCGATTATAGTAAAAATAAAGATATCTATTTTGGGTAAAGAAGGTTTGAGCCCTAGCCGAACTGTTAAGTTGCTTAATACAAGTAAATTAGTGGTTTACGTGAATTAGCTTTTGTGTCTCTAATTTTATAGATATAAACTTCTTTAAGCTATATTTTTATGCTTAGATGACTTATATCATTTTATTTAGCAGTGCATCATCATATCTTTATGTTTAGGGAAGTAATACTAAATCAAAACAGATGAAAAACACTACTAAATATCGGGATCAAAACGAGTTTCGTGTATTTGTTCAAAACACATATCTCAATCTTATTAAATTTAAAAATGAAGAGAATCTAGTTTCTTTTAATGAACAACTTTTAAAAATACTCCCTGAAATAAAAGAGCATATTAATAAAAGGCTCATCACAGCAATAAAAAATGGACATTTTTCCAAGGGAAAGTACCAAGCGAATGATTTTATTGATCAACTCTTTATAGAGGCCTATACCCATATTGATGAGGTTAAAGAAGAGAAAAGTTTCTACCTTTGGTTATTCAAAAAAACCAATGAACTATTAGATGACATCATTCTTAAAGAAGAATTTGATACCCTTTTTTTTAGGAACATAGACAACTATTCAAAGCCAGAATGGGATGAAATGGTCGAGAAATTTAGCACAGATGGAGATGGTGATTTGCTAATGATCGAGGAATTAGATGATCATTCTTATCCCAAAAATGATTATGTATTAAACCACGTTTTTATAGAGGATACCGAAAAAGAATTGACGGAAAAACTTGATGAAGCATTAAGTAAAGAAGAAGTGAATCGTCATATTAATAGCGTATTGCATAATTTTCCATCGGCAATGCACACCGTTTTTGATTTATTTACCAATCAACAATTTACCCTAGAAGAAATTAGCGAAATAAGAAACTGCAGTATACAAGAAGTGGAGGAACTTTTAAACGACGCTAGAATAAATCTTAAAAAAAGTTTTTCTAAAAGATATTTAATGAATGGATGGTAATTTTTTTTATAGAATCTACAAAATCCTTTTTAAGGATGGCTCGTAGACCATCTTATTCCAGGAAATAATATTCATCCAATATGCCGTTTACCGAGTTCTTTTTAGGATTAATTTCTTTTTTATTTAACCGTGTTTCATTAATCATCAAGAGATTAGAAAGATCATATTTTGATTTATTTTAAAGAGAACTGTCGTTTTTATAACTATTTTTAGTCTAAATATTGGTAGGTAGCGATTAGAGATTTAAAAAAAGGAAACCTATAATCCCAGCAATAAAAATAACACCATACCCTAAGATTATATATCTCTTTATTTGATTACTTCCTAAATAGAGCGCAATCCCAATCTTTACAATGGTGTTCGCTAATGTGGCCAAAAGAATGGCATTTTGCGCAGTTAAAAAATTAATGCTTTTTCCACCCAATTTTGAGACAGAAATAGTAATGGCATCAATATCGGTTAAGGCGCTAATAGCACTTGAAAAATTAATTCCTTTAGTACCATATTCGCAACTTGCATAGCTAACAATCATTAGAATTCCTGTATATAGAAAACCGAAAAATACAGTATCTTTTATGTTAAGGGGGGCATCTAATGGCAGGTTCTCTTTATAAAGGTTTTTACTTTTTTGTTTTTTATAAAAGAAGCATGTTGTTCCCAAAGCCACACTAAAAATGATCGTCAATGGAAGTGTTAATTGGTCTAACAATGGCCGATTAAAAACCCAACCCCAACCCCCAACCTCCAACTCTTAGTACCATAATAGTTGTGGAAGAAAAAATGGCAGCGGCATAATTCGTAGAAAGCGCTGGTAGTTCCTTGCTTTTTTTTGAAAAGGCCCAAGTAACGACTGTACTAGAAATAAAACCTCCAAAAATACCGGTGAGCAAGACCCCTCTGTTGGTGACAAAAAATTTCATTAAAACATAGTCAAAGAACCCAATACCAGAGGTAAGTACAATACCCACCCTATTTCGCTTGGATTAATCGCATTAAAAGGACCAAAATTTTGATCTGCTAAAAAAGGTAAAATCAATAGGGCGATCACTACAAAACGAATAAAAGCAGAAACCTCCTCTTGTTTAATTTGTTCTAGAATATTTCGAAATTTAATTTTTAAGGATAATAGTACGGTAAGCACAACGGTGAGCGCCAAACGAAGTTCGATGTAACCCAATAGGGTTAACCCGCCAAGCAAATAGGTAAAAATAGTAGCAAATTCGGTCGTACTACCAATCTCTCCTTTGCGAGCAGTAATCTAATAAGAAATGGAGATAATCATTACAATAGAAGTGAAGCCAAAAATAAAGAGCCATGGATGAATCATAAAATTGAGCAGTGCAAAAGTAAATCCTAATAGACTAACAATAGAAAGGGTGCGAAGTCCTGCAAAAAGTTCTTTTTTATTAGAGAATTCTCGTTCTAAGCCTATCACAAGTCCTATTCCTGCATAAATAAGCACCCTAATTAAAAACGCTCCCTGTGTAAGTTAAAAACTCTCGGTATCTATAAGCAGAATATCTTCCATGATTTTTTTAATGAGGATTGTTGTTTGGGGAAGTAAAATAAACAGAACCCCATAATTGCAGATAAAAAGTTCGATACCTTCTTCTATTTAAGGGATCTATACTAAAATAAATGCTTAGTAGGATGCTCCGAAGCAAGAGAATCTTTAAACGTATTTTATTTAATAAATAAAACAAAATCAACACAAAATAAAATGATATTTATTATAAAACACCTTTAAAATAGACATTATTTTCTAGTAAAACACATCGAGGTCTGCCATAGGATTTCCTTTTAAATTTTTTTTTGATATAAAATGGCTACTTGGTTTTATGAAATTAAGTGTTTTGAGAAAACACTTTTACAAAAGATAAAGGGGGCGTTTCTTCGCAAACAAAAATTTACTTCGAATAAGTAAGTAATTTTTTTTATTTTTACAGTATGGATTTATTTTCTACTGCTAAAATTAACAATATTCTTCCTTTTGATGGGATTACAAATTATCATGGAAATGTTCTAAGTGATTTACAATGCAATTGGTATTATCAAAAATTAATAGAAAATATTGAATGGAAACATGACGAAGCAATCATTTTTGGGAAACGAATTATTACCAAAAGAAAAGTAGCTTGGTATGGTGAATCTGAGTTTTCGTATACCTATTCTAAAGTGACAAAGACCGCCAATCTTTGGACAAAAGAACTAATAGAGCTCAAGGAGATTGTAGAAAAGGAAAGTGGAGAAACCTACAACTCTTGCCTGTTAAATTTATACCATTCTGGAGAGGAAGGGATGGCTTGGCATAGTGATGGTGAAAAAATGCTCAAAAAAAATGGAGCGATTGCTTCATTATCTTTAGGAGCAGTGCGTAAATTTTTTTTTAAACACAAAGAAACCAAAGAGAAAGTAGTAATTATTTTAGAAAAAGGGAGTCTATTGGTCATGAAAAAAGACACACAGACTCATTGGTTGCATAGATTACCTCCTACCAAAAAAGTAACTTCGCCTAGAATAAATTTAACCTTTAGAACCATAGAATTATAATCTTATACCTACTTTTGTCAAAACTTTAATCTTTGGAAGCGAACAATCAACAATCAATAAACCTTAACAAATTTATTAGTTCTACGGGGATTTGTTCTCGCCGTGAAGCGGAAAAATTGATTACCGAAGGAAGAGTAACTCTTAATGGAAAGCCAACACAATTGGGAAACAGGGTTTTTAAAAAAGATTTGGTTCGAGTTGATGGAAGAAAATTAGAAACCAAACCACCCATATTATATATTGCATTAAATAAGCCCATTGGCGTTGTATCTACAACAGATGCTAGAGAACGAGATAATATTGTAAAGCACATCAATTACCCCGAAAGATTGTTTCCTGTTGGACGCTTAGATAAACCCTCTGAAGGGTTGATATTCTTAACAAATGATGGCGATATTGTTAATAAAATTTTACGTGCAGGAAATAGTCACGAAAAAGAATATATGGTTTCGGTTAGTAAATCTATTACCGAAGAATTTATTGCGAAAATGAGTAACGGCATTCCTATTTTAGGGGTGGTTACCAAAAAATGTAAGGTTGAAAAAATTAGCGATAAAATTTTTAAAATGGTCTTAATTCAAGGCTTAAATCGTCAAATTCGCAGAATGTGTGAATATTTAGATTACGAAGTTACCAAACTAAAACGTACACGAATTATGAACGTTGAATTGGGAAATTTACAAACGGGAGATTGGAGAGAATTAACGGAAGAAGAAATGAATGAAATTAACAAAATGATTTCAACATCATCAAAAATAGACGACACACCCAGTCCCGAGAAAAAAGCTAAAAAACAAGTTCACCAAAAAAGAGCAGCTCCCGCAAAGAACGATTTTAATAAAAAGAGTGCTACTTTTCGTAAATCATCACCAAAATCAAAAAAGAGTACAACCGGTTTTTCATCGAAAAGTAAACGGAGATTTTAAAGAATACAATACACGACCATCATTTATCTATTTCAAAATCAATAGTCATTTTTCTAGCTAAAGGTTATAAAACAGCCATTTGTTAAAGCATCCAGAAGGGAGTAACGAAGGCCTTGCAATCAACAACATTCATCCAACCAATTGATCAATTTATTTTCTAAGGTAAAGCAGAGTTTAAAGGTGCCCATACTACATTAAATTCGCCAATCACTTGTTTTTTGTAGGTTTAGGAACTTAGCAATATATTTTATTTGTCATTTCGGCTTTTAATTTATGCCTTCATGATATCGTATTCAGCAAACAAGAATAGCGCAACTACTCTTTGCTAAATCTTTAAGAATCTTTTGATTTTTCAAATCTTAAATAGTGGTATATTTGCCCCCAATGAAATTTGACTTAAAAATTACCGATCCAAAAAGTAAGGCAAGAGCAGGAGTTATTACCACTGATCACGGAGAAATTGAAACCCCCATTTTTATGCCCGTTGGCACTGTTGGAACCGTAAAAGGAGTTCATCAAACCGAACTAGAGAAGGATATAAGACCCGATATAATTTTGGGAAATACCTACCATTTGTACTTAAGGCCACAACCCACTATTTTAGAACAAGCTGGCGGATTGCACAAGTTTATGAATTGGGATCGGAATATTTTAACTGATTCTGGTGGGTATCAAGTGTATTCCTTGTCTGATAGAAGAAAAATAAAAGAAGAAGGAGTGAAGTTTAAAAGTCACATTGATGGCTCTTACCACGTTTTTACACCAGAAAATGTGATGGAAATTCAGCGCACTATTGGGGCCGATATTATTATGGCTTTTGATGAATGCACACCCTATCCTTGTGATTATAATTACGCAAAACGTTCTATGCATATGACGCATAGATGGCTAAAGCGTTGTATGAATCATTTAGAAACGTTACCTTTTAAATATGGTTTTGAACAAACCTTTTTTCCTATTGTACAGGGAAGTACCTATAAAGATTTAAGAAAACAATCTGCCGAATATATTGCAAATGCAGGTGCGCAAGGCAATGCAATTGGAGGATTATCGGTAGGTGAGCCTGCAGATGAAATGTATGAAATGACAGAAGTTGTAACGGCCATTTTACCAGAAGACAAACCTAGGTATTTAATGGGAGTAGGAACGCCCATTAATATTCTAGAAAATATTGCCTTGGGAATTGATATGTTCGATTGTGTGATGCCCACTAGAAATGCTAGAAATGGAATGCTTTTTACGGCACACGGAACGATTAATATTAAAAATAAAAAGTGGGAAAATGACTTTTCGCCTATTGATGAAATGGCCATTACATCGGTAGATACCTTTTATTCAAAAGCCTATTTGCGTCATTTGTTTATTGCCAAAGAAATGTTGGGGAAACAAATTGCTTCTATTCATAATTTAGGGTTTTATGTTTGGTTAACACGAGAAGCTAGAAAACACATTTTAGTAGGAGATTTTAGAGTATGGAAAGACAAAATGGTCATTCAAATGGACAAACGTTTATAAATTGAGAATTCTTGATCGGTACATATTAAAACGATATTTGGTAACTTTTTTGTTTACCCTATTAATCTTGATTCCAATTGCGATTGCGATTGATATTTCTGAGAAAATTGACAACTTTTTAGAACACTCAGATTTAGGGTTTTGGCAAATTGTTGATGAATATTACAAGAATTTTATCATTTACTATGCCAATACTTTTATGCCGTTGGCTGTTTTTATTGCCGTAATTTTATTTACTTCCAAATTAGCAAATAACACAGAAATTGTTGCGATTAGCAACGCTAAAATTTCTTTTAATCGCTTTTTATACCCTTACTTTCTGGGAGCTACTTTAATTACCTCGTTGGCTTTATTGATGAATCACTTTGTAGTGCCAAACAGCAGTAAAGAAAGGAAGGAATTTGAAAAAACATTTATAAAAAGAAGAATAATTAGTGATGATTATGTTCAGAATTTCAGCTTGCAATTAAGCGATTCGACATATATTTTTATAAAAAGTTACAATATTAAAAATAATACCGGCCAGAATTTTACCAGCGAAGTTTATAACGGATTACATCTAAAATCTAAATTGATGGCACAAAGTATTCGCTGGAATGAAAATGATAGTACGTTTAAACTCTCCAATTTTAAGCAACGAATAATTTTTCCTAAAAGAGATAGTATCTCTCAAGGAACAAGCATAGATACCACGTTTACTTTTACTCCTAAAGACTTAATTTACATATCTGCCTTAGCCCAAGAAATGCCATCGGATGAATTATTAGACTTTATTACTATCTCTAGAAAAAGAGGAGTGAAAAATTTAAATGCCTATTTGGTGGAATTTCACAAAAGAACAAGTTTACCCGCTGCAACCTATATTTTAACAATCATCGCGGTTGCCTTGTCTTTTAGAAAGCGACGAGGTGGCACGGGAGTTAATTTGGCCATTGGGGTTGGAATTATGTTTTTGTACGTTTTTTTCTTGAAAATCTCTGAAGTGTTAGGAGCTGTTGCGGGCGTAAATTCACTGCTATATGTTTGGTTTCCAAATATCATGTTTGGTATGTTAGCACTCTATCTATATTACAATGCCAGAAAATAAACTTAAAGATTATCTACAATTACACTTTATAGTTTTTCTGTGGGGATTTACCGCAATTTTAGGTGCTCTAATTACCATTAATGCGATTCCATTGGTTTGGTTTAGAATGTTGCTCGCTGTTTTTTTTATTGGGATTTATTTTTTAATAAAAAAGAAATCATTCTTAATCGACTCAAAGGCAATTTTAAAATTTCTACTTACAGGGATTATTATTGCCATGCATTGGGTTGCCTTTTTTAAGGCAATTAAAGTTTCAAACATCTCAGTTGCTATGGTAACTATGAGCACTGGCGCATTCTTTGCCTCATTTATGGAACCTTTTTTCTTTAAAAGAAAATTAAAATTATTGGAAATATTCTTAGGATTATTGGTCATTGTAGGGTTGTATATTATCTTCAACTTTGAAACTAACTATTATTTAGGAATTATGTATGCCCTTATTGCGGCATTTTTAGCAGCGCTGTTTTCTGTATTAAATGGTGTTTTTGTTAAAAAACATTCGGCAGAGATTATTTCATTTTATCAACTATTATTTGGAACCTTGTTTATTAGTGTCTATTTATTGTTTACCAATCAATTTTCAATCGCTTTTTTTAGTCTGTCGGGTTTAGATTGGATCTATCTACTTATTTTAAGCAGTATTTGTACTGCTTATGCCTTTATTATCTCTGTGAAAGTAATGAAAGTGATTTCTCCATTTACGGTTGTGCTCACGTTAAATTTAGAGCCTATTTATGCCATTGTCTTAGCATTGCTTATTTTTGGAGAAAAAGAGAAAATGAATCCTGAATTTTATTATGGAACTGTTATTGTTTTCCTCGTTGTTTTGTTAAATTCAATTCTAAAAAAGAAAACACCTGTTCCGAAAAAAAATGACTAAAAAAGCTGTTCATAAAAATTAATTTCTTTTTATGCATCAACCAAAAAATAGAGTATGTTTGCCGCTACTAATAACCAAAATAAATAAAAATCAAATAACTATAAAATGGAATATTTAGATTTTGAAATGCCAATTAAAGAATTACAGGAACAATTGGAAAGATGTTACGAAATTGGGGTTGATAGTGATGTAGACGTTACTGCTACTTGCAAAAAAATTGAAAGGAAATTAGAAAAAGCGAAGAAAGATATTTATAAAAGCTTAACTCCTTGGCAAAGAGTTCAATTGTCAAGACATCCAAACAGACCCTACACCTTAGATTATATAAATGCCCTTTGTGGAGATACTTTTATGGAATTACATGGCGATAGAAATGTAAAAGATGATAAAGCGATGATTGGCGGTTTAGGAAAAATTGGCGATCAGTCTTTTATGTTTATTGGCCAACAAAAAGGATATAATACCAAAACCCGCCAATATAGAAATTTTGGAATGGCAAATCCAGAAGGTTACAGAAAAGCCTTACGTTTAATGAAAATGGCAGAAAAATTTGGGATTCCTGTTGTTACCTTGTTAGATACACCAGGAGCTTATCCTGGTTTGGAGGCAGAAGAACGCGGTCAGGGTGAAGCAATTGCTAGAAATATTTTGGAAATGACCCGTTTAAAAACACCCATCATTTCTATTGTTATTGGAGAAGGAGCTTCTGGTGGCGCTTTGGGAATTGGAGTAGGAGATAGGGTATATATGATGGAGAATACATGGTATACCGTAATTTCACCTGAATCCTGTTCATCTATCTTGTGGCGAAGTTGGGAGTATAAGGAGCAAGCTGCAGCCGCTTTAAAATTAACTGCCGATGATATGAAAAAGCAGAAGTTAATTGACGGAATAATTAAAGAACCTGTTGGAGGTGCGCACGCAAATAGAGATGGAGCTTTTAAAGCGGTTTCTAATACTATTGTAGAAACCTATAAAGAGTTGAAAGAGATAACTAAGGAAGATTTAGTGCAACAAAGAATGGATAAATACGCCAATATGGGCGTTTATAACGAATAATATTTTTTCAAGAAGAAACAATACAAAAAAAGCGAACTGAAAAGTTCGTTTTTTTTTTTAATAATGAGTTTTAGGATTAGATTTTTAATTCATTAAATAATTCGATTAATCTTGGATCCGACGGTCTTGGTGCATTTTGATCTACTATCTTTCCATTGGGGTCGATTAAAATAAAACGCGGAATCGAGTTTATTTGATAGGCTTGTTGAAAAGAATAATCTTTTCCTGCCCATAATTGTACCCCACTTAACTGTCTTTGTATTACAAATTTCTTCCAATTTTCGTTCGCTTTTTCCCAACTTCCGCTATTTCTATTTGCCGCATCGGTAGAAATACTTACAAACACGATATTCTTGTTATGATAGTTTTTTTCTAATTCTTTTAATGAGGGAATTTCTCGTATGCAAGGACCGCACCATGTTGCCCAAATATCTATATAAACGAATTTTCCCTTAAAAGAATCCAATGATTTGAGGCCTCCTTTTGCATTTTCATAATTCACAAACTTAGGAGATGGGTTTCCCTTTTTTATGTTTATTTCAAATTCAGATTTAGTAGCAATTGCAGCATGTTGGTTTTTATAATTTTCCTCAAAATAAGTTGAAATTTGCTCCAATTGTTGTTCGTACTTTTTCACTAAAGCACTGTCAATTTCGGTATGGTTTTCGAAAATTTGTAGAAACCCATTATTAATAGTTGTTATTTTTAATAGAAAATCTTCTTTTTCTAGGGCAAAAATAGCGGAAGGATTTCCTATTTTTTGCATTTCTAGTCCTTGTGCCAAGATAAAATTATTGTTTTCAGAACCTTTACCCGCATAGACCAAGCTTTTAGGAAAATCATCGGCATTGGCTGTTAATACCAAATCATACCCATTTTCAAGATAAATCGGTCCTCTTTTTTGACCAATTTGAAAGCTAAAGACTTCCTTTTCTTTCACTGTTAAAGTGTCTTTAAAGGTGCCATTGTTATTTATTTTTATAGTTTTAAGCAGACCAGCTTGAGATGAAATCGTAAATAAAGAATCGGTACTGTTTTTAATATTTCCAGAAAGGGCAATATTTTCTTGCGGATGTTTTTGGCAAGCAGTGGTGGATAGTAAAATAGATACAAGTACAATAAACGCGTTTTTCATAAGACTTTTTATAGGTGTATTGCAAAGGTAGAACTTATTATATGTAAATTTTGCGAATTCACTTGTATATCCCAAAGTGTTTGTTGACTTTTGAAGCAGCAATCAATCAACTATGAGTTCAATTCACTTTATCAATTCAAATCCTTTAGATTTAAAAGTAATTCAAGAAATTATTTCTCAAGGAAAGCAACTTTCATTATCAGAAATGGCTATCCAGAAAATCAATAAATGCAGGGGGTATTTGGATGAGAAGATGAAAGGAAATTCCAAACCCATTTATGGTATAAACACCGGTTTTGGGGCACTGTGCAATGTGAAAATTGATGGAAAAAACCTACAGAAGCTGCAAGAAAATTTAGTAAAAAGCCATGCTTGCGGCACTGGGGAAGAAATCTCTCAAGACATTGTGAAATTGATGTTATTGTTTAAAATTCAGAGTTTGAGCTATGGACATTCAGGCGTGCAATTGGCAACGGTAGAAAGGTTGATTGGTTTTTATAATAATGGTGTTTTTCCTGTAATCTACTCTCAAGGCTCATTAGGTGCATCTGGAGACTTATCTCCTTTGGCCCATTTAGCTCTGCCTTTAATTGGATTGGGAGAAGTGTATTATAAAAATAAAAAAATTACAGGACAAGAGTTATTAACTATTTTCTCTTGGGATCCCATAAATTTCAAATCCAAAGAAGGATTGGCTTTGTTAAATGGAACCCAGTTTATGAGTGCTTTTGGTATCCATAACCTTTTAAAAGCACACAAATTATCGTATTTAGCAGATGTCATTGGCACAATTTCTTTAGAGGCTTTTGATGGAAGAATTGAGCCTTTTAATGAATTAATTCATTTAGCTCGCCCCCATAACGGACAAATTAAAACGGCAAAAAGAATCAATGAATTTTTAGTCGAAAGTGAATTGATTGCGCAAGAAAAACAACATGTACAAGATCCTTATTCGTTTCGTTGTATTCCTCAAGTACATGGCGCTACAAAAGACACCATTCAATTTGTCACTAAAACTTTTTTAACGGAAATTAATTCGGTAACAGACAATCCAAATATTTTTGTAGATGAAGATCAGATTATTTCAGGCGGAAATTTTCATGGACAACCCTTAGCTTTAGGATTAGACTTCTTAGCCATTGCAGTCTCAGAACTGGGAAATATTTCTGAAAGACGAACCTATCAATTAGTTTCTGGTCATCGACATTTACCACCATTTTTGGTGTCAAATCCGGGATTAAATTCTGGTTTTATGATTCCACAATACACCGCAGCAAGTATTGTAAGCCAAAATAAACAATATGCAACACCTGCAAGTGTAGATTCGATTGAGTCGAGCAATGGGCAAGAAGATCACGTGTCGATGGGTGCCAATGCGGCAACCAAAGCAAAAAAAGTAGTCGATAATTTAGAGACTATTTTGGCCATTGAATTGTTTACTGCTTCTCAGGCACTAAATTTTGCGAAATCTAAGAGTTCTCCTTTTTTAGAAAGTTTTATTTGGGCATTTCGTCAAGAGGTTTCTATTGTAGATGAGGACAGAGTAATGCGTAATGACATTGTGAATTCAGGAGCTTTTATAGCGAGCTTAGAAATCGATGCTGAAGAATTGTTTGGCTAGTCTTTTGAAGAAGTTTGTATGCCGTTTGAGTTACTACGGTTTACTAATCTTAGCGAACGAGGTGTAGCTTAAAAAGTATAGAAATTACCCAACATGAGTTTTAAAAAAAAAGACTGCCTTTTCAGACAGTCTCTATTTTTTCACTTTTTATAGATTATTCCTTGCTTTCTGTTCTAGTTTCTTCTTTCTTTTTTCCTTTTTTGATTTTGATGGTGAGTTGGTTGTTTTTTTTATCCAAATCCATTAAAATGGTATCTCCTTCGTCTAGTGTAGAATTTACAATTTCTTCTGCCAAGGCATCTTCAATGTACTTTTGAATTGCTCTTTTTAAAGGTCGCGCACCATATTTTTTGTCAAAACCCTTGTCGGCTATATAATCTTTTGCTTTATCACTTAAGTGTAAGGTGTAGCCTAAATCGGCAATTCTTTTTAATAATTTATCTAATTCAATATCAATAATAGAATGAATGTCTTCTCTTTCCAGAGAATTAAACATAATAACATCGTCAATTCTATTTAAGAATTCGGGAGCAAAAGATTTTTTTAAAGCCCCTTCAATAACACCTTTCGCATTTTCATCTGCAGCAGCTGTTTTTGCGTTGGTTCCAAAACCAACGCCACTACCAAAGTCTTTTAATTGACGAGCACCAATATTGGAGGTCATGATAATAATGGTATTTCTAAAATTTATCTTTCGACCTAAACTATCTGTTATAAAACCATCATCTAAAATTTGCAATAGCATATTAAATACATCTGGATGCGCTTTTTCAATTTCATCTAATAAAACTACAGCATAGGGCTTTCTTCGAACTTTTTCTGTTAATTGTCCTCCTTCTTCGTAACCAACATAGCCTGGAGGTGCTCCAACTAAGCGAGAAATTGCAAACTTCTCCATGTATTCACTCATGTCAATTCTAATTAAAGAATCTTCTGAATCAAATAACTGGGTTGCTAATACTTTAGCTAATTGCGTTTTTCCAACGCCAGTTTGTCCTAAGAAAATAAATGAACCAATTGGTTTATTAGGGTCTTTTAAGCCAACTCTATTTCTCTGAATGGCTCTCACTACCTTAGTAACTGCTTCATCTTGACCAATTACTTTTCCTTTAATTAAGTTTGGTAAATCTTTTAAACGATTGCTTTCTGCTTCGGCTACTCTATTTACAGGGATCCCGGTCATCATAGAAACTACCTCAGCAACATTGTCTTCTGTTACTACTTCACGATTCGATTTAGAATCATCTTCCCATTGCTTTTGAGCCGAAAATAGTGCCGATTCTATATTTTTTTCGTCATCACGCAATTTAGCCGCTTCTTCATATTTTTGCCCGTTGACTGCTTCTGTTTTTTTATCTCGAATAATCTCTAACTTAGCTTCCAATTCTAAAACTTGCTTAGGAACGACAATATTTGTAATATGAATTCTAGATCCCGCCTCATCTAGAGCGTCTATCGCTTTATCGGGTAAAAACCGGTCTGTCATGTATCTGTCTGTCAATTTAACACAGGATTCAATGGCTTGATCGGTATAATTTACATGATGATGTTCTTCGTACTTTGATTTAATATTGTGTAAAATCTGAATGGTTTCTTGTACCGATGTTGGATCTATAATTACTTTTTGAAAACGACGTTCTAAGGCACCGTCCTTTTCAATATTTTGTCTGTATTCATCTAACGTTGTTGCCCCAATACATTGAATTTCGCCTCTTGCTAGTGCAGGTTTCAGCATGTTTGATGCGTCTAAAGAGCCTGTAGCACCGCCGGCACCTACAATCGTGTGAATTTCATCGATAAACAGAATAATATCAGCGTTTTTTTCTAATTCGTTCATTAACGCTTTCATGCGCTCCTCAAACTGACCGCGATATTTTGTGCCCGCAACTAAGCTGGCTAAATCTAAAGAAATAATTCGTTTATCAAATAAGATTCTTGAAACCTTTCGTTGGATAATTCTCAATGCCAAGCCTTCTGCAATGGCAGACTTCCCAACACCTGCTTCTCCAATTAACATCGGATTGTTCTTTTTTCTTCTGCTTAAAATTTGAGAAACGCGCTCAATTTCTTTCACTCTTCCAACCACGGGGTCTAACTTATCTGCTTCTGCCAACGCGGTTAAATCTCTGCCAAAATTATCTAAAACAGGCGTTTTAGATTTCCCTGCTGTTTTTCCTTTTTGCGGTTGTGGAAAAGAGTCACTATTCCCTTGGGTATATTCATCATCAGAAGGTGTTTCTGCAATTGGATTTAAAGGTAAAATCATATCATCTTCAACATGTAATTGTTTATATAAAGCTTTCGTATCATCATAGTTGATGTCAAATTTTTGTAATAATTTTGTTGTAGGATCATTTTCATTGCGCAAAACGCACAACAATAAATGGGCCGTATTAATAGAGGTGCTTTGGTATAATTTAGCTTCTAAAAAAGTAGTTTTTAATGCTTTTTCTGCTTGTCTAGTCAAGTGCAAACTTTTCTTTTCTATTTCACTAGATAACAAAGGATTTGAAGGATTTAGTTTTTCTAATTTTTTACGAATTAAATTCAAATCTAAATCGTAAGAATTTAAAATATCTATTGCTTTTCCTTCTCCTTTTCTAAGTAAACCAAGCAACAAATGTTCCGTTCCAATAAAGTCATGCCCTAAACGAAGTGCTTCTTCTTTACTAAAAGTGATCACGTCTCTTACTTTTGGTGAAAAATTATCGTCCATAGTTATAAGTATATAATGTAAATTTAATTCTTTTTTTATTCAAAAATTGCAAAAAAGGTGCCAAGACTACAATACTGCCATTTTGACGAGGCTTTTCTGGTTAAAAGACACTGAAAACCAGCAAACTAAAAGGTTGTTAAAAAAAGCATAAAAATGTTGATAACATAAATGTAATCAAGACTTCAAATACTTTGTTAAAAGGACGAATTATACTATCTTGCCTTGTTGAAAAAAAAGAATAAAATAACGAAATAACATATGACAGACGGAGAAAAATTGATACCGATTAACATTGAGGAGCAGATGAAATCTGCGTATATAGATTACTCAATGTCAGTAATTGTATCAAGAGCATTACCAGATGTAAGAGACGGCTTAAAACCGGTTCACAGAAGAGTATTGTTTGGAATGCACGAATTGGGAATTAAAGCAACAGGCTCTTATAAGAAATCCGCAAGAATTGTTGGGGAAGTTTTAGGAAAGTATCACCCTCATGGGGATACTTCTGTTTATGATTCTATGGTGAGGATGGCACAGAGTTGGAGTGTTCGTTATATGATGGTTGATGGACAGGGTAATTTTGGTTCGGTAGATGGAGATTCTCCGGCAGCAATGCGTTATACAGAGGTTAGAATGCAGAAAATATCGGAAGATATGCTTTCTGATATAGAAAAAGACACCGTTGATCACCGTCTAAATTTCGATGATACGTTATTAGAACCTACGGTTTTGCCTACTAGAATTCCAAATTTATTGGTAAATGGAGCTTCGGGAATTGCTGTTGGAATGGCAACAAATATGGCGCCACACAACTTAACAGAGGTTATTAATGGAACGTTGGCTTATATCGATAACAGAGATATTGAGATTGATGAATTGATGCAACATATTACAGCGCCTGACTTCCCAACCGGCGGGATTATTTATGGTTACGACGGTGTAAAGGAAGCTTTTCATACAGGTAGAGGAAGAGTGGTAATGCGCGCCAAATCTACTTTTGAAGAAGTGAAAGGTCGTGAATGCATTGTTGTAACAGAGATTCCGTATCAAGTGAATAAGGCAGACATGATTAAAAAAACTGCCGATTTAGTGAACGAGAAAAAGCTAGAAGGGATTGCTAATATTCGCGATGAGTCTGATAGAAATGGAATGCGAATTGTGTATATTCTAAAACGCGATGCCATCCCTAATATTGTTTTAAACAAATTATTTAAATATACAAGTTTACAAACTTCGTTTAGTGTAAATAATATTGCACTTGTTAATGGAAGACCAGAGCAACTAAATTTAAAACAATTAATTCATTATTTTGTAGAACACAGACATGAAGTAGTTGTTAGAAGAACAAAATATGAGTTGGCAAAAGCAGAAGCTAGAGCACATATTTTAGAAGGATTAATTATTGCTTCAGATAATATCGATGAAGTGATTAAAATTATTAGAGCTTCTTCAAATGCAGATTTAGCAAGAGAGCGTTTAATAGCGCGTTTTGAATTGTCAGAAATTCAGGCAAAAGCCATTGTGGAAATGCGTTTGCGTCAATTAACAGGCCTTGAGCAAGATAAGTTACGTGCAGAATTTGACGAAATCATTAAAACGATAGCAGATCTAAAAGATATTTTAGAAAATGAACCAAGACGTTATCAAATAATTATCGATGAATTAACGTTAATTCGAGATAAATACGGAGATGAAAGAAGGTCTACGATTGAATTCGCTGGAGGAGATATGAGAATCGAAGATATGATTCCAGACACCAAAGTTGTGGTTACTATTTCTAATGCCGGGTATCTAAAACGTACAAATCTAGATGAATATAAGGTCCAGAATAGAGGCGGAAGGGGTCAAAAAGGAGCAAATACAAGAAATGAAGACTTTTTAGAACATCTATTCGTGGGGACAAATCACCAATACATGTTGTTCTTTACTCAAAAGGGAAAAGTATTTTGGATGCGAGTTTATGAAATTCCTGAAGGGGGCAAAAACACAAAAGGACGCGCAATTCAGAACTTAATAAATATTGAGCCAGATGATAAAGTAACAGCTTTTCTTGTAACAGAAGACTTAAAAGATGAAGAGTATATTAATAATAACTTTATCATCATGGCCACTAAAAAGGGTCAAGTAAAAAAGACTTCTCTAGAGCAATATTCAAGACCTCGAACAAACGGAATTAATGCAATTACCATTAAAGAGGGTGATGAGCTGATAGAAGCGAGATTAACCAATGGAAATAGTCAAGTCATGTTGGCCTTGAAATCTGGAAAGTCAATTCGTTTTGAAGAAGCCAAAACAAGACCCATGGGAAGAACAGCTTCTGGTGTTCGTGGAATTACACTACAGAGTGATAAGGATGAAGTGATTGGAATGGTTGCTGTAAATGATATGGAAAGTAATATCTTGGTTGTTTCTGAAAAAGGCTATGGTAAGCGCTCTAAATTAGAAGACTATAGAATTACCAATCGAGGAGGTAAAGGTGTGAAAACATTGAATATTTCTGAAAAAACAGGTGATTTAGTAGCTATAAAGAATGTGGATGATACCAATGATTTGATGATTATTAATAGATCTGGAATCACTATTAGAATGGCTGTTGAAGATCTTCGGGTTATGGGTAGAGCTACTCAAGGGGTTAAACTAATCAATATAAAAGGTGATGACAGCATTGCTGCTGTAGCAAAAGTTTCTAGAGAAGAAGATGGAGAGCTTGATGAATTTGAGGGAGACGATGAGCTTGATGGAGATGATGAAGATGAGAATGGCATGGAATCTGAAAATGACGCAAGCGAGAACTAAGAATAAATGATATAAAATAAACCAAGAACAATGAAAAAACAATTAGTAGCACTTTCATTATCCCTAATGACAATGAGTGCTTTTGCGCAAAAAGATGAGTTAAAAACAGCAGAAAAAGCCATTAAAAAACAAGATTTCACCACCGCTATTTATTCTATAAACCAAGCGGAAGCGTTGCTTGGGAGTATGGATGAGAAATTAACGGCGAAATTTTATTTTTTAAAAGGTGAAGCCTTTGCCGGAAAAAAAGACTATAAAGTTGCTGCGGATGCACTGAATGACTTACTAGCGTACGAAGAAAAAATTGGAAGGGAAAGATATTCTGATGATGCGAAACCATTAATGCAGACAATGATTGCAGATGTTTCTAAAAATGCGCTGAAATTATATAATGACGATAAAGATTATAAAAATGCGGCAGAAAATTTCTATTTAACTTATTTATTGAGCCCAACGGATACTTCTTATTTATTTAACGCAGCAATTAGTGCGTCGTTAGCAAAAGAGTTCGATTCTTCCTTGTCTTTCTATAAAGAATTAAAAGATATTGGCTATACCGGTATTGCAACCATTTATGCGGCAACGAATAAGGAAACTGGTGAGGTAGAAAATTTGGGTTCAAAGTCTCAAAGAGATTTGATGGTGAAATCTGGACAATATTTAAAACCTGAAGATCAAAATTCAGAGTCTAAAAGAGCAGATATCATAAAAAGTATTGGTTATATATTAACGCAACAAGGAAAAACAGACGAAGCGATTCTTGCCATAAAGGAAGCTAGAAAATCGGATCCTAAAGATTTAAATTTATTGCTCACAGAGGCAGACTTATACATTAAATTAGACAAAATGGACAAGTTTGGTGAATTAATGGAACAAGCAATTGCATTAGATCCAACAAATCCAAATTTGTTTTTTAATTTGGGGGTTGTGAACTTTAACGAAAAGAAAGCAGCTAAGGCAGTGGAATACTATAAAAAGGCCATTGAATTAAAACCAGATTATGGAGATGCTTACACCAATTTGGCCATCGTGATTTTAGACGGTGAAAGAGCAATCGTAGAAGAAATGAATAAAAATTTATCAGATTTTGATGCCTATGATAAATTATTATTAAAACAAAAAGAGTTATACAAAGAGGCTTTGCCTTATTTAGAGAAAGCAGATAGTATTAGTAGATCTGTAGATACCATTAAGACCTTAATGAATCTATATCAACAATTGGCAATGACAGAGAAAGCGAAAGAATATAAAGCTTTATATGAAGAGTTTAGTAATGAATAAAAGCAACAAACACATCTCATAAAAAAATCCGAAGCTATTAGCTTCGGATTTTTTTTATAGAATTTTTTTAATCACTCTTAACTTATGGGTATGTTTTTTTAAATCTACATTGTAAATTCCGCTGTGGTCTAGTAAATCAATTCTTACTTTTCCATAGGCATGTATAATATAATAATCTTGCATAATAATTCCCACATGCGTAATAACTCCTTCAGAATCATCAAAAAAGGCTAAGTCTCCAGGTTCACTTTCTTCAATGAAACTTAAGACTTCTCCTTGAGTAGCTTGCTCTTTTGCATCACGTAATAAGGGATATCCACATAATTTGTATACCATTTGCGTAAAGCCCGAACCATCCATTCCAAAAGGGGTTTTTCCTCCCCATAAATAAGGTGTGTTTAGAAATAAAAAGGCTGTTTTTAAGAGTTCTTCTTTGGGGGATTTTTTAGAAAGAACCACTCCTTCATAATAAAATTCATTCGAATTAATGCGTAATTTCTCTCCATCAAAAAAAGGCAGGTGTGATCCAATAGGGATGGTGATTAAATTATTTTTTTCATCGGAAACAAAATCAACTAAATTTCCTGCATATTTATTTTTATCTTCACTTAATGCAGAATAGTGTTCTTCTGTGATTTCTTCATATTGTTTATTGTCTATATATCCCACGTAATTGTCAAAAAACAATCGAATTTTGCTCCATTTTTTTTGCTTTTCTAGGACTTTAAAATGCTCCCCAAAAAGAACTTGACTCACCATTTCTGATGAGTCTAAAGACTCTAGTCGCATGGGGACAATACTTAAATTACAGATGCCGTAGCGCATAAATGTATGGAGGATTTTGAGTTGTACACTTTAAATTTAGATTCTTTCAATGATCATTGCACTTGCGCCTCCACCACCATTGCAAATGGCAGCAGCACCAATTTTGGCATTGTTTTGCGCTAAAATAGACGTTAATGCAATCACAATTCTAGCTCCCGAAACTCCTAATGGATGGCCTAAGGAAACAGCACCTCCATTTACATTTACAATATCTGGAGATAGCCCTAATATTTTCATATTTGCCAAACCAACTACCGCGAAAGCTTCATTTAGTTCAAAATAATCTACTTTATCGATAGAAATGTTTGCTTTTGCCAATGCTTTAGGCAATGCTTTTGATGGCGCGGTGGTAAACCATTCTGGTTCGTGCGCTGCATCTGCATAGCTTACTATTTTAGCAATTGGCTTTAGGTTTAACTCTTTGGCCTTATCGGCAGACATTAGGATCAACGCGGCTCCACCATCGTTTATGCTCGATGCATTTGCCGCAGTTACAGTACCATCTTTGGTGAAAGCTGCTCGTAAAGATGAAATTCTATCTATTTTTATATTTTTAAACTCTTCATCTTCAGAAAAAATGATTGGTTCGCCTCTTCGTTGTGGAATTTCAACAGGAATTATCTCATTGTCGTATTTACCCGCTTTCCATGCTTGTTCAGAACGACGGTAGGATTCAATGGCCGAAGCATCTTGCTCTTCCCTTGAAAAATTGTAGGTTTTTGCACAAGTATCTGCACATACGCCCATTGGAATTTTTTCATACGCATCTATTAGTCCATCTTTCTGCATGCCATCTTCCATAGTAATAGGTCCAAACTTAGCTCCGTTTCGGGCGTATTGGTAATGTGGAATTGAACTCATGTTTTCCATGCCGCCAGCCACTACAATACTTGCATCTCCCAAGGCAATGGATTGCGCTGCTAACATAATTGCTTTCATTCCAGAAGAGCATACTTTATTAACCGTGGTACAGGGAACTGTATTTGGAATCCCCGCATAGATTGCTGCTTGACGAGCAGGAGCTTGTCCTAGCCCAGCAGAAACCACATTTCCCATAAAAACTTCATCAACCAGTGATGGCTCTAAGTTTATTTTTTCTAGTGCTCCTTTTATGGCAAAAGAACCTAATTTTGTAGCAGGAATATTGGCTAAACTTCCCATAAAACTCCCAATAGGTGTTCTAGCAACAGAGACAATTACAACTTCTTTCATGTGTATATATTTAGTCTAATTTGTAGATATTTCGTTTCGCAAAAATAACCAATTTTAATCGATTTTTGTTTCATAAGGCGCCTCGAATTTTAAACGTTCATTTTTTTATGTTAAGTTTGTACCATTAAGAAGAATTCTATGAATAATTTTATCAATAAAATATATCTAAATAATGCAATTGTTTATAAGGTAATCCTGTTTTTAATAACAACCATTTCAATTGTTTATTTACTTCCAAAAGGGGGGCAATTTAAGTATGAATATAGCAAGGAAAAGTTGTGGCAATTCGATAATTTGTACGCTCCTTTTGATTTAGCGATTCAAAAAAATGAAGACGAAATTTCTCTTGAAAAAAAGAAAATTGAGGAAAATGCCATCCTGTTCTTTGAGTACAATGAGCAAATTGTTACAGAAGTGAATGATAATTTTCAAAGTAAACTTACTTATATAAAAAAGAATGATTCCCTTACAGATGCCCAGAAAATATATTTTGAGCGCGTTGGGCAATCAATTATAGATCAGGTTTATAAGCAGGGGTTTTTAGATTCAGATCGTGCGGGTAAGATTTTTGATAAAAATGGAATTATTTCATTGCGAAAAAGTAATATGATCGAAAGTGTTTCTTTCTATACGCTTTTTGTCTCAAAAGAAGTTTTTAACTTAATTTCAAGCTCAGTAGAAAAATCAACTTTAGATTTTGGAAAAAGAAAATTATTAAACATACTCTCTGAAATAGTAAAACCCAATGTGTTTTATGATGATTTGTATACACAAAAATCGATAGAACAGGCAACTAGTCAAATATCGTATAAAAAAGGAAAGGTCTCTAAAGGAGAGTTAATTATATTAAAAGGAGATATTGTTGAAGGAAAAAAATTAGCTGTTTTAAACTCTTTAAAAAGTGAATCTGAGTCGAAGGTTTGGACCGAGAGTAATTATAATTGGATTGTTTTTGGATATACCATTTTAGTTGCGCTAGCTTTGTTGATGCTGTTGTTGTTCTTGAAGAAGTATCGGGAAGAAATATACGAAAACAACAATAAAGTAACTTTTATCTTTTTCAATGTTTTCTTAATGATATTGATTCAAACATTGGTTATAAAATACAATTCAGCCTATTTATATGTCGTTCCATTAAGTATTTTGCCGATAGTTTTAAAAGCTTTTTTTGATGCACGTTTGGGCTTGTTTACGCACGTTTTGACCATTCTTTTGCTCGGTTTTATTGTACCCAATAGTTTTGAGTTCATTTACTTACATATTATTGCGGGAATCGTAACGATTTTAACGGTTTCAGAATTATATAAAAGAGCTAATTTATTTATCTCAGTAGCACAAATTACCCTTATTTATATGATTACGTATTTTGCTTTTTCAATTATAAAAGAAGGCAATGCTTCTCAAATAAACTGGACTTATTTCACCATGTTTGCTGCCAATGGTTTGTTGTCGTTTTTGTCCTTGTTCTTTATTTATATTTATGAAAAAATGTTTGGTTTGGTTTCTGATGTAACGCTTTTAGAATTGTCTAATACCAACTCTAAATTGCTAAGAGATTTAAATGAAAGAGCCCCTGGCACATTTCAACATTCTATGCAAGTTGCCAATTTAGCAGAAGCAGCAGCTAATGAAATTGGCGCCAATTCCATGCTAGTAAGAACGGGTGCTTTGTACCATGATATTGGTAAAATGTTACATCCAATGTATTTTACCGAAAATCAATCAACAGGGGTGAACCCTCATAATGATTTATCTTCTAGAGACAGTGCGAAAATGATCATTGATCACGTAATAAAAGGGGTAGAGCTAGCAAAACAACATAGGCTACCCGATAGGATTATCGATTTTATTAGAACCCATCACGGTACTAGTTTGACTTATTATTTTTATATGAAGGAAAAAGAGCTGAATCCAGAGGAAGAAGTAGATCCAAAGAAATTTCAATATAAAGGGCCAATACCGTTTTCAAAAGAAACAGCGATTTTAATGATGTGTGATGCCTCTGAGGCAGCATCAAAAAGTATCAAGAATCCAACAGCTTTAAGTGTTAATCGTTTAATCGATAAAATTATTGATAAGCAAATCGCTGATAATCAATTTTTAAATTCAAATATTACTTTCAAAGAAATTAACATCATTAAAAAAGTAATAAAAAAGAAGTTGATGAATATTTATCATCTAAGAGTCGAGTATCCAGAATAGTAAAAAAAAAGGGGCAAAAAAAATCAAAAATTGTTGCAAGTTTGTATATCTAATCATACATTTGCACTCGCAATTTTTAATTCATTTGCAAGAATGAGTCAAGGAGAGGTGGCAGAGTGGTAATGCAGCAGATTGCTAATCTGTCGACGTTTTCGTCGCCAGGGTTCGAGTCCCTGTCTCTCCGCAAATTGCCTCGGGGTGTAGCGTAGCCCGGTTATCGCGCCTCGTTTGGGACGAGGAGGTCGCAGGTTCGAATCCTGCCACCCCGACCAAGAGTATACATCCCAATATAAAACCTGTTAATCATGTGATTAACAGGTTTTATTATTTTTATTGGTTTCAATTGAAATTAAAAGAAACCGCAAAAATAGACTACAAGTTTGATTTTAACCAATTTAAGTTCCTTGAAGTGTTTGTAGGTAAATCTTTTACTGGAATAATCTGTAAGTCTATATTTTATGCTCGTTTTTAATCTCGATAAGCGCAATTATATAGCATCCTAAACTTGAAATAATTCATTGTTTCGCGGATTCATTTGATACCAATTTCATCTTTTTTGCGGTTGACAATTTATTCGTGGATATAAAGGTTTCCATGGCATCGCTAATGGCCGATCCTTGTTCTCTATTTGGTTTTACTCAAAACTTTATACCACTCTAGACTTATTAATCACGTCCATAATGAGGTTTATGCCTTTCTGCTGATTCATAAAACCTGATAAAAAATAAGGAGTAATGTATTTTCTAGTTGAAAAAGTTGAGATTTTAAGATAAATACAAAGTTGACTTTACTAAGTATGCGTTTTATTGTTGATTTCACTTGTTTCATTTGATTATTTTAGCCACAGTAGCTATTTCCATGATAGGATCTGTTATATAAAATTGTCTACCTACCACTTCACTTCGCTGAATTGAGAACTAGTTTAGATTTTTTTTAGCTGAATATAACACGGCAAGTTGAATTAAATGTTTGGTCTCTGGAGCTTTTGTAATGACTAGTAGTTTAGATGTTTCAATAAATATATGGAGTTGGTGGAGTGTGTAATTCATAAAAATTATTTATATGTATCATAGCAAATATAAATAAAAATTAATGAATAGTAAGTTCAATCTTTGTGCCGTTAAATGAATAAGGAAATGGTACTAATCTTACAAAACGAACGAACATGAAATTAAAGGAAGTAACGCAAATCGAAAAAACGACTCAAAAAGTACAATTGGTAAAGGGAGATTTCACCCCCTCTGAAACTTCAGATATTATTACGAGGCTCATTAACGAGAAAATTAATTTTCACAAGTTACAAAAGCTTCAAATGTGGGAAGGTAACCACAAATGCAAGACTGATCAACTTGATATACGTATTGGAGAACTTGAAAAAGAAAAAGAAAATGCTCGCGAGTTTATTAATAGCTTAAAAGATTTGGGTAAGAATTTAAAAATTAACGGTACCCTCGAAATATCTGTTGCCTAATGAAAGCGAACGAAAAGTTGAAACAACACCTGCGTGTTGTAATATTAAAAAATACAACCCGTGTTTTTTTTGGAGGCTTACTCTTTTTTATTGCGATCTCTCGTGTTAATAATCATTTTTTTTGGACATGATAATTCTTTACAGTCTGAATATAGGAATGTTTTTTTTATCAGAATGATAGATAATAGCAATGAAGCAACTTTACATCGTTTAAACTTTTCACAATTAACTTAACGCAGGTTTTTTATGATCTCAATATTGACGAAAGCAGTACCTCGATGGTTAAATTAGACTATTTGTAAACATACTAGAAACATTAAATATTTAAAAATGACTCTTGACACAAATTTTGATTTAAATAGACGCCCAAAGGGCATCAATAACAGGGTTGATACAAAGAAGCCAATGGTTTCAATGCTTGTGAGCTCGCTGTTATGGCTTTTGTTTATCGCAAACGTTCTATATCTTATTTTTAACTTCTTCAGTATGCCAGAATGGAGTTGGAAATCTATTTTTCGAATCAATGGTTTTACTATTTTGATTTGGACGACAGTGACTTTTTTCAGTGCCTTCATTGGCAGTTATGCAGGAAACTATTTAAAAGGTTTTAGATACCATTCCCGATTTATGTTACTCTGTTTGGGCTTCACATTTTCTGTGATGCTACTTGTGATGTCAAATCATATTGGACTTTTACTGTTCAATTGGTTGATGATGGGAATTTTTATGTCTCAATTGATTGGCATTGACAAGAGATGGGGAGAAGCAAGGGAAGCTTCAAGCTTTGCTCAAAAGTACTTTCTGTTAGGCACGTTCTTTTTAACTATAGGCTTGCTATTGTTGGCTTTCAATAGCCAGCAATATACAATCAGTGGATTGTCATCAGCCGTTACCGATATACCACTTTGGATTTTAATGATTTCAGCTTTTTGCATTATCGCAGCAGCGATTGTACAATCGGCCATTTATCCGTTTCATCGCTGGTTATTGTCGGCAATGACGGCACCTACTCCTGCATCTGCGCTCATGCATGCAGGTTTTGTAAATGGTGCGGGCATTTTATTAACACTTTTTGCTACACTATTATTTGCCTCAAATACCTTGACAATTCTATTCATCATCGGAGGTTTCACAGCGATTATCGCACAGTTTACCAAACTGCTTCAAGTGAACGTCAAACAAAAATTGGGCTGTTCGACCATCGCCCAAATGGGTTTTATGATTATGCAATGTGGTCTGGGATTGTTCAATGCTGCTGTGGTTCATTTGATTCTACACGGATTTTATAAAGCATATTTATTTTTGTCTTCAGGTGAGGAGATTGAGCAAACTAAACCTGAAGAACCGATTCAATTAAAAATCAAACCGCTCCAGGTCATTTTCGTCTTGCTCTTTAGCGTACTGGGAGCTTACCTCTTTGCAACTTGGACTGGAAAAGGTATGTCTTTAAACAGCGGCATCTTTCTTACGTTGATTGTTGCAATTACTGTGGGTCAGGCCACCTACAATATCGTCAAGGAACAGGGCCTTTCGATAGCACAAAAAATCATCGTGCCGCCATTGCTGTTCGTAGTAGGAATCGGACTCTATGCATTGATGTACAACGGAGTGACTCTACTGATGTCTAACATGCCCATGATTAACCAACCAATGCCCTTGTCTTGGACGCAGATTATCTTTGGAATTATTTTTCTTTTGGGCTTTTTCATTATGAAATTGGGTGTTTACAAAAAGCTACCTTGGCTTTATGTGAAATTCATGAACCTGTCTCAGCCCCATAAAAAAACAGTGTTAATGTATAAGTCATAATCGATATGAATCAACCTATTCTAAATAGTATTGCCGAAGCCTCAAAAGTGATTGGGAAAACGTGGCCATTATACACCTTTGTGGCTTCCAATCCATTGTCGGGTTTTGAAAATAGATCTTTTCAGGAAGCAGTTAATGCGGCAAAAAAGCATTTTAATGCCAATGTCTTTCCTGCGGCTGAACTGTATCGCCAAGCTTGGGAAAAAGGCGATATTGACCAGCGTATTTTAATGTCACTTTTGAAAGAAAATAAACTATCTGAATTACCTGAATACTATCTGAAATTGATGGCAACTCAAAATCCATTGGAAGTATTGAACGATACCCAAAAGCTAGACAGAATCATGGTAAAATGGTTGACATCTTTTATGGATGAAGGCCTTGCTGAATGGGAAATGCCTTTTAAAGGGGAGGGGTTTTACACGGCATGGCGACTTTTAGCAGTGTATGATTCAGAATTGGGAATAACCTCGCTCAAAGAGATTCCAAAAACCAGCACTGAAGCATTGCAACAACTTCTAAAGGACTCTGCGTCGAATGACCTTGTTCGTGTTTTTACCTTTCATTTGGCAGCGCTTCCAGGCTGGACGGGGTATATTAATCATCGTGTGCAATCCAATTCCGACTGGCAACTTGAGTATCCGATCAGCCTGATGGACTATTTAGCGGTTCGTCTTTGGACCGCTCAAAAATTGAATGTGCCGCTCCTGCCAGAAAAAAATGAGGAGACTTTAGATACAATGGTGCCAAATCTCCAATACATTTGGTTAAAGGCATGGGAACAGAGTTGGCAAAACATATTGGTTAAAAATTTAGAGACCCCATCCATCGCAAATAAATCTTCTACTAAAAATAAGCTTGCCGAGGTACAATTCGTATTTTGTATAGATACGCGGTCTGAACTAATTAGAAGACATGTGGAGTCAAAAGGAAATTATGAAACTTTTGGCTATGCTGGATTTTTCGGAATTGCAATGGACTATGAAAGTCTGAACGATGGCATCATACGGAAAGCTTGTCCGCCGATTGTTTCTTCGGCATACATCGTTTCAGAAACAGCGCAATCCAATAGAGATGAACAATTTTTAGTCTACAAAAAGAACATTGAGATTGTACGTTTTGGGGTATATTTTCTGAAACGAATGAGAAATATGTTGCCATCCGCTTTTGGTTATGTGGAAGGTTCGGGATTGTTTTACGGATTATCCTTGATTGGCAGAACCTTAATTCCAAGGCAACTCTATAAAGCAACGAATCAGAAGGCATCGAAAATGGAAATGACCTGCCAACTTGATATCAACAAAGTAGGTAAAGAAGATGTTTCGCCACTTGGAATTACGTTGGAAGAGAAAGTCGGCATCGTCAAATCAGCGTTCGATTTGATGGGGTGGAAACAGTTTGCACCTTTGGTGATTTTTGCAGGACATGGAAGTCATTCTGCGAACAATTCGTTTGGTTCAAGTTTAGATTGTGGTGCTTGTGCCGCAAGTCCTGGACGTCACAACGCACGCATGTTGGCAAAACTCGCCAACCTTCCAGAGGTAAGAAAAGCCTTGGCCGACTCACATAAGTTACTGATTCCAGAGAAGACCCTTTTTATAGGCGCAGAACATAACACCACCACTGACGATATCGTTTTGTTTGATTCGGAAATTCCAGCATCGCATAAGACATTGGTTCAAACCTTAAAAACGAATCTACTGAAAGCGCAGAAAACCGCTACTCAAGATAGACTTGGTTCTAAAGGGAACAGCGTCGCATATGCACAACAAAAAGCGAATAATTGGGGCGAAACTAGGCCAGAATGGGGCCTTGCTAAAAATGCAGGTTTTGTAATCGGTCCAAGAAGTTTGACAAAAAACACAAACCTTGGCAGTCGATGCTTCCTTCACTCTTATGACTGGGAAATGGACAAGGAAGGAAAAGCTTTGGAAGGTATCATGCAAGGTCCAATGGTTGTTACGCAATGGATCAATAACCACTACTATTTCTCAACAGTCGATAACAACACCTTCGGAGGTGGCTCTAAAATTACGCACAATATTACAGGTAAATTCGGAGTCGTTCAAGGCAACGGTGGCGACCTTAAAATGGGGCTGCCATTGCAGTCGCTCTTTGGCTCGGATGATGCGATGTATCATCAACCATTGCGATTATCGGTTATCATTCAAGCACCGATCACAAGAGTTTCAGAAATCCTGGTTAGAAATGAAAACTTAAAAACACTTTGTGATAACGAGTGGATGTATCTAATGGTGATGGATCCAACACAAAAGAACCAGATTGTACGATATACAAAATCAATACAGTGGTTATATATCCAAGAAGAAATCAGGCAGGAGAGAAAACAAAACGAAGTGAAAGAGAAAATCTTTAGCTAACTAAACGATAAGAGAGGTAAAAATGAAAATTAACGGCCATTATTTATTTGATGGTCCTACTTTTTGTATTACTATCATCAACGATAACAAAAGGTCATTGCATCAAATGAGCAGAAGGTACGCGGTGTTAAATTTTTGACCATTTTAATTCTAAATTGCTTCAAAATTATGGATTACAATAGTCCAATAGTTGGAGTCTTCAGTTGTTTTTTTATGAGGGCATATTGCTGCTTCTTTGAATTGGCAATGTTTTCAGGTATAAATATAACTAAGCGTTGAGTTTGCAGGCCATCTGCATAAATCACATTTAAATCCTTTTTTTCATCAGTGATTCGAAATCCAGGTATTTGGCGTTGAGCATAAATTGATTTTATTCTTTGAACTAACTTCTATCATGCTCTCTCGATTAAATCTATGCATGTAGAATTGTACTTGGAGTATCGATACTCATATGATTTCTTTAGAATTAAAGCATTGACGCGAAAATGCACATGATTTGCAAAATCCATGAGTTCTTTTTCATTTTGAAGTTGTTTCCGGTTAAAGTTTGTGGAAATGCTTAATTCTCTGGCGATAATTTCAAGATTATTTTTCTATCGATAAAAATTAAAATCTCATCATCTGCACGTGTAAAAAATATTGTTGGATGAGATCTGAATGTGCCCTCAGTGGCAACCCCAAATCACAATTGCTTAAATCCATAGCCCCAATGCACTTTTCCCGGACCGTCGAAATAGGGTCAAGTTTCTGTTCAATTTCTCCTAATAATGTTCCTAATACATCTGTATCGACATATTCATTTATAATATAATGTACGCCCAACTATTTTATAAGAATTGGAGCAATCACCCTTCTTTATGGTATTTGGTTATTACGATTAATTTTCTATTTTTAAACATTTAAATTAAATTTGAAGATTGATTAGTTGAATATTCTAATGTGATGTACCCTTTTTAAAATTATAATTTAAGGGGACTTTTTTATCCGCCGCTTTGTCGAGCGGTAACAGCAGCCTTTAAGAAGATTTTGTGTCGTCTTATTGTTTCCGTAATTCAAAGCTAAATTCCGTAAGTTTTATCCGAGAGGTAAACCTTTTCACCAACTCCAATTTAAAGTTTAACGGCGGCTATTAAAACCATTTATAAAGTGGCGTACATTATCTAAGACTCAATACGACCACTCTTTACTAAAGTTATTTTTGTTATTTTGAAATAATTTTGTTTTTAAGTCTTTGAAAATATGTATTCTAAGGCGTAAGTTTTTACTTATAATGTAAATCATTAAAATAATTAACGAAATAACATTTAAATCTACCTTCGGTGGTTCTGAAAATGATACAACAAAAAGTGCGGTGAGGGTTTCGAAAGAGTTGCACCTAACCTAACTCTAAGATTAATAAAACAAATAAAAAACCTGTTAATCGCAAGATTGGCCTTTTTTTTAGTTTTTTCTGCGCTATTTTAGTGCCTTATTTAGAATTAGCTATGTTTTCTGAATTCATTAAACTTAGTAAAAGAGCGTCCATTAATTGCAGTAATCACAAGGTTTTTAAGGGGTTTATGCTTGTTTCTCGGCATATAATCGAAATCATGATTTCTGTAAAAATTCTTGCTAATTTTTAGTTGATAACTTCCTTTAATTTTGGCAATCATAAAGATAGAATGTTAAAAAAGTCAATTAAGCCATTAAACTTTTTATTATAGTTAGGATGGCATAACAATTGACTTTATTAGTTAGAATTAATAATTTCTATTTATTTATTTAACTGATTATTAATTAATTATAAATTTAACTATTGATGTTTGTTTTTTGTAAAATAGAAATAAATGTCAAAATGACATATATATATAGATGAGTAAGCCAAAAATAATGCATTTAGACAATTTGTCTTTGAACAGTATGCTAAATGAAGATTCCGAATTAATTCCTTTGATGACACCAGAAGACGAAGAAATCATTAACAAGGAAAGTGTTCCAGAAATTTTACCAATTTTACCTTTGCGAAATACGGTATTATTTCCTGGGGTTGTAATTCCTATTAATGTGGGTCGTGATAAATCGATTCAGCTTATAAAAGATGCAAATAAAGGAGATAAAGTAATTGGTGTTGTAACACAAAAAAATGAAGATGTAGAAGAGCCAACTGGAGATGATATCTATAAAATTGGCGTTGTTGCACAAATTTTGCGGGTTTTGAAAATGCCTGATGGTAATACCACCGTAATTATTCAAGGGAAAAAACGTTTTGCCATCGATACAATAATTCAAAGTGTCCCTTATTTAAAGGCAACTACTAAAGAAATCATTGAAGATGTTACTACGGGAAATTTAAAAGAATTTAAGGCAATTATAGATTCTGTAAAGGAACAAGCCTTAGAGGTTATTGAGGAAAATCCGATGTTGCCAAGCGAAGCATCTTTTGCGATAAAAAATATAAAAAGTAATTCTTTTTTAGTGAATTTTATCTCATCAAATATGGATTTGAATGTAAAAGACAAACAAATTCTTTTAGAGCAAAACAACTTAAAAGAACGGGCACTTTTAACCTTAAAAAACTTAAATAAAGAGTTGCAAAAACTGCAATTAAAAAATGATATCCAGTCTAAAACACGTTCTGATTTAGATCAGCAACAGAAGGAATATTATTTACATCAGCAATTAAAAACCATTCAAGAAGAACTAGGAGGTGTTTCCAATGACGAAGAGTTAGAGGAGATGTATCTTAAATCTAAAAATAAAAAATGGGAAAAAGATGTTGGAAAAACATTTGAAAAGGAGCTAAACCGTTTAAAAAGAATGAATCCGCAAGCAGCAGAATACGGTATTCAAAGAAGCTACTTGGATCTATTGCTGGAATTACCCTGGGGAGAATACACTAAAGATAAATTTGATTTAAAACGTGCTGTAAAAGTTCTTGATCGAGATCATTTTGGTCTAGAAAAGGTAAAGGAAAGAATCATTGAGCATTTAGCCGTTTTAAAACTAAAAGGCGATATGAAATCTCCCATTATTTGTTTGTATGGCCCTCCTGGAGTTGGTAAAACATCCTTAGGGAAATCGGTTGCAGAATGTTTAGGAAGAAAATATGTGAGAATGTCTTTAGGTGGCTTGCGCGATGAAGCAGAAATTCGTGGACATAGAAAAACTTACATTGGTGCTATGCCAGGAAGAGTTATTCAGAATTTGAAAAAAGTAGGAACTTCTAATCCAGTGTTTGTATTAGATGAAATTGATAAATTAGGTCAAGGGCATCAAGGTGATCCTTCCTCTGCCATGTTAGAGGTGTTAGATCCTGAACAAAATAGCGAGTTTTATGATAACTATTTAGAAGTGGGTTTTGATTTATCTAAAGTGCTTTTTATTGCAACGGCGAATAATTTAGGTGAAATTCCTTGGGCCTTGCGAGATAGAATGGAAATTATTAATGTATCGGGGTATACCATTGAAGAAAAAATGGAAATTGCCAAAAGACACCTCATTCCAAAACAATTAAAGGAACATGGCTTAACTTCTGAACATTTAAAATTAGGAAAAGCTCAGATTCAAAAAATTGTAGAAGGCTATACCAGAGAATCTGGCGTTAGGGGTTTAGAAAAGCAAATAGCGAAAGTAGTTCGGTTTGCAGCAAAATCTATTGCTTTGGAAGAAGCGTATGCTGTTAAAATTTCTTCGGAAGTGCTTGAGAAAATTCTTGGAGTTTCAAGATTAGAACGTGATAAGTATGAAAACAATGGTGTTGCTGGGGTAGTTACCGGCTTAGCATGGACACAAGTAGGGGGCGATATTTTATTTATAGAATCTATTTTATCTAAGGGGAAAGGAAACTTAACCATTACTGGAAACTTAGGCAAGGTGATGAAAGAGTCTGCTACGATTGCGATGGAATATATCAAAGCAAATGCCGACGAATTTGGAATTGACGCCAACATTTTAGAGAGGTATAACGTACATATTCACGTTCCAGAAGGAGCAACACCCAAAGATGGACCAAGTGCAGGAATTGCTATGTTAACCTCTTTAGTCTCTTTATTTACCCAACGGAAGGTGAAAAGTAATCTAGCGATGACTGGTGAAATTACACTAAGAGGAAAAGTATTGCCAGTTGGTGGAATTAAAGAGAAAATTTTAGCAGCAAAAAGGGCAAATATTAAAGAAATTATTTTATGCGTAGAGAATGAAAAAGACATTCTTGAGATTAAAGAAAGTTATTTAAAAGGGTTAAAATTCCAATATGTCTCTCAAATGAAAGAAGTGATTGATTTGGCGATAACCAAACAAAAAGTACAAAATGCTAAGAAATTAGCGTAAAGACAAAGATACAAGTTTGAAATAGGGAGTGAAATTCAGAAACAAACCCAATTATTTTTGGCTAAATCCCTGCTACGAAAACCTTCTTTTGTTTTAAAATAAAAAATCGCCCAATTTATTGGGCGATTTTTTATTACAATTTTAGTTTTCTTCTTTTCTTTGTTGATGTAGATGCACATCCATTTGAGGAAACGGAATGTGTAATCCTTGTTTACTAAAAGTTTTGTACACTTTTTCGTTAATGTCAAAGAACACTGCCCAGAAATCTTCCGCTTTTACCCAGGCTCTTACCGCTAAGTTCACAGAGCTATCTCCTAATTCAGAAAGAGCAATGAAGACAGCGGGATCTTTTAAAACGCGCTCATCGCCTTCTAGCATGGTTCTTAAAACATGCTTCGCTTTATCGGAATCATCCCCATATGCAATTCCAATTTTCCAATCCACTCTGCGCAATTTTTCGGTAGAATAATTTTTCATAGAGGCATTTGATAACTGTCCGTTGGGGATAATAATAGTTACATTATCTGGGGTTTTTAAAATGGTATTAAAAATTTGTATTTCTTTTACAGTGCCACTTTGACTTTGTGCCGTAATATAATCACCCACTTTATAAGGCTTGAAAATTAAAATTATAACACCGCCAGCAAAATTTTGCAAGGTACCAGAAAGTGCCATCCCAATAGCCAAACCAGCGGCGCCTAAAACGGCAATAAATGAGGTCATTTCGATGCCCAACATTCCCAAAACACTAATCACCAACATCACCTTTAGCAGTACTTGAATCACGCTTTTTAGAAACGGTTTTAACGAACTATCAATGGCTCTTTGGTCGAGTATTTTGCTAAAGCTTTTGATGACTATTTTTACCAACCACAAACCTATGATAAAAACAACAATGGCGCCAACCAACTTGGGGCCGAAGTTAAAAATAAGGTCTTTAATGCTTTCAAAAATTTCTTTGCTAATCATAACATAAATGGGTTTATTGCTGCGGCTAAAAATTCTTTCGAATGATACTATTTGAAAAATTATTTCGAATTTTCCCAATGATACTATTTGAAAAATTCTTTCGAATTTTCCCAATGAACATCCATTTCAGTAAGGGACATTTCTGATAATTGTTTTCCTTCCTTTTTAGCCGCCTTTTCTAAAAATTGAAACCGATTGATAAATTTTTTATTGGTTTTCTCTAAGGCGTTTTCTGGATTTACATTAATAAAACGGGCATAATTAATCATAGAAAATAAGACATCTCCAAATTCTTTTTCGATATTTTCTTTGTTGTCTTTTTTAATTTCTTCGTTTAGCTCAGAAAGTTCTTCTTGTACCTTTTCCCAGACTTGTTCTGGTTTTTCCCAATCGAAACCAACACCAGCTACTTTGTCTTGAATTCTATTGGCTTTTACCAAGGCAGGTAAGCTCTTAGGAACTCCTTCTAAAACAGATGTTTTCCCTTCTTTTAGTTTTAATTTCTCCCAGTTTTGTTTTACTTCTTCCTCGTCTTTCACAACAACATCGCCGTAAATATGAGGATGTCTACTAATTAATTTATCTGCAATGGAGTTCGCCACATCACCAATGTCGAAAGCCTTCTTTTCGCTTCCAATTTTTGCGTAAAAAACAATATGCAATAAAACATCGCCTAATTCTTTTTTAACTTCATCTAAGTCATTTTCAAGAATAGCATCGGCCAACTCATAGGTTTCTTCAATGGTTAAATGACGCAACGATTCTAAGGTTTGTTTTTTATCCCAAGGACATTTTTCACGGAGTTCATCCATAATGTCCAACAAGCGATTAAACGCTTTCAGTTGATTTTCTCTAGAATTCAAAAAATAGTGTATTTAAGTGTTACTTTTATTTGTTCGCAGTAAAATAAAACAAAACAACGAGGTTTGAAAAAAAAATTAGTAGCCATCAATAAAAAAGCTTGTTGTTTTTATATTGTTTTATTGCTGTTCGGTATTAATCTTATCTAATAATTAAAGATAATATTTTTAGTTATATGATTGAAATAAAGCATGTTGCTTGTTGTCTTGTATGACGCAAGAGAACTAGATATTTTGAATTGTTGGTTTTATGAAAACCTAATATTATAAGCGATAAAAAGCAATATTAGAAAAGTGAATTGTTTCAAAATTCTATTTGTATGTCAATGCCTATTATAGAAACAAAAATAGGGGGACCTTCTCAATAAATCACTGTTAGGCTTTTCTTCTCTTTTGTAGCCTAAAATAAGGATGCTATCAAAAGAATTCCTCTTTTTTTCTTAAGGCATACAACTCCTAAAACAAAGCATTTAGAAAATTTTTTCTAACTGCTTTATGAAATTTAATTAGACTAAACTTCCTTTTTGTCTTCTTCTTCTTTTGTCGCTTCTATTTTAGAAAAATCCATTTCAGCTTCCACCAAAAGATTAAACCACTGGATCACTTTTTTTATGTTTGATGTATATACGCGCTCATCATCGTAGTTTGGCAAAACTTCAACAAAAAAGGAAGTTAATTTGTTGCTACTTTCTTTATGAGAAATTCCCGATTTTCCTGCTGTTACTTCATACATTTTTTTAAAAACGTTCAATAAAGATACTTCTTCTTCATAGGTGTAAATAGCAATGTTCTCTAGTAAACTTACATTCTGTGCAGTGCTAACAGGAAAACGTTTTTTATCTGATAAAGATTCTGCGATAATTCCTGATTTTGTTTGAGAAACTACTTGATATAATCCTGGCTTTCCAGTAACGGCAATAATTTTGTTAAATTCCATTTGAAATGTCTTTGTTCTTTTTAAACTTATTTTTTATTCTTTAAATTAGGAAAACGCATTCTGTAGTCTGCTGTAATTTTTCCTTTCGCGATATTCTCTAATTTTTTTTTGATCAATCTTTTTTTGAGTGATGATAATTTATCGGTAAACAAAATGCCTTCAATATGATCATATTCATGTTGAAAAACTCTTGCGGCCAGTCCTTCTAATACCCTAAAATGTTTCTCGAAATTTTCATCTTGATATTCAATGGTGATTTTTGGCAAACGAAATACATCTTCACGAACATCAGGAATGCTCAAGCATCCTTCGTTAAAAGCCCATTCTTCCCCTTCTTCCTTTACAATTTTAGCATTGATAAAAACATGATTAAAATTGACTAATTCTTCTTGCTCTTCTGCAGATAAGTCTTCATCCTCTGCGAAAGGGGAAGCGTCAATTAAAAACAGACGAATAGCTTTCCCTATTTGAGGCGCGGCTAAGCCAACGCCATGGGCATTTGCCATTGTTTCTTTCATGTTCGCAATTAGATTTTCTAATTCCGGATATGCGTTATCAACCTCCTTTGCTACCTTTCGTAAAACAGGATCGCCATAAGCAACAATTGGTAATATCATTTTTCACTCTATTTTAGGAATGCAAAAGTACGAAGAATGCTTTTTTATTAAAAGCGATTTGAAGATAAATACGATTGCAGAATAATTGTAGCGCTAATTTCATCAATTAATGCCTTGTTTTTTCGTTGATTTTTATTTAATCCAGAATCGATCATGGTTTGAAAAGCCATTTTAGAGGTAAAACGCTCATCCACTCTTTCTATGGGGATTTTTGGAATTTCTTTTGCCAATTTTTTTAAAAAAGGAATGATGAAAATTTCACTTTCACTAGCTAAATTGTTCATTTGTTTTGGTTTTCCTACAATAAAAAGTTCCACTTTCTCCTTTAAAATATATGATTTTAAAAAAGAGATTAGTTCTATGGTATCGACCGTTTTTAAACCAGAAGCAATAATTTGCATTTCATCGGTAATTGCAATACCGCTTCTTTTTTCTCCAAAATCTATTGCTAAAACTCTAGCCATTGGTTCTTTTTTGGTAAAAATACTCAATATTTTTCCAATAAAAAAGCGATATAATTTCGTTTAGTTTAAGAATAGATTTTATCTTTGTTTATATAAAATTCTAGAATGACAGAGATTAGGGAAATTATTGAAGCTGCTTGGGAAAAGCGCGAGTTATTAAAAGAAGAAACAACAATCAACACGATTAGAAAAGTGATTGATTTATTAGATAAAGGGGAGTTGCGAGTGGCAGAACCAACAAATGATGGATGGCAAGTAAATGAATGGATAAAAAAAGCAGTCGTATTATATTTTCCAATTCAGAAGATGGAAACTTTAGAAGCTGGAATTTTTGAGTATCATGATAAAATTCCCTTAAAAAGAAATTTTGCAGAAAGAGGTATACGAGTGGTGCCTAATGCTGTTGCACGCCATGGTGCTTTTATAGCCGCAGGAGCCATTTTAATGCCAAGTTATGTTAATATTGGTGCCTATGTAGATAAAGGAACCATGGTAGACACTTGGGCAACCGTTGGTAGTTGTGCGCAAATAGGTAAAAATGTTCATCTTTCTGGCGGTGTTGGAATTGGTGGAGTTTTAGAACCTTTACAGGCCGCTCCAGTAATTATCGAAGATGGTGCTTTTATTGGCTCTCGGTGTATTGTTGTTGAAGGAGTTCGCGTAGAAAAAGAAGCAGTCTTAGGGGCCAATGTAGTGTTAACAATGAGCACGAAAATTATAGATGTAACGGGTGATATACCTATTGAAATGAAAGGGGTAGTTCCTGCCAGATCTGTGGTAATTCCAGGAAGCTATTCCAAGAAGTTTGCGGCAGGAGAATACAATGTTCCCTGTGCTTTAATTATTGGGAAAAGAAAAGAAAGTACGAATAAAAAAACTTCACTAAATGAAGCCCTTCGTGAATATGATGTTGCAGTTTAATAAGTAAACGATGGCAAAGATAACAGCAATAATCCCTACATTAAATGAAGAAATTCATATTGAAGAGGCTATTAATTCGGTTTGTTTTGCCGATGAAATTATTGTTATAGACTCTTTTAGTACCGATAAAACCATCGAATTAGCTAAGAAATACGATGTAAAAATAATTCAACGTGTTTTTGATGATTTTTCATCCCAAAAGAACTTTGCAATAGACCAAGCGACTCACGAGTGGATTTATATTTTAGATGCAGATGAAAGAGTTTCTGACCTATTAAAAAAAGAACTATTAACAGCTATAAAAAATCCGAAAAATGTTGTGGGATTTTACGTTAAAAGATCTACTTTTTTTGCGGGAAAACAAATTAAATATGGTGGAATTCAAAATGATAAAGTAATTCGGTTGTTTTTAAAAGAATATTGTAAATATGATGGATCCTTGGTGCACGAAAAGATCGAATTTCGGGGAAAAGTTGAGATATTAAAACAACATTTAGAACACTATACGTATAGAGATTATAATCATTATACTCATAAACTTAATAAATATTCTACCTTAAAAGCGCAAGAATTATTCAATAAAGAAAAAAAAGTAAATCTATTTCACCTTACATTTAAACCCGCTGCTCGATTTATAAAACATTTTTTTATAAAACAGGGGTTTTTAGATGGATATGCAGGGTTAATTTTTGCAAAGACACAGGCATACGGGGTTTTAACTCGTTATGTAAAGTTGTGGCTAATGAATCAAAAAATAAAATAAAATGAGAATAGGATTTGATGCAAAACGTATTTATCATAATACAACAGGTTTGGGGAATTATGGTAGAGACTTGGTGCGTGTTTTAGCTGATTTTAATCCAATGAATCGTTACTTTTTATACAATACAAGAGCTAAAAAAGTAGATCGTTTAGTCAATAATGAGGCTCTTTTAGAAAAACTGCCAAGGACTGCTTTTTGGAGGTTTTTCTCATCGATTTGGAGACAAGGCCCCATCGTAAATCAATTGATAAAGAATGAGGTTCATGTCTTTCACGGGTTAAGTGGAGAGCTACCTAGTGGAATTGAGAAGACAGGCATTAAATCTGTGGTTACGATTCATGATTTAATTTTTATTCGTTACCCGAAACTGTATTCGTTTTTTGATCAAAAAATACATGTTTTAAAGGTGAAAAGGGCGGTAAAAAGAGCAGATAGAATCATAGCGATTAGTGAGCAAACAAAAAGAGATATCGTTGATTTTTTACAAGTTGATGAAAAAAATATCGATGTTATTTATCAAGGGTGTCATCAGGTTTTTAAGGAAAAAGCAACACAAAAGTTTAAAAGTGAGGTGCTATTAAAATACCATTTGCCTTCAGAATTTATCTTGAATGTAGGAACGATTAACGAGCGAAAAAATGTTTTATCACTTCTAAAGGCAATTAAAGACCTCAATATTTCTTTGGTAATTGTGGGAGGGAAAACAAGCTATTATCAGGAAATTGAAAAGTATATTAAACAACATCATTTGCAATCGCGTATTTTTGTGATTCAAGGTTTAACTTTAAAAGAATTATCAGCACTGTATCAGCAAGCTTCATTATTTGTTTATCCCAGTGTTTTTGAGGGGTTTGGAATACCAATTATAGAAGCTTTATATTCTAAAACTCCTGTAATTACTAGTCTAGGGGGGTGCTTCCCCGAAGCGGGTGGTCCAAATTCTATCTATGTGGAAGTTAATAATATTAAAGAGTTAACCATTCAAATTATTGCGGTTTTATCTAATCATGAACTACGAAAGACCATGATAGAAAAAGGCTATGAGTTTGTTCATAAATTTAATGATCAAGCCATGGCAAAATCTTATATGAATGTATATAACAGTCTTTTCTAATTAGAAAACGTATATAAGAGGTTTTTATAATGTTCAAGCAGGGCTATATGGAAATTAAAATGTCCTTCTTAACTGTCGTCGGCTTGCTAGTCTAGGATGGTAAGCGATTCGCAGGAAGACCATTTCGTGTGCCGAAGGTGGGATAAATAAAACAAGAAAGATATATGAAAAAAGGATTAACATCGTCTTTAATAATTGCCACTTACAACAATAGTAGCGCTTTGGAATTAAGCCTATTAAGTGTCTTAAGACAAAGTGTATCTCCTTTAGAGGTTTTAATTGCAGACGACGGCTCTACAGAAGAAACCAAAGATATGATTACTGAGTTTCAAAAGAAATTTTCCATTCCCTTACTTCATATATGGCATAAAGATGATGGGTTTAGAAAAACAATCATATTAAATGAAGCAATAGCCAGGGCAACTGCTCAATATATCATACAAATAGACGGGGATATTATTATTCATAAGCATTTTATTAAAAATCATTTGTCATTAGCAAAACCTCAAACATTTATAGAAGGCTCAAGAGTTTGGTTAAACAAACGGCTAAGTCTTTTAGCACAAAAAAATAAAATAATCGATTTTAGATGGTTTACAAAAGGGATAAAAAACAGGTTTAATGCCATGTATATTCCTTTTTTAACGCGTTTTTTTACCAAGCCAACACAAAAAATAAAAGCTGCCGTGAATACGCGAGGTTGCAATATGAGTTTTTGGAAGAAAGACTTTATTTTGGTAAATGGCTATAATGAAGATATGACGGGCTGGGGACGTGAAGACTCAGAAATTTGTGTTCGGTTGGTTAATGCTGGAATTATAAAAAGAAATATTAAATTTTCAGGCATTCAATTTCATCAATTTCACCCCATAAATTCAAGAGATGGGTTAAATAAAAATGATAAAATTTTACAGAGAACAATCGACTCGAAAGAAAAAACATGCAAAAACGGATTGACAAATCACTAGTAGTATATTGTTATGAAAAAGGAAATTTCAAGGACTCTCTTAGTTTTACATCGCAAAGAAATTATTTTATATCCAACAGATACTGTTTGGGGTATTGGCTGCGATGCGACTAACTTGGATGCGGTTTCAAAAATTTTTCAGCTCAAGCAAAGGGAAGAAACCAAGAGTTTACTTGTCTTAGTAAGTTCTTTCTCTATGCTAAAAAAATATGTTTCGGTCTCAAAAAAAGTCAGCGAAATTCTTCAAAAAAGTAATAAGCCTACTACAATTATTTACCAGAATCCAAAAGGATTTGCAACAAATATAATTGCCAAAGACCATACAATTGCCATTAGAATTGTGCAAGATGAGTTTTGTAGAAAATTGATAAAAAGATTCGGGAAACCAATTGTATCAACTTCGGCAAATATAAGTAGAGAAGAAATGCCAAAATCATTTTCAGAAATAAGCCAACCAATTTTGAATGGTGTAGATTATGTGGTAAATTTACATCGCGAAAAAACGACAAACAAATCATCCACAATTTTAAGAGTTGTAGGCAATAACATTGAGGTTATAAGAGCTTAACTGCAAATTAGTTACTTTTGAAGTTGTTATAAAATAGCAGTGCGAATTGAATCGTTTGTTGTCTATTTACCATTCCTGCATAGGTAGAAATGTTGAATTTTAATTTTTACCATTACAATACTAACTAAATAAACTTAGTGAATTCGTGTCAAATGCAAGCGTAAATTACCAAGAAGCAATTTCTGATGATCTTTTTTTAATCATCGCAAAAGCGTCCAAAGAATTACAGATAAAAAGTTATGTAATTGGTGGTTTTGTGCGTGATTTTTTACTGGAAAAAAGAACGGCAAAAGATATTGATGTGGTTGCCGTAGGAAGCGGGATTGAACTTGCAGAAAAAGTGTCTAGTTTATTGCCAAATAAACCAAAAGTTCAGGTTTTTAAAACGTACGGAACCGCGATGTTGCGTTTTAAAGATTTGGAGATTGAATTTGTAGGAGCCAGAACAGAATCTTATACCGAGGAAAGTAGAAATCCAGAAATCGCTATAGGAACGTTAGAAGATGATCAGAACAGAAGAGATTTTACCATAAACTCAATAGCTATTAGTTTAAATGAAGAAAATTTTGGTGAACTTTTAGATCCATTTAATGGTGTAAAAGATATAGAGAATAAACTGATAAGAACTCCATTGAGTCCAAATATTACGTATTCTGATGATCCTTTAAGAATGATGCGTGCCATTCGTTTTGCAACGCAATTGAACTTTATCATTGAGGATAATTCATTGCAGGCAATTTCTAGAAATTCTGATCGATTAAAAATTATTACCAGAGAACGAGTTGTTGATGAACTGAATAAAATAATGGGATCAGTAAAACCATCTATCGGGTTTTTATTGTTAGAACAAACCGATTTATTGCCACAGATTTTGCCAGAAATCTTGTCGTTAAAAGGGGTAGAAGAGTTAGAAGGACAAAAACATAAAGATAATTTTTATCATACTTTAGAAGTAGTTGATAATATTTGTAGAAACACCCAGGATCTCTGGTTGCGTTGGGCTGCCTTATTACATGATATTGGAAAAGCCCCTACAAAAAGGTTTGATAAGACTGTTGGGTGGACTTTTCATGCTCATGAGTTTGTGGGATCAAAAATGGTTTATAGGATTTTCAAGAGATTAAAAATGCCTCTGAACAATAAGGTCAAGTTTGTTCAAAAAATGGTGCTATTAAGTTCTCGTCCAATCGTTTTAGCTTCCGATGTAACAGATGCCGCAGTAAGAAGATTGGTCTTTGATGCAAGTGAAGATATCGATGCTTTAATGACACTTTGTGAGGCAGACATTACCACAAAAAATTCGAAGAAATTTCAACGATATCATAAAAACTTTGGGTTAGTTAGGCAGAAGATTAAAGAAGTGGAAGAAAGAGATAAAGTTCGTAATTTCCAACCACCAGTTTCTGGAGAAGAAATTATGAACGCGTTTAATTTAAAACCTTGTAGAGAAATTGGGCAGATAAAAGAGGCCATTAAGGAAGCTATTTTAGAAGGAGAAATTCCTAATGAACACGAAGCGTCGTTTCAATTTATGATTCAGAAAGGAAAAGAGTTGGGTTTACAGATGGCCTAATATAACAGGGTTTATATTTTTTGCTTCGTCTGTTTTAAATAAGCATCTAAAACAGCGATGGAAATAAGTTTCTCTAGTTTTTTATCTTTAAACTGTTGGACCCAGTTATTAGCATTTTGGATGATTGTTAAGGCCTCATCGATATTTTTGGTATAATAATTCATTTTTTCAATAAGATCAGAATAATCATCTTGTATTAAAACAAAATGATGATTAGCTATTAGTTTCCCCTCCATAAACCAAGTTTCAAATTTCAGTTTTGGCGAAAAACATAAGGAGTTCGAAGAAAAAATCCATTTTAAATTGGTGGCTACATCATTTCCTTCAACCGAGAGAATAAACTTGTAGCTTAATTGTTCGGGAATACTTAAAAAGGGCTTTACCCATTTTGGATTGATATTTTTCTTGCCCATTTGCCCAACATCACATTGTGGATGATTGTAGAATTTATCAACCAAACTGCGTCTATTCTCTTTGTGAATAACACCGCGCCAGACGATTAGGTCTTTTTTATTCTTAAACTCGGTTTTATCATCTATAAAAAGATAATGGCGATACGCATTGAGCTTTAAAATTACGGAATTTCCATTGTGGTTTATAGGTCTGCTTTTTACAAAAGTTGGGCCTGTCTGATTTTCGGACACGTCGCCAAATTTATATTTTATTTTATAGGTAATATCAAAGTAACGAGTTACTTTATTCAGATCAAAGAAATACATACTGTTCCTCTTAGGCCTTTTAAAATTTTTTATGGAGATAAATGAGGAATCTATTTTGGCCTTCTTTGGAAGATTGACATAGTAATCAACTCTATTTTTAATTTGGTGGTTTGGCTGATTTTTAGCTTTTTCTAATAAAGGGTTTAATTGAAATTCATAGAAAAACTTAGGAGCTAAATTCTGTATCAGATGAGTGATATAATAGTTTAATTTTGATTTTTTTATAATAGAAAGAAGCTTCATTAACTTAACGATTGCATGGTAACCAATTTATAATACTCCTTTTTTTTGGCTAATAATTCCTCATGTTTCCCTTGTTCTACAATTTTTCCTTTTTTAAGAACCACGATTAAATCGGCATTTTGTATGGTCGATAATCGATGAGCAATCACCAAAGAAGTTCTGTTTTGCATCATTTTTTCTAAGGCAATTTGCACTAATTGTTCAGATTCTGTGTCTAAAGCCGAAGTAGCTTCGTCTAGAATCATGATAGGTGGATTTTTTAAAACCGCTCTAGCAATAGATAAACGCTGCTTTTGACCGCCAGAAAGTGTGTTTCCACTATCGCCAATATTTGTTTCAAATTGTTGTGGTAAATTTTTGATAAATTCAAAGGCATTTGCAATTTCAGAGGCTTCTAAAACATCTTTTTCTGAAGCATTTTCATTACCTAACTTAATGTTATTACGAATGGTATCATTAAATAAAATAGAATCTTGAGTTACAACCCCCATTAAATTTCTCAATGATTTTTGTGTAATCTCTTTTATATTATAGCCATCAATAAATATTTCGCCCTTATTTACGTCATAAAACCGTGTAATTAAATTAGCGAGCGTAGATTTTCCGCTTCCAGATTGTCCAACCAAAGCAACGGTTTCTCCTTTGTTAATGGTTAACGAAAAGTCTTTTAAAACGTATTCTTTTTTATATTTAAAGGAAATATTTTTAAACTCAATGCGATCTTTAAAATCGGTTTTTATGGTGGCATTTGCTTTGTCTTTGATGCTATTTTCAGAGGTTAAAATAGCCATAATTCTTTCAGCTGAAGCGTCACCCCGTTGGATATTGTAATAAGCGGTGGTAATTGCTTTTATTGGGTTTAATACCGTGTAAAACAGCACAATATAACCTAGGAATTCTTCGGGTTGCAAAGCGCTTTGATGAGATAAAACTTCTGTTCCTCCATACCAAAGAATGGCAATGATTGTGGCAGAACCCAGGAATTCACTCATTGGGGAAGCCAACGATTTTCTGTTCACCACATTAATCATCAACTCTTTAAATCTGTTGGTAGAATCGGTGAATTTTTTAGTAATTCTTTCTTCGGCATTAAATCCTTTTATAATACGCAAACCCGTTAGTGTTTCTTCTATAAAAGACAAGAAGGCACCAGTTTCGTGTTGTGCTTTGGCAGAATTTGCTTTTAATTTTTTACTAATCGATGAAATGATAAACCCCGAGACGGGCAGCAATATAAAAACAAACATGGTTAATTTTACGCTCATAAAAAGCATAATAGATAATGAAATGAGAATGGTAAGCGGCTCGCGAATTACAGCCTCTAAAGAAGTTAAAAAGGAGTTTTCTACCTCTTGAACATCCGAGGTCATTCTTGCAATAATATCTCCTTTTCGCTTTTCTGTAAAATAAGAGATGGGTAATTCAACGATTTTATGATATAAAGAATCGCGCACATCTTTTACAACGCCGTTTCTTAAATAAGATAAAACAAAGGAAGCTAAATATCGAAATAAATTCTTAAGAAAAAACAAACCGAACGTTAACAAACAAATAAACAAAAGCACATTGACAGCCCCTTCATTTTCGATTTTTTGAGAAATAAAAAAATAAAAACTTTCTTTTGCGTAAGGTCCAATTTTAGAAAGTCCATGGTAGATAGGTTGTATAACAGCTTTTTTTTCATTCCCAAATAGAATTCCCAAAACAGGAATAAATGCCAAAACAGACAATACATTAAAGATGGCATAAAGAATATTAAAAAGAATATTCAGAATTGCAAACTTCGTATATGGTTTTGCAAAATTTAGGATTTCTTTGAAATATTTCATTAATTCAATTTCATCTCTTTTATGATGCGTTGAATTTTAGCATCTAATAGGGCTTCTATGTGATCTGCATTTTTAACCGTATCTAAAGGGGTATTCACACTAAAGTAAAATTTAATTTTTGGCTCAGTTCCACTAGGTCTTGCTGCAATTCTAGTTCCGTTTGTGGTTTGATAAATTAGCACATTCGATTTTGGTAAATGAATTATGGTTTCTTCTCCGGTAATTAAATTCTTTTTTATAGAGGATTCATAATCACATAGCGATTCAATTTTTTCACCATCGATTTCTGAAATCGGATGGTTACGCATTTCACTTAACATTTGTTTAATTTGCGCGGCACCATCCATTCCTTTTTTGGTAATAGAAATTAAATGTTCTTTATAATAATTATTTTTTACGTATATTTCTTGTAATTCCTCGTAAAAAGAACTGTTTTTTTGCTTTGCTAAAGCAGCCACTTCACAAGCTAATAAGGTTGCTGTTACCGCATCTTTATCTCTTACAAAATCGCCAACCATATAACCAAAACTCTCTTCGCCACCACCTATAAAGTCCATATCTTGATGGTCCACAATCATTTTTGCAATCCATTTAAATCCCGTTAAGCCAACCTTGGTTTCCACCTGATAACTCGCTGCAATTTTGTTAACCAATTCGGTAGAAACAATCGTAGAACCCACAAACTGATTCCCATTTATTTTACCTTCATGAGCCCATTTTTTCAATAAGGCATTGGTCATAACTGCCATGGTTTGATTTCCGTTCATCAGCTTCATGTTTCCTTTGGTATCGCGCACGGCAACACCTAAACGATCGCAATCTGGATCGGTACCTATTACGATATCTGCACCAATATTATTGGCCAAGTCTGTTGCCATTTTTAAAGCTTCCGGCTCTTCTGGATTTGGAGATTTTACCGTTGGAAAATCACCATTGGGTTCTCTTTGTTCTTCAACAATATGAACATCTGTATAGCCCGCCTTAGCTAGGGCATCTGGAATAGAAACAATCGAGGTTCCATGTAAAGAGGTAAAAACAATTTTTAAATTTTTTCTATCGATTTCATCATTCAATGAGCCATTTTTAACAGCGCCTGCGATAAAAATATCATCGATCTCTTTTCCAATGAATTCAATTAAATGTTCTTGGGCATCAAATTTAATTTCTGAAAAATCTAAGCTGTTTACTTCATGGATAATTCCTTCATCTTGAGGGGGCACAATTTGTCCTCCATCAGACCAATAAACTTTATAGCCATTGTATTCTGGGGGGTTATGAGAAGCGGTTAAAACGATGCCGGCGTCACAATTTAAATGGCGCACAGCAAAAGAAAGTTCTGGCGTAGAACGCAGATCTTCAAAGAGAAACACTTTAATATTATTTGCAGATAAAACATTTGCAACTATTTTTGCAAATTTTTTACTGTTGTGTCTACAATCAAAAGCAATAACCACTTTAAATTGCTTCTTTTTAACATGTTTGGTCAAGTAATTCGCCAAGCCTTGGGTGGCTCTTCCTAAGGTATATTTGTTAATTCGGTTAGTTCCTGCACCCATAATACCGCGCATTCCACCCGTTCCAAATTCCAAATCTTTATAAAATCGATCGGCTAAATCGGTTGAATTTGAGTTAATTAATTGCTGAATTTCTTTATTAGTTTCTTTATCAAAAGTAGGTGATAACCATTTTTTTGCTTGGTCTAAAATCTCTTTCATAAGTCTTTTTTTATAATCTTATTGGTTATGCTTTGACTTCGCTTAGCAAAGGCATACAGCCAGCATATCGTTAATTACTCTATTTATTTAAAAATGCGTTATGGCAGTTTTATCAGTATATTTTTTTTGCAAATATACGCGTTAAAAATTAATTTTTTCTCTGATTTTATAGTGTTTTTCGTCATTTTTAGATTTAATTAAAAGCTCTCCAATAAAACCAGCTAAAAATAATTGAGTTCCTAAAACCATAGAGGTTAAGGCAATATAATACCAAGGATTGTCTGTGATTAAAATGGCTTCTAATCCGACAGTTAATTTATATACTTTTATAGCACCAATAAAAATGGCCGATAAAATACCGAAAAGAAACATTAAGGTTCCCCAAAGACCAAATATATGCATAGGTCGTTTTCCAAATTTAGATAAGAACGAAATAGTAATTAAATCTAAAAACCCATTTACAAAACGGCTCATACCAAATTTGGTCACGCCATACTTTCTTGCTTGATGTTTTACCACTTTCTCTCCAATATTCACAAAACCTTCATTTCTAGCTAAAACGGGTATATAGCGGTGCATTTCTCCGCTTACTTTTACACTTTTTATAACAATGTTTTTGTAGGCTTTTAATCCGCAGTTAAAATCGTGTAATTTTAATCCCGATGTTTTTCTTGCTGCTAAATTAAATAATTTTGAAGGGATGTTCTTGGTAATAATATTGTCGTATCGTTTCTTTTTCCATCCCGAAATTAAATCGAAATCTTTGTCGATAATTAAATTGTATAAGCCTGGTATTTCCTCTGGATTGTCTTGCAAATCGGCATCCATGGTAATCACCACCTCTCCTTGAGCCAATTCAAAACCTGCATCTAAGGCTTGGCTTTTTCCATAATTTTTTTGAAAGCGAATGCCTTTTACAGCGGTGTTTTTTTGAACTAATTTCTCAATGACTTGCCAGGAGTTGTCTGTGCTACCATCATCGATAAAAATAACTTCATACAAATATCGATTGGATTGCATGACGTTTGCAATCCAATCGTGTAATTCTTGTAAAGACTCGTCTTCGTTTAATAAAGGTATGACTACCGATATATCCATTTTTCTAATTTTAGTATTGATCTTCTTCCGCTTTTTTCATGATGGCACCAGCAATTAAAGAGACCACGCCACCGATGAAAAGATTAAAGACTAATATACCTCCAAACATATTTAAGTAAAAATTATCGTTTGCGTTTTTTGTTGCTTCTTCAATTTGTCCTTCAGACATCCCAAAGGAATCTGCTAGCACGGTTTTCTGCGCTATAATGGAGTTTTGTACAAAATCTGGTTCAATAACCGTTGCTAATAAAAAGTAATATAAAATAGTAATAAGAGAGGCAATCATTGTAAGTCCAATACCAATTTTAACCGATTGACCAAATGAAATGAAACCACTATTGTTTGTTCTATATTTCTGAATTCCAAGAATAATAAAAAGAATTAGTAAAACAAATCCAACGATTCCAGAATAAAACTCTTGTTCGTAAAGATTACCGGTTGCGTATTTAATAAGTCCCACAAATACAAATGCGATACCTAGATAGAACCCATAATTTAACATAATACTTTTACTGTTCGCTTGGTTTTCCATGATGTTTTTAGTTTGGTTTACGCGACAAATATATTAATTTCATTCTTACAGATAATTTGTTTTTGTTTTTATTTAAAAGCGGGAACAAATTAGTAGTAGTCAAAGATTTAAAAAAGTTACTAAAAATTTGACAAAATTTTAATTGTTAAATAAAAAATTGATTGTAAATTTGCAGCGGCAAGTCCTACACAACTAGCTCCCTTTGAATCCTCCAGGGCGGGAACGCAGCAAAGGTATTAGGTTGTAGCGGTGTGATGTAGGTAGCTTGCCATTTTTTTTTATCTCTTTAGCTTCATTTAAAATTATAGACTCTTTTTACGCTTTTCTTTTTAAGACAATTACAAGCTTGTTTTTTAGTTTTCTTCGCATTCTTTTAGGATATTTGCACAAAGTTTATAATCCTTCAAAACATACATGTCTAAAGTAGTTTTAGTTACCGGCGCCTCATCTGGAATAGGGAAATCTATTGCTGCTTTCTTGCAAGAAAAGGGATACAAGGTTTATGGAACCAGTAGAGACCCTAAACATGCAGAGAACTATTCTTTTTCCTTAATTTCTTTAGATGTTTTAAAAACAGCATCTATTAAATTGGCGATCGACTTTATTGTCGAAAAGGAAGGTAGATTAGATGTTTTGGTAAATAACGCAGGCATGGGAATTACCGGATCTATTGAAGATACGCCCACCGAAGAAATGCGAAATGTTTTTAATACCAATTTTTTTGGAGCCATTGATGTACTAAAAATGGTTTTACCTCAAATGCGCAAGCAACAGTCGGGAACAATTATTAATATAACCTCGATAGCAGGGTATATGGGGTTGCCTTTTAGAGGTGTTTATTCTGCCACAAAAGGGGCGTTAGAATTAATTACTGAAGCCGCAAGAATGGAAGTGAAAAGCTTTGGAATACATCTTGTGAATATTGCACCTGGTGATTTTGCTACCAATATTGCCGCTGGAAGATTTCATACCCCGGTATTTGAAAATTCGGCATATAAGAAAGAGTATCAAACAAATTTAGATTTAATCGATAGCCATGTTACTAGTGGAATGAACCCCATAAAAATGGCTGAAAAAGTCTTTGAAATTATCAATACTAAAAATCCAAAAATTCATTATAAAGTGGGTGGTTTTATGGAGAAGTTCTCTGTGGTTCTAAAACGTGTTTTACCCGATAAAACCTACGAAAAAATCTTAATGAAGCATTATAAGTTATGAAATGTGTGCTAATTTTTTCACTTTTTATACTCGTTGTTTCTTGTGTTTTTAACCCCATAAGAAAGGTGCATTTACACACTTATAAACCACTAGAAAAAGAAAGTGAAAAAGTATTAAAAGTATATTGTACACCCATTTCAAAAACGTTGTTTTTTTATGAAAATGAAGGGATCTTATTTAAAGTAAAATCGGTTCTTTTTTCAAAGAATGATCAAGAGTTTATTGGGTTAGCATACAAAAATATTTTTCAGAGAAAAGGCTATCAAACTTTAATAAAAATGGCAGACACTAAATTTCATGCTTTACTGAAAGTAGATACACTTTCGTTATTTTCGTCTGCCACAAATGAAGTAGAAAAATATCAGTTAGAAATAGATAATTATTAATACAACCCATATAAATAGATACATATGAAATTTTTTATTGACACGGCAAATTTAGATCAAATTAAAGAAGCTCAAGCTTTGGGTATTTTAGATGGTGTAACTACAAACCCGTCTTTAATGGCAAAAGAAGGAATTACAGGAGAAGCGAATATTATTAATCATTATAAAGCAATTTGCGAAATTGTTGATGGAGATGTTTCTGCAGAAGTGATTTCGACTAATTTTGACGGAATGGTGAAAGAAGGTGAAGCCTTAGCAGCTTTAAATCCTCAGATAGTGGTGAAATTACCCATGATAAAAGATGGAATTAAAGCCTGTAAGTATTTTTCAGACAAAGGAATTAAGACCAATGTGACCTTAGTTTTTTCTGCCGGGCAAGCTTTATTAGCGGCAAAAGCTGGTGCTACCTATGTTTCTCCTTTTATTGGAAGATTGGACGATATTTCTACTGATGGTTTAAATTTAATCTCAGAAATTCGATTAATTTATGATAATTACATGTATGAAACACAAATTTTAGCAGCTTCTGTGCGCCACACCATGCACATTATTGATTGTGCAAAATTAGGTGCAGATGTCATGACTGGCCCCTTGAGTGCTATTGAAGGATTATTAAAACACCCTTTAACAGACATTGGTTTGGCTAAATTTTTAGAAGATTATAAAAAAGGAAACTAGATAGAGTTTTGAGTTTTGAGTGCTACGTCTTTTGAGTATTTGCAAAAAGCGTAGCATTCGGAATTTTTAAATCTTAAAAAAGGTTTAAAGGAATGTATCCAAAAAAAGAATTAGCACAAATGGTAATTTCGGCCTGTCTTCAATTTGATATTGAAACGGTTGTTATTTCTCCTGGGTCAAGGAATGCGCCCTTAATCATTGGGTTTTCAAATCATCCAGCGATAGAAGCGTTAAGCATTGTTGACGAGCGTTGTGCCGCTTTTTTTGCCTTAGGAATTGCACAGCAAACCCAAAAACTAGTCGCAGTGGTTTGCACCTCAGGTTCTGCCTTATTAAATTATTATCCAGCGATTGCTGAAGCTTTTTACAGCAATATTCCCTTAGTAATTCTTTCTGCAGATAGACCCAAAGCCCTAATTGATATTGGAGACGGACAAGCCATTCGCCAAGAAAATGTCTTTAAGAACCATATTTTGTTTTCTGCTAATTTGGTTGGAAATTCTACATTAAATGAAACAAACGCAGAGTTAGTAGCAAAGGCTTTACAGATTTCGAGAGCTCAAAATGGCCCCGTTCATATTAATGTACCCTTTGATGAACCCTTGTATGAAACAGTTCCCGAATTAAAGGAGTACAACTTTCCGAACCTCTCTTTGAACTGCGCAGAGAATTCATTAAATGGTATAGAAGAAACTCCTCTAGATAATAAGTATTTTTCTAATATTTGGAATTCATCAACAAAAAAAATGATTGTTATTGGGGTGAATTATCCCAATGAGCAATTAAATGAATGGATGAATTATTTAGCCCAAGATCCATCGGTTTTAATATTGACAGAAACCACGTCTAATTTGCATCATGGTAATTTTGTGAATTCGATAGATCAGTTAATATTCTCATTGGATGAGTATGATTTTCAGGAGCTAAAACCAGAAATTTTGATCACTTTTGGAGGGATGATTATCTCGAAAAGAATTAAAAAATTCCTCAGAGATTATCAACCAAAACATCATTGGAACATTAATGAGGAAAAAGCCTCCAATACCTTTTTTTGTTTGACCGAATTTATTCAACAAAAACCTATAGATTTCTTTGCTAGGTTCTGTGAAAAAACCAAAATAACAGCTAGTAATTATCAACAGAAGTGGCTAAATAATAGAGAAGAGAAACGAGAAAAACATCAGCAGTACTTATCTAATTTAAAACATTCAGATTTTAAAGTTTTTGAGCAAGTATTGTCTTCAATTCCAGACTATTGCCAACTTCAGATTAGCAATAGTTCGATGATTCGATATGCGCAGCTTTTCAGCATTAATACCACACTAAAGGTCTTTTGTAATCGAGGAACAAGCGGTATTGATGGGAGCACTAGTACCGCTATTGGAGCCGCTTTTGCCAGTGAGAATCAGACGGTTTTTATTACAGGAGATTTAAGTTTTTTCTACGATAGCAATGCTTTATGGAATGAAAATATTCCGAAAAATTTTAGAATTATTTTAATTAATAATTCAGGTGGCGGAATTTTTAAAATTATTCCAGGACCAAAAACAACAAATGCTTTGCCCTATTTTGAAACACCACATTGCTTAACCGCAGCGCATCTTTGTAAAATGTACGAGCTTGATTATCAGGTAGTTTCAGCATCAGAAGAAGTAATGAGTGCGCTGAAAGATTTTTATAAATCATCAGAAAAACCAAAAATACTAGAGATTTTTACGCCAAGTGCAGAAAATGATCTAATTTTAAAAGAATATTTTAAATACCTAAAATAATGGATTTACTAGAAGGAGATAGCGTTGAATTATTAATACAGGCCGAAACAGCTTTGGGATTTTCTGTATTAATTAATAATGAGTTTGAAGGATTGTTATTTCGCAGTGAAGTCTTTCAAGATGTGGAAGAAAACATGATAGTTAAAGGCTATATTAAAGAAATTAGAGAAGATGGAAAAATAGATGTTTCTCTTAGACCTCAAGGTTTTAGAAATGTAATTGAATCGGACACCGATAAAATTTTATCTAAATTAGAAAAGAATGGTTTTTTATTGTTGACCGATAAAAGTTCGCCAGATTCTATAAAATTCCATTTGCAAATGAGTAAAAAAGCTTTTAAAAAAGCGCTTGGTAATTTATATAAACAAAAACGAATTGATTTAAAATTCGACCGGATCGAATTAATAAAAAAGTAACTTATGATCGAAGCTGATTGGAAAACTGCGAAAGTTTACGAAGATATTACCTACAAAAAGTCAAATGGCGTTGCGAGAATTGCGTTTAATAGACCCAATGTTAGAAATGCTTTTCGCCCAAAAACAACCAAAGAACTGTATGAAGCTTTTTACGATGCAGGAGAAGATACATCGATTGGAGTTGTTCTGTTATCTGCAGAAGGGCCCAGTACGAAAGATGGTGTTTATTCGTTTTGTTCAGGTGGCGACCAAAAAGCGCGTGGACATCAAGGCTATGTGGGGGATGATGGTTATCACAGATTAAACATTTTAGAAGTTCAACGGTTAATTAGATTTATGCCAAAAGCAGTGATTTGCGTAGTTCCAGGTTGGGCTGTTGGAGGCGGACATAGTTTGCACGTTGTTTGTGATTTAACCTTGGCGAGTAAAGAGCACGCCATTTTTAAACAAACCGATGCAGACGTTACTTCTTTTGATGGGGGATATGGGTCTGCTTATTTAGCAAAAATGGTAGGTCAAAAAAGGGCAAGAGAAATTTTCTTTTTAGGCAGGAATTATTCTGCACAAGAAGCCTATGACATGGGAATGGTAAATGCTGTAATTCCTCACCACGAATTAGAAGATACTGCTTTTCAATGGGCACAAGAAATTTTAGAAAAATCACCAACCTCTATAAGAATGTTGAAGTTTGCGATGAATTTAACCGATGATGGCATGGTTGGACAACAAGTTTTTGCGGGCGAAGCAACTCGTTTGGCCTATATGACCGAGGAGGCAAAAGAAGGTAGGGATGCCTTCTTGGAAAAACGAAAACCAAATTTTGTTAAAAAATGGATTCCATAATCACAGACTAAGCCTCTTAAAGAAACTAATTTTTAGTTAAGAAATAATTCAATTATTATAATCACATTAAGTATCTAATTTTAAGCTTCGAATACTTCAAAAAACATGAAACCACAAATCGTTGTATTTCTTATAAAGTGTCTAGATCAGAAGGGGTTGGTTGCCAAAATAACGAGTTTCTTTTATGAAAAAGGATTTAATATAGTAAGTTGTCAGCAATATGTAAATTCAATAGAAAACACCTATTTTATGAGAATTCGGCTAAATGCTGCAGGAACCAACATCTCAAAATCTGTATTAGAAGAAGATTTTATGGAGCTGGCTGCACCTTTAAAACTTAATTGGTCTGTAAATTATGGAGATAAAAAACAACATGTTGCTATTATGGTTTCTCATACAAGTCATTGCTTGTATGATCTGTTAGAACGTCAGAAAGAAGGAGTTTTAGATTGTACAATTAAATTGGTGATTAGTAATCACAATAAGCTAAGGCCTATTGCAGAAATGTTTGGTATTCCTTATTACTATTTGCCAGTAACGAAAGAAACTAAAAAACAGCAAGAATCGCAGGTGCTACAATTATTAGAGGAACATACTGTAGATTTAGTTGTGATGGCAAGATATATGCAGATTATGTCAGTAGCATTTATAAAGCAGTATCCAGAGAAAATCATAAATATTCATCATTCCTTTTTGCCCGCTTTTCAAGGAGCAAACCCTTATAAAAAAGCCTATGAAAGAGGTGTGAAATTAATTGGTGCAACGGCGCATTATGCAACGGAAGATCTAGATGAAGGGCCCATTATTGAACAAGATGTTGAACGTGTAACGCATGAAAGTACCTCGGAAACCTTAAAGCGAATAGGGGCAGATATAGAAAGACGCGTCTTGGCAAGAGCAGTGAAAAGTCATTTACAAAATCAAATTATTGTTGCTGGAAATAGAGCCATTGTATTTCCAGAAGCAGGAGAATAAAATAGTATTAAGATGAAAATAATTTGTATCGGCAGAAACTATGCCAAACACATTGAAGAATTAGCCAACGAAAAACCAGAAAATCCTATAATTTTTTTGAAACCAGATTCGGCAATTTTACCCAATAAAAATCCGTTTTTTATTCCTTCTTTTTCAAATGACGTGCATTATGAAGTAGAAGTTTTGGTTAAAATTAATAAAGTTGGAAAGCATATCTCAGAAAAATTCGCACATAAATATTACGATGAAATTGGTTTAGGAATCGATTTTACTGCGCGGGATGTGCAACAAGAGTGCAAAGAAAAAGGCTTTCCTTGGGAAAAAGCAAAAGCATTTGACGGCAGTGCAGTGGTGGGGCATTTTTTTGATAAAAATCAATTCGATTTAGAAAACGTATCCTTTCAATTAACAAAAAATGACGAAGTTGTTCAAGACGGAAATACCAATGCCATGTTGTGGAAAATAGATGAATTAATTTCCTATGTTTCTCGGTATTTTACGTTAAAAAAAGGAGATATCATTTTCACAGGAACTCCAGCTGGAGTTGGTAAGGTGGCTGAAGATGATGTTTTAAAAGGGATGATTCAAGGAAGAGAAGCGTTTTCAGTTCGTGTAAAATAAATACCGATTTGTTCGTTGTATGGAGCTAAGATTTTGCAACACAAGTGTTCTACCAGAATTAATTGCCATTGCTGTGAATGCGGTCCAGTAACGCATGTAATCTGCGCCCAATAAGTGTAAACGAACGTTTGTCATTTCTTAGATTTTTACGAGTAGATTTGGTCTGGAATATGTTTATTTCCGATCTAAATCAAACCATTTAATAGCCGCTTCAATGCCTTCTTCAATTTTATTTTGTTGATGGTGTAATTCATTTTTTGCTTTGCGATTGCTATAAAAATTAGAAACACTTAATGTTTTTAAATTACTAAGAGAGAGATCGGTTCTTAGACCAAAAAAGCGAAGTGCATTTCCAAGATACCCCACAAAAATTAATAGAAATTTTGGAATTCTAACAAAGCTACTTTTCTGATGTAAGGCTTTATTAACCTTTTTGTAAAACTCCAAAAAGCTTAAATTTTCGCCTGATAAAATATAAGATTCCTTGTGTTTTCCAAATTCAATGCTTTTTACAATGGTTTGAGCAGCATCTTTTACATTAATAAAACTCTTTCCTCCAGGAGGATAGAAGATGATTTTTTTTTTGTAAGCCGATAAAATAATTCTTCCAGAACTTGGTTTTGTATCATATTTTCCAATCAAAAATGTTGGGTTTAAAACCATAATTTTTGTTTGTTCCTGCTTTTCAGCCAACTCGAGCACCGCATTTTGAGCTTCTAATTTACTCATTGCATAGAGTGATGTATTAAAAGGGGCTTTGATCGGTTTTGTTTCATTGCCTAAGTTTTCTAAATCGCCATAACCAAATGCATTTGCAGAACTTATATATATAAACTTTTGAACATTGTTTTCAATAGAGTAGGTTAAGAGTTCTTTAGTAGCATTTACATTAATGTGCTTATATTCTTTGTACTGAAGAATATTTTGGCCTGTTTTAGCAGCAACATGAATCACAATATCTGTTTTTTTGAGAACCTCTAAATAAGTGCTTGACTGGGAAATATCGCCAATAATTAATTCTAAATTTTGATGATTTTTTAGCGGAAATTTCTTGGGGTTTCTTAAAAAACCAAAGACAAAAAAATGGGCATTTAATAGTTCCTCGATAATATTAATGGCCAGTAAGCCACTTGCGCCAGTAACTAAAACTTTTTTCATTAAATTAACTTAACTCTTTTTTAATTGCTTTACTTAGAATTTCCGTTTTAATGTTTTTAGGCAACAACTTGAGAATAATTCTACTTAGTTTATTTATTTTTCCGGGTATAATGGTTCGCTTATTTTTAAAAAGACCTCTAATACAAATTTTGGCAACGGTATTTAAATCTACCACGCCTAGATTTACAAATCTACTTTGCTTTTTAATTCGTTCGCTAACATTTTTATTTGTTTTCATAGGACCCGGATAGGCAACGGAAATTGATACATTTTCATTTTTTAATTCTTCTTGCAAGCCAATTGAAAAATACTGAATAAACTTTTTTGAAGCAGGATAAACTGTTTTATATCCAATGGGACTAAATGCGGCCATGCTAGAAATATTTAAAATATAACTCGATGAATTTTTAATTAAATTGGGAATCAGCAATCTGGTAATTAACGAGAAAGCAGTGATGTTGAGTTGAATAATAGTATAAATATAATCGATATTCGCGGTGGTTATATTTTCAGAACCACCACAGCCTACATTGTTTATTAATACGGAAATGGGAAATTGATTTGCCCATTCTGAGAATTTAATAATATTTTCTTTGATCGATAAATCGGTTTCAAAATAATGTACCGTGGTGTCTTTTTGGCGTAATTCATCGGCAAAAGAGCTAATGTTTTCATTCGGTAAAGAAGTAAGCAAAATGGCATATCCTTTTGCTGCTAGTTCCCATGCAATCTCTTTTCCTAAACCTTGGCTTGCACCAGTAATTACTGCGTAATTTTGCATTTTATGTACGTATTTAGGGTTTCATTCATCGCAAAGTTAAGTTTTCAAAATTACATACTTTTGCTTACAAAAGGCCGGTTTCACTATTTTATTTTTTATTAAAACCGAAAAAGAAAGAACGTATCTTCGCAGATTAAATTATAAAATAGGAAATCTTTGAAGGCAGAAATAATTACTATTGGAGATGAAATACTAATTGGTCAAATCATTGATACCAACTCACAATGGATTGCAACTGAGTTTAATAAAATAGGTGTTACGGTTTATCAAATTTCATCAATTCAAGACGATAAAGCACATATTTTAAAAGCGTTAAAGGAAGCAGAACAGCGTGTAGATCTTGTTATAATTACCGGAGGATTGGGGCCTACAAAAGACGACATAACTAAAGACACTCTTGCAACGTATTTTAATGATTCATTGGTTTTAAATAATGAGGTTGTTTCTCATATCCAAGAATTATTTAAGCAATATAAAATCCCATTCGGAGAATTAAATCGTTTGCAAGGAATGATGCCCACAAAAGCAATCTATTTAAAAAATAAACTAGGCACTGCCCCTGGTATGTGGTTTAATGAAAATAATACTGTTTTTGTATCGCTGCCTGGTGTTCCTTATGAAATGAAAGGATTGATGGAGCACGAAGTATTACCTAGAATTCAACAACAATTTGAGTTGCCTTTTATTATCCATAAAACCATAATGACTTATGGTCAAGGGGAGAGTGTTATTGCAGAAAGAATTGAAGCTTGGGAGATTGGTTTGCCCGTTTTTCTCAAATTAGCTTATCTTCCCTCATATGGTAAAGTTCGTTTACGATTATCGGCAAAAGGCAATAATAAAGGTGTTCTAGAAGAAGCGTTGTCGAGAAAATTATTAGAATTAAATGAGTTAATTTCAGATATTATTACTGGTTTTGTAGAAGGGGAGACCATTGAAAAAGCTGTGGGTCTATTATTAAAGAGCAACAACAAAACAATTTGCACTGCAGAAAGTGTGACTGGAGGTAAAATTGCTGCAAGTTTGGTTTCGGTTCCGGGATCTTCTTCCTATTTCAAAGGAAGTATGGTTGCATATACGTCAGAAATAAAACAACAGTTATTAGATGTTAAGAAAGAAACTATAGACCGTTTTACATTGGTAAGTGAAGAAGTGGCTCAAGAAATGGCAATAAATGCAAGAAAAAAGTTTGCCACAGACTATGCCATTGCGGTAACAGGGAATGCTGGGCCAACAACCGATAATAATGATAAAAGTGTTGGGTTAGTTTACATTGCTATTGCCTCCGAATTAGGGATAACTTGCCATGAATTTAACTTTGGTCAACCCAGAGAGAAGGTAATTAACCGAACCGTAAATAAATCTCTTGAAATCTTACAGAAAGAAATTCTTCAAAAATTAGTAAAATAGTTTTGTTGGAGATTAAAAAAAAATGTAAATTTGCACCTCGTTTAGAGATAATAACAAAAAACTGTCAAGAAGATGTCTAGAGTTTGTGAATTAACAGGGAAGAAAGCAATGGTTGGAAACAATGTTTCTCATGCCTTGAACAGAACAAAAAGAAAATTTGACGCTAATCTAATGAATAAGCGTTTTTATATTCCAGAAGAGGATAAGTGGATCACACTAAAAGTGTCTGCTTCAGCCTTAAAAAATATTAACAAGAAAGGAATTTCTGCAGTGATTAAGGACGCAAGAGCTAAGGGGTTTTTAACTAAATAATCCTAAGCGATTAAAATTTACAGAAATGGCAAAAAAAGGTAACAGAATTCAAGTAATTTTAGAATGTACAGAGCATAAAGCTACTGGCCAACCAGGAACTTCTAGATATATTACAACAAAGAACAAGAAGAATACTCCAGATAGAATGGAAATCAAAAAATTTAATTCTATCTTGAAGAAAATGACCGTTCATAAAGAAATTAAATAAAAGCATAAGTCATGGCAAAGAAATCAGTAGCAACATTACAATCGGGTTCTAAAAGATTAACAAAAGCTATAAAAATGGTAAAGTCATCTAAATCGGGTGCTTACATGTTTGTAGAAACCATTGCAGATCCTGTAAACGTAGACGCCTTTTTAGCTAAAAAGTAATTACGAAACATAAAATAATAGTGTAAAGCTACTTTCTAATTTTGAAAGTAGCTTTTTTTATGCAATTGAATTCCGTATTTTTGTGCGATTCTGGGTTCCGTTGGGCTTTACTGGATCTTTACTAGAATCAAAATAACTTTTGATGTAAGTAGCGAACTAAGTTTTCAAAGGGCTTCTGCCACGATCGCAGGAAATGTATCATGATCATTTCACTAAAAGAAACCGTTGGCATATTTTTACGGGAATAAAAGAGCATAAAATAGATAAAATGGGTTTTTTTAAGAAAATTTTTTCAAAAGAGAAAAAGGAAACTTTAGACAAAGGTTTAGAGAAAACGAGTGCTACTTTTTTAACTAAATTATCAAAAGCGGTTGCAGGAAAATCGAAAGTAGACGATGATGTTTTAGATAATCTTGAAGAAGTTTTAGTTTCTTCGGATGTAGGCGTAAAGACCACCTTAAAAATTATTGACAGAATAGAAGCACGGGTTGCTAAAGATAAATTTTTAGGAACCAATGAATTAAATATAATTCTTAGAGAAGAAATTTCGGGTTTATTATCGGAAACAAATATTGGTAACGAAACAGAATTTACTATTCCAACAAAAAGCAAACCTTATGTTTTAATGGTTGTAGGCGTAAATGGCGTTGGAAAAACAACCACCATCGGCAAGTTAGCAGCACAATTTAAAAAGCAAGGATTAAAAGTGGTCTTAGGAGCGGCAGATACTTTTAGAGCCGCTGCAATTGACCAATTACAAATTTGGGCAGATAGGACAGGTGTTCCTATTGTACGCCAAGAAATGGGCTCTGATCCAGCTTCAGTAGCTTTTGATACTCTAAGGTCTGCAGTAGCACAAGATGCTGATGTGGTGATTATAGATACCGCAGGTCGTTTACACAATAAAGTCAATTTAATGAACGAATTGGTAAAGATTAAACGGGTGATGCAAAAAGTAGTGGATGATGCTCCACATGAGGTCTTGTTAGTCTTAGATGGCTCCACGGGCCAAAATGCCTTTGAGCAGGCGAAGCAATTTACCTTGGCTACCGAAGTTACTTCTTTAGCAGTTACTAAATTGGACGGAACGGCAAAAGGAGGTGTTGTGATTGGAATTTCTGATCAATTTCAAATCCCCGTTAAATATATAGGTGTGGGTGAAGGGATTGATGATTTACAAGTCTTTAATAAACAGGAATTTGTAGATTCTTTTTTTAAATAGTACGTCATCATAAACAGTACATTCACTTAATTCAAAGAAATTATTGAAATTGCTCGAACTATGTTTCGGTATTTCCTACTATTTCTTTTAGGTATTTACTTTTGTATTTATTAGAATTATTGCTTATTTCGAAGTTGACACCGCTCTTATTTTTCCTTGCTATAAAAAACTCACTTTAAAAGAAATTTAGAGGGCTAACTCTTTTTTTTATTCATTTATTTACTGCAGAAACACTTATTTATATAGGTTAACTTGTTTTTTTATAGGCGCATAGTGTGTTTTTTGAGCTGTTAATTATGTGGGTGTTCCAACATTATTTTCTAAATTTAATGAAGTAAACTCTTGAGTTTACTAAATAATTGCATCCTACGAAGTGTTTCTTTACTACCTAGTTTGCTACTTTTTTTCAATGAGTAAAAAAAAGAGAACATAAAGACACTTATTTACTTTTACCCCGCAAGAACATAACAAATCTGGATATAAACTGTACGGTAGGATTATACAGGTCAATTGGAGTTTTAAGATAAAAAATAATCCGTACTAAAAAAAAACAGCCATTTTTTGGATAAGGTATCGTACTAGATCCCCCGAAATCACTCGCTGTGGAAGGAAATATCGAGGTTGAAATATTTTACAAGCACTATTATAAAAGAATGGGTAGATTTGATTGGGTACTAATTTATGGTGCGACAAACCCTTTCTCACTTGATTTTCTTTAAATCGGATACCCATTTGATGTGAACACAAGAAATTTGTGGTATTGTCAATATAGTACTTCCGGTAGCGTATGTGTTAATCCTACTGTGAAAAGTAATTCTGACGCTTTTATATATATGGCCTAATAATGAGCTGTAATAATGAAAAAGATGCCTTTTGCAATTCAGATGAAAAAATGCCCGTTATCAGTACGCTAGATTTGGCGGCAGGGATGGATATTGATGAAGCATTGGAATATGTGCGTTTACCTGGTTTACCTGATCTCAAACCTAATGATTTTAAAGATTACTCTAATAGAAGTTCAGAGGCAATTGCCAAAGCAGGATCAGATAAGAAAACTATTGATGAGGTTACTGATTTGATGATTTATCCAAATCCTACAATGGGAGCAATTATATTAGATTTTAATATGCCAGAAGAAGGAATAATTCAGCTTTATGTTTATGATATAGCTGGGCGACTTGTTCATAAAAAAGCATGTACGCAATTAGCAAAAGGACGGCAAACAATCAAAGCGGAAAATTTTGGTCTCGTAGCTGGGCAATACTATGTGAAATTACAGGTAGAAAAAGAAATCTTCAACAAGACATTTGTAGTAAAACACGAAGGATTACTCTTTGAATTATACCATTCAGAGGGTGTTTCTTAGGCGGTGTTTTTTTTGTGAAGTAATTCAATAGGTTTACTATTCGGGGCTCTAAGACCCCAATAGTATACCTATTGTTTATTATATACTTTTACTCAAATGGAAGAGCAGGTCTTATTGCATAATTAGCCTAGGGCGGTAAAGAATGATACCATTTGGGCTTATTTTCTGAATCGCTTTTAAAGCATTCATTCTATTTTTATTCCGCGAAGTTATAGAGAGAAATACATGCTTGTCTATTGGAATCACCTTAGCGAACCAAGGTATATATCTGCTCATTTTAAGATTTTTAGTGTGTACGAATATTAGATTATTTGTTAAAAAAAATAAGAACTAATAAAAGGATATCTACTAGGCTGCGTTTTTTCTGGGCGATTACTTTATAAGGAACTTTAATATATTATATTTGAGTTTAAATAGAATTAAAAATGAAAAAAATACTGCCATTTCTACTGATTATGCTCTTTTTGTTTTCTTGCCAAGAAAAAGAAAAACCATTCTTTTTTAAAAAATATGATGAAACGGCAGAACTAGCAGCCCAACAAAACCATGAAAGTAAAAGAATGCAATTTAAACTCCTTCAGTCTAAATATCTAGATATGAATGCCGTTTTTGCACCATTTGAAAAAGAGTTGGCCACTTTTACAGAAGAAACATATAATAAGTTAAAAGGACTTGTTTTAGAAAAGGACATTCCTACGTTGCAAAAGAGTGTTAATGAGGGAGCATTGTCTTATGAAAATTTGACTAAGTTTTATTTGTATAGAATACGGAAATTTGAAAGTGATTCTTCCTTGTTTCTGAATAGTATTATCGCGCTAAACCCAAATGTTATAAGTCAAGCGAAAGAAAAGGATAAAAATAGAATCGCAGAAAATATTGGCAGACTTCCTGATCTCTCTCTCTTTGGAATGCCCATTTTGCTTAAAGATAACATCAATACAAAAGACATGCCTACAACTGCAGGAGCGATTGCTTTGGCGGAGAATGTGAACACCCAAGATGCTTTTATTGTAGAACGGTTAAGGGAACATGGCGCACTAATTTTAGGGAAAGTGAATTTAAGCGAATGGGCTTATTTCTTCTGTACCGATTGCCCCTTAGGCTATTCTGCAATTGGTGGGCAAACCTTAAATCCGTATGGAAGAAAAATTTTTGAAACCGGGGGGAGTTCTGCAGGAAGTGGTGTTGCAATCGCAGCAAATTTTGCTGTGGCTGCTATTGGAACAGAAACCTCGGGTTCTATCACTTCGCCATCAAGTCTTAATTCTGTGGTGGGACTAAAACCAACCATCGGTTTGTTAAGCAGAACGGGGATTGTTCCTATTTCAAGTACCTTAGACACCCCAGGTCCCATGACAAAAAGTGTGATTGATAATTATATTTTGCTCCATGCACTTTTAGGAAAAGACATCAAGGATGCCGCTTCTTTTGAGGTAAATCCTGATCGCTATTTTGGTGATTATAATAAAGTGTTAAAAGAGAAAAAAATAGGAATTTTAAAACCCCTATTAAAAGATTCTATTTACCAATTAACCATTAATAAACTTCGAAAAGCAGGTGCAGAAATCATAGAAATTACGCCATCAGAACTCTCTTTTAATGGATTTACAACTTTATTAAATATTGATATGAAATATGATTTGCCGAAGTATTTGTACAATCATGTAGATAAAAAGGTTGCTGTAAGATCTATAGAGGACATTATTAGGTTCAATTTACAAGATACTCTTTTAAGAGCACCTTATGGGCAACAATTATTTGAGGGAATCGTAAAAGATTCTACGACGGTTACAGAATTAGAATTAATTACATATCGTTTAGCATCGGAAGGCAGAAAATATTTACAAGCATTAGATGATGAAAATTTAGCGGCTATTCTATCAATCAATAATTATCATTCAGGAATTGCGGCAGTGGCAAAATATCCAACCTTAACAGTTCCCATGGGATATAAGGAGTCTGGAGAACCTATTAGTTTAACATTTATAGGAAAACCAAAAGCAGAAGGAAGATTATATGCCTTGGCTTTTGCTTTTGAACAATTAATCAATGCCAGAAAAATGCCTAAAAACTATCAATAGAAATAGTCTAAAAGATAAGTTTAAACCCGTATTTTTGCAAATTCTTAATTAGTACGCACTTAGAAGAAATAATTCCCTTCTTAGTACTGTTTCAAGATGTAGATTGATTAAAAAAGGAAGATATTCGAACGCAGTAATTCGAAGTCTGAAAATAGTAAATATATACATTAAATAAATCCAGAATAGTCTATAGTTGTGGGTTTTATATACAATTAGTTCTCTTAATCACTTTAACATATGCGCACAAAATCAGTAAAAAAGAATAAAATTAACGTGGTTACTTTAGGTTGTTCTAAAAATATTTATGATTCCGAAATTTTAATGGGACAATTACACGCCAACGGAAAAAATGTTGTGCACGAAGACCCAGAAGATGACGGAAATATCGTGGTAATTAATACCTGTGGATTTATAGGGAAAGCAAAAGAAGAATCGATTGATACTATTTTACATTATGCGCAAAGAAAGGAGGCTGGAGAAATCGATAAAGTGTTTGTAACGGGTTGTTTAAGTGAACGTTATAAGCCAGATTTAGAAAAAGAGATTACCAATGTAGATCAATATTTTGGAACCCATGATTTGCCTAATTTATTAAAAGTTTTAGAAGCAGATTACAAACATGAATTAATAGGTGAGCGTTTAACCACAACACCAAAACATTACGCTTATTTAAAAATTGCAGAGGGCTGCGATAGACCTTGTTCTTTTTGTGCCATTCCACTAATGCGTGGAAAACACAAATCTACCCCCATTGAAGATATTATAATCGAAGCAACCAAATTGGCAGCAAAGGGCATCAAAGAAGTGATGTTAATTGCGCAAGATTTAACCTATTACGGCTTAGATATTTATAAAAAGCGTTCACTAGCAGATTTGTTACGTGCCTTAACTAAAGTTGAGGGTATAGAATGGATTCGGATGCATTACGCCTTTCCCACAGGTTTTCCAATGGATGTATTAGCGGTGATGAAAGAAGAACCGAAGGTGTGTAATTATTTAGATATTCCGCTTCAACATATTAATACAGAGATTTTAAAATCGATGAAACGTGGAACCACCCATGAAAAAACAACTGCATTAATTCATAAATTCAGAGAACTTGTTCCAGAAATGGGAATTAGAACAACATTAATTGTTGGATATCCAGGAGAAACCGAAGAAAAATTTCAGGAATTAAAAGATTGGGTAGAAGAGATGCGTTTTGAAAGAATGGGGGCTTTTGAATATTCTCATGAAGAAAACACAGGTGCTTTTGTACTAGAAGATGATGTTCCTGCAGAGGTGAAGTTTCGTCGTTTAAACGAATTAATGGAATTGCAATCTCAAATTTCTTGGGAAATTAATCAACAGAAAATAGGAAAGACATTTAAATGTTTGTTCGATAGAAAAGATGGAAATTATTTCTACGGAAGAACAGAATACGATTCGCCAGATGTAGACAATGACGTATTGGTGGATGCGAAGGAGCATTATATAAAAATTGGTGAATTTATCGATATAAATATTCACGAAGCTGGAGATTTCGATTTGTATGGAACACCAGCCAGGGCATAAAATACCCAGTAGCCACTGCGAAAGCAGGAATTAAAAGAAACACAAAAATGGATTCCTAATTGTTAGGAATCCATTTTTGCGTTTCGTGCCATAAATTTCACAAAACAAAGACAACATCTATAAAACGAGTTCATTTTACTGACACTTCTGACCGGTATTGGTGGCCAAAAGCTTTTTCTTCTTAAAAAATATCTACTCTCGCATTTCATCAGAATTCACTAAGAATATAGCGTTGGCAAAAAAGAGTTTTCCTGCTTCCCAAAAAGATCTAAATAATGGATTATCGGCCATATAAATAATACTTCCTTCTCCAATTTTTTCTACACCAAAAAGCAATGATTCTGGAATATTTTTAATGGCTTGACTTCCTACATAACCAGAAACATTGGTTGCTTCTTTAGCGAAATAAGCCACATTTGTTCCTTTTTCTAAATACTGATAGGTTGTTCCACTTAACTTTAGCGAAAAATAGCTGTCTTGATATCCAAAAGCTAATGGATGCGTGGGGTCTAGCTTACTTTTAAAAACACTCCCAGTAATTAAATTTTCAACCTTTTTACGTTCTTGTGCCCCATAAGGGATTAAATAATCTTTTTCTTTTTTGTCATCCTCTTCTATGTTTTTCTTACTTTTTAAACCAAAAGTATCGTTGTCTGCAAAACGTTCTAACGCATTTCCAATGGCAATAATTGTTCCTCCATTCTTAGCGAAATTGTTTAGGTTTTTAAGACCATCTTCATCTAAAATATTTTTATAAGATCCTTCAGGAATGATTAATACATCAAATTCAGCTAATTTTAGACCTTCAAAATAATCGGTATCTAAAAGGGTTAAAGGATATTTTAATTCGGTTTCAAAGAAATGCCATATTTCTCCAAAATTTAAAGAAGAGGTGTCTTTTCCAGACAAAATAGCTACTTTTTGTTGATTGATAGATAGTACACCATAAGAGCCTAAATCTACCCCATTATTTGAAAAACCAGTAGCAACAGCGGTTAATTTTCGTTCGTGTTTATTGGCAATTTCTACTATTTTCGTCGCATAATCCTTTATGCTTTGATTGTCTAATTTTAAAACAACCAAAGAACCTGCATAAAAGCTTTTTCCTTCTAAGACGGTTGTTTTATTGGTAAAGCGAACGTGAATATTTTCTTGTAATAATGCACTTAAAAAATTGGCGTCTTCAAGACTGTTCCATTTTGTTAAATAAGCATAGGCAGAGGGGTCAACCGAGTTTAAAACGGTAGTTTTCGTTGTCAGTGTAGAAGAGGAAACAGTGCTTTTTGAGGCCACGGTTTTTAAGCCATGAGCGTATGGAATAGACCAAGCAGTAATGTCATACGTTAGAGAATCAGATAATTTCGTCTCGGGTTCAAACAATACTTTTACCATTTTCCCTTTGGGTTGATTGGAATGAACCACTAAATCTCCTCTTGAAATAGTACTTTTTTCTTCTTGTTGATTTTGATAATTATATCCTTTTATCGTTTCATTGGTTGCATATTCATAGGTAATTTCATGAAGATCCAATAATTTTTTTAATCGATTTATTTTATCTTGATTGTCATTTTTTAACACATAACTTTTATAGGTATGATTGTTGTTTTTAAAGAATTTCTCAAACTCTGTGTTTAGCTTTATCACATTTTTTGAGGCAATTTCAACTGTGGATAAGCCCGTAGTCTTATGATGCTCAATTCTGTCTTTTAGGGTTAAAACGGCTCTATGGTTGGTTTCTATGCCTAGTCCTGCTCTTCCATGTCCTGCTTGTTCATAAGTCATTCCGATGGCTCCCATAAAAGTAGGATAGGTATCGCCATAACTTGGATATAGCAAATCAAAACTTTCCCTAGTAAAATACAACCAACCTTCTTTGTCAAAATAGGTTGCATGATTTTTTCCAATTTCGGTTTGAAATTCGCGCTGCCAATCTGTAATAACTTCATGAAAAGGTTCTGCTGCCGGAGCAAAGTAATAGGGGTTATTAATTCCTTGTTCATGGAAATCAACATGAATATGCGGCAACCAGGTATTGTAAATTTTTATTCTTTGTTTCGATTCTATTTGCGTAGCCCAAGCCCAATCTCTATTTAAATCAAATAAATAATGATTGGCTCTTCCGCCTGGCCAAGGTTCGTTGTGCTCTTTAGCTGTTTGTAGGGTATTATATGGCGTACTTTTTACTTGATTGTACCAATTTACATAACGATCTCTGCCGTCTGGATTAATACATGGATCCATAATAACGAGCGTGTTTTTTAACCAATCTTTTTTCTTAGTAACTAATTCGTATAAGGTTTGCATGGCTGCCTCTGTGCTAGAGGCCTCGTTGCCATGCACATTATAGCTTAACCAAACAATGGCGGTTTTACTCTGGGCATTCCCAGTAATAAGTCCTGTTTGCTTTAAATTTTCTTTTCGAATATTTTCTAAATTATTAATATTTTCTTGTGATGAAATATAGGAAACATATAAAGGCCTATGTTCGTTTGTTTCACCGTATTTCTCTAATTTAACATTGGATAGTGCGTTGCTCACATAGGTGAAATAATCGATGACTTGATGATGCCTTGTAAATCTTGATCCCAAATCATAACCTAAAAAGTCTGATGGAGATTGAATGTTTTGCGCAGATATACCGGAAATAAAGGTTGATAAAATTAGAAGGAAAAAGACTTTTTTATATTTCATAAAAGGTTTTGTTATTATGGAAAATCAAATATATGAAATTGAGGCGTTAAAACTTTGTTAGTTTGCTGCGATATTCTCTACCTGCCCATGAATTTTTAGTATTTTTAACAAAAATTAACCAAATTTAATGAAGTATACTTTAGGTCTAGCTCCCCAAAAAAGTGTTATAAAATTCTAAATAGATGAAAGTGAAACAGATACCTTTTAAAAAAACGGGATTCTTTTCTAAAACAATGTTAGATTATTTAGAAAGGAAAGAGAAAATAACGCCCTTTTATCATAATTTTCCGGATTTCGATGGATTTCAAAAACAGCTTCAAGAAAAAAAAGCGTCTTTTACGGTAGCCACCAGAAATGTTTTAGTGGAGGCCTTAAAAAATCAGTATCAACTTGACAGTGTCCATCAAATATCTGAAAGAACACAAAAAAATATAGACAGTCTTCAGCAAGAAAATACGTTTACCATTACCACAGGACATCAATTAAATTTGTTTACTGGGCCTTTGTATTTTCTCTATAAAATTATTTCTACGATTAATTTATGCGAAGAATTATCGGATAAATTTCCTCGTGAAAATTTTGTTCCTATTTATTGGATGGCCACAGAGGATCACGATTTTGAGGAAATCAATTATTTTAATTTTGACGGAAAAAAAGTACAATGGAATAGAAAAGATGGTGGGGCTGTAGGGCAATTTTCAACAGAGGGATTAGACGCTGTTTTTGCCGTTTTTTCTGGGCAATTACCCAATTCTAAAAATGCAGCATTCATTAGAAAATTATTCTCTGAAGCTTATTTAAAACACAATAATCTTGCAGCGGCAACGTGTTTTGTTGCCAATGAATTGTTTGGTGAATACGGATTGGTGATTTTAGATGGCGCCGATAAAAAGTTAAAAAACCTGTTTGTACCTTATCTTAAAGATGAGTTGCAAAATCAAACCTCGTATCAAGAAGTTTCTAAAACAATCGACGCGCTAGAAAAGGAATATCCCATACAAGTAAACCCAAGAGAAATTAATTTATTTTATTTGTCTGAAAATTCTAGAGAACGCATTGTTTTGGATCACGAAACTTATAAAGTAAAAGACACAAAAATTTCATGGACCAAGAGTGAAATTCTTGAAGAAGTAACCAACTTTCCCGAGAAATTTTCTCCCAATGTAATGATGAGACCTTTGTATCAAGAAGTGATCTTACCCAACTTATGTTATATCGGTGGTGGAGGTGAAATGGCGTATTGGCTAGAACTCAAAGCCTACTTTAATGCCTTAAAAGTGCCATTCCCCATTTTATTATTGCGTAATTCGGTTCAAATTATTTCTGAAAAGCAACAAAGAAAATTGAATGTCTTAAACATTTCATCCCAGGAAATTTTCTTAAAGCAACATGAACTAATCGCTAAAAAAGTGATCGAAAATTCGGCAATAACTGCCGATTTCGCGAGTAAAAGGGCCTTTTTACAACAGCAGTTTGCTGAGTTAAAATTAGTAGCAAAAAAAACAGATCACTCTTTTATTGGTGCTGTAAATGCGCAAGAAAGAAAACAACTTAAAGGTTTAGAAAGTCTTGAGAAACGTTTGCTAAAAGCAGAAAAAAGAAGACAAAACGATTTAGTAGAGAGGATTGTAGAAATTCAAAATGAAATCTTGCCGAATCAAAGTTTAGAAGAGCGGCAACGTAACTTTGCTGAATATTATTTAGCATATGGAAGTTCCTTTTTAGATGTTTTAAAAGCCGAATTAAAACCATTGCAATTAACGTTTACAATTATTGAATTATGATAAAAGAGAAAGGGTTACACCCGAGAAACCCCTTTAATAAAGGATACGATTTTGATGTTTTAATTTTAAAAAACAACGATTTAAAAGAATTTGTATTAAAGAATGAGTATGGTAATTTAAGTATTGATTTTTCAAATCCTAAAGCGGTAAAAGAACTCAATAAAGCCTTATTGTTTTCTTTGGATAAAATTTCTAACTGGAATTTTCCTGATGAAAATTTGTGTCCGCCAATTCCTGGACGATTAGATTATATTTACCATTTAGCCGACTTGCTTTCTTCGGAAGACAAAGAAATTAGCATTTTAGATATTGGTACAGGCGCAACTTGTATTTATCCGTTGCTGGGTGTTGCCGAATATGATTGGAATTTTGTAGCCACAGATATTGATTTAGATTCTTTAGACACCGCGCAAGATATTATAGATGATAATGATTTTGATGCAAAGATTCTACTGCGCCAACAATTTAACGAACAGCAGATACTAAAAGGGATTATTGTAGATTCAGACTCATTTTCTGCCACGATGTGCAATCCACCCTTTTATAGGTCGGCAGAAGAAGCGAGAGGCGCCAACAGGCGAAAATCTAGAAATTTGGGTAATAATGCCGTTCGAAATTTTGCTGGTAACAACAACGAATTATGGTATGTTGGTGGTGAAAAGGCATTCTTACATAATTATTTGTATGAAAGTTCTTTGTATCCAAAAAGTAGCAAGTGGTTTACGAGTTTGGTTTCTAAAAAGGAGAATGTGGAGAGCTTACAGAAATCGTCAGAGAAATTAAAAGCCAAAGAATTTAGGGTGATTAATATGTCTCAAGGAAATAAAGTAAGTAGAATTGTAGCTTGGCGCTTTTAACGTTTTTTAGTGAAATAGCAGCTGTCTTTATTTGTTAGCCACATAGATTTGAGTGTGGTTTCTGCCTGCTGCAGATAAATCGCGTTTATCGATGCGAAGGGATGATTTTTCGCTAATTAAAAACCACATTCTTTATTTGATATTTTTTACAAACTAGATGTAAAATGGTATAGACCAGCATATGCACAAAAACCAGGCAAATAAAGGCATATAATGGAACTCCTAAAATTTGATAGGGCCAATAATAGGTCCAGACGCCTAAATAAATGGTGATGATTTCGCCAAAAGCAGGGAGGATCAAAGCCAAAAGAAGCGCCAAAATAAGTTTATTTTTTTTTGTTTGATGGGTTAAAAGCAGAATTAAATGTGCTTCTAATTTATATAAGTAATGAAAAGCAAGCATCCATGCAAAAGGGAGCCAAAGGGGTAAAGATCTAGAAACTTGGTGGTATTCCCAATACCCATTGGAAACGCCCCAGGTTTCACCCACAATTCCTCCAAAACCAGTTAATAACATTCCAATGAGCAAGATCCAATCTTTATGCGTTTTTGGCCTTAGAATGCTTTTATATAGATTGTGAAAGATTTTGGCAATAAGTATAAAGGCTATGATGCCGTCGTGATTTTTTAAAACACCAATTAGGATGCCAGCAACTACTAATTTGAGGATGGCTCTTAAAATTTCAAAAAAGAATTTTTTGTTGTCTTTGATCATGGATTCATTTTCGATGATAAAAATAAGGTATTTTGCCTTAGAAATTGATGTTTAATAGGCAATCAGATTTTTTTAGTTGCCTGCTTGCGTCGGTTCGTTTTGGCCAATGAATTTTGGTAAAAACATAGGATACTAGGATGGGAAATACCAAAAGAAACTTGGTTGATTTTTACATATTAAAAAACCGAAGCGATTGCTTCGGTTTTTTAATATTTGCATAAGTAATACTGCAAGTATTGATCTTCTAAAACAAGTTTAGAATTCTATTTTACTATAGATGAATCACTTCACCATACGCATCAGCAACGGCTTCCATCACTGCTTCACTCATTGTTGGGTGTGGGTGAATTGTTTTTAAAACTTCGTGACCAGTGGTTTCTAATTTTCGTCCTAAAACGGCTTCTGCAATCATATCTGTAACGCCAGCGCCAATCATATGACAACCTAACCATTCGCCATATTTAGCATCAAAAATCACTTTTACAAATCCGTCTGGTGTTCCTGCTGCTTTTGCTTTTCCAGAAGCAGAGAACGGAAATTTCCCTACTTTTAATTCGTAGCCTTTGTCTTTGGCTTGTTGCTCTGTCATTCCCACAGAAGCAATTTCTGGAGTTGCATAGGTACATCCAGGAATGTTACCATAATCGATAGGCTCTGTATGTAAGCCGGCTAATTTTTCTACACAGGTAATTCCTTCAGCCGAGGCAACGTGGGCCAAAGCTGGTCCAGGAACCACATCTCCAATGGCATAATACCCTGGGATATTGGTTTGGTACCAATCGTTGACTAATATTTTATCTCTATCTGTAATAATTCCTACATCTTCTAAGCCAATGTTTTCTATGTTCGTTTTAATTCCAACGGCCGATAAAACAATATCTGCCTGTAAAATCTCTTCTCCTTTTTTTGTTTTGACTGTTGCTTTTACCCCATCGCCAGAAGTGTCTACAGATTCTACCGAAGAATTGGTCATTACTTTAATTCCCGCTTTTTTGATAGAGCGCTCAAATTGTTTCGAAATATCAATATCTTCTAAAGGAACTACATTGGGTAAATATTCTACGATGGTTACATCGGTTCCCATAGCATTATAAAAATGTGCAAATTCAACTCCAATAGCTCCAGAACCTACTACAATCATAGATTTTGGTTGGCTTTCTAAAGTCATTGCTTTTCTATAACCAATCACCTTTTTACCATCTTGTGGTAAGTTTGGCAATTCGCGAGAATTTGATCCCGTTGCGATAATGATATTTTCTGCGGCATATTCAGTAATTGTCCCATCTTCTGCCGTTACATCTACTTTTTTACCTGGTTTAATTTTTCCAAAACCGTTAATAATATCGATGTTGTTTTTCTTCATCAAAAAAGCAACTCCTTTGCTCATTCCATCGGCAATACCTCTACTTCTTTTTATAACAGCCCCAAAATCTTTATCAATGGCTTCTGCTTTTAATCCGTAGTCATTAACATGTTTTAAATAATCATATACTTGAGCAGATTTCAGCAAGGCTTTGGTTGGAATACACCCCCAGTTTAAACAAACTCCCCCTAAACTTTCTTTTTCTACAATAGCCACTTTAAAGCCTAATTGAGAAGCTCTAATTCCGGTTACATAACCGCCTGGTCCACTTCCAATAATGATGATGTCGTATTTCATTTTTTGATGTTTAAAAGTTTTAACGTTGAAGGCTTAAATATGAATACCGCAGTTCCAACAATCAACCTATTTTTATTTCTGTTATTTTCAATAACTGCTTGCCAAAGGCAGGCAAATTTATTCAATATTGATCAATTGACCCTATTATCGTTAATATTTATCTCATTTATATAGATAAAATTATGCAAATATTTCATTTTTTTACTTTTTAAGCGATTCCTTTCTTTGGGAAAGCTTCGTATAGACACTACATTCTCTCTGGAACTTGAATGCCCAATAAGGAAAATGCCGATTTAATGACTTCACTTACTTTTTGAGATAATTGTGTTCTCAATATTTTTTTTCCCATATCTTCTTCTCCTAAGATAGACACATTCTGATAAAAGGAATTAAATTCTTTTACCAAATCGTAGGTGTAATTTGCTATTACAGCCGGAGAATAATTATTAGCCGCCTGCTGAATCATTTCTGGATACAATGCTAATTGCTTAATAAGTTCTTTCTCTTTTTCATGCAAGGTGATTTCTAAAATGGGTTTAGAAAAATCAAAAGCTGCTTTTCGTAAAATAGACTGAATTCTCGCATAGGTGTATTGCACAAAAGGGCCTGTATTTCCTTGAAAATCTACCGATGCTTTTGGATCGAATAAGATTCGTTTTTTAGGATCTACTTTTAAAATAAAATATTTTAAAGCACCTAAACCAATGATGCTATACAATGCTTCTTTTTCAGCTGTAGAATAGCCATCTAACTTTCCTAATTCTTCAGAAATTTCTTTCGCTGTATTGGCCATTTCCACAATTAAATCATCGGCATCTACTACGGTTCCTTCGCGAGATTTCATTTTTCCAGAAGGTAAATCTACCATTCCATAACTTAAATGATATAAGCTATCTGCCCAAGAATAGCCTAATTTTTTTAAGATTAAAAACAAAACTTTAAAGTGATAGTCTTGCTCGTTTCCAACCGTGTACACCATACCGCCCACATCGGGTAAGTCTTTGGTGCGTTGAATGGCAGTTCCTATGTCTTGCGTCATATAGACGGCAGTTCCATCGGAACGTAGTACGAGTTTTTCGTCTAAGCCGTCTGCGGTTAAATCACACCAAACAGAACCGTCTTCTTTTTGGTGAAAAACAGCGCTTTTAATGCCTTCTTCAATAATATCTTTTCCTAATAAATAGGTGTTGCTTTCATAATACAAGGTGTCAAAATCGACTCCTAAATTTTTATAGGTTACTTCAAAACCTTTATATACCCAAGAATTCATTTCTTTCCAAAGCGCCACTAAGTCATGATCTCCAGCTTCCCACTTTAACAACATCTCTTGTGCTTCTAATAAAAGAGGCGCTTGTTTTTTTGCCTCTTCAGCTGTTTTTCCTTCGGCGATTAACTGAGCGATTTCCTTTTTGTATTCCTGGTCAAATTTCACATAGTAGTTGCCTACCAATTTATCGCCTTTTAATCCTGAGGTTTCTGGCGTCTCTCCGTTTCCGAATTTTTGCCAAGCCAACATCGATTTGCAAATATGAATTCCGCGATCATTTATAATCTGTGTTTTATAGACTTTTTTCCCAGAAGCTTTCACAATTTCTGACACCGAAAATCCTAATAAATTATTACGAACATGCCCTAAGTGCAAGGGCTTATTGGTGTTTGGGGAAGAGTATTCTACCATCACCGCTTTTTCGTTGGCTTTCGAAGAAACAAACCCATAGGAATTATCGGCAAAGATGGTCTTAAAAAAATCGAGGTAAAAAGCATCCTCAATCACTAAATTTAAAAAACCTTTCACCACGTTATAACGAACGATTTCGGGAACATTTTGAACAATATACTTCCCTAAATCTTCTCCTATTTGAACTGGATTTCCTTTTTTATAACGCAACATTGGAAACACAACAACAGTGATATCGCCTTCAAATTCTTTTCTAGTTGCTTGGAATTCTACCGTGGGAATTTCTGTAGTATATAAAGATAAAAACCCTTCTTTTACTTTAGATTCTATACGATTCTGTATGTTCATGCGTCTTTTAAATTGAATGCAAAATTACACTTTTTTATTTGTTTTCATTACTCCTTTTAGGAGCTTATTATTTGTATTTTTGCCAGATGGAAAAACGATTGGAAGAATTGCCAAAATTGGCAGAGGAGGTGAAAAAAGAAAATAAAAAATATTTTCAAAAGCTGCGGAAAAGGACCCCGAAAAATTTAGACTATGTTATGCAAGAATTGCATGAAGAAGAGTTTGCCAAGACCGATTGTCTAGATTGTGGAAACTGCTGCAAAACCTCTAGCCCTATTTTTACCCAGAAAGATATAGAGCGTATTTCCAAACATTTTAAAATGAAAGTGAGAGACTTTACCGAAGAATTTCTGCAAAGAGATGAAGATGATTTTATGGTCTTAAAATCTGCACCTTGTACCTTTTTAGATTTGAATGATAACAAGTGTACCATCTATGATGTTCGACCAAAGGCCTGCGCAGAATACCCGCATACCAATCGAAAAAAGTTTATTCAATTGGCAGATTTAACTATTACAAATACAGAAATTTGTCCGGCTACTTATCGAATTTTAGAAAATTTAAAAAAGCGTTTACCACTATAATTTGAATAAATTAAAAAGACATTTTGTATTTTAGTTTTCAATATTAAATGAAGTGAATCTACAACGTCCAATTACCTATATTAAGGGAATCAGTGTTCAAAAAGCTGCCTTATTCTTTTCAGAATTTGGCATCAAAACCTGCAATGATTTACTCTATTTTTTTCCGTTTCGATATATTGATAAAACCCAGTTTTATAAAATCAAACAGCTTGAAGTAAACAGTGCAGAGGTTCAGATTGTTGGAAAAATCACGCATTTAAAAGAAATAAAACAGAAAAGAGGAAGTAGGTTAGTGGCTACTTTTATGGATGAAACAGGAAGCATTGAACTGGTTTGGTTTCGCGGCCAGAAATGGTTAAAAGATTCTTTAAAAGTAAATCAGTCTTATGTGATTTATGGAAAACTGAATCATTTTAATAGAAATTTTAGTATGCCACATCCAGAAATGGATTTAGTTGCTGATTATAAAACGAAGCTACAATCTAAAATGCAACCGGTGTATCCATCTACCGAAAAATTTTCAAATTTTGGAATTACCAATAAGTCGGTTAGAACCTATATAGAATCTTTGCTAGAAGAAATTAGCAACTCAATTCAAGAAAGCTTATCCGATGAAATTATTTCGGAAAATCAGCTAGTAGGTAAAAGAGATGCTTTGTTTGATATTCATTTCCCCAAAAATCAAGAAGGTTTAGCAAAAGCCCAATACCGTTTAAAATTTGAAGAGTTATTCTTTATACAGTTGCAACTACTGCGTAAAAAACTCATTAGACAACATCAAATAAAAGGATATTATTTTAAAAGTGTTGGAGAGGTTTTTACTACGTTTTATAACAATTACCTGCCTTTTGAATTAACAAATGCCCAAAAAAGAGTTTTAAAAGAAATTAGAAAGGATGTAGCCACCAATGTACATATGAATAGATTGTTGCAGGGTGATGTGGGTTCGGGTAAAACAATTGTGGCTTTATTGAGTATGCTTATGGCCATAGATAACGGCTTTCAGGCAACCATCATGGCGCCAACAGAGATTTTAGCTACCCAGCATTTTATTGCGATTTCTAGTTTATTAAAAGAAATGGACCTCTCGGTAGCACTTTTAACGGGGTCTGTAAGGATAAAAAAACGTCGAGAAATTCATCAGAAATTAGAAGATGGAAGCTTAGATATCTTAATTGGAACGCATGCTTTATTAGAAGATAAAGTGAAATTTAAAAACCTGGGCATTGCCATTATCGATGAACAACATCGATTTGGCGTGGCACAAAGATCAAAATTATGGACTAAAAACACCTTGCCGCCACATATTTTAGTGATGACCGCAACACCCATTCCTAGAACATTGGCCATGTCTGTTTATGGCGATTTAGATATTTCTGTTATTGATGAATTGCCCCCAGGGAGAAAAGAAGTAAAAACCGTGCATCGATTTGATAGCAACCGATTGGCCGTTTTTAAATTTATGAAGGATGAAATTGCCAAGGGAAGACAAATTTATGTAGTGTATCCCTTAATCAAAGAATCTGAATCTATGGACTACAAAGATTTGATGGATGGCTATGAAAGTATTTCTCGAGAATTCCCCATGCCAAAATATCAAATCAGCATCGTTCACGGTCAAATGAAACCAGCCGATAAAGAGTTTGAAATGCAACGTTTTGTAAAAGCGGAAACCCAAATTATGGTAGCTACTACGGTCATTGAAGTGGGCGTAAACGTGCCTAATGCCAGTGTGATGGTGATTGAAAGTTCTGAGCGATTTGGATTAAGTCAATTACATCAATTGCGAGGAAGAGTAGGGCGAGGAGCAGACCAAAGTTATTGTATTTTATTATCGAGTTTTAAATTATCGGCAGAAGCAAAAATGCGCTTAAAAACCATGGTAGAAACTTCCGACGGATTTAAAATTGCAGAAGTAGATCTTAAATTGCGCGGACCCGGAAATTTGATGGGAACTCAACAGAGCGGTGTTTTAAATTTAAAAATTGCCGACGTAGTGAAAGATGCTCAAATTTTGTTTAAAGCAAGAAATATAGCTATTGATTTAATTCAATCGGATCCTAATTTAGAAAAGCCCGCAAATAGTTCGATCCAAAAATCATTTTCGGAAATAACTAAAACATCTAAAATTTGGAGCAGTATTAGTTAGGCTCTAGCACCGATTCATATAGGTGCCGTTAACCCTTGCAAAACCATCAAAAGAAACCGATAGAAAACAAGTGTAAAAAAAGTTTTCTCACCTTTGGACTACATTTACACTTTTAAAGACACATATTTAATAATTTATGGGTTTGTGTGCAGACTCCCGTTGCAAACAATAAAACAATGTGGTTTAATGAGCATTCTAAAGTGAAATTTCAAGAATAGCCTAAAACCTACTTTCGTTGGTTAACCAATATTAAACAAGTGTTCTTTTTAAATTAGTTACTCCTCTTTAAAAAACCAATCGAGACCTTATCAGAACACTTTAGATACCAATATTTTTGATAAAAAGCCAATCGCTGTTTTTTAAAAAACATGGGTATTTATACCCTTTTTTGTTGTGATTTGGGTAATTAGCGAGCTTTTTTTATCCTTTTTCCTTAACTTTTATTTTATAATAAATTTATTCATCGATAATGACCCGTACTTTATCAAGGAAATATTCTTTGTTTAGGTACAACAAACAGAATTGAGACTGAACGATCAGAAAACATAAATTTAAAAGTGTTTTGTAAATACGAGTCAAGGAATTTGACGAAATTTAAATTGTTGGGCGAAAAAAAATAAAATTAAAATGAATATAAACAGCAATAATAACATGCTAAATTCATGGATAATAAAGGCTAAAAAAAAATAGGTTAAAAACAAAAGTTAAAAATAAAGGCTATGATCACTGAAAAAGGTAGTATTTCTTATTCCTAAGTATCTTGTTGGATAGTAATACAAGGCATTTTGATGAAATATGCATGTAATTAAACAAACGGTAATCACGTACATCCTTCTTAATCTGATTTGTTTTTTGTTTTTATACGCTTAGTTATAGGCTACTTATAGTTTATTGGTGTGAATTTTATTCTTTTTACGGTTAGTTTTTTTTTAGCAGTATGGCTTTTGTTGATCAAGGAGTTTTTAATAATAACGGATGGAAATTTATAATAAGAATATCCTTGATCTTTTATATTGATTACTGGTTAAAGATATAATTTAGGTGGGATCACCAATTTGTAGGATTTACCTACTGTGTATTATTTGTCTATGGTTTTCTAATAAAGAAAATATCCAATAAAATGGACAGTTTTGTCTAGAATGGTTTTAAATATAAAATCGTTAAAAAATATACTGAAGTCCTAATACGAGCAACAGAACGATACTTGAAAAATGAAAATGTAGGAGGCACTAAACAATTAGGTGTCTTGTAAATTGGAGGTTCTTTGGTTTTTTTGCTAAAACAGATATTGCCGAGAGACATAATCCTACGGTAATAGGATTGTGGTTAAACAGTTGTTAATAAACCCTTTAAAAAGTGGAAAACGATTTCAAAATATGGTATCATAAAAGAATTGATGTTAAATATCAACATCCACCTTGACGTAGTAAAGGATGCACGAATTTTAAAAATACTTACTAACTTCAAAAAAAAAAAATATGAAAACTAAATTTTATATATCAGCTTTTTTATTCTTCTTTAGCTTCTCATTAATGGCTCAAAGTAACTATTATTACTATAAAGGTAAAAAGATTAGCCTAACAATAGATGATGATTATTCAAGCAAAAATAACCTATATTTTAAGAGAGGAAATAATATTGAACCCATTCAAATTTCAGATATATTTTATGTTAAATTAAAAAAATCGAATGATTTAAATGTTTTACAACAAATCGCTAAGCAGAAGAATGTGAAGGTTGTACATCGAAATATGTTTATGCCCTTATGGTATAAATTAAAACTCAATACAGGAAATAACAAATCTTCATTAGAAATTTGTAATGAATTTTATGAAACAGGGAATTTTTCAGATGTTGATCCTGCATTTATGTTTAACTTTAAGAATAGCTGCAGCAATGACAGTAATTTTGAGGATTTATGGGGGCTTCATAATTCGATTCAACCAAATATAGATATCAATATTTGTGAGGCTTGGAAAGTAACAGAAGGAAATGGAGTTAATGTAGCTGTACTTGATCAAGGAATTGATAAAACTCATAATGATCTGAATGATAATATTTCATCTTTAAGTTATGATACTGAAAGTGGAAATTCTCCTTCTGTATTTGTAACGGGAAGGACTCATGGAACTCATGTTGCAGGAATTATAGGTGCAGAAAAAGATAATAATTTACAAGTAGTAGGAGTAGCTCCTCAGGCGAAAATAATGAGTATTAGCAATAGATTAACCGTTACCCCTAATGCTTCAGAGCAACTAGCAAATGGGATTAACTGGGCTTGGGAGAATGGGGCTCATGTTATCAATAATTCTTGGGGCGATCAAGGAGGAAAATATTATGATCAATTGCATAGTGTTTTATTAGAAGACGCTATTAATAATGCCATAAACAAGGGAAGAAATGGTTTGGGTACCATCATGGTCTTTGCGGCAGGTAACTACTCTACGGTTATTGATTATCCTGCAAATTCTAATCACAATATTTTAGCGGTTGGCGCTATTACTTCAAGAGGTTTTCGTTCTGATTTCTCAGGTACTGGTGACCAGCTAGATGTTGTTGCACCTGGGAGTAGTATTCTATCTACAATACCTGGACAAGGCGTAGCTTCATGGAATGGAACATCTATGGCTGCTCCATACGTTTCAGGATTAGCAGCTTTAATATTATCTGTAAACCAAAACTTAACATTACAAGAAGTTAATTCGATTATTGAACGTACTGCACAAAAAGTAAAAGTAAGAAGTTATTCTTATACCAATAATTCAAACAGACCAAATGGAACTTGGAATAATGAAATGGGCTATGGTTTGGTTGATGCCTATGCTGCTGTTCAGATGGCGCTGGGAAAACCACAAATTTCCATAGAATTAGAGTCAAAGCGCGCTAATTTTGTTGCTGCACATATGATAGGAGCAAATGGAATTGATATCAACGCTCAAGGTATTACAAGCACAACATGGAAAAAATTTGTTAATAATGGAACTTGTTATGCAAGTTTTAAAGGTCTTGGTTTTGAAGGCTTAGGTCATGGAGCTTGTGACAGTTGGAGCGTTATTGCAGAAATTTCGGCAACGAACTCTTTTGGTACGACAACAATATATAAAACAATCTGGCTTCCTGCAACAGAGCTTTCTACGGATTCTTATCGAATTGGGAAAACATCTGGTGATCACACCTATCGTATTATTATTGATCCACTCAGAAGTTCTAGCGCGTTTTCACTCTCGAACGAACGCAATTCAAAAAACAACAAAAATCAAGAAATACGCGTATATAACCTGTATGGTAATTTGGTATTCAGCACCAATGAGACAGAATTTGACCTTTCATTTTTAAGGAAAGGCATCTATGTTATCAAAGCAGCGGTAAATGAAGAGATATTAACACATAAAATCACACGATAATAAAAACAACTATTTTAATTGTACGATTTATTTTTACTAACTGGTTGTAATGGTGTGGAGACAAAAATCACTTCTATCACGTTTACTGAGATAAGGAAAGGTGCTGCGTGTGGAAATGGAAGTGAGAGAATTTCACCGGCTAATAGGGTTATTATTAGTACAAATAATTGCTATTTTTTTTAGAAGTTAAGAGCAATAGTTCGACGGTTTAAATAACTAACATAATTTAAAATGAAAGGAGTTTAGTTGTTTCAACAAATGAAAACGAATTTGTAAATTCCTAATTAGGTAACCATTTAGTCTTGTGAAAAGACCTCTAACCGAAAAAGCTATGGAATTTGAATAACATATGTTGCGCAGAACAGGATAAGCATAATAAAGGCAAAAGACTAAAACCAAACATCGTTTTATATTTGTAAGAATAGTTTAGAAACTGCAATAAATAAAATACAGCCCCTTACTATGCTTATACCCAACTGTCAGACTTCGAAAAATGCTCTTTTTAGAACGTGCTAAAAACCTCAAAAAACCGTAAATTAATGTATTGTTCATTCATACTTCTTTTATGGTTTTTAATAGAAATCAAATCCGATTATGAAATTTTAATTCGATAGTTCCTTCCCATTCTTGGGGTAGAATTGTGCTCATTTTGCTTTTGAAAGCATTGGGGTTTCAAGATGTTTTGGATAAAGAAGGAAGACGATCCTTTTATTTTGTCGATTTGTTGAAACTGCTCTAGTGTGGCTACAAAAAAAGGCATTTGGTCTTTTCTAAAGCACCAAGTTTTTATTTGTTTAAAAATATTAAATTTAAGATAAAAACAGTCCTACTACAAAACGATTGTGCTTATGTGATTTTTGTGAGCAATGTAATTATCACAGTTAACACTCATTAACTTTCATTAACACGTGGCGTCAAAATTATTTTTAATCTTTATAAAAAAAAGACATGAAATTTAGATGCACTATTATTTTAACGATTTTATTGAGTAGTTTTAACTCAATCGGCTTATATGCCCAAAATACAGACACAACTAAGAACTCTTTAAATAAAGAGTATTTAAAAGGCTTAACAAAAGTTGGCGGAAGAGATTGGTCAAGCAATGACCTTAGGTTTGCCAAAGAAGGAATCATAAATTACAATATAGATGGAAAAATAATAAAAGAAAATGAAATGAAGCAAGCTTTGACGTCCGGAAATTATATGTCTGATCACTATATGGACAACAAAAAGGTGATAAAAGCAGTTGTTTTAAGAATGGCAACAGAAGACGAGAAAAAGAGGAAGAAAGAAAGGGAGGCTCCAAGCGAGCTCATTGGCAAAGATGCTTCTATTTTTACAGCTTTTGATATTAATGGAAATGAATATTCACTAAATAATCTGAAAGGAAAAATCATTGTCATGAACTTTTGGTATGTTGAATGTAAACCTTGTGTTAGGGAAATGCCCGAATTAAATATATTAGTAGAAAAGTATAAAAACAAAGACGTCGTTTTTTTAGGATTTGCAACCAATGACAAATCAAAAATTGATTCATTTTTAAAGAAAAATATTTTTTCTTACAATATAATCCCAAATAGTAAAAAGATAGCTGCGGAGTATAAAGTATTAGCATATCCAACTCATCTTATTATAGATAAAAATTCTAAAATTGTATTTTCTACTATCGGATTTGGATCTAGGACAATCACTGATATCGAAAAAACTATTGAAAGTTTAATAAAAGAATAACTAGACCTAAGGCCGTATAAAACCAATTGCTAGCGCAAGTCTATTTGGGGAAATGCCTGCTTTGACTATGCCCAGCACAGGCACTTCGACCAAGCTCAGCACAGGTGTTTAGTAAAACACCAAGTGCTTTGCGTTTTTGCTGCAAAGGAATACATTGCAGAGATAAGGGATATAACTACAATAGGATTGCGTACCAATTTTATGGACTGTGTGTTTCATGAAAGATTTTTTATCTTTGAGAGATAAAAAATCGAAAGACTAAACCTAACACCAGCTAACAGTTCGTGCTTCTCGCGTTACACGGCGGTTAGCTATACGTACGAAAACTTGTCTGCGCCAAGGAATCTTTCTATTTAAACGTAATTTTATTCATTTTAATGATAGATTTAGAAAAACAATTAAAAAATCCCGTTTGGTATTCTTTAAACGAAACTCATAACAAATTTGTTATTGAATTTAAAGGAGTACAATTTTATAATCCAGAGATTTGCACTTTTGGGGCTTTTTTCGATGAAAGAAAAACAGTAAAAGCTTCAAATGAATATGTGAAAACTTCGGATGAATTCTTCTTCGTTTCAGAGAATCAAACACCAATAGTAGATAACACCAACGTTTTTTTAGAAAAAAAACTTGAGGGTTGTCAAATGGTTCTAAATAAGCTAACAGACATTGAAATAACAGAAAATATTGTGTTGTTGGATAAGACATTTATTGATGAAATTTATGATTTAATTTGGTTGGTTATGCCTGGTTACTATAAAAAAAGAACCTTTGAGATGGGCAAATACTATGGGATATTTAAGAACGGTAAATTAGTTTCAATCGCCGGTCAGCGAATGCAAACCAATCTTTTTATTGAAGTTAGTGCAGTTGTTACCCATCCTAATTATACTAGGAAAGGACTGGCAAAACAACTAATTGTCCATAATACAAAAGAAATTTTAAAAGAAAATAAAACACCTATTTTACATACCAACAAAGGAAATTTGGCAATTTCGCTTTATGAAAAATTAGGATATGAGTTAACTAGAAATATGAACTGGTGGTTGTATCGTAAAAAATAAGAGTGTATGGCATTAGAAAAGAGATTGCCTATTTTTTACCAAATCATTGAACAAGGGTTCTTGTTCTTCCATGAAGACCAACGTTAAAAGTTTCCACATTCTTCAACTTTTTTAATTCTAGTTGTTTTTTTAAACAGGCTATTCTGTTTATGTCAAAAGTCGATATAAAAGCATCAGCAAAGAGTTCCTAGATACTAACCAATGGTAGAAAAGTTCTTTTAGAGGAAAGTGCCATGTAAGCAACCGATGTAACGAGGGGAGGGAAAAACACTATATTGCAAGATATTAATAATAGAACTTTTGTAATATCCTTTTTAAAACCCTTAAAAACCAATAGATGAATACGAAAGTTACCATCTTAATCTCGGCACTCGTTCTTGTAGGATCTTGTAAACCTTCAATGGAAGAATCCGTTGATTTAAATGGTCAAAATTGGATTCATGGTTCTGAAAACTGTGAAGAGCAGATAGATCCGTTAATTCAAGTAGTTCAGTACAATCATAATACTTGGATTTTACGTCAAAACAAATGCATAAATTACGAAGCTCCTTTTATGTTTCTGTTTTTTGGTGAAGACAAAGCTTTGTTGATAGATACTGGAGCTACCGAAGAAGAGGAGACCTTTCCGCTTTATAATGCAGTAAGACATCTCATTGACCAGTGGTCAGAAAAAAATAAAGCAGTTCAATTAATTGTGGCGCATACTCATAAACATGGCGACCACTATGCAGCAGATAGCCAGTTTAAAGGGAAACCAAAGACAACGGTTATTGGTTTGGATGTTGAAAACGTGAAGAACTTTTTTAATATATCAAATTGGCCTGAAGAAATGGTAGATTTTGATTTAGGCAATCGATTAATGAAAATAATACCAATCCCTGGGCATGAAGCTTCTTCCATTGCAGTCTATGACGCATCCACTCAAATTCTATTAACAGGAGATACCTTTTATCCAGGCCGATTGTATGTGAAAGATTGGAATGCTTTTAACTTGAGTATTAAACGACTTGTTAAATTCACAGACAATTATGAGGTTTCAACAATACTTGGAAATCATATTGAGATGACGCAAACAGCTGGTGTTGATTACCCATTTGATGTGAGGTATCAACCGAAAGAACATAAACTACCCTTAAGCGTACTTGAATTAAAAGAACTTTCAGGCGCTCTTACAAAATTGGGAGACAAACCTACAAGAGAAGTTCATGATAGCTTTATAATATTTCCAGTGCATTAAAGAATGCCGTCTCTAAAAATGGGTATAATTATTGGATATAGCTTCTTTAATGACCATTTATAGCGTAAAAAAACAGGTTTACAATCGTATAAATCATATACGAACCACCTACCCTTACTAACAATAAAAGACAACTATGATAGAAAAAACTGTTCTACTGGTATTATTCACGCTGGTTTTAGGGTGCTCAAATAAAAAAGTAGACACCCCAACTACTGTGCTAAAAGGGGCCAAGATTTTTATAGGTAATGGCAACGTAATAAAAAATGGTGTTGTTATCATTAATAAAGGAATAATTATGGCAATAGGAGGTAAAGAAACTCTTATTCCCGATAATGCCGAAGTAATCGATGTTGCTGGAAAATTCATCACACCAGGACTGGTCGATGCCCATGTTCATTTTTCACAAACGGGTTTTTTTGATGGTAGGAGGGATGTCTTAGATATCACAGATTCAATAGACTATGTAAAAGTACAAGAGCGTCAAAAAAAGGATCCGTACAGATATTATGAAGCTTATTTAAGATCGGGTGTAACAGCGGTGTATGATGTTGGTGGTTTCTCATGGTCTTTAGATTTACAAAAAACGGCTGAAAACAACCTGAATGCTCCGCATATAGCAGCTTCAGGACTACTTTTAACCCCTAACAATAAAAAAGATAATGCTGTAAATGCGGCTTTAAATACACCTACAGATAGTATGGATGTGAGTTTATCATCTGGCAATTATGGAAGACGAATCGTTCGCTATAACGATGGTCTAGGGGCTACTGGAATAAAAATAATTACGTTGGCCTTAAAGGATACTGCTTTCATGAAAAATATGATTGCAGTTAAAGATGAGATTGCAAAAAGAGGCAATAAAATGATTGTTCACGCAACCAAGCTCGAGCAGGCCAAACAAGCGCTTCGTTTTGATGCAAAAATCCTAGTTCATAGTGTCGAAGACCAGCCTATTGATGAAGAATTTATTCAATTAGCGAAAGCATCTAATATAATTTATTGTCCTACATTAATTGTTTCTAGAGGATATTTAAATGCATTTAAGTCGCTGAAGTCTGAATTTGAAATAAACGATCCAAATCATGTTATTGATATAGCAACCAAAAATTTACTGAGATCCTCAAATAATTTTCACAAGTACTTAGGTTCATTAGACCTTGATAACATTCTAAAGAAACAAGAGCAACAAACAGAGAACAGTAAAAAAATCATGTTTGATAATTTAAAGCGAATACATCAAGAGGGGATTATAATTGCTTTGGGATCTGATGCAGGAAACCCAGGAACGCTGCATGGAATATCTATATATGATGAGTTAGAGGCCATGCAATCTGCCGGGATTCCAGCAAAAGAAATTATACAAATGGCCACCAAAAATGGTGCGCTTGCTATGGATAGGCTTCATGATTTTGGAACACTCGAAAAAGGTAAAATGGCCGATCTAATTATTTTAGCTAAGAATCCTGCTACAGATATTTCAAATATGAGATCGATCACTCATGTAATGAGAGGTGGTTTTTTACGGCCAGTAAATGAAGCGTTTGAAACGAAGGTTAACCGTAGATATAAAGAATAGGATAATTGCCAAATTTAAAGTTCCTGGTTGGTGTCAACGTACGTTTAGCATTATAAATACTGCGTTTTCGAATCGCCTAGTTTTTATTTGTGAACCGTTGTCTTTCATGATGACCAACTTATAATTATTGATGAAATTTATTAGACGATTTCAATTTAATTTTGCAATAAAATTAACGTTTTGCTAAAGGTTTTGTGAGGATATAAATTAAAGTTTTGACAAATCTAGCAGTAAGTTTTTTAGAACAATAAGAAAAGATCTTATGAAGCAAAAACCACTTGCTGGAAAGTAGGTAACACTGGAAATATCTAAAGCAGACTATTTGGGAAATTGCACTCGAAAATATGATAACCTTAATTATCCTAGAAATAAATAAATAGAATACACTACGATCTAAATTCCTTGACAGGAGAATTTAGAAACGGTATTCTCTTTAGCTAAGAATAAAACCAATTTTAGTTTGGAAAGGGTGAAATATTAAAATCCTGATAGAAAAGCTATCAGGATTTTTTTATTGTACTGCTCAATTTAATTTAAACCTGTTCCAATAATAATTATAACTACTTCGAGGGTAAGGTAGATGAAATAGGCGATAATCTTCTTCGAATTATCCGTTCTTACGAGCGAAGAGTGTTTCACTATAAAAAAAGTATATAAGTAATCAACTTTATTGTTCATAGGTAAAGTCGTCAAAAAATATGCTGTTATCATCCATAAAATCAGGATCATAAGTTGCATTTGACGATATTGTGATTTTTCTTATATTATAGAGATTTATGTTAACTTGTTGGTATCCACCATATGAAATACTGGCTGTAACTGTTCCTATAAGATCATTATTTGCATTATACCCTTTTATTGTTATTTGACTAACACTACCCATCCCTTGATTTAAAACCCAAATACTTTTTGCTTTAAAGTTCGCTGAATTTGATAACTCCACTGTTTGATTATAATCTAAATTTACTAACCAAGAATAGGTGCCAGAATATACCGATCCATTGTAAGACCTGATTCTATTCCATGCACCATTTTCAGACCACGTATTTCCATATAAGTTTTGAGGAAGGTCACTCCCATTAAACTCGAAAGTAAGTAATCGCGAAACTGAAAGTGTTGTAAAATTAATTTCATTTCCATAACCTGTGCCTTCGCTATTCGTAGCATAGGCGCGTACATAATAAATGGTATAGCTATTTAATCCTGTTATACCACTACTAAAAGACCCTAATTCTCCACCTTCACTAGTGAAATTGTCTAAAATAGTAGGATTGGACGATGTACTCCAGCATATTCCTCGCGCTGTTATTTCTGCACCACCATCGCTACTTATTGTACCACCACTATTTGCCCCATCAAGAGTAATGCCACTTATCGCCGTTGTAGTTAAGGTTGGAAAATCGACAATTAGCGTTGTAAAACTCAATTCATCACCATAAATAGTACCAGTACTATTAGTTGCATAGGCACGAACATAATACAAGGTATTTCCGAGTAAGTTTGTTAAGCTACTACTAAAATTTCCAGTACCCACACCATCACTTGTAAAGCTGTTTGCAATTGTTGGGTTGGTTGATTTACTCCAACAAACCCCTCGAGCAGTAATTGTGCTACCTCCATCATTAGTTATATTTCCTCCACATGTAGCATTATCCGTAGAAATTTCATTTATTGCTGTAGTTAAAGTTGGGAATTCTGCTCCTGCCCATGACGGTACATTAGATGTTGTTAACTGTAAAAACTGTCCCGGTTGTCCCAGGGGAATAACCGCCCATTCAGTGCCATTATAATATTGTATTTGACCTGCAGCCGTGCCAGCTTCAATTCCTACTTTTGCCGTGTTAGCAATTATCGCGGCAGATTGATTCGATGTAATACCGTTATCTGACTTTTTTGCATGTAACGCATAGGGTGCACTTAATAACTGGCTAGTACCTGTTATGGTATAAGTTGTGCCACCTGCTGGGTCAGTTTCTGTTTTTATAAAGTACGTACCTGTTGCCCAATCTATGTTGGCAAACGTGCCAGAAGTAACGGTTCCAGCGCCTATTTCTATGCTTATTAAGCCATTGTTATTGGTGGTAGCACTCTGTGTTTCTGTATACACCGAGCTACCTGTTGTACTTCCTTGTAAAATGCTTATTCGCATCCCTACAGCGGTGCTGGTTAGAAGGGTGTTAGAAGCGTCTCGTAAAACAGCCTGATAACTTATCTTTTCTGGTGCTTGACCAAAGGTATTTGCAGTAACTAATAGTGATGCTAAAAATAGATATAGTTGTTTTCTCATGGTTGTTCGATTTTTTTGATTTGTCCTTAATTAGAGAAACCTTATCTTAAAACAGAATTTTGTGTTTTTTAATTATATAACAGATAGTATAAAAAAGGGGATGTTTTTTTAAAAACTTTTAGTAAGAAATATTATAAAACCCTAACGGCACCGAAATTATTTGTAGTGTTTTAATTACCAATGTTGAAATGCTGTTTCTATGCTTTTTTGTTATCCATAGATCTCCAGTAGGTTTTATAATACCTTATTTTTTGAACTATTACCAATTGATAAACAGCACTATTTTGCTATTATTAGACGATATAGTTTAGGTGCCTTTTCAAAATAAATGCACACTTGGTAAAAACTTGGTTTTAAACAATTCTGGAGTTAGTTTTAGTGATGTTTTTCTAACCTAGCAATTGCTTTCCTATACTGTTTATTAGATCTTTCAAAAATACGCTGCCGTTTTATAGATACGCGTTTTAAATCTACACAAACTCTTGTTTTTAATTGTAATATTTCAAAATCATCTAAAATTTCATTTAAAATGCCATTTTTTCTTGTGCTCTGTTGGTACAGTAAGTACAGCGTATGAATCAAAGAACATCGTGTTACAGAATGCTACCTGCTACATACTTATATTTTTTAGTAAAACTTTTATAAGCTCTTAAAAATTTCTAACACCAATGTATATACCTCTCTATAAACAGGTAGCTCGGTATCTAATGTCTTTTGTGAAACAGGCAACGTACGCAGTTCTATTTAAATTAATAAATAACTAAAAAGCCCGAACTGCACGCACAAAGTAGGTGGATGATGATCTCTGGGTGGCTCCCGAACTATTATTTCCTAAATGGTATACTTTCGCGTTACTACTAGCCCATTCCGAAGAAGACCAGTAGTATGCAGAAACTAAATTAGAGCCTCCATTGTTTGATGCTGCTGTATCAATGGTAGCTTTATGATTAGCCATAAGTTGTAATTCGCCTTCAGAGGGCAAAAACCAATCTGTATAACCACCACCGTTATACGCTCTTGCTATTCCCGCTGCATAAGGATAAGAGCCATTTATTGTGGCAATTATAGCATCCGTATTTGTTGCTCCTCCTCCTATGTCAAAGGATGTAGCTCCTGTGACTGTATAAGGCGTTTGTTCCCATTGCGTAGTAGCACCCCCATTTTGATCCATAACAGCGCAGACCAAACCAGTATCTAGATTGCCATCGCCATCTAAATCTGTTGGTTCATCAGCAACATAAAATACAATACCACCATCTTGGAAATCTCCTATTGCGGGTGGTGGTGTTCCTCCAGTCCAAGTTGGGACACCACTGATCATTTGCAAGGTTGCACCTTCATTAGGCGTATTAGCTACAATAACCCATTCAGAATTAGTGTTATCCCAAGATTGCAATTGCCCTGTTGCTGTGCCAGATAATGATCCTGTTACACTTTCAGCAGTTTTGGCAGTTTTTGCGTGTAACGCATAGGGTGCACTTAATAACTGGCTAGTACCTGTTATGGTATAAGTTGTTCCCCCTGCTGGGTCGGTTTCTGTTTTTACAAAGTAGGTGCCTGTTGCCCAATCTATGTTGGCAAACGTGCCAGAAGTAACGGTTCCTGTGCCTATTTCTACGCTTATTAAGCCATTGTTATTGGTGGCAGCACTATGCGTTTCTGTATATACCGAGCTACCTGTTGTACTTCCTTGTAAAATGCTTATTTGCATGCCCACAGTGGTGCTGGTTAGAAGGGTATTAGAAGCGTCTCTTAAAACGGCCTGATAACTTATCTTTTCTGGTGCTTGAGCAAAAAAGCTAAGTGATATTAACAACGTTGCGATTACTGTGTGAATTTTATTCATAATTATTGATTTTTGTAGTTGTTTTTTAAAAAATGTTATTTCTGATTTAGAAGCGCTTGTGTTAAAATTCCTCTCCGGGATCAGACGGACTTTGTGCCTGTGCTATTTTTGGATCTAGTAGTATATAGGTTCCAATAGCCGTTAATGCGGCGTATTTCCCGTAGTTTCCAATCTTTTTAAGTGCATCTTTACGCGAAATTTCTTTATTCTTAGAGTCTTTTTTTTTCATGATGTACGATTGGTCTATTATTTAATGATTATTTTCTTGTTAATGGTTCCTTTTTCTGTGGCTAACTGAACAAGGTAAATACCCTTGGCAAGTGTTGGCAATGTGAGGTCATTTACCCCCGTTCCTTTAAACGAAGTAGTAAGCACCTTTTTTCCAAGCATCGTGAAGAGTTCAACCTTCACGGTTCCGTTTTGAGCACCTAGAATGCGTAAATTATTTCTACTAGAGGTGTATACGTTTAGTTGGTTGAATGCGAGATTATTGGTACTCAAAGCACTCGCAGTGGTGTGCATATAAAAACGACCTGTTCCGCTTATATCCTTAGAAAGTGTGGTGGTGAAATTGGAAGAATTATCTAGAATTGTAAACGAATGATCCTCATTATCTTCTAGATACACATCGATCCCTGCTGGTAGATTGGTTATTGCAGCCGATATGGTAATCGCTGTTCCTGAAGCCGCATTCATTCCAACAGGAATCACCATGTTTTCATAATTATTGTCTGGTACCGATTGTACTTGATAATCTTTCCCTTCGCTATCGGTGACTAAGTGCGTATAGATTGCAAATTCATTCTCGACTCCTCCAAACATCTCACCATCATATCCATTGTCAAAACCGGTAGTTGTTCCTTGGATATAATAGATTTTGGCTTCTTTAGAAGTTGCTCCATCTGAAAGAATTAAATGTACTTCTGGTCTGGTTTCTGTTCTTAGAAAACCATCTAATGATTCATGACTTTGAGTGTCTTCATTTATTTGAACAGTACCCGAACTAATATTTGCCTTTACAAAAAATCCCTGACCTGGGGCTAGTTTAAAAGCATCTACCGTTACCTTAGTCTGATAGCTATTATTGGTTTGATTCCAAACCCACATCGTTTGTGAAGTCAGAGAACTAGTACTGCTTACTAATAGAGAACCGCTATTAATGTACGAAAGGTAGGGGTTCCCTAATAAGTTATACCCGTTACCACTAGTTGTTAAGGCGAGACTTGTATTATCTACCTTCATACTTCCTGTAAAAGAAAGGTCTCCTGCTCCTTGACCGGTTGCTCTTTTTACAGAATATCCAGTCCCTGAGCTAAACGTATTATTTTCGGCCACCTGAGCATACGACCATGAATCATTACTCGTTGTATAGGTTGCAATCGCTCTATTATTCCCTGTTCCTGAGGCAATACTATTGGCTGTAATGTAGGCATCATCATAGGTTTCTCCCACTACTGGACTAGAGACCAAATACCAATTTTCTGTGGGTAAGTTTCTGTGGTAGGTAATCGAACCAGTGAAAGTAGACTCGGCAATTAGTGAAGTTCCCGATGCTAATGAGACTGTTTTCACGCTTACTGCGGCATTCGCCGTTGGGTAGGTTGCTAAACCAGTTGGAATAATCACTTCTGAACTTGTGTCAGGAAGACCATTTGACCAATTTCCTGCGGTAGCCCAAGAAAGACTTTCACTACCATCCCAAGTAGTGGTATTAACTTGTTGGACTCCTTCAGCATTGGTGGTGTTGGTGTAAAATACTTGACCGATTGAATACTTGGCCGATCCTCCGGTCCCGGTGGCTTCTCCTGCCGAGGAAGAAGTGGTTTCTTGTGCTTGACTTGAAATTAAAGCACCTAATAAAAAGCTGGCTAAGACAGTTTTTCTCATTGAGTTTGTTTTTAAGATTCGTCTTAAGTTAACTCAGTATAGAGAAAAACAAAGAGGGGGCGACTCCAGTTAGAATGGCAATTTAAAATTAATTTTTAAATAAATTAGAATAAAAATAATAAATTATTTAAAAATTAATTAAACGATAGGAAGGTTTTTTTTATTTCAAAAAAGAAATAAAGGTTAAAAATCATGATGGTCTCTGAGTGTGAGTTAGAGAATCATATAAATTTTTTTTAATATGAGATCGATGAATTTTCAATTTTTAAATACTTGATTATATCTGAGGAAATTAAAGCATTTTCTCCTTTTTCTCTGGCGGCTTTATCTCCTGCTTGTCCATGAAAATAAACCCCAATAAGGCTTGCTTCTATGCAGGAATACCCTTGGGCAAGTAGTCCTGTAATAATCCCTGTTAGCACATCTCCACTGCCTCCGGTAGCCATTCCAGGATTTCCAGAAGTATTAAAAAAAAGCATTCCTTCCGGATTGCAAATACAGGTATTCGCTCCTTTTAAGAGAACGATACATTGATGTTTTTTTGCAAATTGTTTTTGTTTTTGAAAACACTCAATAGTGGTATTCCATTTGCCTACTAAGCGTTCAAATTCCTTGGGATGCGGGGTTAAAATAGCGTTTTTAGGAAGTGTTTTTAGCAATTCTCTGTGTTCAGCAATAAGGTTTAATGCATCTGCATCGATTACTAAGGGAACTTTTGTTGCGCTAAAAAGCGCTGCAAGAAACTCTTTGGTTGCCGAGTTTTTTCCAATTCCGGGTCCAATACCAATGGCAGCATAAGGTGAAATGTTGGGTACTCTTGAAAGGTATTTCTTCTTTTTATCGGTTAAACATATGGCTTCGGGCACAGCAGTCTGTAGTATTTGGTATCCACAATTTGGGATATAGGTTGTTAAAAGACCTGCGCCCGCCCTTAAGCAAGCTTTCGAAGCTAAAACGGCTGCTCCAATTTTACCATAAGAACCCGCAATAAGTAACGAATGACCTAAGGTTCCTTTGTGAGCATGTTTATTGCGCGTTTTTACTCTTTTGGAAATCCTTTTATCGAGTACGAATTCATTGGTTGGTAGTGCTTGTATAAAATTTTCATCAAGACCTATGTCTACCACTTTCCATTGCTTAATATATGGGTGACTTTCTTGAAAGAAAAAAGCGAGTTTTGGTCTTTGAAAACTAATGGTAAGATCAGAGTTTACAATAGCTTTGGAATCTGGTAATTGGTCGAAGTACAAACCCGATGGAATATCAACAGACAGCACCTTTATTTTATCGCTATTGATCTTTTCGATAACCGTTGCAGGAAAGCCTTTAATTTCTCGAGTTAAACCCGAACCAAATATAGCGTCAATAAGTAAATCATAGTACTTAAAATTGGGAAGAGGATCTTCAGGTGCTAGAACGCTTACTTCTGTTAGTTTGTTGAAATTGACGAGACAATCTGGGGAAAGGGTATTGCCCGTTTTTAGCAGTATGGCTTCAACAATATATCCTCTAGAGCGTAATATTCTTGCAATGGCAAGTCCATCTCCACCATTATTGCCAATTCCACAGACTACCACAATTTTTTGAGCGCTATCAAGAGTATTTGCAATCGCAGTTACAAAAGCAAGAGAGGCTCTTTCCATCAATTCTAAAGAAGAAACGAATTCTTTTTTAAGGGTATACCTATCTGTTTCTTTTGCCTGATTTGCAGTTATTATTTTCTTTAGATAAAACAAAGTATGTAATTTTTTAAATAAATAAATCTTTTATAACGGGTATTCAATACTTAAGTTGACGGCCATCCTGCCACGGCAGGAAAAAAATAAAATTGAGATGAAAGATACTTTTTTTTGGGGAGAATCCTTTGGTTTTATTAGAAATTGTAGGCATGGTTTACCGTAAATGCAGTTCGTCTACAAAAAAACACAGTTGAGTACTCTTTCTTTTTTCTTCGTGTACGACTCATGCACCTTTGCGGTATAATTAACCCGTGCTGTAGATATTTTAGTATGCCTAAAACTCAAAAACCATGAAAATTTCAGGAACACTGTTTGCTTTTGTCACGATGTTCTTAGTTGAACATACTTGGCTAAAAAAGCAAACAATTTCCGCAAAGGTTGTAAATGTAATGTCTAATAAAGGAAGGCTTTATTTCTGCTTAGACTTCAAGGAAAATTTTACCCACCCCCCCTTACAATTGTTAAAAGGAGAAATTTTAGAGGGTGTTGCAACCGTGATTTTTGAAGAGGTACATCCCGTAGAATGTACCCTCGTGTCTTTTCATGATAAAAAGAATATGGGCAAAATAGATTTTTCGCAAAACGGGAGGCCTATAAAAGCGTATACCGCATCAAATAATGCAATGACTATTAAGCCGCTACAATATGAGGAGGCAAAATTTGTAGTTGCTGATAAAAATAGTATTTTCGAAATCAAATTCTAAACACAAGAACTTGATTATAAAACCAATTTAAAAATGGAAACACCTAAAGAGATTTATACCAATAAAAGCATTCAGAAACTTGCGATTTTGTGTGTAAAATTAACCTTGTTTTTTGGGATATTATTTAGTTTCTACTTTGGGCAAACGAGCTTGTATGGGATTGCAATGTCTATACTTATTTCTGCCATGTATTCTTTTGGATTGGCCCTCGGAAATGGATTTATAAACAATTATTTATCGCTAAAATGGAATTGGATCACGCAAACCAATCAACGAGTTTGGGCAGGCATACTAGCAACGCTAGCCTATACGATTCCGGTTGTTTTAGGGATTAATTATGTGGTTTACATCATGATAAACAAGAATGATCCCTCTCATTTTTTTAAGGGGAATTATCTTTGGCTTCACTCGTTTTACATAATATTATCGTTGGGAGTTTCTGCTTTTTTACATGCAAGAGGTTTTATGAAGAACTGGAAAATTGCCATGACCACAGAAAGTACAAAACAAGAAATTGTAGCGAAAACAGAAACAGCAAAATTTGAGTCTCTAAAAAACCAAATCGATCCTCACTTTTTATTTAATAGTTTAAACGTTTTAACCTCTTTAATTGGCGAAGATCCTATAAAGGCAGAAAAATTTACAACAAAACTATCTAAGATTTATCTTAGAACAGAGAAATAAGGATTTAATTCCATTAACAGAAGAACTGAAATTTGCGCGGGCGTATGCAACGCTTTTAGAAATGCGCTTTGAAGATGCTGTAAAATATTCAATTCCTGCAGAAGTAAGTAATGAAGATTTAAAAATTGTGCCTTTGTCTCTTCAATTATTGTTGGAAAATGCAATAAAACACAATGTCGTTTCTTCTAAGAAACCTTTAGAAATTAGCATATTTGAAGTAGGTGGCTATTTGTGTATTCAGAATAATATCAACCCAAAAGAAACCCTGGGGAAAAGCACCAAAATAGGTTTGCAAAACATTGTAGATCGTTATGGATTAATCTCAGACAGAAATGTCATCATCGAAAATAATAACAAAACATTTAGCGTGCGTTTGCCGCTCTTAACCCAAAACAATACTATTATGAATCAGGACGATTTCGAAAACAACAACTATGTAAAAGCAGCGCGAAAAGTAGAGAAGCTCAAAGAGTTTTACAAAAGCTTAGTGTCTTATTGTTTGGTGATTCCATTTTTAATATTTATTAATTTAAGATTTTCGCCAGGATTTCACTGGTTTTGGTTTCCTATATTTGGTTGGGGAATAGGTTTGGTTTTTCATTTTTTAGAAGTTAATAATTACAATATTTTCTTAGGAAGCAATTGGGAAGAACGCAAGATTAAGGAAATGATGGACAAAGAGAATCAATCAAAAAAATACCAATAATGGAAACCATTAGGAAGGAACAACTGGCATTTGCTATTGCAAAAAATCGCATAGAAAAATTAAAAAAATTCTATAAACATTTGCTTATCTATGTGGTTGTCAATGTTTTTTTAAGTACCACTATTATTATAAGTGAACTAAGGGATGGAAGCACATTTACCGAATCTTTCTTTGAGTTTAAAACCTTTGCAATATGGATTTATTGGGGCGCAGGAATTGCTTTTCAAGCACTAAGACTTTTTGGAAGCAGTTTGTTTTTTAGCAAAGGTTGGGAAGAGAAAAAAATAAAAGAATTTATGAGTCATAAAAATAGAGAAAATGGAAATAAATTTTAGCCGAGAACACCAGTATCTAAGAGTCAAGAAAAAGGTGAAAGCGCTAAAAGGGTTCTATGCGCATTTAGAGGTGTATTTTTTAGTTAATATTTTTATTAGTGGGGTTGTAATTTATGGAATAACAAGAGGAAATGATTCTCTTAGAGACGCCTTATCAAACTTTGGGGTATGTGCTACTTGGCTTTTTTGGGGAATAGGAATATTCTTTCATTGGTTTGGGGTTTTTGGTTTTAAATCTATAACAAGTAAAGATTGGGAAGAAAGAAAAATTAAAGAAATAATGAAAAAAGATAAAATAGAAAGAAAATTTTAATAACAGCGAACAACGAACAACGAACATGACCGTATTAGTTATAGAAGACGAAAAACCCGCAGCACGAAGATTAAGTAGAATGTTGGCTGTATTAGATATAGAAGTTACTCAAATGTTGCATTCTGTAGAAGAGTCTATTAATTGGTTTCATGAAAATGAACATCCCGATTTAATATTTTTAGACATTCAGTTATCTGATGGGGTGTCTTTTGAAATTTTTGAAGAAGTGGAGGTGAAAAGTGCCATTATTTTTACAACAGCCTACGATGCGTACGCATTAAAAGCATTTAAATTAAACAGTATCGATTATTTATTAAAACCAATTGATGAAGATGAATTAAAAAGGGCTGTTAATCAATTTAAAAATCTACAACCTAAACAAGCTAATTTGCAGGTAAATATTGATGAGATTCGAAAACTATTAATCAACCCGATTGATCGAAAATTCAAAAAGCGATTTTCCATCAAAATTGGGCAGCATATTAAAATTATTCATATCGATGAAATTGAATGTTTTTACAGTGAAAATAAATCGACCTATATCTATACAAATTCGAAGCGTAATTATTTAATAGATCATTCTTTAGAGTATTGGCAAGAGCAATTAGATGCAGAACAATTCTTTCGAGCCAACCGAACCTTTATTGTGCATATAAACGCCATAAAGGATATTATCACCTATTCAAATTCTCGTTTAAAACTGCTTTTACATTCTTATAATGAAGCCGAAATCATCATAAGCAGAGAACGCGTAAAAAACTTTAAAGCGTTTATTCAATAAACGTTATAGCACGATTTTTAATATAAAAACAGACCATATTAATAGAAATAAGCAATGTTTGTAAGGAGATAGAAACTAAATAATGTTCCGTTAAGCGTCTGTTTTGTTATTCTTAATAATAACGAAATTGAATAAAACAAATACCACTTTTTAGTTCTTAAGTTTTAAAGTTTGATTATTTTAGACAAAATTTAGAAATCATGAACGAAGCTTTCATACTTTTAGCTTAAGAAACGTTTGTAAATATTGTATTAGAGATTAAAAGGAATCACGCTAAGAATATGAAAAGGTAGATAGAGAAGATGTTGATAAAGTAGCAAAGGAAAAATTAAAGAGAAAAGGAGGGGTTTCTAGAAGAGGTGCTGCATAAAACCATATTATAAAATTGTTAAGTAGTAGTACTTTTATGGACCATGTTTTTTGGAATATTAAATAAAGGCAACAAAATAAATAAGAAAAACAAAAAGTGTCCGTTTTCTAAATAGAAGATTAAAAAAATAAAAAAAATGATAAAAGAAAGTATTAGAGTATTAGGCATATTTGTTTCCATGTTAGTTTTTGTAAGTTGTAATAGTAGTGAAAAATTTAAAATTGAAAAAGGAAATGTTGGGCATTTAAATACCCAAACAACCGTTCAAGAATTTAAAAAAATCTTCAAAAATGATTCCATTGTAAGCAGTTTAAGTGAAGGGGCTTTGGGCGATAATTATTTTCAAGACGACGATGAATACCTCATTTTTGAAAAAGGAGGGAAACACCTATTAACGATTATTCCTAAGGAGCAATTAGATTCTACATCGACTATAAAAAGTATTCAAATTTTTGATGAACGATATATAACCGAAAGTAGATTGTCTTTAAAATCCACATTTTCAGAGATTAATGCGAATATTAAAATTGCTAAAATAGAAACTTCTTTTTCTTCGGCAATCTTGTTTATTGATGAGTTAAACGCAACCATAACTATTGATAAAGACGAATTGGGTTTAAAGCCGTTTGGAACGCAAAAAGTAGTGAAAGAGCAGATTCCCGATTTAGCAAAAATAAAATCGTTAATTGTTTGGTTTAATTAGCGTTTTTTGTAAAAAAAACTCACTCTATAGTTTAATCTAATTGTTCGCCATGCGGAGGGGAGTTCTTTATTCTAAATATTAGAATAAAGAAAAATCCCTATGATGACTTACAAAAATCAGAAATAAATGACAAAAAAATATACAATTCAAAACTCTCCGTTTGTAGTTCCAACCACCGATGGAAAAAGGATAGAAGAACATTTTGGCAATGCAACCGACAAAAATCCTCAAATAAGTATTGCATATATGGTGGCTCCAGCTGGCTGGGAAGAGCCTTTTCAAACTCCCGAATTTGATGAATATACCTATGTTATAAAAGGAAAAAAACAATTTATTATTGAGGAGGAAATCATTGTTTTGGAAGCTGGTCAATCTATTAAAATTGAAAAAAATACACGCGTTCAATATTCGAATCCCTTTGTGGAGGCTTGTCAATATATCGCAATTTGTTTGCCCGCTTTTTCTATCGATTTAGTAAATAGAGAAAAAGAATAATTTATGGCTCATTTTCTTTATATTTAATGAAGAAATAGTTCCCTTTGTTTCTGGTGCAAAAAGAAACGCATTAGGTTTTTAAGTAGTAAAATCGCTATTAATTTTAATTTAATAAAATTCTAAAAAATTTTTGATGAAAAATATAATTGGTCCCGATATTATTAGACAAATTTTTGCATTGGTATTAATCCTTTTTCTGGCTGCCCTAATATTTGGAGAGCTAATGCCTTATTTATCGGGTGTTTTAGGTGCCATTACTATTTACGTTTTATTAAGAAAGTGGATGGTAGTTTTGACTCAAAAGGGCTGGAATCCAGTAGTGGCTGCTTTGTTATTAATGTTTGTTTCTTTTGTAGGTATTTTGTTACCTATTATAGGGATTATTTTTATGTTAGGAAATAAAATTGGTGAAGCAGTTCAAAATTCAGAACAAGTAATTAGAGCGTTTAAATTGCAATTGGGAAATTTAGAAGATAAATTTGGATATGACTTAACTTCAAATATAAATGTTTCGGAAGTTTCTAGTTGGCTTTCAAATCATTTACAAGGATTTGCAGGGAGCACTTTTAATATTTTTATATCAATAGGGTTAATGTATTTTATTCTGTATTATATGCTTACCAATAGATTAGCATTGCGTAATTCTCTGTATTTATACATTCCCATTAACAAAGAAAGTTTAAAAATTATTGGAGCAGAATCTCAGGCCATGGTGCGTTCTAATGCCATTGGAATACCTCTAGTTGCCATTGCACAGGGTATTATTGCATTGATAGGTTTTTTAATTTTTGAAATTAACGATCCATTATTTTGGTTTGTCATTGTAACGGTGGGATCTATGATTCCTTTTGTGGGCACTTTATTGGGATTTTTACCTGTTTTTATTTTGACTATTTCAACTGGAAATAACGTCGAAGCTTGGGGGATTTTAATCTACGGATTAGTGGTTGTGGGGTCTACCGATAATATTATTAGGTTGTTTTTATTAAAAAAATTAGACAATGTTCACCCGTTAATTACAATAATTGGAGTGATTGTAGGGGTTCCTCTTTTCGGATTTATTGGTTTAATTTTTGGCCCGCTACTAGTTAGTTTATTTTTAATTATTGTACGTATTTATAGAAAAGAATTTAGCGAGTACACACCCCAAAAGGAGACCCTGCAATAACTTCAGCACTCAAAATTAAGTAGCGTTTTAAAGGAGCTAGAAAGACATTATTTACTGTAATTGTCTTGCTTTCTCGTCGTTCATGGAATGCTTGTAAGCAGGCCTCTCGAAAGGAAGTTAACGAAGAAGAAGTATTCATCTATTGGGCTAATGCATAACAAGTACCCTTAGGCATAACGACAGGCAAACTCATAGAACTCAAAATAGAAAAGGAATAAACAGTGTTATTTTTTATCTATTTCTTTTACATGCCAATAGCGTGTTTTTTAGTAGCATAGCAATGGTCATTGGCCCCACGCCACCGGGAACAGGTGTAATAAAAGCTGCTTTTTTAGCAACTTCATCAAAAGCCACATCTCCAACTAAACGAAAGCCACTTTTTTTCATTGAATCGGCTAATCGTGTAATTCCTACATCGATTATTGTAACGTTTTCTTTGACCATATCGGCTTTTAAAAACTCTGGAATTCCAAGAGCTGCGATGATAATATCTGCTTGTAAAGTAAGTTCTTTTAAGTTTTTTGTTCTGCTGTGAGTAAGGGTTACTGTAGCATTCCCTATTTTTCTTTTTTGTGATAATAAAATACTCATTGGACCACCAACAATATGACTTCTACCAATAACCACTACGTGTTTCCCCGAAGTTTCAACATGATATCTGTCTAATAATTCTAAAATACCAAAAGGAGTGGCAGAAATGAAGGTAGGTAAGTTTAAAGCCATTTTTCCAACATTTGTTGGATGAAATCCGTCGACATCTTTATCTGGATTAATTGCCATAATAATCTTTTGTTCATCGATATGTTTTGGCAACGGTAGTTGTACGATAAACCCATCGATATCTTGGTCTATATTTAAAATTGAAATTTCATTTAATAACTCTTTTTCAGACGTATTTTCTGGTAACCGAATTAATGTAGATTCAAAGCCAACACGCTCACAGGCTTTTACTTTGGCGTTCACATAAGTAATACTTGCGCCGTTATTTCCTATAATAATTGCTGCTAAATGCGGAGTTTTAATTCCTCTTTCTAAGAGTTCTCTTACTTCTAAAGCAATTTCTTCTTTAATATCTGCGGCTGTTTTTTTACCGTCGAGTAAAATCATATGTTCCTTTTTGTTGTATTTGTGGTATAAAAAAAGAGAGAAACTTGCGCTTATCTCTTTCAAACATTATTTCATTCCTTGCATCATTTGCATCATCTTCTTGCCGCCGCCTCCTTGCATCATCTTCATCATTTTACTCATTTGATGAAATTGCTTCATCAATTGATTCACTTCTTGAATCGTGGTACCAGAACCATTTGCAATTCTCTTTTTTCTGCTTGAATTGATCGTTGTTGGGGTACTTCGTTCTTCGGGAGTCATAGAGTGAATAATGGCTTCAATTCCTTTAAAAGCATCATCATCAATGTCTGTGTTCTTTAGCGCTTTACCTGCGCCAGGAATCATACCCATCAAATCTTTCATACTTCCCATTTTTTTGATTTGCTGAATTTGACTTAAGAAATCATCAAAACCAAACTGGTTTTTAGCAATTTTCTTTTGTAATTTTCTAGCTTCTTCTTCATCGTATTGCTCTTGGGCTCTTTCAACTAAAGAAACAACATCTCCCATTCCTAAAATACGATCGGCCATTCTATCTGGATAGAAAATATCAATTGCATCCATTTTCTCGCCAGTACCTATAAATTTGATTGGTTTATTAACCACAGATTTAATAGATAAAGCCGCACCACCGCGAGTATCACCGTCTAATTTGGTTAAAATAACACCATCAAAATTTAAAATATCATTAAATGTTTTTGCCGTATTCACTGCATCTTGACCCGTCATAGCATCTACAACAAACAGAGTTTCTTGCGGATGGATCGCTTCGTGAATATTAGAAATCTCATTCATCATTTCTTTATCAACTGCCAAACGACCAGCAGTATCAATAATAACTACATTTTTACCTGTTGCTTTCGCATGTTTAATCGCGTTTTGAGAAATTTCAACGGGATTCTTATTATCAATTTCGGCATAAACTTCAACGCCTATTTGTTCTCCAACAACTTGTAATTGGGTAATTGCTGCGGGTCTATATACATCACAACCAACCAATAAGACATTTTTTGATTTCTTCGTTTTTAAAAAATTTGCTAGTTTTCCCGAAAAAGTAGTTTTACCAGAACCCTGTAAACCAGACATTAAAATAACTGTAGGCGATCCACCTAGGTTAAGACCAACTGTTTCACCGCCCATTAATTCGGTTAATTCATCTTTCACCAATTTAATCATTAACTGACTAGGGTTTAGGGTAGTTAAAACATTTTGCCCTAATGCTTTCTCTTGAACCGTTTTAGTGAAGTTTTTGGCTATTTTAAAGTTAACATCGGCATCTAATAATGCGCGTCTTACTTCTTTTAAAGTTTCTGCAACATTTATTTCAGAGATTTTCCCGTGACCTTTTAAAGTATGTAAGGCTTTATCTAATTTATCGCTTAAATTATTAAACATAGTATTTTGGCTTCTTTTTTCGAAAAACAAAGATACTATTTAGAGATGAAAATTGAAACCGAAAAGCATCCTTTTTTATCTTCTTCTGTTTTTGACTTCAGGAGCAAAATAAAATTCAGAAAAGAGTCAAATACAGCGAAATAAAAAATGAAAATAAGTGTAGAAAAAGTAAGTTTACCCTTGTAGATACTCGATTTTTTATATTTTATCTACAGGTGCAAAAATGAAAGGGAAATAAACTGGAGGGGGTGATTAATTTGTTTGTTAATAATTTATTTTCATTCTGGTGGTATGATATGCCGTGTGATGTGCTGTCCACATAATAATTTCTCTTAAGGTCATTCTCCCCATTAAGGGGTGCGGAACCAATAAACTATCTAACTCTTTATCTTTTAGTTTGTGGGTTTTATATTGTAATTTTTTATTTTGAATTTGTAACTTAGCAAGTAAATGTTCCTTTTCAGAGAGGAGTGGCTTTTTTAAATTATGATTATATATCCGGGCTCTTTCCTGGTTTTCGCTCAATCTTTCTTCATAGCGTTTGGCTACTTGATTAAAACTTCTTGAAGGCCTGTTGGAGGTTCCGTATTTATATCTTATAAAAAATTTAGGATAACTTAAAGCATTGTTTAAAAGCTGTAAGCTATTTGTTAAATGTTGAATTTGCTGGCCGCTTGTCCATTTATTTTCTGGTCCCTTTTCCCAGTTCTCATCTGGTTGATTTTTTATCCAATCAAATAATTCTTGATGTTTGTTTTCAAGTAAATCAATTATTGATTTATTATCCATTTCTTCGAAGTTTTATGGCAGAAATATACAACTCTTAATTTTAAGAACCATCTTACTTGGGTTATCGAAGAGAGAATACTTGCACTCAAGGATAGTACAACAAGCTATTATTTATTGTAATGTGTGTTTTATTTTAAAATAGAGTTGGGTTTAAAAAGATGCGTATTATTAGGACGAACCTACTTATTTTTTTGGAATAAATTGCAAAGCAACACCATTAATACAATGTCTTTTTCCTGTTGTTTTTGGACCATCATCAAAAGAATGACCTAAATGACCGCCGCAGGTGGCACATTTTAGCTCGGTTCCTGTATATCGAATATTATCATCGTCATCGAAGGCTACATTTTGTTCTATGGCGCGGTCAAAACTAGGCCACCCCGTTCCAGAATCAAACTTATATTCAGAGCTGTATAATGCTGTTTTACAGGCAGAACATACATAAATGCCCTTTTTAAAATTTTTATCTAAAGGGCTAGAAAAAGCTCTTTCAGTTCCCGATTTACGCAACACATAGAATTCCATTTCGGTTAATTCCTTTTTCCATTCAGTTTCTGTTTTAGTCACAGAATAATTTTTGTTTTCTATTAATTTAGACTGTGAATTACTCGTGCAACTCGTTAAAATTCCTAAAAGTAAAACAGCGATTATTTTTTTCATTGTATATCTATTTTTTATTCTGTAATGGCAGGCTGGCGTTTATGCTTCCACTGCGCTTAGCAAAGCCATATAGCTTCCATGTGGTCATTAATCAGAGTATTAAAAACTGGTTATGGAAGTTTTATTTATTTTTAAATCTCAAGATTAAAGATACCCTATTTTTAGCATTTTTACATCTTTTTAATTTTAAGTTGTTTATTGCTTATTGAACAAGCTTATAGTTGGTTTGGTCTCCTTTTTTGTATACAACTTACACCGCTCGCTTAGATACGTACTTTAATTTATGGATGAATTTATTTTTCCGCAAGTTCATTGTTGATAAAAATAGAATTTGTAATTTTAATAATTAATTACAAGGAGCAGTAATTATAGAAATCCATTAAATTAAAGCGATGAAAAAAGGGATCACAATTTTATTTATTAGTCTGTTTTTAATAGAATGCAGTACCGTGCCAATTACGGGTAGGCAAAGAGTAAACATTGTAAGTGATTCTCAGGTTTTACCCATGAGTTTTGCACAATATGAGGGTTTTATAAAAGAAAATAAATTGTCTAAAAATATAGAATTAACAGCGCAAGTAAAGAGCGTTGGGAAAGATGTTGCGCGTGCCGTTGAACGTTTTATGAGAGCGAATGATATGGTAAAGGAAGCAGATTCTTACAAATGGGAATTTAACTTGGTAGAAGACGAAACGGTAAATGCTTGGTGTTTACCAGGAGGAAAAGTAGTCTTTTATGCTGGAATTATGCCCATTTGTGATAATAAAAATGGGGTGGCGGCTGTTATGGGACACGAAGTGGCGCATGCGTTTGCAAAACATGGTCAAGAAAGAATGTCTCAAGGGCAATTACAACAATTGGGAGGCGCAGCAGTGGCACTAGGAACCTCAAATAAAGACCCTAAAAGTCAAGCTATTTGGAATACCGCTTTTGGAATTACTTCGCAAGTTGGAATGTTGTCTTTTAGCAGAACGCATGAAACCGAAGCAGATAAACTAGGGTTGGTTTTTATGATTATGGCGGGGTATGATGGAAAAGAAGCGGCAGAGGTTTGGATAAGAATGAGTAATAAAGCGGTTAAAGGTGGTAGCACCCCCGAGTTCTTAAGCACACACCCCTCTAACGAATCAAGAATTAATACTTTAAAAGAGTACTTGCCAACTGCTCAGAGATTAGCGGTTAAGTATAATGGGCAGGCAAAGAGATCTTCTGTTAAAAAGTAGAAAGAATATTTTACTATCTTTCGAGCCGTTCTTTGAACGGCTTTTTTATGGTGAAAAGTTAAAATTTAAATTAAATAGGATGTTAAAAATTGGGGACAAAAAGTTAATAAATGGATGGGCTTTCTACGATTGGGCAAACTCTGTATATTCTCTTGTTATTAGTACAGCGGTTTTCCCCTTGTATTATTCGGGAATTACACAGGGTGAATCGGTTTCTTTTTTAGGAATAGAATGGAGTCATCCAGACACCTTATATAGTTATGCGCTTTCCTTTTCATTTTTGGTTGTGGCTTTTATGTCGCCCATTTTATCGGCAATAGCAGATTATACGGGCAATAAAAAGAAGTTTTTAAAAATATTCTGCAGTCTGGGTTCATTGTCTGTAATGAGTTTATACTTTTTTGAAGGAATAGATACCCTTTGGATTGGGATTGTTTTCTCTTTTTTTGCAAGTATTGGTTTTTGGTCTAGCATTGTTTTTTACAATTCTTATTTGCCAGAGGTTGCACATCCAGAAGATCAAGATAAAGTGAGTGCAAAAGGGTTTATTTATGGATATTCGGGGTCTATTATTTTATTGATTATAAACTTGATAATGATATTAAAACACGATCTCTTTGGGATTTCCGAGGCCTATGCTTCAAGAATTTCTTTTGTAATGGTAGGTTTGTGGTGGATAGGTTTTGCTCAAATTACTTTTAAGATATTACCCGATAATGTCTTTGAGAAAAAACCAGAAAAAGATTATATATGGAAAGGGTTTAGAGAATTAAAAATGGTTTGGAATGAAATTAAAGAATACCCAACCTTAAAAGGGTTTTTAGTGGCTTTTTTTTTATTGAGCGTTGGTGTTCAGACCATCATTTTACTAGCAACCATTTTTGGATCTACCGAATTGGGCTTAGAGCCAACTAGTTTAATTATTACCGTATTGCTTATTCAATTTGTTGCCATTATAGGAGCAAGCATTTTTTCGAGAATATCTAGAAGATATGGAAACTTTACAGCCTTGAAAATTACCCTCATCATTTGGATTATTGTCTGTTTTTGTGCTTTCTTATTGCATAAAGAGTTGCCTAATGTAGCTTTGTATTTTTATGCCTTGGGTGGTTTCTTAGGATTGGTTTTGGGAGCCATTCAGTCTTTAACACGTTCTACCTATTCCAAACTTTTACCCGAAACAGAAGATCATGCAACTTATTTTAGTTTTTATGATGTTACAGAAAAAATTGCTATTGTTTTAGGAACTTTTGTCTACGGTTTTCTCTATTCAATCACAGAGTCTATGCAGTGGAGCGTGTTGAGTCTAGCTCTATTTTTTGTGGCGTCTTTTGTTGTTTTAAGCAGGCTGAAACCTACCAAACACGTGCGTTGATTTTAATAAAATAATTTTCTAATTCCGATAAACACAAAAATCATGATAGAATAAGAAATAAAAAAAGGAATAATAAAATGCGGATAACCAAAAACTAAGAAGCTACTTATTATTAATAATTGAAAACCTAAACCAAAGGTGGATATAGAAGTCATCAGCCAATTTGGGAATGGTTTTGCTTTTGAGGCATTCTTGTCTAAAAAATAAATGATTTTGTCAAAAGCACCATAAAAAAAGGTGTACAAACCAAATAAAATAGTCACATGTTTTTGCTTTTCACCTGGCAAGGCAATGGGTGTTTTGTCTTCAAAAATCCGACTTGTAGTATCGCCGTCAAATTTATTGCGCAAAATAACATAATAATAGTTGTACAAAGTTCCTTGTAGTTGAATCCCAATAAATGCTAAAAGTGTTTCATAGATATTTGCTTTAGTAATAGACCAAATTGCTATGAAAATTAGCAGGTTTAAGATAATGTCTGCTACAGAGTCAAAATACCGTCCCGTATAGGAAGGTGTTTTTTTAATTCTTGCCAGTTCGCCATCGGCAGCATCTAAAATCGATTTTAAAATTAGAAAAAAAGCACCGGCCCAAAATGAGTGATAGAGTATGCAAATAATTCCAATTACACCAGAAATGATAAACCCAATAGTTACATCAATAGGTGTAAACGACGTGTTTTTAAGTGAAGTGGCAATCACTTTTGCGATAGGTCGTCCGTAGTCCGATAAATCTAAGAATCTGTGTGCTTTTGGTAATTTAGACATTTATTGCTTTTAAGTTGAGCATTTTTAATGATTTAGTTTTCTAAATTTTAAAACAGCACGAAAATATTTTATGCACAAAAGTAGAACTTTTGTGCATAAAATATTAATAAATATTCAACAAAATTAGTAAAGGCTATTTTTAAAGCTTAAAATTCACACTGAGCCCCAGGTTTCTTCCTGGATTTAAAATTCCATTTGACTTTAATCTAGATAAATGATTGATATAATTTTTATTAAAGAGGTTATTAATAGTAACTGCTGTTGAAAATTTTAGGCTATTAATAGAAAAGTCACCTCCAAAACCTACATTCACTAAGTTATAGGCAGCTGTCTTACTTTCAAACGGACTTACATTCTCTTGAGAAAACGTAGATTGTAAACTGATAGAAGAATATCCTTCCTGCAACCAATTTCCTATGGTAAACTCTGTTCTAAAGGTGTTTTTCCATGTGTTTGCCGGAATTAACGGTAAGTAGTTTCCATTATCTTGTTTTCCAATAACCATTTCAAAACTACTTTCTAGATGCAGCCAGTCTGCGGGGTGTGGGTGTAAATGAAATCCAAATTCACCACCATATAATTTTGCTGTTTCTTGAATATAGGTAAAAACAGGACTTCCATCTTCTACTTCTCCTGTTGGATTTAAGAAAATATAATCGTTTATATGATTGTAAAACCCGTTTCCAAAAATTTCAAAATGCTCGCTCTTGTATTCTAACACAAGATCACTTTGAACGTTTTTTTCTATTTTTAATTGATTATTTCCCTCTTCAAATCGATTGGTTCCATGATGTACTCCGTTAGAAGTTAGTTCTGCTAAGTTGGGAGCTCTAAAACCACTTGCTAAGTTTACGCGAGCAGTCATCTTTTCAAACAAAGTGGTTTTTACACCAAGAGACGCCGTAAAACTGTTAAATGATTTATCTAAAGGATTAAAAACATGAATATCACCCTCATGCACAACTTCGTGCCTTTCTGTTTGTATAGAACGATTATCAAAACGGATTCCCGCTTGAAAACTGTTTTTTTTCGACTGAATATTTGAGGTTATAAAAACACCAAAATCTTTTACGTCTGCATTGGGAATTAGCAGTTCTTCTCCAAAATTTCTATTGGTTTGAGACAGTCCTTGTAGTCCAAAAATGGTCTCTATCTCTTGTATTTTTGGCAAATGGTACTTTAGATTGTAACTAAATGTTTTTAAGGCCATTTTTAGTGCGGGAGCTTCCCCTTCTTTATGATCTGCACCGGTCTCATCGGAATGTTCTTCAAACTCATTTCTGTCATTAAAAGTATATCCAAGATCTAATTCTAATTTTGAGTTTTCAAACAATAGGTGTTGGTGCATACTTAAAAGATGAGTATCGATTTTTTGATAAGGTTCTTCTAAGGTATTTGTAGTCGTTTGTGTCGTAATTTCTTCTGGCAAACCTAGGTTGGAACGATTGTAATTATAACGAATTTCCGAGAAAAAAGGCCCTTTATTATAGCCAATTCCTGCTTTAAAATCGGTTTCGTTAAACCTGGAATTTGTGATTCTTTGGCCATTAGGAATTGTATAATCAGAATGTTCAGCAAAGGTGAAACGCGTTAAATAATTCCAATTAGAAGTAGAATATTTTGCGCCAAAAGAAGAATTTAGACCTAGGGTATTACTAAAATAACGTTGATTGAAGTTGAATACGGTTTGCTGGCTTGGAGCAAAGTTTTCTGGATTTAAATACAATACGCCCCCCAAGGCATCGGAACCATAGAGCAGAGAAGCAGGTCCTTTTATTACTTCAATACTGGAGATGCCAGCATCGTTTATTCCCAAACCGTGCTCATCTCCAAATTGCTGGTTTTCCAATCGGATTCCTTGGGTATACACCAATACTCGATTTCCAGATAATCCTCGAATTACGGGCTTTCCAATAGATGTTCCTGTTGAAATTTGAGAAACCCCCGGAATATTTGTAATTCCTTCTGAGAGTGTTATAGCACCCAGTTTTTTGAGGGATTTAGCGGTTAATCTTTCTACTTTCATTACGTTTTCAGACTGTAATTGATTAAAGGGCGTTGAAATAATAATTTCATCCATGGCAAAAGCAGCTTCCTCTAATTGAATGTTTTCTGTTGTTTTATTTAATGAAATATCAAAGAAAATTACTTGAGGTTTATAGCCTAGATAAGAATAAATAATTTTAATTTTTCCGTTCGGAGTGTTTGTTAACATATAATTTCCCTCTTTATCTGAAGTGGTTCCCTTATGTAATTCTGGGGCATAGATTTCTACTCCAAATAGCGGGTTATTTGATACATCGGTGATTTTTCCGGAAATGCTATTTTGTGCAGATACAGAGAAGCAACCTATTAATAATAGGATGTTTATAACTATTTTTTTCATGATTTTTAATTTCAACTGTGAATACAAGGAACTTCGCTCATTTTCGATAAGGCGAAGTAATTTTTTATACTATTTTTCAGGAGAAATTGGAGGGCCTCTTGGTGATTTTTTTGTGTAATTAACCTTTTTTGTGGTTTGAGAATTACCGATATAAAAGGAAGTGTGAAGTGTTGTTGGAGTTTGCTTTGTGTCTATCGAAAAATAAAGTGAAAAAGTGGGTGATACCGAATGAAAATCAGAACAATCTATTTCTTTTTTATGAATGTGTTGGTCTATTTTAGAAATGCAAACCTCATGAGGGTGATTTTTAAACGCATGAATAGTTTGTATTGCCCCTGGTGACAAAAACAGCACTAGAAATAAAAAGGCAAGAAGTCTTTTCATTGATTTCTTCATTATCTTTTCTTGCGAATTTTCATATTTAAGGCTTCTACACCCAAAGAAAAGGCAATAGCAAAATATAAATATCCTTTTGGAATGGCCCCAATATGTTGGTTAAAAATAACAGTATTTGATAAGTGAGCTCCTTCTGTAATTAACATAAATCCGATAAGAATCAAAAACGATAAAGCGAGCATTTGAATGGAAGGATGTTTATTTACAAAGTTTCCAACAGGGTTTGCAAAAATCATCATAATAAACATGGATATAATTACCGCGGTAATCATAATAATTAAAGCGCCTTCAACACCATTTGTCATGCCAACAGCGGTAAGCACAGAATCAAAAGAAAAAACAATATCAATAAGTACAATTTGTAAAATAACTTTAGATAAGGTGGCTATCTTTTTGGTTGCTCCAATAGTAATTTCATCGTTCACGCCTTCTACTTTATGATGAATTTCACTAGTGCTTTTGTATAGTAAAAAGATTCCTCCCAGTATTAGTATAACGCTTTGTCCTGTAAGATCGATGGTTAACCAGGTGTTATCGATGGCGAAAAAGGGAGCTTTCATTGCTATTAAATAAGAAACTCCTAAGAGCAGTATAATTCTAAAAAGCATGGCTAAAAGCAAGCCGATATTTGTAGCTCTTCGTTGTTTTTCTTTGGGAAGTTTTCCCGTAGAAATTGAAATAAATATAATATTATCAATCCCCAGAATAATTTCTAAAAAAGTGAGAGTTACTAGTGCAATCCAAGTACTTGCCTGCAAAAAAATTTCCATATTATTTTACTTTGTAAACGATTCCGTCTTGTTTAAAATCTGAATAACCAATTTTAGCAGTGAAGCTATATGAACTGTCGGTTACCTTCGTAATTTGAACAAAGATAAGATCTTTATCTAACTCGGTTTTTGGGTTTTTCATTTGTAAGGTATAGGAAAAGTTGTTTTTCCATTTAATAAACAAAGTATCCACTCTTTTTTCTTCCTTTTCAAAAGTAACACTATCCTTAAAAACACTTACTAATTTTGAATATTCTTCAATCTGTAGACTATCTTTTCGGGTGATTGTTGTTTTGCTATAGCTTTTTGCAGCGGGGATTTCAAAGACCCCTTTTTTAAATCGATCGGCATCTCTTTTGAAATTCGATGTACACGAGAGTAAGGAGGCAAGAAACAGCACAAAGAGCATAGAATAAAGACTTGTTTGGCTTTTGGTTATCCTTTTTTGTCTAACTGCAATGTCTTGTGTTTGATTGATGTTCTTTTCTTTTTCTACCATTATTAAATTCCTGTATAATTAGAAGGTGTAATTGCCTTTAATTCTTCTTTTATTTCTGATGAAACTTCTAAGGTATCGATAAAATCGGCCATTGATTTCTTATTTATTTTTTTATTTGTTCTCGTTAATCTTTTCAAGGCTTCATAAGGATTTGGATAGGCTTCTCTTCGCAAAATAGTCTGTATGGCTTCTGCCACTACGGCCCAATTATTTTCTAAATCTTGTTCAAACTTCTCTTTGTTTAGTAATAGCTTGTTTAAGCCTTTTAACGTAGAAGAAAAAGCAATGAGGGTATGTCCAAAAGGAACGCCAACATTACGCAATACGGTACTATCTGTTAAATCACGTTGCAGACGAGAGATAGGTAATTTTGCCGAAAGGTGTTCAAAAATGGCATTGGCAATTCCTAAATTTCCTTCAGAGTTTTCAAAATCAATTGGATTTACTTTGTGAGGCATTGCAGAAGAGCCTACTTCACCTGCTTTTATTTTCTGCTTAAAATAATCCATAGAAACATAGGTCCAGAAATCTCTATTTAAATCAATAATAATGGTGTTGATTCTTTTTAAAGCATCAAAAAGAGCCGCTAAATGATCGTAATGTTCAATTTGAGTGGTTGGAAAAGAATGCTGTAAGCCTAATTTTTGTTGGACAAAATTATTTCCAAAATCTTTCCAATCAATTGTTTGATAGGCAACTTTATGCGCGTTATAATTTCCTGTTGCGCCACCAAATTTTGCAGCATTTGGAATGTTTTTTAACAACTTAAATTGTTCTTGTAAACGAACCACAAAAACATTAATTTCTTTTCCCAAACGGGTGGGCGAAGCTGGTTGTCCATGGGTTCTTGCCAACATAGCAATATCTTTCCACTCTATCACTAAGCCTTGTAGTTTTTCTAGAACCTTTGTGTAAGCAGGAACAAAAACATCATTCATTGCATCTTTTATAGACAAAGGAATGGCTGTATTATTAATGTCTTGAGAAGTTAACCCGAAGTGAATAAATTCCTTGTATTGCTGTAAGTTTAAATCATCAAATTTTTCTTTAATAAAGTACTCAACCGCTTTTACATCGTGATTCGTTATTTTTTCAATGTCTTTGATTTTTTGAGCATCTGACGTCGAAAAGTTTTCGTAAATTTTTCGCAAGTCTTGAAAAAGAACCACATTAAAATCGGCCAATTGTGGTAAAGGAATTTCGCATAAGGCGATAAAATATTCAATTTCTACCAAAACACGATATTTAATCAATGCTTCTTCAGAAAAATAGTTGGTTAATTTAGATATTTTGTTTCTGTAACGACCATCAATTGGAGAAATGGCGTTTAATGTTGTCAAGTTCATTGTTGTTCTGTTAAGCAACAAAAATACAGTATTTGGTAGATTTAAGAAGTCCTTTTTAGATGTTTTTCTTTTAAAATTTATATTTTTTCACACTTCCTTTTATGTGTTTCATTTTTGAAAACGTACTATGGAAGTACTATTTATAGCGTTTTTTAAAACGCATTGATGTTCTTTTAATATAAACCGAGGCATTTTTTTATATTTACTTAAATTTTGAGGAAATGATACGTTTAAAAAGACTAATTTTTATTTTGGGTTTTATGGCCTGTTTTATTTCGGCAGATAAAATGACCGCACAAAAATTTAATCAATTTGATGAAAATAAGAACCGAACGGGAGTTTGGAGAAAATACTATTCCAATAAAAGAATCCGATATCAAGGGAAGTTTGTAAATGGGAAAGAAGTGGGGGTTTTTAAATTTTATGATCGTTCTATCTCTTCATTTCCTATAATTATAAAAAACTTTTCTTCCAGCAGTGATTCTTTGTTTGTTCAGTTTTTTACGTTAAAAGGGATCTTGCAAAGCGAAGGAGCTATGAACGGAAAGCAACGTGAAGGTACTTGGTATTATTATTTTGTTGATGGTAAAATTTTATCTGAAGAAAATTATACGAATGGAAAACTAGAAGGAGAGGTTGTAAATTACTATCCAGATGGAAAGGTTGCAGAGCGTTCCATTTATAAAAATGGCTTAAAAAATGGGCTGTCAAGGAAATATTCGAATAAAGAAATATGTATAGAGGAGGTTGTTTTTGCTTTGGGGAAAGAAAATGGGCTTGCAAAATACTTTGAATTGGACGGGAACCTTAAAGAAGCTGGGACTTATAAAGAGGGCAGTAGAGTAGGTGAATGGGCTTACTATTTAGAAGGAGAAATAGCTCCAGACAGTCTAAAAAAGGCACAACGAGGCACCTTTAAAAAGAAAAACTAAAAGTTAGTTTTTTTTCTGAAATCAACCTTTGTTTCTATCAAACTAAGAGAATCTTATTTTGTAACTTTACAGTGAAAATTTAAGTAATGAAACGAGTAATTGTAGGACTTTCTGGAGGGGTAGATAGCAGTGTAACAGCTCATTTGTTAAAGGAACAAGGGTATGAAGTGATTGGTCTTTTTATGAAGAACTGGCATGACGATTCTGTAACTATTTCTAATGAATGTCCTTGGCTAGAAGATAGTAACGATGCGATGATTGTTGCAGAGAAGTTAGGAATTCCTTTTCAAGTAGTTGATTTAAGCGAACAATACAAAGAGCGTATTGTAGATTATATGTTTGATGAATATTCTAAAGGGAGAACTCCAAATCCAGATATTCTTTGTAACCGAGAAATTAAATTTGATGTTTTTATGGACATCGCATTAAATTTAGGGGCAGATTATGTGGCTACCGGGCATTATTGCAGAAAAGCAGAGGAAGTTGTTGAAGGGAAAATAGTTTATAAACTATTGGCAGGAAAAGATACCAATAAAGATCAGTCGTATTTCTTATGTCAATTATCACAGCAGCAACTGGTAAAAGCCCTGTTTCCAATTGGCGAATTAACAAAGCCAGAAGTGAGGGGAATTGCTAAAAAAGCAGATTTAATTACGGCCGATAAAAAAGATTCTCAAGGGTTATGCTTTATTGGAAAAGTGCGACTGCCAGAATTTCTACAACAAAAATTACAGCCCAAAGAAGGCGTTATTGTTCAAATTCCTGCAGATTTTTTAGCGTATCACAAAGCAATTCCAGCATTCGAAAATAAAGAAACGGAGCTTGCCTTTTTTGCTCATAAAACACAATATAATCAAAAGGATGGAAAAGTAGTAGGAATGCATCAAGGAGCTCATTATTTCACCAAAGGACAGCGAAAAGGATTGGCAGTTGGCGGAACAAAAGAACCGCTTTTTGTAATAGATACCGATGTAAAAGAAAATGTGATTTATACAGGAGAAGGTAAGGATCACAAAGGGCTCTGCAGAAATGTGTTGTTTGTTTGCGATGATGAATTGCATTGGATTCGCGAAGACTTGGCTTTAAAAACCAATGATAGGATGGATGTTGAAGCAAGAATACGCTATCGTCAACCCTTAGAAAAAGCGATTTTATATAAAGTTGATAACGGATTGTTTGTTGAGTTTGAAAATCCGCAAGCGGCTATTCAAGAGGGGCAATTTGTAGCTTGGTATCAAGGAGAAGAATTATTGGGCTCTGGAGTAATTTCCTAATAAAGAGAGATGAAATTATAAAAAAGGCAGTAATTTTGAAACATGAAAAAATTACTGCCTTTTTTATGTTTTATTACTTTATGTCAAGTTACAGCTCAAGAAGATGCTTGGGTTTTTTTTAAAGACAAACCAAACGCAAGGGCTTTTTTAGCAAACCCACTAACCATGCTCTCTCAACGTTCTTTAAATCGAAGAACGAAACAGCATATTGCATTAGATGAGAAAGATGTTCCTATTGATGATTCATATTACAATCAAATTAAAAACGCGAGCAATATCGCCGTTTTGGCAAAGTCTAAATGGTTAAATGCGATTCATATTCAAGGAGAAAAATTGGCCATTGATAATTTATCTGCCAATTTTACATTTATAGAACGTATTGAATTTGCAAATAGAACATTGAATCGAGGAGCTAAAGAACAAACTAAGAAATCCCCGTCAAATCATGTTAATAAGTTTAGCAATCTAAAAACTGATTTCAATTATGGAACTACGGCTAACCAAGTTCAAATATTACATGCCGATTTTTTGCATAAAGAAGGTTTTACGGGTCAAGGAATACAAATTGCTATTATTGATGCAGGGTTTCCAAATGTAAATACGCTTCCCGCTTTTCAAAGAATTAGAGACAATAATCAAGTGCTAGGCGGTTATGATTTTGTGGAAAGAAGTACCGCATTTTATACGGCTCACAATCATGGAACCAACGTGCTTTCAGACATTGCTGGTTATATAGAGGGGCAATTTGTGGGAACGGCTCCAGATGCATCCTTTTATTTATTTAGAACAGAAGATGCTGTAAATGAGGTTCCGCTAGAAGAAAGTTTATGGGTAGAAGCCGCTGAAAGAGCAGATAGTTTAGGAGTGGATGTAATTAATAGTTCTTTAGGGTATACAACTTTTGATGAATCTAAATACAATTATTCGTATGCAAATATGGACGGTAAAACAACGTTTATCTCTCGTGGTGCAGAAATAGGAACCACAAGAGGTATGTTGCTCGTTGTTTCGGCTGGAAATAGTGGAAACGATACTTGGAAATATATTGGTGCTCCTGGAGATGCAAAATCTGTTTTCACAGTGGGTGCCGTAAATGCATTAGAAACCATTGCTTCTTTTAGTTCTTTTGGTCCCACGGCAGATCATCGAATTAAACCAGATGTTTTGGCGCAAGGACAAAATGTATACGTGATAAGTCATCGTTCAGGAACGCCAATAATGTCAAATGGAACGTCCTTTTCTTCGCCAATTATGGCTGGTGCTGTAGCTTGTTTTTGGCAAGCATTTCCCCTGTTAACCAATCTAGAAATTATGCAGCGAATTAGAGAATCTGCCGATCGATATCATACACCAAACGATCAATATGGTTATGGGGTTCCCAATTTTGAAACAAGTTATAGCAATACTTTGTCTGTAAATAAAACTGCTTTTTTAAATCGAATAAAAGTATTTCCAAACCCTTCGAATGAAATTGTTACGTTGGAAATGGGAAACGAAGATCTTAAAAAAATCGAAATTAGGATCTATTCAATCTTTGGGAAAAAGGTTTTTGAAGAAAAAAAAATTATACATAAGACGGTCAATATAGCGAAATTGAAAAGGGGAATTTACATCTTACAAATTTCAAACGGAAACGATAAAAAGGCTTTCAAGTTAATTAAAGAATAAATGACTAATAAAATTACAAAACTTTTTAATATTGAGTACCCTATTATTCAAGGAGGAATGATTTGGGTAAGTGGATGGAGATTGGCTTCGGCAGTTTCCAATGCTGGCGGATTGGGCTTAATAGGTTCAGGTTCCATGTATCCTGCCGTTTTGCGCGAACACATTCAAAAATGTAAAAAAGCAACGAACAAACCTTTTGGTGTAAACGTGCCAATGTTGTATCCAGAGATTGAAAAACTGATGGATATTATTGTGGAAGAAGGTGTGAAAATTGTCTTTACCTCTGCCGGAAACCCGAAATCCTGGACCTCGTTTTTAAAAGAAAAAGGAATTACGGTTGTTCATGTGGTGAGTTCTGTAAAGTTTGCTCTAAAAGCCCAAGAAGCTGGTGTAGATGCAGTTGTTTGCGAAGGCTTTGAAGCGGGTGGACACAATGGGAGAGAGGAAACTACAACGTTCACCTTGATTCCAATGGTCAAGGAGCAAGTAGTAATTCCTATAATTGCAGCTGGAGGTATTGGTTCTGGAAGAGGGATGATGGCAGCCATGGTTTTGGGGGCAGATGCTGTTCAAATAGGAAGTAGGTTTGCAGCCACCCTTGAATCTTCTGCGCACTCAAATTTCAAACAGACAATTGTTGATGTAAAAGATGGTGGTACACAATTAACATTAAAAGAATTAGCGCCGGTTCGGTTGGTTAAAAATAAGTTTTATGAGCAGGTGCAAGAACTTTATCATAAAAATCCAACCCTTGAGGAATTAAAAGAATTATTGGGCAGAGCTAGAGCTAAAAAAGGCATGTTTGAGGGCGATCTGGAGAATGGTGAACTCGAAATTGGCCAGATAGCAGGTTTAATTCATGAAATACAATCGGCTAAAGATGTTTTAAATGATGTTATGAAAGAATTTATAGAGGTGAAAGCTTTGATTAGTAAGGTGTAAAGGAAGTGATAAATAAAAATAATAAATAATTTTTATTTATCATTAATAGTACTATATTTGCCGCTTATAAAATGTTATCAAGCAATTAAGTAGATAACACATTAATTTATTATATTATGAGTAAAGGTACCGTAAAATTTTTCAACGAATCTAAAGGATTTGGATTTATTACTGAAGAAGGAAACAACAAAGAGCACTTTGTGCATATCTCTGGACTAATCGATGAAATTCGTGAAAATGACGAAGTTGAATTTGATTTACAAGACGGAAGAAAAGGATTAAACGCAGTAAATGTAAAAGTAATTTAATATATACTTAGTTAATTTTTAGCAAAAAGCCAATCAATCTTGATTGGCTTTTTTGTGTCTAAATCTTTTTTATTTCTTTATTCTACAGGGATTTTAATTTTATACATTTTTCGGCTAGCATTGTTTAATCTGTTTTCTCGCAACCAAGGATTATGCAATTTTAACTCTTTGTAATTGGTTCCAAAATTTTTCGCAAAAGTAGCAATATTGCTAATTACCGTATCAACTTCTACCGTTCTGGTGGCAGGTAAGTTATATAGATCTTCTTTTTCAAATTCGAAACCATATTTTTCTGGATTTGATAAGATTTCTTTTAAAGCGATTATTCTAAACACATATCTTTCGGTTTCATCGGGTAATAAAGCATCGTAATAATCGGTGACTTGTTGGGTTTCTAAACTGCTAGAAACTCTGTAATTCCCCGCGTTATATGCTGCCGCTGCTAAGGTCCAAGAGCCAAAACGCTCTTTCGATTTAAGTAAATATTCTGCAGCTACTTTGGTTGATTTTTCAATGTCGTAGCGCTCATCTACATTGTCGTTTATTTCTAAGCCGTATTCTCTGCCGGTAGATTGCAAAAAGTGCCAAAATCCTGCAGCACCTGCCGATGATGTTTCATCAATCAGCCCGCTTTCTGCAACCGCTAAATATTTAAAATCATCTGGCAAGCCGTATTTTTTTAGTAAAGGTTCTAAAATAGGGAAATATTTATTGGTGCGTTTTACCAATAATAAACCATTTGATTGCCAATAGGTGTTTACTAATAATTCTCTGTCCATTCTTTCGCGAATATCAGACCTTTCAATGGGAACTCTTTCTCCTGCTAAATTTAAATTTGCTGGTAATTTTAATGATTTAATTCGATAGTTTTCAGCAACATTTTTAACAGTACTAATCTTTGATGTACTAATATAATTGGATAGAATAAAAGTAACAGCGATAATGGTGGTAAATGCTAGAAGACGATTTGTTTTGTTCATAATACAGCTTTTTAAGGAGTTTTAAATGTATGAAAAAATAGTTCCAAACTAAGTTAATGAATCTATAATATGTTTAGAAATAATTTTGGGTTTCATCAAAATCATTTCATGTGTTCCATCTTTTACCGCAATACAATTTTTAATGTATTTGATAGGGAAAACATGGTCTTTGGTTCCTTGAATATGAACAATGTTTTCTATGCTCTCTCTCTGTTTCCAATGCAAGAGATTATATATACACCAATGCAAATAATCTGGGTTTCTTATCGATAAATACCTTTTATACAAACGTGCTCTTTTTTGTAGAAAATCACCAAAGAAGTATTGGGTATAATCTTCTAAATTTTCTATAAGTTTTGTAGGGAATAATTTATACACTTTGGTAATTTGAGCTGCAATTAATCGTTTAGGAAGTTCTTGATTGTTTTTAATACTTGAAATAATAATAATATTTTTGACTGCAAGATGTTTGCTCATTTCTTGCACCATGATTCCACCGAAAGAAACTCCAATTAAAACCGGGTTTTTATGGGTAATTTCACTGCACATTCTTTTGGCATAATCACTGATCGATTCGTCTAAGGAAAGGGGAATTTTCCATGCAATACATTGCGTTTCAAAATGGTCTTTAGGAATTTGTAAGTTTTCAAATATTTTTTCGCTTGCCCCCAATCCAGGAACGAAATAGATTTGAATCTTAGCCATTAAGCAGTGATTTTTTCTTCCATGAAATCGAACCTAACAAGACCATCATTATCTATATTCGTTAGGGTGATTTTGCGCAAGGTGTTTACCAATGCCGGATTCCAAGGCGTTTTTACTTTTACGTAATTTTCTGTAAATCCGTTAATATAACCTTCTTTGTTTTCGCTTTCAAATAAAACGGTGAGGGTATTTCCCAATTGAGATTCGTAAAACGAACGTCTTTTTTTTGCCGATAAACCTCGTAACATTTTACTGCGCTTTGCCCGCACTTTTTTAGGGACAACACCTTCCATTTCTATAGCTGCTGTATTGGGTCTCTCTGAATAGGTAAACACGTGTAAATAGGAAATCTCTAAAGCGTTTAGGTAATTATAGGTTTCTAAAAAGAGGGCATCTGTTTCTCCAGGGAAACCAACAATCACATCAACACCAATACAAGCGTCTGGCATGGTTTCTTTAATTCTTAAAACTCTATTGGTATAGGTGTCCGATAAATATCTGCGCTTCATTTTCTTTAGTAATTCATCACTTCCAGATTGTAAGGGAATGTGAAAATGTGGTACAAAGCTGTCTGATTTTGAAACAAAATCAATAGTTTCATCCTTTAAAAGATTGGGCTCTATAGATGAAATGCGCAATCTGTGAATACCCTTTACGAGGTCTAGTTCTTTTACCAAATCTAAAAAGGTATTTTCGTGTTGCTTATTTCCAAATTCTCCTTTGCCGTAATCGCCAATATTCACACCCGTTAACACAATTTCTTTAATTCCCTTTTCAGAAATTTCTTTGGCGTTTTGTAATACATTTTCTAAAGTATCACTTCTAGAAATTCCTCTGGCAAGTGGAATGGTGCAATAGGTGCATTTATAATCACAACCATCTTGTACTTTTAAAAAGGCACGGGTTCTATCGCCCATTGAATAAGAGCCTACATAAAAATTAGCATCGGCAATTTCACAAGCATGAATTTCACCAACGGTGTTTTTTGAAATATCGTTAATATAACTGGTTACATTAAATTTTTCGGTAGCGCCTAGTACCAAATCAACACCATCTACAGCCGCCAATTCTTCTGGTTTAAGCTGTGCATAACATCCCACAGCAATTAAAAAGGCCTCCTCGTTTTTCTTTAAAGCATTTTTTACGATGGATTTAAAGCGTTTATCGGCATTTTCTGTTACAGAGCAGGTATTTATAACATATATATCTGCTTTTTCTTCAAAATTAACGCGTTCAAAACCTTCTTTTACAAAATTACGCGCAATCGTGGATGTTTCAGAAAAATTTAGTTTGCAGCCCAAGGTGTAAAAAGCCACTTTGTTATCTAACTTCATTTATGTACTTTTATCGTTTGCAAATTTACAATTTTATTGATGATTTTTGAAACGGAACGTTTAGAAGTTCTAACATTATTTGGTGTTGATAAAAATGCTGCTTTTAAAATAAATGGGGATTTTGTAAGCTCTTAAAAGCGTACTATTTATAAACAATAGGTGTAAACGATAAACCAAATGGAAAATAATTCTGTGATAGAAGACCGATTACCGCAGCCCCCTTACTATGCCGTTATTTTTTCAACCGAATTAACAGGCGATTTATGCGGTTATTTGGAAGCTTCCCAAAGAATGGAAGAACTTGCCAAGCAGCAAAAGGGATATTTAGGAATGGAATCGGCCAGAAAAGAAATTGGGATAACAGTTTCTTATTGGATCGATTTAGAGGCCATTTCTGTCTGGAAAAATAATGTAGCGCATACAGAAGTAAGAGTGTTAGGTAGAGAAAAATGGTATAAGAAATACCAATTAAGAATTTGTAAAGTAGAAAGAGCATATGGTTTTGAAAAATAAAACGCTCATTTCTTCCTTTAAAAAAATCACCTCTTTTGGTTGATCTTTGAATTTTTCTGAACAGTGTTTTTTCTATGCCAAATGCAACTCCTTTGCTAGCACTTTAGACGATACTTTCTTTTCTAATAACATCCAAGAAATGATTTATAGCATTCAAAAGGATTCTAGCACAGCAGCTTAGGGCTAGTATCAAAAATGAATTCGTAAAAAATAGTTCATTTATTGTACAGTCGCATGCCAATTAATTTTTGCTAAAATAGGGAAGTGGTCGGAGTATTTTACAGGAAATGTTTTAAACTGGTTTATAATCGCATTTTCATCGGTTAAAATAAAATCAATTCTCACGGGGAAGCCGTAATTAAAACTTTTTCCAAATCCCTTTCCAGCCTCTAAAAAGGCATCTTTTTTGTTTCTAGAGATTTGTTTGTAAACCCAAGAATATGCAGTATTATTAAAATCGCCACAGATAATTTTTTTACCTTTAAAATTCTTTTCGTGTGATATAAACTGTTCGGTTTGTATGGCTTGTTTTTTAAAGGAATTACGTATTCTTTTAAATAATTTTTCTGAATTTTCTTCTCCAAAATTCTCTTTTTTTGGGTTTATTCCTAAAGATTCCAGGTGTAAATTATAAATTCTTATCGTATCCTTGGCAACAAGAACATCTGTAAAAATAGCATTGTTTATTGTGTGTTTAAAATCTAAAGAACCCGTATGTATAATTTTATACTTTGAGTAAATTGCCAATCCAAATTTATTGGATGGAGATTTTTTTTTAACGTATTTGTAGGCGTATAAATCACTTATTTCTTTCAATTCACGATGTTCCTGAATGGCTAAAATGTCAGGATTTTTTTCTTTGATAAAAGTAGATGTTTTCTGGGCAATGGTTGCGTCTTTATTCCATTGGTAGTAATTAAACATGCGCACATTATAGCTCATCACTCTAATATCAGAATTTAGAGAATCATTTTTTTCGGAAAATTGGTATAAAGGCGTTGAAAAAAACCATCCAATGATTAGTGTTAAGGCCGATAAAAAGACGTGCTTTTTTAATTTAAGTAACCAATAAACAAAGAAAATAAGATTAATAATAATTAAAAAAGGTACCAGCAAGCTCAAGACAGCAAAAGCGGGGATTGATTTGGGAGAAATAAAAGGTAATAAATAGGATAGTAATAATAGAATCGCAAAAACGATATTCAAGAAATAAAACAATTTATCTAAATAGGGTTGCTTTTTCATCTTACTTTTTACCCTGTTTAAATAAAAATTCCTTTTCAGTTTTGGTTAGTGTGTCGTAGCCAGATTTACTAATTTTGTCTAAAATAGTATTAATCTCTTTTTGGTTGGGGAGGTTTGACTCTTTGCTTTTTACCGTTTTTTTACCTGATTTATATGCGGTTTTTAAGGGTTTTTTCTTTATTATAAAGAGGGATAAAATTTGAGACCAAAGAGTTGTTTTTTTGTTACTCGCTTGGGAAACATACAAATAGCCAAAAAGAGCACCACCTAAATGTGCTAAATGTCCACCAGCATTTGAAACTGGAATTTGAATAAGATCAAAAACCACCCAAATAGCTGCTAAATACCAGAGTTTTACAAAACCAATAAATCTAATTTTTAATTGGTAATTAGGCATATAGCTTGCGATTCCAACAAAAATTGCCGAAATACCCGCCGAGGCGCCTAACAAAAGACTCTTGTCAATGTCCCTAGAAAATGCCGGGAAATAATTATAGCTTATTAAATAAATGAGTCCACCAAAGGCAGTACCGAAAACATAAAAGGTGAGTAGTTGTTTGGTTGTGAAGTATTCTAAAAATAAGTTTCCTATATAAAACAAGGCAATTAAATTAAATAAAATATGTATAAAGCCTACATGTAAAAATCCATAGGTAATTAGAGTCCAAGGTTTTAGTGTGAAATCAGAAAAACTTGCCGGTAAAGAAAACCACTCTAAAAGGATATTACTGTTTGAACCAAATAAAAAACTAAAGGTATTCACTAAAAAAACAGTGATAAAAACCCCTAGATTTACATAAATAAGTTGCTCAACAATATTGGCATTTTTAAAACGGAACTGCATGGTTTTAAATATATTCATTAGCGAATGTTAAATTGATTTTTTTTCCAATACCAAACAATAAGGAATCCAATTAATGCGCCACCAATGTGAGCAAAATGCGCTATATTTCCAGCGGAATACTTCGTCATTCCAAAGAATAAATCCCCTAGAATGATTAGTGGAATAAAATATTTTGCAGCGATCGGAACCGGAAAAAAGATTAAAGCTAATTTAGCATCTTTAAAGTACATGCCAAACGCCACTAGAACCCCGTAAACCGCTCCAGATGCTCCCACTGCAGGAGTGTTATAAAGAGAGGTAACTTTATTAAATTGCTCTTGGTTAATTGCTTCCATGACTCGCGCATCGCTGGTTTGCCCACTTTTTAAAATATCGATTATTTCTGAGGCATTTAATCCCGCTTGCAGAAACAGTTCATAGATGCCATTAAACTGATAATAATTAACCAGGGTATAAATAGCTCCAGCACCAATTCCTGAAGAAAAGTAGAAGAAATAAAACTTCTTCTTCCCCCACATTTGTTCTAAGGGAGTTCCAAAGGCCCATAAACCATACATGTTAAACAAAATATGGGTAAAACTACCATGCATAAATATATGTGTCACATATTGCCAAAGACCAAAATGCTCATTTTTCGGAAAATGCAAGGCTAAAATATTTGTTAAGTCCACTTTTAACAGCAAGGGAGCAACAAATAAAATAACGTTAATAATAATTAAATGCTTAATGGCATCTGTAAGTTTATTCATTTTTTTATCGATTAAAAATACCGTCTATTTCTTGTAAAGTGAGTGTTTTAAATATAGATTTTCCAAAGGGAGAAACACTGGGTTCTTTGCAGGAAAAAAGGCTATTCACTATGTTTTCTTGTTCTGTTATAGATAAAATGGTTCCTGTTTTTATGGCTAAGGAACGAGCAAAAGACTTTGCCATTAACTCATCATGACTGAAATTTGCATCGGGTGTTTCTTGTTTAATGTCGTCTAGTAATTGCTCTAAAATTTGAGTAATTTTACTTTCGGTGATGGATGTTGGAATTCCTTTTACGGTAACGCTCTCTTTAGTGAACTCATCAAACATAAATCCAGCGTTTTCGAGTTCTGATTTTATGGTATACACCATTTCAATTTCATCTTTTGAAAAAGAAATCTTTACAGGAAACAATAATTGCTGGCTATGGGTTTCTTTGGCGATTAGACTTTCTACAAAATCTTCATAAACAATTCGTTGATGAGCCAAAGATTGATGAATTAATATAACACCCGATTTGATAGAACTCAGTATGTATTTTCGTTGAATTTGAAATGTTTTTCCAACTTGGTCCTCTTTTCTTGCTTCAAATAATTCTTCTTGCTGATGCGTTTCAGTGCTAAGCGTATTGGTATATAATGCCTCCCAATTCTCTGTCTGTTTTTCGCGCTGATAAGGAAAACCAATTTTTTTTTGTTCGGCTTCTTTAAAGGGGTTGAAATTGGGGTCGACAGATATTTTTGGTGTTGAATTTTCCGGTTTTTGATGATAATTATAAGGGGTGTCTAAATTTGCATCTCTATTAAAATCGAGTACAGGTGACACATTATATTGCCCTAAACTATGTTTTACCGTTGCCCGTAAAATGGCGTATAATGCTTTTTCATTTTCAAACTTTATTTCGGTTTTTGTAGGATGAATATTTATATCGATACTGTTGGGAGGTACCTCTAAATATAAAAAATAGGATGGGTGACTTCCATGTTCTAGCAAACCATCAAAGGCTTTTACTACGGCATGATGCAGGTAGGCACTTCTTATAAAACGATCGTTGACAAAAAAGAATTGTTCACCACGCTTTTTCTTGGCTAATGCCGGTTTTGCGATAAATCCTTTGATCGAAATAAGATCGGTTTGTTCATCAATAGGAACGAGTTTTTCATTTATTTTGGCACCAAAAATGGCAACAATTCGTTGTCGTAAATTGCTCTTTCGAAGATTATAAACTTCATTGTCATTGTGATGCAATAAAAAATCGATGCTGGGATGTGCCAAGGCAACTCGTTGAAATTCATCAATAATATGACGTGTTTCTATGGTGTCTGATTTTAAAAAATTGCGTCTTGCAGGAATGTTGTAAAACAAATTTTTAACCGCTATACTGGTTCCTTTTCCGGTTGAAATGACTTCATGGGATACAATTTTACTCCCTTCTATTTTAATTTGAGTTCCTAATTCTTGATTTTCCTGCTTTGTTTTAGATTCAACATGTGCAATTGCCGCAATAGAAGCCAATGCTTCGCCACGAAAACCTTTTGTTTGTAAATTAAATAAATCTTGGGCTTCTTTAATTTTTGAGGTAGCATGCCGCTCAAAAGACAAACGCGCATCGGTAGCGCTCATTCCTTTGCCATTATCGATTACTTGAATTAAAGTTTTTCCGGCGTCTTTTACTAGTAATTTAATAGAGCTTGCATCGGCATCAATAGCATTTTCCAGCAATTCTTTTACCACAGAAGCGGGTCTTTGAACGACTTCTCCTGCAGCAATTTGATTGGCAACATGATCCGGTAAAAGTTGAATAATATCTGACATTGACTAATCGAAAAAGATGGATAAATCAAAATCTATCACAAAAAAGAACACCAAAATGAGGATGGCTGAAATAATTAGGATTGTTTTTTTTGAACCCGTTTCGTCTGGAGATTTAAATTCTTCAAAAGCATCATTTAATTTGGCTTTAATTCCTTTGTTGTTACCAACGGTTGTTCGAAAAGCATCGAACTTATGACTTATTTCATAAGGATTTCCTTCTCCTTTTAGATATCTTGGGTGATAATCAAATTTTTTTACTGTACGTCTTAAAAATCCCATAATGAAGTTTATTTAATCGTTACGGCTTTATGAAATCAAAAACCAAACCATTTTGATTGTTTTCCAAAATTACAGAATTAAAAGGAGTTCTTCAAAAAATGAAGTTAAAACTATTTTAGTATTTTAAACAAGAGTCACATTTTTAGTGATTTTAAAAACCAATACTTTCATTTTTTCTGTCGATATTTTTTAAAGCGGCCATTTTTACCGCTGCAATCGCACACTCTATTCCTTTATTACCCAGTTTCCCTCCAGATCTATCTATAGATTGTTGTTTGGTATTGTCTGTTAATACACAAAAAACAACAGGGATGTCGTAATTTATATTTAGATCTATAATTCCTTGTGTGACCCCTTGGCATACAAAATCGAAATGTTTGGTTTCTCCTTGTATCACATTTCCAATAGCAATAATGGCATCTAGCTGCTGAGTTTCAATCATTTTCTTACAACCGAAAACCAATTCGAAACTTCCAGGAACCTCCCAAGAAAGAATATTATCTTGGGTCGCGCCGCAATCTATTAACGCTGCCATTGCGCCTTTTTGTAGGTTTTTTGTGATCTCTGGATTCCATTCAGAAACAACAATCCCAAATCGAAAAGGTTTCGCATTTGGGATTGTTGCTTTATCGTAATAAGATAAATTATCTGTTGCCATTATTTTGCATATTTAGCCGCGTTGATATATTTTTCTATATCTCTGCCTTGCTCTGAAGCTGCGTAGGTATCCTTTATTTTGTTGAAAAGCGTTGTTGCCTTACCAAATTTTTCTAAACTCATGGCAATTTGGGCTGCTTTAAACAAGAATAATGGCGTAGTAAACTCATTATTCTTCTTGTTTGCTGCTCTTTCATAGTAATCAAAAGCATCTTGTAATTGATTAATATCTGCAAAAGCATCTCCAATGGCACCCAAGGCTGTTGGGCCTAAAATTTCATCATCCGAAGAAAATTTGCTTAAATACTCAATTGCTTTATCGTACTTTTTCATTTTTAAGTAAGAAATCCCTGCATAATAATTTGCTAAGTTCCCTGCTTTTGTGCTACTATAGGTGTTTGCAATATCTAAAAATCCGTAGTTTCCATCGGCTCCTTCTAAACCTAAGTTTAATAGAGAATCTATTGCAGAACCAGCCGTTTCAGCTTCGTTAAAATGTTTTCTTGGAAATGCAATTTCGTTGGAAGCTTTCATTTCGGTTGGCTCAACAATATATTTATTATAACCCAAAACTCCGAAAACAATAACAACGATTGCAACCAACCCATAAAATAAAGGTTTGTTGTTCTTTTTAATCCATTCCTCAGATTTTGATGCTGATTCGTCTAAGGTGTTAAAAACTTCAGCAGTGGTACTTTGTAATTCTTCTGCTTGTTTTTGGTCTTTTTTAGACCCTTTTTTCTTATATGTTGCCATAATATACTTAAAAATTTGTTGGGCAAAAATAGTTTTTTTTATTGGATTTTAAAAGGCAATATTTTGTAAAATTTTCGATAATTTGCGAATCATTTTATTATTATATTCATTGACATGTATTTACGAAAGATTTCTTTACTTAATTTTAAAAATATTGAATCACAAACCTTTGATTTTCAGCATAAAATAAATTGTTTTGTGGGAGATAATGGCGTTGGAAAAACCAATGTGCTAGATGCGATCTATTATTTATCTTTTACAAAAAGCTATTTTAACCCCATTGCAGGTCAAAATATCAAACACGGTGAAAGTTTTTTTATGGTAGAAGGAGATTATCTATTAAAAGAAAGGATAGAAAAAATTGTTTGTAGTTTTAAAAAGGGGCAGAAAAAAATTTTAAAGAGAAATGGAAAAGCCTATGAAAAATTTTCCGAGCATATTGGGCAGTTTCCGTTGGTGATTATTTCGCCTGCAGATAGAGATTTGGTCTCTGATGGAAGTGAGGTTCGAAGAAAATTTATGGACGGTGTAATTTCTATGCAAGATAGTGGCTATTTACATTCTTTAATTTCGTACAATAAAGTGCTCTCGCAGCGAAATGCTCTGTTAAAATATTTTGCAGCGAATAGAACGTTTGATGCCTTAAATTTAGAAGTTTATAATGAGCAACTTTCGGATTTTGGTGCGAAAATACATCAAAAAAGAAGTGCTTTTTTAGAGGTGTTTATCCCAATTTTTAATGAGAAATACCAAGTGATTTCTAATGATAAAGAGCAGGTGAATTTACTGTATAACAGTCAGTTAAACAGCTCTTTGTTCTCGGATTTGTTGAAAAATAATTTAGAGAAAGATCGAATTTTACAATACACCAGTGTAGGGGTTCATAAAGATGATTTGAGTTTTGAAATTGGTGAATATCCTATTAAGAAATTTGGTTCTCAAGGACAACAAAAATCATATTTAATTGCCTTAAAGCTTGCTCAGTTTGAGTTTATAAAACAACAATCAAAAGTGCTTCCTATTTTGTTGTTAGACGATATTTTTGATAAGTTGGATGAGAAAAGAGTTTTACAAATCATCGACCTGGTGAACCTTGATGAATTTGGGCAAATATTTATCACAGATACACATAAAGAAAGAACGGAAGATATTTTAAAACAAAGTAATAAGCCGTTCCAAATTTTTAAACTATAACTATGTCTAAAAGAGAAAAAGAATCCTTTTCAGTAAAAGATTTGATGCAGAGCTTTATCAAAGAAAATAATTTGAGTAAAGGAATGCGAAAATTAAAAGCAGAAGAAGCTTGGGTAAAATTAATGGGAAATGGGGTGGCTAATTATACAGAATCTGTTCAATTACAAAATAAAACATTGGTTGTTCGTTTAACTTCATCGGCATTGCGTGAAGAATTGAGTTACGGGAAAGAGAAAATCATTAAAATGCTCAATGAAGAAATTGGTGAGGAAGTGATTTTTAAATTAATGTTGGTGTAATCTAAAAGAAGAACTACTAAACTACCAAAATAGGAGTGGTTGTGCTTATAAATTACAACACTGGAAGTCGTTTTATTTTAACGATTTTTTATTTTATAAATTAAAAAATAGCTTAGTTTCATGAGTATTGGTTATTGTTTGCTTGTTTTCATAATTTTAAAGAAACAATATTGAATTTTTATAAAAAAAGCTTGCAACACAGTTGCAAGCTTTTTTTATAAATGTAAATCACAGACTTTTAAAGATTCTTAAAACATTTCTCTTCCAGAAAAATGAAAAGCTCCCTCAATCTCTGCGTTTTTATCAGAATCAGAACCGTGAACTGCATTTTCGCCCATGGAAGTGGCATACATTTTTCTAATAGTTCCTTCTGCTGCATCTGCAGGGTTGGTAGCGCCAATTAAGGCTCTAAAGTCTTCTACTGCGTTTTCTTTTTCTAAAATTATGGCAACGATAGGACCGCGAGTCATAAATTCAACCAATTCTCCGAAAAAAGGACGCTCATTATGAACTTCATAAAAAGTTTCTGCATCTGCTTTTGTCATTTGAGTTTTCTTTAATGCCACAATTCTAAAGCCCGCTGCATTAATTTTTTCTATAATTGCGCCGGTGTGACCGTTCTCTACACCATCGGGTTTAATCATAGTAAATGTTCTATTTGTTACCATTTTATTTTTTTTTCTAATATTCTTAAATTCGGCGCAAAATTACGTAATTTTTTTAATTAATTTGTATCTTCGCTTCTTATGATTTTAAAACATTTAGAAGAGCTTAAAGCATTTTTGTTAACTCCCAAAAACATTGTGATAATTGGGCATAAAAATCCCGATGGCGATGCTATTGGATCTACTTTAGCGCTCTCGCAATATCTTAATAAAAAAGGGCATAAAGCAACCGTTGTAATGCCCAATGAATATCCAGATTTTTTGCATTGGCTGCCGAACTCTAACAACGCTTTGCGTTTCGATTGGCAGAACAATCAGTCTTTAAAAGCTATTCAAGCTTCAGATATTATTTTTCTCCTAGATTTTAATGCACTACACAGGGTAGGAAGCGATATGCAAAATACTTTAGAAAAATATCCAAATGATTTTGTGATGATTGATCATCATCAACAACCAGATGAGATGAAATATATGTATTCTGATGTTGAAATTTGCTCTACCTGCCAAATGGTATATCAGTTTATTGAAATGAACAACGATTTGGATTTGATTGATAAAGATACTGCAACCTGTCTATATACAGGAATTATGACAGATACAGGTTCTTTTCGATTTCGTTCTACCACCAGTAAAACTCACCGAATTATTGCTGATTTAATCGACAAAGGCGCAGAGAATGATCGAATACATAATCAGGTATACGATGCGAATTCATATGGACGATTATTGTTATTGGGAAAAGCCTTAAGTAACTTACAAATTTTGCCAGAGTATAATACGGCTTTTATTTCCTTAACAGACGATGAAAAAAAACAGTTCGATTTTCAAAAAGGCGATACAGAGGGTGTAGTAAATTACGCTCTTTCTTTAAAAAACATTGTTTTTGCAGCCATTTTTATTGAAGACAAGGAGCAAAATATTATTAAAATTTCTTTTCGCTCAAAGGGGAGCTTTTCTGTAAATCAGTTTTCTAGAAATTATTTTCAAGGTGGTGGGCATGACAATGCTGCAGGGGGAAAATCGGATCTCTCCATGGAAGAGACCATTAATAAATTTGAGTCTCTATTGCCGAAATATCAAAAAAAATTAACTATTTCTTATGAGAAATAGTCTCTTTTTTTTTGTTTTTTTACTTTTCGCTTGTTGTAGACAGCAAGAAGCGAGAAGGCCTATTAATCCAAAACCTTCAACAACCATTATTAAAACAATGGTTGAAGAAAGTAAAGTTTTGAATGAAATAGAAAACAAGAAAATTGAAAATTATATAAAACAAGACCCTAAAACTGTGTATATAAATTCGGCAAGTGGCTTTTGGTATACCTATCTTCATAAAATAGAAGAAGATGTACCCTCTCCGAAATTTGAAGAATTGGCAATTATTTCATACGACATCAAAGATTTAAGTAGAGAAACGATCTACTCTTCTGAAGAATTGGGTTTGAAGAATTATATTGTTGACAGGTCTGATTTTATTCCTGCACTGCAGCAGGGAATAAAGTTGATGAAAATAGGAGAAGTTGTTACATTTGTTATTCCGTCTTACCGTGCATATGGCATTTCTGGGGATGGAAATAAAATAGGAATTAATCAATCAATAATAAGTACAGTTAAATTAATAAACATAATAAAATAAAAATGAAAACATTCAAAAAAATCACAGTAATTGCTCTTATAGGCACTATAGTTTCTTGTAAATCTTACTCTGGAGATGTAAAATCTTTAGAAACAGTAAGCGATTCTGTTAGTTATGCTATTGGATTAAATATGAGTACTCAGTTTAAATCTAATTTTAAAGAAGTAAACAAAGATGCATTTATGCAAGGCTTTAGAAATGGTTCTGATTCTATTAATTTATTAATTAGTGAAAAAGATGTTCAAAAAGTGATTAGCAGTTACTTTCAAAAAAAGCAACAAGAAGAAATGAAAGGGCAGCAATCCAAAGCAGTTAAAGAGGCCGAAGCAAAATTTGGTGAGGTTAAAAAAGAGGGAGAAGCATTTTTAGCTGAAAATAGTGCTAAGGAAGGAGTTGTAACTACGGAAAGTGGTCTGCAATATGTTATTTTAAAAGAAGGAAAAGGAGAGAATCCTGGTGCAACCAGTAAAGTGAAACTTCATTATCATGGAATGTTATTGGATGGAACAGTTTTTGATAGTTCTGTAGACAGGAATGAGCCTATAGAGATGGGGGTAAACCAATTTGTAAAAGGGTTTTCAGAAGGCTTACAAGTAATGAATGTCGGTTCTAAATACCGATTTTTTATTCCACAAGAATTAGCCTATGGAGCAACTCCAAGAGAAGGGGTAATTAAGCCTTTTATGGCATTAATTTTTGAAGTAGAATTATTAGAGATTAAATAGAAAGTATGAAGTTTTTAACATTTTCAATTGTCATTTCAGCCATTTTATTCTCATGTAAATCTACAGATTACAAGGGGTTAGATGATGGCATGTATGCAAATCTAAAAACAAATAAAGGGGATGTTTTACTTAAGTTATTTGCTAAAGAGGTTCCTTTGACGGTGAGTAATTTTGTTTCCTTAGCAGAAGGAAACCATCCAAAGGTTACCGACTCCTTGCAGGGCGTGAAATATTTTGATGGACTTCGGTTTTATAGGGTGGTTCCAGATTTTATTATTCAAGCAGGAGATCGATCTGAATCTGGGAGAGGTAATCCGGGATATAAATTTGGCGATGAATTCCCAAGAGATTCTACAAAATCACTTTTGTATAAACACGATTTCCCTGGAGTTTTATCTATGGCAAATCCTGGTCCGGCAAGTAATGGAAGTCAGTTTTTTATTACCCATAAAGCAACACCTTGGCTAGATGGAAAGCACAGTGTTTTTGGTGAAGTCGTTTTGTTGCCCTCAGAAAAAAAAGAATTTAATAAAGCGAAAAATGATTCTTTAGATGTTTCAAAATCTTTAGATTCTTTGCGAATGAATGTGATAAATAGAATCGTTAAAAATGATACTATTTTTCATGTTGAAATTATTCGTTTAGGCAAATTTGCCAAAAATTTTGATGCTCCAAATGTTTTTAAAAAACAAATAGCTGGTTTTGATGAGAAGGAGAAACAAAGGCTTGATGGTTTAGATAAAGTTAAAAAAGCCTTTCTTGATAGTTCTGGAATAGAAAATGCCATAAAAACGGAATCTGGTTTACAAATTTTAACTTTAGAGAAAGGAACCGGTAAAAAAGTGACGACTTCTGATGAAATAATTGCAGTTTATTCATTGCATTTATCAACGGGACAATTAATTTCAAAAAACACCAAAGAAGAACCTTTTGTTTTTACGATAGATAATCAGCCAATGATTGCCGGCTTTAAAGAGGGGATTTTAACCATGAAAGAAGGAGGAAGAGTACGTTTGTTTATACCTTCTTATATTGGGTATGGAGATAGTTCCAACGGACCGATTCCTGGAAAATCTGATTTGGTTTTCGAATTGGAAGTTATTAAAGTAGGAAAATAAATGTTTGAATACCTTTTACAAAACGATCAAGAGTTACTAATTTATTTAAATAATTTAGGAAGTAATCAATGGGATTCACTTTGGCTAATCATAACAAATCAGCGAAATTGGATTCCTTTGTTTGCCTTTATATTGTTTTTGGTCATTAAAGCTTTTGGTTGGAAAAAAGGAGGTTTTACTATTTTGATGATGATCCTTTTTGTTGCTTTTTCCGATCAATTCACTAATTTTGTGAAAGATTTTTTTCTGCGATTAAGGCCCAATAATGACCTGCTAATTAACACACAATTAAGAACTTTAATTAATCCGCAAAGTCATAGTTTTTATTCCGGTCATGCCGCAACATCTACTGCGTTTATTGTTTTTGTGATACTTCTTTTAAAAGAGACCTATCGCTATATTTGGTTCCTGATCCTTTTTCCCTTAATTTTTTCTTATAGTAGAGTTTATTTAGGTGTTCATTTTCCTCTAGATATTTTTACAGGGATGCTTGCTGGATCGCTATTGGCCATAATATATTATAGATTATATATGCTACTAGATAAAAAACTATTTTCTTAGCTTTTTATTATTGAAATATAAATATTTTGTACTGTGAAAGAAGGCGGTTAATAAACTATCCATTTTTCTTGAAGTTTCTGGATACTCTCTCTTAACATCCTCAATTTTTTTACTTGTTAAATCATACAAACTTGTTTGTTTAGACACGCTAGTCTTTGTGTAATAAAAATCATTTTGAAGCAGACTAACAGCTGGTTCTCCTTTAATCGATAAGTATAGAAATCCAGCAGTATTGGTATAGGTTGAATCTAATAAATCAGAACCTAAAGTGTAATTTGTGTAATTTATTTTAGCCAAACTAGTTACGGTAGGAAAGAGATCAACCAGTTTTCCAAATTTATTGATTTCTTTTGGGGCAATAAATTTAGGAGAATGGATGATTAATGGTACATGCCGCAATAAAATATCTAAATCATATTCTAATTTTGAAGAAAAGTCAAGTTTGTTCATCGCAGTATTGTGGTCGCCAAAAAAGGCAAAAATGGTGTTTTCATAATAGCCAGATTTCTTTGCTCTTTCCAGAAAAACACCAATATTAAAATCTAAATACCGCAAAGCATTTATTTGAGCAATTGATTTAAAACCAGATTTTTTAAAGGCAGCTTGATCAATATCACTTTCTTTTAAAGGGCGATAGTTTTCTTTTTTATCGGGAACCGAAAAGGGCATGTGGTTACTCGCGGTTTGAATATACGCTACAAATGGTTTTTTCTTTTGGTGTAATTTAGCTAATTCTTTGTCAGATTCTTTAAATAGTTCATAATCATCTATGCCCCAAACATCTGCCCTGTTTTCTATATCATAACTTCCTTCCTCAAATATTTTTAAATCGGTAATATTCGATTGAAAAATGCCGCGAATATTTGCCCAATTGGCACTTCCACCTAAAAAATACAATTTTTCGTAGTCTTTATATTGATCAAAAATAATCCGTTGATCGATGGCTAAAGGGTTTCTTGAAACGGTATTTACTTCATCAATATCCGGTAGGCCTGTAATACTTGCAAAAACACTTGCGGCCGTTCCAGATTTATGAATGTAAAACTTTGGGAAACTTAAGCTTGTTTGAATCAAACTATCTAAAACGGGTGTTGTTTTTATACTATTCCCATAATAGCTCATTGGAGCTACACCTACAGATTCTAACATTACAAAAATAACATTGGGTTTTTCCTTATATGGATTTTCAAAGGTTATTTTCCTTTCAAATTGCAAAGTATCTTTGGGTAAATGTAAATGCTTGGCAATAACTGGGTAATATTCTTTAAGCTTATCTATTTGAACACTTTCACTTCTAAAAGCAAAACTATCAAAAAAATATAAAATAGGATTTAAAGCAAACTGATTTACGCGATTGTTTTTAGAAAAGAAAGCTTCACTCCATCGCAAAGGATAATGAGAGGTGCTATTGTAAACACCAAAAGAAAGGAACAAAACAGTAAATATAATATAACCCGCTTTTCCTTTTTTTGAGATCTTTAGCTCTTTTGGGTTGAATTTCCCATAAATAAATCCAATAAGCTTTGCGCTTAAAAAGCCCAAAAATAATAAACCAATGAATCCTTTATAAACCGGATAGCTTTCCACTAATACCTGCCCAGAAATTTTTAAATTCGTTAAAAACTTTAGAGAAGTGGCATCTAATCGAGCACCTAAATATTCATAAAAACCAAAATCAGTTAAGAAAAATAGCGTTAAGACAACATAGGATATGATCAAGTATAAGGATGCAATTTTTCGATAGATTTTGTACTGAAAAAAGCGATAATTTATTATAAGTATTAAAATAGCCAATGGAAAAATCGTTAAAATAGCCAGTTTTACATCGAAACGAATTCCTAACAAAAATGCCTTTCGAGTTTCTATGAATGAGACATCATCTAATTGCGCAAAAAATCCGAAGAAAATGAAACGAAAAACGAGGATAAATACAAAAAGGGAAAATGCATTTAAAAAAATGAATTTTATATAATTTGGAATTTTGGGCTTCATAAGAAATAAATATCAAAAATATTAATTTAAATTTAAATAACTGGGGTTGTTTGTCTTTTATCTCTGAATTAAATTTAATAAATGGTTGAAGATCTCCCAAATAGTTAAATGAACGAAATAGATTTTTTTTAGATACAGCTTTAATGAAAGCTATTCGAGGCTAGTGAACTCGAAATGTGACTATATTCGATGAATTTTAAACCCCTTTAGATTTGTAAAATAATGAATGCAGCTTCGATATTAACAATCTGTTTATAGTAATGAAATCGTTAAAAATGGTTAAATTTGCGAATTAAAACCTTCAAGAAGAAAGAATGAAAATATCATATAACTGGTTAAAACAATTTTTACAAATCGACTGGGAAGCTTCTAAAACGGGAGAGTTATTAACCGATTTAGGCTTAGAGGTGGAAGTGATTGAAACCAAAGAGTCTATCAAAGGAAGTTTAAAAGGTATTGTTGTTGGTGAAGTTTTAAGCTGTGTTCAGCATTCAAATGCAGATAGATTAAAAGTGACCAAAGTAGATATTGGCTTGGGTGAACCTTTGCAGATAGTTTGTGGGGCGCCAAATGTGGCTGTTGGTCAAAAAGTACCTATTGCCGTCATTGGAACTATATTGTACGACGATAATGGGGAAGGATTTAAAATTAAAAAAGGAAAAATTAGAGGAGAAGAAAGCCATGGAATGATCTGTGCCGAAGATGAACTAGGTTTAGGAAAAGGTCATGACGGAATTTTAGTCTTAGACGCTTCAATAATAGCGGGAACAAAAGCATCAGAGATTTTTAATATAGAAACAGATTTCATTTTTGAAATTGGCTTAACACCTAATAGAGCAGATGCAATGAGTCATTTTGGTGTGGCAAGAGACTTACGTGCAGGTTTAATGCAGCAGGATATTCATTTAGAATTAATTTCTCCTTCTGTTAGTAATTTTCACGTCGATGAAAGAACCTTGCGCATCGATGTTGAAGTAGAAAAGAAAGAGCTAGCCCCGAGGTATTGTGGAATTACCATCACCGATATAGAAGTTAAAGACTCTCCAGATTGGATTCAAAACAAATTAAAAGCAATCGGTCTAAAACCCAAAAATAATATTGTAGACATTACAAATTATGTGTTGCACGAATTGGGCCAACCCTTGCATGCTTTCGATGCTCGAAAAATAAAAGGCAATAAAGTTTTGGTGAAAACCTTAGAAGAAGGGACAGCGTTTACCACTTTAGATGGTGTAGAAAGAACATTAAGTGCAGAAGATATTATGATTTGTGACGCAGAATCTAATCCGTTATGTATTGCAGGAGTTTTTGGTGGAGTGAATTCAGGAGTAACAGAAAACACAAGTTCAATTTTCTTGGAAAGTGCCTATTTTAATCCTGTTTCTGTGCGTAAAACGGCAAAGCGCCATGCATTGAACACCGATGCGTCTTTTCGATTTGAAAGAGGAATAGACGTTAATTTTGCAGAATATGCATTAAAACGTGCTGCTTTACTCATTGAAGAATACGCTGGAGGGAAAATGTCTACCGATGTATTAGATTATTATCCAGAGAAAATAGAAGATTTTCAAGTCTTTTTATCTTATGAAAATGCAGATCGATTAATTGGACAAAAAATTCCAAGAGAAACCATTAAGAAAATTTTAGCCTCTTTAGAAATTAAAATTTCTAGTGAAACGCAGGGAGGTTTGGGCTTAACAATTCCGTCTTATAGAGCAGATGTGCAGCGCGAAGCAGATATTATTGAAGAAATTTTAAGAGTCTATGGGTATAATAATATTCAATTTTCTCATAAAGTAAATACCTCAGTTTCTTTTGATTACAATAAAGAAACTAAGATTGTAAACATTATAGCCAACCAGTTAACTGCGCTAGGTTTTTATGAAACTATGGCAAACTCGTTGACCAAGACCGATTATATTAATTTATCTGACAACTTAAATGAAGCACATAATATAGAAATGTTAAATCCGCTAAGTGGTGATTTAAAGGTCCTGCGTCAATCTTTATTGTTTAGTGGATTAGAATCAGTTGCCTATAACATCAATAGAAAAAATAGTTCGTTAAAGCTTTATGAGTTTGGAAAAACATATCACAAATACGAATCCAACTATCAGGAAGATAAACACTTAACGTTATTCGTGACTGGAGATAGAAACAAAGAAAGTTGGAGAGTGAGCGCTCAAAAATCAGAATTCTATTATTTAAAAGGAATAGTTACTTCTTTATTAAGCCGTTTAGGAATTAATAAATTAAGGACAACTCCAACAAAATCAGATATCTTTTCTGAAGGAATAACCTTGAGTGTAGGAAAGTTGAAATTGGTAGAATTAGGGACTGTAAAAGGTGCTATTTTAAAGGAATTTGGAATAAAACAAGAGGTGTTGTTTGCTGATTATGATTGGAATGAAGTTTTAAAATTTGTTAAAAATAAACAAACAAGAGTTACTGATATACCAAAATCACAAGCGGTTAAAAGAGATTTAGCCTTACTGTTAGATACTAAAGTAGCATTTAAAGAAGTCTATAATTTAGCTTTTCAAACGGAAAGAGGCTTGTTAAAAGAGGTCGATCTGTTCGATGTATATGAAGGGAATCAATTACCGGAGGGGAAAAAATCATATGCTGTAAGCTTTTTATTACAAGACGAAACAAAAACCTTAGAAGACCATCAAATTGATAAGATAATGCTAAAATTACAGCAAACATTTGAAAAGAATTTAGACGCTGTTTTAAGATAATTTTAGAGCTCCATTTTAATGAAGCTTTTTTATATTTGATAAGACAAAAAAAAGACTTATCGATTTACTGAAATAAAATAAAGTTGAATTCAAACTCTCTTAAGAATCATTTAATGGCAACGATCAATTACAGAATAAAAAGGTGTCCATCGCGTATTAACAAATAAGAAAACATGTATAAAGTATTCATTCGCCCGATTCTGTTTTTATTTGATCCAGAAAAGGTGCATTATTTCATCTTTTCCCTAATTCGTTTTTTGTGTAAAATTCCGTTGGTTTCTGCGCTTATAAGAAGCATATATCAAGTAAATGATAAAAAATTAGAAAGAACCTTATTTGGAATTACTTTTAAAAACCCTGTGGGTTTGGCTGCTGGTTTTGATAAAAACGCTGTTTTATATAACGAATTAGCTAATTTCGGCTTTGGTTTTATAGAAATAGGAACCATAACACCGAAAGGACAAGCAGGAAACCCAAAGAAAAGATTATTTCGTTTAAAAGAAGATCATGGAATTATTAATAGAATGGGGTTTAATAATGAAGGAATTGAAGCGGTAATCAAAAATCTTAGGAAGAATCAGGGACAAGTTATTATTGGAGGAAATTTAGGGAAAAACACTCGTACTTTACCCGAAAATTATACACAGGATTATTGCGATGTTTTTACTGCCTTACATCCCTATGTAGATTATTTTGTATTAAACGTAAGTTGCCCAAATGTAAGCAGTCATTCAAAACTAGACGATGTAGCTTATTTAAAGGAACTAATTACTCAAGTTCAAAAATTAAACGAGCAAGAAAAAAGACAAAAACCAATTTTATTAAAAATTGCACCAGATTTAAATAACCAACAATTAGATGAAATCATCGCATTGGTAGCAATCACAAAAATTGATGGTGTCATTGCTTCCAATACCTCTGTAAACAGAGAAGGCTTAAAGGTCTCTAAAGAGAGGTTACAACGAATAGGAAATGGCGGTTTAAGCGGGCAGCCCATCAAAGATCAAAGTACTAAAGTGATTCAATATTTAGTGCAAAAAAGCAATAAATCTTTTCCAATAATTGGTGTTGGTGGAATTCACTCAGCACAAGATGCACTCGAGAAATTAGATGCTGGCGCAGATTTGATACAAATTTATACGGGGTTTATTTATGAAGGTCCAAAACTTATTAAACGAATTAATAAGGCGATATTGAAAAATAATTAATGACGTTTGACCTTCTTTTTTCGTTTGGCCTAGCAACCGCCGTATTGGCTTTTTCGCCAGGGCCAGACAATATTTTTGTCTTAACACAAAGTATTGTAAACGGAAAAAAGTACGGCTTAGCGACTGTTTTTGGATTAATGACAGGTTGTCTTGTCCACACCACTTTAGTTGCTTTTGGGGTATCTGCAATGATAAAGGAAAGTCAAAATTTGTTTTTCGCAATTAAGCTATTTGGTGCTTTATATTTGTGCTATTTAGCTTATCAAGTTTTTAAAAGCGATCAAAAAATAATCTTTTCTACAGATACTATTAAGCAAAAGACCTTACTGCAATTATTTAAAAAAGGGTTTTTAATGAATGTGCTAAACCCAAAAGTGACGATCTTCTTTTTGGCTTTTTTTCCACGTTTTTTATTTTCTAAGCGATTATCAACCATCTTTCAATTCTATGTATTAGGTTTTATTTTTATTGTGGTGTCGTTTATTATTTTCTCCACGATTGCCTTGCTTGCAGGGAAAATTTCCACCTATTTAAAACAGCATAAAAAAGCGGAATTTTATTTAAAATGGGGTCAAATAATTGTGTTTGTTTCCATCGCGGCATTTATTTTGGTATAGAAAGAATAGCTCGTTGGTTTGTGTCTTTTAACTTTCAGCGTGTATTTAATATGCGTAACATATAAAATAGCATTCATATATTTTAGAGGTTTTGCTCAGTGAGTTTAAAAATCCCTTTTGTTTAAAGTTTACTTTTTCTCAATGCAATTAAACCTAGTATTGGGCCAATGGCTAATACTAAAAATACTAAAATAGAAGAACTAAAATGAACTAAACTACCAAGTAGTTGAATGCTAATGATAGTGATAGCGAAACCGATGCAATTTACAATGGTTAAAGCGGTTCCTTTCTCTTTTGCAGGAGTGTTTTGAGCAACCAAAGTAGCGAATAGTGGTGAATCTGCAATGACAACCATTCCCCAAAAGAGCAAGAAAGCAATAAAAAGACTTTCTGAGCCTACAAAAAACAACAACGGACAACAGATGCAACAGATACAAGATAATAATAGGGCAGAAAAAGCCACTTTTTTTGTGCCTATTTTCTCAGCTAAACAACCACCTAATACGCAAGAAATAGCCCCAATAGCAATAATAAAGAAAGACAATAAGGGAATATTAAAATGGGTGTTTTGATGTGAATTTGCGTATGCTTTTAAAAGTATAGGCACAAAAGTCCAAAAGGCATATAGCTCCCACATATGCCCAAAATAACCAAAAGCCGCTTGTCTAAAAGGTATATGCTTAAAAACGCTAAAACAAACAGACAGGTCTAGACCAGTTCCTGCTTTTCTGTATGGACCATTAGGAACAAATATAAGCATAGATATGCCCCCTAATAGCGACAAAACTGAAGTGGTCAGTACTACGTGTTTCCAAGAAAAATCACTTAGAATCTCTTTTAATAAATGAGGTAATGCTGTTCCTAAAACCAAAGCGCCTACTAAAAAACCTAAGGATTTTCCTAATCCTTTTTGATAATAATCGGTGGCTATTTTCATTCCAATAGGGTAAATTCCTGCTAAAAAAAATCCTGTTAAAAAGCGCAAAGTGAATAGGCTTATGAACGTTTGATTATCAAAAAGTAAACACATATTGCAAAAAGCACCTAAAAGAGCACTCAAGAAAAACACGTTAGAAGGTGAAAAACGATCTGCGATTGTAAATAATGCAAAAAGTAAGGTTCCTATAATAAAACCAAACTGTATCGCGGTAGTTAAATGTCCTAAGGCATTCTGTTCAAGAGGATAGTTTGTAACCAAATCATTTATCACAGCATTACTAGCAAACCATAAAGACGTGCAACAAAACTGTGCGATAACAATGATAGGAAGTATGACTTTTGATAGGCGCATAAAGGAAGCGAAGTTACCAAAAAGGAGTTAATAATTCAGTAAAATTTCATATTCGCTGGATTCCTTTTATAATTTATAGTTAAATTAAAAACATCAAACAATAGGGTTTCATAAAATGAATTGAAGCATAACCGAGTGAAACACTTAACGCTTTTTTTAATTTTAACCGCATCATAAAATACGATCCTTGTTTTTCGCTTTTTAACGAACAAAAGAATCAAGACAACTGAACGCTGTCATAGAACACCAAAGAGGAGTATTCACTTCTTTCGAATGAATACCGAATACTGCTCTTATTTTAATAGGAACAATATTTTTAGTGATTTTAAAAACGGGAGTTATGAATCAAAAGATTAGCGTTTAAACATTTTACAATTAATGGTTTAATACAATAATATGGTGTGAAATCAAACACGATTTAAATTTACCGCAAAGACCGTTGTTTCAATGATGCAGAGGGATTAAATATTTATCCTCTTTCAATAATTGTTATAGAGCTAATATTTCTATCTTTGAATAGATGAAAAAAGTCAAAATCATAGAATGTCCACGTGATGCCATGCAAGGCATTAAAAGTCGTTTTATTACTACAGAAGCAAAGGCGATGTATATTAATTCGTTACTAGGTGTGGGGTTTGATACCATTGATTTTGGCAGTTTTGTATCACCCAAAGCGATTCCGCAAATGCGAGACACGGCCGCGGTTTTAGCAAAGTTAAATTTATCTAGAACCGAAAGTAAATTGTTGGCTATTATAGCCAATGTTCGTGGTGCATCAGATGCTTCTCAGTTTGAAGAAATTGATTATTTGGGGTATCCGTTTTCTATTTCAGAAAATTTTCAAATGCGTAATACCCACAAAACAATTGAAGAATCTATAGCAGCCTTAGATGCCATTTTAACTATTGCAGATAAAACAAATAAAGAAGTTGTTGCCTATCTATCTATGGGATTTGGGAATCCGTATGGAGATCCATGGAATGTAGAAATCGTAGGGGAGTGGACAGAAAAACTTTCTAGTATGGGTGTAAAAATATTATCGCTGTCGGATACCATTGGAAGCTCTACCCCCGAAGTTATTAATTATTTATTTTCTAATTTAATACCTAGTTACCCCGCGATAGAATTTGGTGCACATTTACATACCACACCCACTACTTGGTTTGAGAAAGTAGATGCCGCATATAAAGCGGGTTGTGTTCGTTTTGATGGAGCAATTATGGGCTATGGTGGATGTCCTATGGCAAAAGATGATTTAACAGGAAATATGCCTACAGAAAAATTACTTTCCTATTTTACCGCACAAAAAGTAGCAACGGGCATCAAGCCCATGAGTTTTGAAAGTGCTTATAACAAAGCATTGGAGGTTTTTTAGAACTAAAACTTCACCAAGTTAGACTCACTTGTTTTAAAACACCACCTTGCGCAGACCTAAAGTGTAAATATAAATCTCATTAAAAGCTCACAGTAACGCTTTTTTATGCATAATTAATTAATGATGCATTTCTACTTTTCACTACAAACAAATGAAAATGAAAAACTTAAAATTATCTATCTACCTTTTGTCAATTGTATTGCTATTGGCTTGTTCAACCACAAAGCAAACAACACAATCGGCTAAAAAAGATGATGGAAAAATCGACTTCACCTTTTTACAACTTAACGATGTCTATGAAATAGCACCTGTTCAAGGAGGAGAATTTGGAGGAATGGCAAGGGTTCAGACCCTTCATCAAGAATTAATAGATGAAAATCCAAATACATTTATGTTTTTAGCGGGCGATTTTTTAAACCCTTCTTTGTTGGGGACTTTAAAAGTTGACGGACAAAGGATTCTAGGAAAACAGATGGTGGATGTAATGAATGCGATGAATTTTGATTTAGTGACTTTTGGGAATCACGAATTTGATATTAGCCAAGATGCTTTGCAAGAACGGCTCAATGAAAGTAATTTTGACTGGGTTTCTGGCAATGTAAAGCTAAAAACAGCCAAAGGTATAGAACCCTTTTATAAGATGAAAAATGGCGGTAAATTTCCCATTGCCGAAACCTATATCAAAAAGTTTTCAGATGCAGATGGAACCAAGTTAAAAATAGGATTTATAAGTGTTACCCTTCCTTCCAATCCAAAAGATTACGTAGCATATGGAGATGTTTTTATCAAAGCAAAAGCAAGTTATAATAGAATAAAAGACAGCGTTGATGTTGTTTTTGGATTAACGCATGTAAAAATTTCAGAAGATCTTGAAATCGCGAAACTCTTGCCTAATCTTCCTTTAATTATGGGCGGTCATGAACATACTAATAGTAATCATTTTGTAGGGGAAGTGCAGGTTTCAAAAGCAGATGCCAATGCAAAAACCGTTTATGTTCACAAAATATCCTTTGATAAAAAAACCAAGAAAACCACCGTTACATCTAAATTAAAAGAGATTAACAAAGCCATTCCTTCAGAAAAAACAGTAGGAGAGGTGGTAGATAAATGGCAAGCGATTTTAAAAATTAACATTGAAAAAATTATTGAAAATCCTACTGAGATTATTTATACGACATCGCTGCCCTTAGATGGAAGAGATACACCAATTCGAAGTACCCAAACAAATTTGGGTAAAATGGTTGCAGAAGCCATGTCTTTTTCTTTTAATCACCAAGTAGACGGCGCTCTAGTAAATGGGGGCTCTATTCGAATTGACGATGAGTTAATGGGACCGATTAATGCCATAGATATTTTTAGAGTGTTGCCTTTTGGAGGTTCGATTCTAAAAGTAGAATTAAAAGGAAGTTTATTAAAAAGGGTTCTAGACTACGGTAAAAAGGCTGCAGGAACAGGGGCGTATCTTCAAAGACACCAATTTTCTTTCGTCAATGGAGTTTGGAAAATTAAAGACCGGGAGATTATGGCAAATATGACGTATACCGTTGCTTTTTCTGACTACCTTTTAAAAGGTTATGATATTCCTTTTTTATCAGATAAAAATGCAGAAGTTGTGTCAATTTATCAACCTACAGAAAAAGAAATGGCCTTTGATATTAGAAAAGCAATTGTTTCTTTTTTAAAAACTCAAACAAAAAAAGAACGTTAATAGTGAACGTTCTTTTTTCTAGATTATTCTTATGAATACCTATTAGAATCTATATTCCAAACCCGCATAAGCTCCAAACGGATGTCCTGGTCTTAAACCAGAAGGAGCTCTGGAAACAGCATAGGTATTGTCTAATAAATTTATAAAATTAGCCGTTGCAGTTAATTTTTTGGTGATAAAATATTTTCCAGAAAGATCTACAATAAACGTAGCATTTACTTTTTCATTATTAGCAATAGTTCCTGAACCTGCCTTGGTTCTAAATGCCCCATTAAACCTTCCATTTAGATTTATTTCAAAGCTTTTATGCTCCATAGAGAATATAGCATTAAATTGATTTTTTGACATATAGGGTAATTCATCTCCAGCGGTTACCACACCCCATAAATCATCTGAGCTACCAAAGCTATTTTGAAAGGCTGTATTTGTAAAGGTATACCCAAAAGAAAAAGGGAAAGAAAATTTGGACGTGGTAGGTGAAAAATCATAGTTTATGAGTAATTCTATTCCATTTACATGCACTTCACCTGCATTAAATTGATCTAAGGACCCAGATCCTCCGGTAGCCGCTAAATCGCTACCTAAAAGATTCGAGTAATTATTAAAGAATCCAACAAATTCAGCTTTTATTTTTCCCAAATTAAATCGAGTTCCTAATTCATAATTAATGCTTTCTTCAGGGGCCTGCCCTTCTTGATTTCCGGGAGGTGAAAATCCTTTGTGTACTCCTCCAAAGACAGAGAAATTATTATCGAAGGCATAATTTGTTCCTATTCCAGGAATAAAAACAGCTACGTTATTTTCTCTTGTACTCAAGTTTGTACCCAATCTAGTTACATCATCCTTCCCATAGTCTTCTCGTTGTAAGCGAATGTTTTCATATCTAAGACCCGGAGTAAATGTCCAATTTTGATATTTTAACTTGTAGGTAATATAAGAAGCAAAAGCATTTGCACTACTAATTCTATTGGCATCTGTGCCTGGAATTCCAGCCGTGGTTAGGCCCAAAATCCCCGTGTTTGACATACTGTATTTATCTACCCATTGAAACCTGTCTTCTTCATCATAATGATACCGAACACCAAATTCGATGTCGTGAAAAGCATCGCCATTATACCAATGATAATCTAATTTAGACTGAATTCCACGTGACGTGTATTCTCTGTTATTTGCTTTAATGCCAATTGCATCGGTTGCAGCGTTTACAGAACCCTTAATAATATTGTAATGGTTGAAATAGGTATCTGGAGCTTCTAAAATAGTGCCAATTCCTATCTTATTTCCATCAAAAAGAACATCATTTAGTTTGTACCAGTTTCTTGCAAAGTTATTTTGATATGCCGTTGTAGTAATTCTAAAATTCTTAGAGACATCTAACTTATGATTTAGCATGTATTGGGTATGCTCTGTAGTCATTTGATCATTATTTGACGCAGCATATCTGGCAAACGGATTGCTTTTAAAATCATCTTCCGTTAAGCCTAAATAGGTTTCATTGCCAACTTCATCGGCATATTGAAACTTAAGTTCTAAAGATTGTTTTATCGTTGCCTTTGGAAAAATATTTATATTAAATTTAGCAACCACATCGTTTTTGTTAAACCCCGTATTTTTTCCACTAGCCAAGGTTTTAAAACCATCTGAACCATAGTTTAAATACTCTAATACAAAACCAACATTCTCACTGCTTCCTCCTATTTTGGCATGCAACTGATTCGAGTTAAAACTTCCATAACTCGTTCTTATTTTTCCACTAAATGTATTGGGAATTTGTGCCGAAATCATATTAATAGCGCCACCTGTTGTAAAAGGACCAAATTGCACTTGACTACTTCCTTTTAAAATTTCTACAGCTTCCATTCTAGCTATGGTTGGAAAATAATAAGCAGAAGAAGCACTATAAGGGGCAGGAGCAATTAAAACACCATCTTCCATGATGGTAATTTTAGAACTTCTTACGGGGGATGTTCCACGTAAACTTATATTGGGTCGTAAGCCAAAACCATCTTCTTCGTAAATAGATACGCCAGGAACTGCACTTAATACCCGATTAATATCTGTAGCATTAAATTTTTGTAGTTCTTTAGGAGATACATAATAGGCAGATCCTGTTCTGTTTTTAGCAACATATTTGTTTCCAAAAATCACGTTAGCAGATAGAATGATTTCATCTAATTGTTGCACAGAGTCTAATAAGCCTTTCTCTTTCTTTTCTTTCCTTTGAGCGACGACACTGAACGAAATCAATGCAACTAGGAACAAACTAATTTTTTTACTCATTTTATTTAGCTTAATTTTTTTATTTTTGTGGTTGCAAATATACTGTGCAACAATGCATTTACAAAGCTTATTTAGAATAAATAAAAATAATAAATATAACTATCTACTTGTTAGATAGTTGTTGTTTAGTTTTAGTGGTTTTTAAATCAAAGTTTTTATTTTTTTGTGTTAAAATGACCTTTTTTTTGTTTTATGATGCCGTTTAATGGATATCTTATTGTTAGGTTAACATTAACTATGAATAAATAGTTGTAAATTTGATCGCAATTAGATTCTAGTTGCCACATGATTGCACATAACGATAAAATTTTAGGAGAAGGATTAGCATACGATGATGTTTTATTAATTCCTGCCTATTCAGAAATCCTTCCAAGAGAAGTAAATATTCAAACAAAATTCACTAAAAATATTACTATCAATGTTCCCATTGCCTCTGCGGCTATGGACACCGTTACAGAATCTGCGATGGCTATTGCCATGGCAAGGGAAGGTGGTATTGGTGTTTTGCATAAAAACATGTCTATAGAACATCAAGCTCAAGAAGTAAGAAAAGTGAAGCGAGCAGAAAGCGGGATGATTTTAGATCCTGTTACATTACCATTAACAGCGGTTGTTTTTGATGCCAAACAGAATATGAAAGAACATAGTATTGGCGGAATACCAATTGTTGATGACTATGGAATTTTAAAAGGAATTGTGACGAATAGGGATTTGCGTTTTGAGCACGACAATCAAAGACCTATTATAGAGGTGATGACAAATGAAAATTTGATTACTGCTGCTAGAGGAACTTCTTTAAAAGATGCGGAAAAAATTCTTCAGAAAAATAAAATTGAAAAACTATTAATTGTAGACGATCATTATAAATTAACAGGTTTAATTACGTTTAGAGATATTACAAAAGTAACTCAAAAGCCCATTGCAAATAAAGATACTTTTGGTCGTTTGCGTGTTGCGGCTGCTTTAGGCGTTACTGCCGATGCTGTTGAAAGAGCAGAAGCATTAGTAAATGCAGGGGTCGATGCTGTAATTATTGATACGGCTCATGGCCATACAAAGGGAGTGGTTACTGTTTTAAAAGAAATTAAAAGGAAATTCCCAACCTTAGACGTTGTTGTTGGAAATATAGCTACTGCAGAAGCCGCAAAGTACTTAGTAGATGCGGGTGCAGATGCCGTTAAAGTAGGAATTGGTCCTGGGTCTATTTGTACAACAAGAGTGGTTGCGGGTGTTGGTTTTCCTCAATTTTCCGCTGTTTTAGAAGTCGCTGCTGCCATTAAAGGAAGTGGTGTCCCAGTTATTGCAGATGGAGGGATACGGTATACAGGTGATATTCCTAAAGCAATTGCAGCAGGGGCAGATTCCGTGATGTTAGGCTCTTTATTAGCAGGAACAAAAGAATCTCCAGGAGAAACCATTATTTACGAAGGAAGAAAGTTTAAATCCTATCGTGGAATGGGTTCTATAGAAGCAATGAAGCAAGGTTCTAAAGATCGTTATTTTCAAGATGTGGAAGACGATATTAAAAAATTAGTTCCTGAAGGAATTGTTGGTCGTGTTCCTTACAAAGGAGACCTCGTAGAGAGTATCCATCAATTCATAGGGGGGTTACGCGCAGGAATGGGCTATTGTGGAGCAAAAGATATCGCAAGCTTAAAAGAAAATGGAAGATTTGTTCGAATTACTGCTAGTGGTATTAATGAAAGTCATCCTCATGATGTTGCCATTACCAAGGAAGCACCTAATTATAGCAGAAGATAAATTTTTAGGTAGTTCATGACTTTGTTTTAAAGCATAAGTGAATTTAAAACAACGGTCGCTTTGATTGGTCAATTTTGAATCTTTAGCTAAGTTAGACCGAAAGAAGTGGTGATTTTGGAAAACTAAACTTTCTATATCCCAAAATTTTATGGGTTACAGAACTATTTATAGTTATACTTTCTTTTGAATTTATTTTAGCGGTTACCTTTTTCTTTAATAAGCTGTTTTTTAACTTTTTTGTTTTAAACTTCACAAATCCTTCCTTGTCTTTTTTACTTCTTTCATCGTTGCTTTCATTTCGTCTAAATTTGTAGCATATTTTTCACCCCACAAATGAAAACCTATCATAATTGGTAATAAAGCGATACCCTTTTGGGTAATTCTGTACATTTTTTTGGCTTTATTATTTAGATGATCTAACTTTTCAATACTCTTATTTTTTGCAAGGATTAGTAGTCTTGAAACTAAAATGTTTGTGGCTATAGACGCTGAGGATTTTAAGATGTCATTATACATATACTTTTTAGTAAAAATGAAATCCCTAATACTGCGCAATGACCATTTGTTTCCATGTATTTCAAGTGAGCAACTTAATGTGAAGTTTGCTTTTTTTTAATTTTCTTCATCAAATATTTTGAAATTTTATCTTGTACATCGGAAGTTCTTTATATATTTATATAGATTAAGTGCACGTAAAATAAGTATTAATTTTAGTGTAAAACAAAAAAAAGTCCCATATGACCCTAAAAATGATGGACTTTTATTATATACACCTCACCGGCTCTCAATTTATTGTGCATAAGGCCAATAATTGAAAAAAACATTCATCATGAAAAAAATTATTTATTCCGTATGCGAATCAATAGTACCATTATCTTCCGAAAAGTTAAATCTTCCACAGTGGTTGTTCAGTTTATCTGATACTGATTATCAAGCTTGTTCCAAATCGCATATTGGTGCAGGAGCTAGTGTTTTACCAGACGGAAAACAAACGTCTCTCAACGTCGAATCGGTTGGGGGGCACCTTATGGTACAGCACTATATTCTTGAAATTTCAACGCCCAATCACATAAAGCTTGTTTCGAATTCAGATTGCTGGCTTTTTAGATTGTGGTATGTTCAACTAAGAGTTACATGGGATATGAAACTTATTAGTAAAGGAGAAAATTCAGTATTTCGCAATGAGGTCATCGTTGAACATCCTAGCTTGATTATGAAAGTATTAACAAAGCTTGTGTTGGGTCAAATTTTTCTTAAAAAGCATAACAAAGAAGAGACACCACTTTTTGCTAAGAATATACTTGAGAAGCAGTCTGTCGTTAATTCGGATTAGCATTATTTTAACGAACTAATATTTAAAAGGTTGGACTGCGTGATAATATCGCTAACAGCATTTGGTTATCATTGCGATGTGGTATTAGATTGCTATCGATTAATTTTGATTGTCTTGCAAGAGTTGCCGCTAATATTTATGAATAATATTTTTTGCGGTTAAAAAGTACGATGCACTTTTTGTTATTGTCAAAGGATACTGAATTCTCGAGGAGTTCCGAGGGGAAAATTCTGCAAGCAATTAATTAGATGCAGCGTGTGACTTTCGATTGTTTTCTTTCACTTAATTTCTTTATTGATTTTTTTCAAACAAGAAGCTTAATTCAGCTTTTTCATTAAAGGATGTTTCGTTCTAATTTTTTCTTAGTGTTCCCAATCAATGCACTGTTAAAAAAGATAGTTTATACTTTATTCCTATAGTAAATAAAAGGCTAGATAGCTTGCCGTCTATCGCTTTTACCATTCCAAAAGAGCTTCGAAGACTAAATAGGTTACTTAACTGGTAATCAAGGCCAATGCTTGGTTTTAAAATGAATCCTTGCCCTGTACTAATATCTCCTCCGCCAGCAGCACCTCCTAAAACTTGGGTAAATAGTTGGGCTTTTTTATGGAAAAAACGGTTTGAATAAAGTCCAAAACCTACTAAACCTTCTGCATAGGCACCTGCGTTTCCAAAATTGGCAAATGAGGTTTGTCCGGCGAGGAAGAGGTGCTGATTAAGATTCAAATTGATTTGTAATGAAATTTGATATAAATTTTCGGTAAGATTGATATCTCGTGTTGCGTTCAAATAGAAATCTTTTTTCATAATGACCTCAAAACCCTTGAATTTACCTAATAAGCTGCCTGTTGAAGGTGGTAATAACTCTTTATCCTTGGAACTGAGCCCCCCTATATGTGTTTCATATTTTAGACCAATACCTAAAGTGGCTGTTTTAAATTTTGCATCTGGTGTCATTAGATAGCCTTTGTTAATGCTTAGATATAGTTTCTTAGAAATTCGTTGTTCAAGTGAGAGGTCTGGAGAAATTAAAAATCCCCCATTGGTATCTACGCCGCCACCGCCGCCAGCACCAATGGCAAATTTAGCCAATAGTCTGGTTTTGTCTTTATATAGTGAAAATTGATATCCCGCACCAATAAGTACATCCATATAACCGGCTTTGATCCCTTTATATGCTCCGTCTACTTTGAAAAAATAAAAAATATTATTTCGATAGGTGCTCATTTCAAATCCTGCGAGTTGTATGGTTTTTTGATATAAAACTTCTCCTATCGTTGAATTGGATCTGCTTAGCACCTTTAAATTATTAAAATGAACCATGGCAGTGATATTGCTTGAGGGTTGATTCCAGTTGCTGTTTTGCCATGCAGCGCGTGTGACTATTTGTTCTGCAGCGCTATGATCTGCATAGTCAAATGAAAGTGGAATTTGTAAAGCCATATTTATTTGAGCATCTTTAATTTGCCCTGCATCAAAGAAATTAATATAGCTATAGCCCACAGTGAGATTAAAATTTTTAAATTCATAACCCAGATTTAGATGTGGTAAAATAAAAGCACCGCCACCGTCTGGTGCACCAGCGCCGCCGCCGCCGCCGAAATGAAAACCAGTATTTAAAAACAGTTTTTTAGAAAGTGATTTTTTATAGCCTGCGTTGACACCTAAGGTAAAAAAACCACCGCGAATTCCAGCCACTGAGCCGTAAATCCCAATTCCTGAATAAAAATTGTTAAAAAGTAAATTATAGTGAATTCCGGTAAACGCCATATTGGGTTCTTGATTTCCAAAACGGTCTAAGGGCATCTTTATAGAGAGAAAATCAAAGGAAAGATACCCTTTTTGATTTTCTTTTTGAGGCATTGTAGGTTTTTGAGCAAGGCTTATTTGTGAGTTTATAAGTAGTAAAATCACGAAGAATGTTTTTTTCATTTTATCTTTTATGCAGGCTAATTACAATCGTTTTTGAGGTGGGGGTATTGCTTATGTCTGCAACGCTTCTTAAAGGTACTAAAACATTTGCTTCTGGAAAATAGGTGGCAACACATTGTCTTGGAATATTATAGGGGATGGCTAGAAACCCTTTTGCTTCTCTTTTTTCGCCCTTAAAATGACTGACCAAGTCAATAAGGTCTAACTTTTTTAATCCTTGACTTTTCATGTCGTCTGGATGCATATAAAGAACTCTTCGCTCATTTAAAACCCCTCGATAGCGGTCATTTAAACCATAAATAGTGGTATTGTATTGATCATGACTTCTGATAGTCATCATTAAAAATTGATCTTTTTCTAGGGTGATTTTTGAAGGGATGTTTTTCGAGAAATTGGCTTTTCCAGTTGCCGTAGGGGTGAAATTATTTTCGCGCGCATTGTTTGGCAGATAAAACCCGCCGTCTTTTCTTATTTGTACATTGTAATCTTCAAATCCAGGAATTACCGCAGCAATCTTATTTCGAATAAAATCATAATTAGAAATAAGTTCTGTCCAGTTGGTGAGCGAGTTTTTTAGGGTGGCTCTTGCCAAGCCGGCAACAATTGCCGGTTCACTTAATAAATGCTCAGAAATCTGCTTGCTATCACCTTGTGATTTATGTACAATTCCCATAGAGTTTTCTACCGATACAAATTGTTCGCCTCCCATTTGATGATCTATTTCCGTTCTGCCTAAACAGGGTAAAATCAATGCTTTTTTTCCGTGAATTAAATGGCTTCTGTTTAACTTAGTAGAAACTTGAACGGTTAGTGTACAACGGCGCAATGCTTCTGCGGTAAAATGGGTGTCTGGTGTGGCGGAAACAAAATTTCCGCCCATTCCAAAAAATACTTTGGCTTCTTTGTTGTGCATGGAGGCAATAGAATTAACCACATCAAAACCGTGTTTTCTGGGTGGGCTAAAGTTGAATTCCTTTCCTAAATTGTCTAAAAAGGAATCGCTCACTTTTTCCCAAATGCCCATAGTTCTATCACCTTGAACGTTAGAGTGTCCACGAACAGGGCAGGTGCCCGCTCCTTTTTTACCAATACTACCTTTTAATAATAAAAGATTTACCACTTCACGAATGGTATCTACCGAGTTTTTATGCTGTGTTAAGCCCATGGCCCAGCAAATAATAATATTTTTATTATTGATAATTAGCTCGGTGGCTTTTTTAATCTCAGATAATTCTACCCCGGTTTGTGGCAGCAATTCTTCGATAGAATAGTTTTCCAGGTCCGCTAAAAAATCCTTAATTCCGTGCGTTTTTTCATCGATAAAGGAGTGATCAAAAACAGTCGCTGGTTGTTGACGGTCTCTTTCAACCATTAATTTTAAAATAATTTTTAATAGGGCAACATCTCCGTTAATTTTTACCTGTAAAAAAACATCGGTTAGCTCTTGCCCACTGCCAACCCACTTTAACGGATTTTGAGGGTCTTTATAGTTCATTAAACCTACTTCGGGTAGGGGGTTTATGGTTATAATTTTTCCACCTTTTTTTTTAGTTTCGCTTAAAGCGCTTAACATTCTCGGGTGATTGGTTCCAGGGTTTTGCCCCATAACAATTACCAAATCTGCATGATTAAAATCATCTAAGGTTACAGATCCTTTTCCAATGCCCAGTGTTTCTGTAAGTGCTGCTCCGCTACTTTCATGACACATATTAGAACAATCGGGCAAATTATTGGTGCCAAACTGCCTTACGAAAAGTTGGTATAAAAAAGCGGCTTCATTACTTGTTCTTCCGGAAGTGTAAAAAATCGCTTCATCTGGAGTTTGGAGTGCATTGAGTTCCTGGGCAATAAGTGCAAAGGCATTTTTCCAAGAAATTTTCTCATAAAAATCCTTGCCCTCCGGCAAATACATAGGATGGGTAATTCGTCCGCTTTTACCCAATTCATAATCAGATAAATTTGATAATTCTTGCACGCTGTGCGAGGCGAAAAACAGCGGGGAAACCCTGTTTTTTGTAGCTTCTTCTGCCACGGCTTTTGCACCGTTTTCACAGTATTCTGCTAAAAATGCCCTTTTTTCATCTGGATCTGGCCAGGCACAACCGGGACAGTCAAAACCCTCTTTTTGGTTTAATTTAGAGAGTAAACCAATGCCTTTTATTAAACCTACTTCTTTTACAATATGAGTTAAAGAAGATTGTATTGCTTTTACACCAACAGCAGAGGTAGGAATTTTTTTTAATTGAATTCCTGTGAATTTTTCGGGGGGTATTGCTTTTGTTATTTTATCTTTCATGCCTCTATTTTATCACTTTTTAATAGGGTAGGATGGGAGTAAATAGTCATTTTGTTTTCCCTAGAAAATCCAATTAGACAAATTCCAAATTCCTTCGCAAAGTCTACCGCCAAAGAAGAACATGCCGAAACGGCAACAATAACTGGAATTTTTGCAATAAAAGCTTTGGAAATAATTTCATATGAAACGCGGCCACTAACCAACAAATAGCTTGCCTGCTTTAGTTGATTTTTTAAAAGGAGATCTCCAATAGTTTTATCAACAGCATTGTGTCTTCCAATATCTTCCTTGATAGTTAATAATTCTTGTTTTTTGTTAAAAAGAGAAGCGGCATGGCTGCCCCCCGAAGAATGAAATGTTTTTTGCAACTTGTTCATTTTTTCATACATCTGCTTTATTTCATTTGGATAAAAACGGATGGCCGTTTTAATTTTATCTCCAGAAACTGCAAGATCTTTTAACTCTTTTTTTCCGCAGATTCCGCAAGAAGAAACAGATAATAGCGTTCGTTTGTTTAAATAGCCTTTTCCTATTTTATCGGGAGGAATACACGCATTGATAATCGTTGAAAAATCTTCTTTTTTTTCGGTGATTTCGAAGACAATTTCTTCGTTTCTTTTGTAAATATCTTCAGCATAAAGCAAACCTCTTATCAGCTCAAGATCATCATTAGGCGTTCGCATTACCACGGTATAAGCTTCGCCGTTAATATTGATTTGTAGGGGGGCTTCAATAACTAAGCGGTCTGTTATCTTTTTGAAATGATGATCAATGACTTTTATACTTTCGTAGTGGTTTGTTTGCATAAAAAGAGCAATTTGGGGTTATACAAACTTACAGAAAAAGGAAGTAGCATAAAAGAAAAGAATTTAGTTTGCTTTTTTACAGAAGAGTACCTTCT